>WBZN01000235.1_pt1 | contig 66156 bp, 76 predicted proteins | sample 5204281 | NCBI WGS metagenome assembly WBZN01 (sample SAMN12344347, study PRJNA552823) | activated sludge metagenome | biome: Activated sludge suspended growth; feature: Nitrification reactor; material: Wastewater; isolation source: activated sludge from nitrification reactor of wastewater... | reverse complement strand
GCCTTGCTGGGCGAACGTTTTGAGCATCCGGCGGGAATATATACTCGTGACCTCCAATGTGTGATATATCGATTTCGCAGGGGCAAAGTGTCGGCTCTCTGCAACCTGCCAGTCTCAGCGCGACTCACCGGAATCTCTCTTGCCTCATCGCCTTGATTGTTGCTGGCCTTGTGTTTCTGACGCAGCTGCCGGTCTATGCCTCCGCCACGATTGAGGTCTACTATGCGCCAGAGGATCGGCCCATTGATCGCGTGGTTCATCTGTATGACCGGGCGACCAGATATATCTACGTGTCGGTTTATGGATTGACTGCGCCGTCGGTGGTGAAGGCGTTGGTGGAGGCGAAACGTCGCGGCGTGGATGTTCGGGTGATCACCGACCGCGAACGTCTCACGGATCCGAAACAGCGGAGCGCCGTGAATACCCTGCGGCTGGCTGGCGTGCCCATTAGGATCAACCGGCATGATGCGTTGATGCATCTCAAGCAGGTGGTGATTGACGATCACATCAATACCTCCGGTTCGGCGAATCAGACGACGAGCGGCAACCGGTACAATGATGAGCGGCTCGATGTCATTACCGATCCGCGCTTGACGGCCAAAGCCCGTGAAAAATTTTTGGCCATGTGGAACGACCAGGAACGATTCGTCGTTTGGACTGAGTAAGGGATTGCGCATGGGGCGAGCCATGATTGAGACGGATGTGGCGATTGTCGGTGCGGGCGGCGGGGGCGCCGTTCTGGCCTTGCTGCTCGCGCAGAAGGGTGTGCGTTCGTTGGTGCTGGAACGGGCTGCCGGGCCTCCGCAGGGTCTGCGCGGTGAAATTCTTCAGCCGAATGGCCAGCGAGTGCTTGATCGTCTCGGGTTGCTCGACACACTGCCGGCTCAGGCCGTTCGGTCGGTTCACCGGTTCAATTTTTGCCGATCGGGGGGCGAACGGCTCTGCACGGTGGACTACAGGGACCTTCCCGCTCCCTACAATCGCGCAGTGGTGACGTTGCCGAATGTGGCGCACCATGCCATTCTCGATGCGCTGGAGAAACAGAATCCCGGCGGGCTCTGGTACGATGCCACCTTTACCGGACTTCGCTTCGAGGGCAGTCGCGTCGTCGGTTTGCAGGCGACCCGTCACGGTGAGCCGGTCGAGGTGTCCTCGCGCCTGGTTGTCGGAGCGGACGGTGCGTTCTCAAAGGTGCGGGAGTGCCTCGGCATCTCCGCGGATCTCCACCGGTATCCGGAAAGTTATCTCATTGCGATTCTCAAGGCCCCACCGAGATTCGATGAGGCGCGGTATCTGGTGGGCAAACGTGAGATTCTGGGATTGTTTCCGGCTGCCGGGCAACAGGTCTATGCCTTCTATATGATCAAGGCCGGTTCATATGAAGCGGTGAAAGCGCAAGGGCTGGATGTGTTACGGCGAGCCTGGGTGCGGATCGATCCCGGCATGGGAGCGATCGTCGCAGGTCTGGTTGATTGGAGTCAGACGGGGTATATGCCGACGGGACGAGTCAAAACGGATCGCTGGGTGGCGGATGGCGCCTTGCTCATCGGCGATGCCGCCCATGCCATGAATCCCCATGCGTCTCAAGGGCGCATGCAAGCGATGGTGGATGCGGTGACGGTGGCGGATCTCATTCCGAGCTGGCTCAAAAATAATACGTTATCGGCTGAGGCATTACGCGCCTTCGAAGTCGCCAGGCGGCCGCAGGTGAGCATGTTGCAGCGGCTGGCCGACGAGCAATGTCGATTTTGGAATACCGGCAATCCGCTGCTGGCTTATTTGCGAGACCGGGTGTTTCGAACGCTCGACCGCAATGCGCGACTGCGATATCGCGTGCTGTCTACCACCGCCGGGCTGCGGCATCGTCCGCCGTTTTCCCTGCTCGATCGGGTGATGGCGGCGGGATTCTTGCCAGACCCGCGCGCCCACCTGAGAGGAGGCTGAAAACGTTCGCCAGCGGTGTTCTCGCCTCGTTCAGACCCTCAACGTACCGCGAGGGTACGCCTCGGCTCTTCACTTGGCTGCGGCCTTGCTGGACGAACGTTTTGAGCCTCCTCTTCAATGTGTTCTGTTGTGATCGGTGTGACGGGCATGTATTCTCCGAATGGTATACAGGCAGAAGGAGAGTGAGCCTGATGAATTCCATAGCAATACAGCAGAGGTGCTTGTGACCCAACCCACCGCACTCGATATCCCCACCGAGGTTCAGGAGCTGTTGAAGCGATACGTCAAGGAAACAACGGCATTGCTCGGCTCGCAATTGGAAGGCATCCTCCTCTACGGAAGCGCTGTGGGCGGGGAGTTTTTGCCGGGCCGTTCCAATCTCAATCTTCTCTTGATGCTCTCCGGCTACGAGCGGGAGGGGATGGCGCGGTATGCGAAGGCCCATAAGCGCTGGAGCCGCGAGCAATTCGTCGTTCCGCTGCTGGTGACCGAGGCTGAGCTCACAAAGCCAGGAACGGTGTTTCCGCTCGAATATCTGGAAATTCAGGAACAACACCGCGTGCTCTGGGGGCGTGATCCGTTCATTGGCCTTCATATCGACCGGACGCATTTGGCCTACCAGGTGCAACAGGGAATCCAAGGCAATCTGGTGCGGCTGCGGCAGCGGTTTATCGAGGGCGGGGGCACGGAGGAAGCGATGACCATGTTGTTGCCGCTGTCGTTGACGGCGCTACTGCCCTGTTTGCGTGGTGTGCAACGGTTGGCCGGGCAACCGGCACTGTATCAGTCCGACGCGTTACTCAGGGCCATTCGCAGCATGACGGGGCTCGACCTCGCCGGGCTTGGTGATGTGTTGGAATTGAAGCGCGGAATCATTTCTCCCGGGCCGGTGGAGGTGCCGCGGTTGTTCGAGCGGTATGCGGGGAATCTTGACGCGTTGATCGCATTGATCCGGCGGACGGGACGGTGACACCGCGATGAACCGTGGATCCATTCGTTCAATCAGTCTTGTTGCCTGCTTTTGGGCAGCATGGTTCTGGATAGCGGCCTCGACTGCTGGGGCGCGGGAACCAGTTCCGAACTATGACCCGCAAGGGTATGTCAGTGACCATGCCGGCGTGATCGATGCGGAGTGGCGCGCCAGAATCCGGTCGGTCTGCCAGGATCTCGAACGGAAGACCGGAGTGGAGATGGTCGTGGTCACTGTGCCGGCGCTGAAACCCTATCCGTCAGCCAACGATTATGCGATGGGCCTCTATCAGAAATGGGGCATCGGTTCTGCCCAGGACGAACATGGGGTCTTGATCCTGTTGGCGGTGCAGGAACGGCAGGCGGCCGTGACCATGGGACGGCGTATGATTCCGGTGATGGGCGGCGAAGTGGTCGGCAGGGTCGGACACGAGTATCTCGATCCCGCGATTAAGAACGGGCATTTCGACGAAGGGCTGTATCGTACGGTCGTAGCCTTGGCCTCTGTGTCGCAGGAGATCCGTGTCGGGACAACGAAGAGGGCGCATTTCCGCGGGCTGGGGTTCTGGATCACCGTCACCACGGCCAGCGGGGCGCTGTGGTTTCTTTGGTGGTTGAGCCGTCCGGACCTCAGACATCCTTATGGCCGCATCAGAAAGGGACAGTATTGGGGCAGCGGGCAAGGTGGATTCGGCGGGAACTTCGGCGGCATGGGCGGGGGAATGAGCGGGGAGGGGTGGAAGTGAGAGGGAGGGTCCGTCGGGGTGGTTCCTTGCTCGCGCAACGCGCGGCCTCGGAAGGCCCTCGTTGGACGTGCGCAATTGGAACCACCCCGACGGCGCCTCCTGGGGAGAGGAACCAAACAAGTTTTGAAGGAGCATTGAAGGAAAGTGCTCGTCCCATGCGCGCAGGGAAGGGCCGCGCGACCTCATCCTTCCGATGTGTAAATAAAGATATTGGTATCGAAGTAGAGTCAGCCCGCTGAGTGTTATTACGCGTGCCATGTGTTTCGTTCTTCACGAATGAACGCATCGGCCTCCTGCGGCGTGGTGAATCCCCCTGCTGCCGCACCAATGTGGCTGGTGAGTGCCGCTGTAGGCTCGGCGGGAGTTTCGGGAATGATGATGACGTCCGCGATGCATCCCGGAATCAATTCCAACGATTCACAGTGCACGATGCCGCCGGGTTGTATCGTTACTTTTTGCTTGAGCACGTTCTGCATCGTGAGCTCCTAGAGCTATTTCTATGTAAAAAAGCATTGTGCGCAGCAGTCCCAATTGGCGCAAGTACTGAAGATGTTGCGGCCATTTGAGTTGTGCCGTAGAGGAAGTCAGCTTTGACAGAGGCAGCTCATGCGCGGGACGTTCACCCCTGCAGTTGCGCCATCATGGCGGCTGGATTCCAGTAGCCCCACATCGTTTGGATTGTTCCTGCCTGATTGATCTCGAACACGTCGATGCCTTCGAAAATCACCTGTCTGCCATTCTTGCCTGTACCCCGCCCCGTGAATTTAACGGCGATGCGGTTCCCGGACTGGAAGACGTGGTCTGCGGTCATGGAGATGGTTTCAAAGGCCCCTAGGACCGGCACTAGAAATTGGCGCAATGCCTCATGGCCCTGTAGCGGTGAGGGGGCCCCCGGTTCGTAACTGGTTCCCCGTTCCGCGAAGCAGGCGACCCATGCGTCCGGGTCCATCTCGCCGATTGCGGTAAAATACCGGGCCACCACTGCCGGAACATTCTCGGAGGTCATGCGTAGTGCTCCTTTGTATCGAATGGAACGTGGTGTGAAGAAGCTTGTCGAAACCCCTGGCCTTCAAATGAATTACGGAGACGCGGCCGCATTTGGATTGCTCGTCTCGGGAAAGTTTCTCGCGGATACAACCATGACCTAGCGTGAGGAGTCTCCTCAACTGTGGTCTGTAAGATAATGACCATGCTGGTGGCAACAGATCAACCTATGATTGAATTGCTCATGCGCCCCCTCGGTGGCGGCCATTGGGAGAGGCCCCATGATCGTGGAAGTTGAATCGAACGACAATTGCGAAACCAGCTTGTTTGCGCGATTCAAGGAGGTCGGCCCGGCCAGACCGGTGGTTCAAGTCCGGCTGTATGACCGAAACCCTGCCGGTGAGTGGTGCTGGGTGACGGGCTGGAGCGAAAATGAACAGTCGCCAGCCTGTCCGGCCTATGCTCGGTTGATTGAAGACTCGGGGTCGGGTTTGGCGTACCTCGTGTATGGAGGGCTCTATGGTCTTCGGTTCAGACCAATCCAAGTCGATGAGCCTTGGAGTCTCCAGAGTGCACATCAATGGGGAGAAGCGTATCTGTCGCTCGCCGATGTCCGCGATGTGCGTTACGCAAGCTAGCGGCTGTCGCCAGCAGAAATAAATCGGTGCGAGCCGTGGGCGAGCTCCGCCCCGAGCCCGACCAGCCCAATATATTCTCCGGACTTGACCCAGATTGTCCCATCGGGAGTATGATGACTGATCCTGCGGTCTGCGGAAGTCGCGCGACCGGGCAAAGAGGCTCTCCCTCCTGATGGCGCGATTTCCAGCATGTCGTCTCCTCCCAGGGAGGCTGCGATGCGCACGGTCGTTGCCGTCGACTGGTCCGAGCCGTCTTTCAATGCCGTCACGGTCGCCTGCCGTCTCTTCACTCACGAATCATTGACTCTCATCCACGCGGTGGATCTTCGGCCGTTCGAAAACCCGCTTTTTGCGCAACCGCTCGGACGCAAAAGTGCCGGAGCATTGCGCGAGGGGATGGTTGCCGCAGGAGAGCGCCTGCTTGATCAAACCGGCGCATTGGCGCCTGTCACGATTCCTTCCATCCAACGGATCTATGCAATCGGGAACCCGGCGCCGGTGGTGCTGGAGGCGATTCATTCCGCTCGTGCTGAGTTGGTCGCGGTCGGATCACAGGGGCGTGGACGGTTCGCGGAGTTGGTCCTGGGCAGCGTCTCGCATCGAGTGGTGCTGCATGCCCCCTGCGCGGCTCTGCTGGTCAGAGATGATCCGGGACGCGTTCAACGGGTATTGCTGACCGTGGAAGGACATGAGGATTCGGTTAGGCTGTGCGCGTGGCTGAGGGCCCATCGGTTCAGTCAGCCGGTAGAGCTATCCCTCTTGACCGTCGTACCGACTATTCCTTTCGGCGATTCGACGATGGAAGGCCAGTATGACAAATGGACGAATGAAATGGATCAGTATGCCTGGCAGCTTGTGGACGAAACGGCTACGACCTTGCGGACCATCTATCTTTCTGTGAGCGTGCACGTCGAGCATGGTGATCCGGCTCATTGCATTGCCAAGGCGGCAGGTCATGCTGACCTTGTGATTGTAGGATCGCATGGGTGGAGAGGCCTCGAGCACTTCCTGCTCGGCAGCGTGTCACATGCGGTCTTGCACAAGGTGACCTGTCCCGTTCTGGTCGTTCGATGAAAGGAGGCTCTGCCGGCTGCCTCGATCGAGGCAACCTCGGCCGTCTGAGGGGCGTCGGTTGTCCCCTGGTCCCCGTGCGGGGAGATAGGGCAGGTATCGTCCACCTGTATTCAACAGAAAGGAGGCGGCGATGGCGTGGAATATTGCCTCGAAAATTGTTCGCAGGGTGGTGACGATCGACGAGAATCACCCGGTGATTGATGCCGCGACCCTGATGGCCGAAGAGTTCGTCGGATCGGTGCTCATTACCAGTTCCTCCAAAATCACCGGCGTGTTCACGGAGCGGGATTTAATGATGCGCGTGGTCGGGAAGAAGCGGGATCCTGAGTCGGTGCAGATCAAGGATGTGATGACGAAAAACATGATCACGGTGAGTCCGAAGGATACGGCGAGTTATTGCTTGAATCTGATGAAGGAGCATCGCTGTCGCCATTTATTGGTCTTCGACGGCGAGGAATTTATCGGAATCGTCTCACTGCGGGATATGGTTACCCTGTTGATGGAGGAAAAGGAGGCGCTGATCGCCTATCTTCACCAATACATCAGTTCATGAACGCCTGGGCGGTCGGTTCCACAAAAGAACGGCTTCCGGGCCTCCGCTGTCAGAGACCCGGGAGCCTGTGTGCTGTCAGAATGATTGTCCGGCTCTTTCATCGAGTTCATGTTGAAGCAGATCCCGATGCGCCTCTTGAAGTAAGCTGGGAATCAGGACAGCCATGAAGGCGCTCCCATGCCCTTGAGGCTCGAGCCGATTCCTGCGTTCGCCGCCGAACAGGTCGCCGAGCTCACCCCACTGATCGAGATCGGCATAATTCCTGTGATCGACCGCCCTCAGGATGGGCAGGAATGTCCCGGTGATGATGGTTCGCGCCTCTTCCGACAGCGGTTGGAGCCAGCCCTCACGCAGGCCCACGGCATGATAGATCCTGCTGATCTGCCGCTCCGTTGGTCCCGTGTTGTCGATACCAAGCGCTTCGCAAATCTCCGTGAGGATCTTCTCGTCATACCCGTTCAGGTACCAGATGGTCTGGCGAGGAAGGCTTTCGGCTGGCAGCACCAGCGAATCCGCTTGTTGCCGCAAGCGGGTGAGTTGTTCCCGCATCGTTCCGGTTGTTGGAAGCCCGAGCGCTTGCAGCCATCCGGATAGTTCCCTGGACATGGAAAACGTCACATAACCATCGATCAACCGTGCCTCCAAGGCTTCATGGTCGATGGGTGCGGGGGCAAGGGGTTGGTTCCACTCGTCTCCCTGCCCGGCCGGTTGATCGAATGCCGGGTCCACCGGCGATGTCAGTTGCACACCGCAGGAGGGGCAAAAGAGGGCCCGTAACGGGAGTGGGGCGTCACACGTTGCGCAGTTCATAATATCCTCCGACGCGCGCCTCACGCACATTCTGCAGGACGAGCGTTGCGCCTGCCGTCGAGGTTACCCCAGGACCCAGAGCGCGACTCCGGACAGGTCCCGCACCAGGCGGTCAGTGATGCGGTTGCTGAAGAGTCGCTTCGTTCCTGTCGGCCCGTAGCGGGTCACCACGACGGTGCCGAACCCTCCGGCCCTGGCTTCATCCATGATGCTGTCGGCGATATCGCGTTCATATCCCAACTTGAGGGTGACATGATCGAGAGGAAATCCCGTCTGCCCAAGTTGCGCCAACGCGTTCATCAGGATTGGATATTCCAAGGCCCCTTCCGCGCGCACCCATTCTTCCTGTTCCTTGCGGAGTTGTTGGCCGAGATAGTCTTCCGTCTCAGGATTTTCCGACCCCCCGTGCTCCATCAGTTCACGGGGCATGGGGTTCAGCACATGAAACAAGGTCACCTTCACCTCAGGAATGTCCCGGAGCAGCTCTCCGACATAGTGCAGGGTTCTGGTGGACTCGTCCGAGTCATCGACGGCGATGAGGATATTTTTAGCTGAGGCGCGGCTTCTGAACGTCTGTTCCGGAGCGAAAAGGGGTTGGTCGCCTGTCGTGCTAGTCGTCATAGTGTCACCATGCGCGAACGAAATTGGGCTGCCTCAGGGTGTCTACGAGAGGCTCAGGTTAGATGACTCTGGTGTGACAGTGATCCGGTGGAGTGAGGTCTTGCATAACGACCCCTCTTGTTGTGGTGCAGGTGATCGTGAGCGTTGCGGAACGAGTCTGTTCCATCATGGGCTACGATCCGCCGCGACGAAACAGCAGTTAGCCTATGCTTCTCCGGAGGAGAAATCAATGTGGGGGGGGCCGCAGATCAGACTCTGTTGGAGAGGGCTGATCTGGGGGCTCCATGGAGCCGGTGATATCCGGCTTCATGGAGCTGGTACGGTTGGGATGGATCAGGCGTGTTTCTTCGTGCTCCGGGCTTTCATGGCCTTGGCAGACTTTCCGCGAGTGACGGTGTCGGCTGGCAGGACTCGATTGCGCACGAGATAGGATGCAATTTCAGGGACCCGGGTACCGGCCTGTCGCGCCGGATTGCTATCCGCATAGGAGCTGGCGGGATTGTTTTTGAACAGCCAGAGTTGCACGACGTTCATGGGCGTGGCCGGCGTGGGAACTCCGGTGCCTCGAAACTTCATCATGCCTTGTGTCTGGACCAGAACTGAGCCGCTGCTGGTCGAGGAATTCAGTGCGGCGCCTCCCATCAACTCGATGAGGGTTTCCATCGCGACATGATTGCTCTGGGGAAAGGGCACGACGTGCGACAGGCCATACCTGGTAATTCCCGCGTGCTGGTGCAGCAGGCCGATCTCCTGCCCGGTGGCATAGCGAAAGCCGTAGGTGGTGGTGTACCCACCGGCGCCGCCCAGGACGTCCAGATAGGAGAGATTGGCCGTCGCGTTCAGACTGAGCCATTCGAGGTTCGTGTCGGTATCGAGGGTCACCAAGTGGTCGCCGGTTCCGGGAACAAGATTCTGTTGAACAAGAGCCATGTCGGTACCTCCTGCCGGTGGTGGTTGAGTGGGCGATTGCGCGAGGTCTATCGTCAGGGTCTATGCGAGACATATGCCAGTGCGTCTCAATGCCAGCATTTTCTCACTTGAGTAGGGATAATCGTGAACGACACGTGCCGAGAGAGATACGGCGGGAATCTGTTTGGAGACGATTCCGTTCCGGCACCGGTGTCAGTGAGTTGTGGGCATGGCTGTTCGAGCAACCTATCGAACGACGGCTGTGCCCTGCCGGCTCTTTTCACTGCTGTGGTGAATTGTTCCGCCGGGATGCCGGCGCTCCATGAAGCCGATTCACTTCGGCCTCATGGAGCTGGCACGGGTGCCGTGGATGAGTTGGTCTTCTCTGCGTTCCGGGCTTTGAGCCGGATGAGCAAGGCGCCTAGAGTGCGCGTTATTTTCGGAGCACACGAAGGCCGCTGGGTGTTGCAGGGGGCGTGGTGTCTCCTCCAGGGGGCATGGGGCCGCGTACCAAATACGATGCCAGCGCAGAACTCCGGTAGTCTTCCGCCGGTGCTCCTCCAGTATTGGGGAATATATTCGTGGTTGCGTAGGAACCACCAGGATTGTTGGTGAAGAACCAGAGTTGTCCCTCCTCCGGGAAACCTGGTCGATCAGAAATCATAACGATTCCACGAGTTTGGGTCATATTAGGGTATGTGGTTGCGCCGCCCATCAAGCCGATGAGTGTCTTGATTCCTTCGGAATTCTTCGAATCAGATACAGACTGCCCGGGGCCAAAACTCGTGATTCCGGCATGGTTCCACAACACAGCGAGTTCGCTGGTGGTGGCGTAACGGAACTTGTGTGTGGGGATATAGTTCCCTGCACCTTTCTTCACGTCCGAAATGGAAAAATTCAGGGTTCTCGTGAGGCTCAACCATTCGAGGTTGGTCTCCGTGTCAAACGTGATCAAGTGGTCGCCTGTGCCAGGAAGCAGATCCTGTTGAATGAGTGCCATGCACGCTCCTTCTGGGACGTTTGCGTAATGAGTGGTTGCCACGGTACGTCCGGTACGATTGATGAGCATCTTACGCTTATGCCGTTCACGTGCCAAGCCGGATTTGTCTGAGGCAGCACATGAGTGAAACAGCTGGAACGGTCATTCGCACGAATTGAGCGTAAACACGTAGATGATGCACCAAGGGTGAATTCCTATGATGAGGCGTCGCCTCTAAATAAGGAGTGTATCGAGAGAGATACGGTTGGGATCTATTCGGATACGGTTAGACGAGCGATATGAGGGCGGCATCTAGGAAGGGGCTCGTCAATACTCTCCTCTTCGCGGAACCGACCTGCCCTCTTCCAGATCTTGCAGATCCGACCAGGCCGTGATGTCCGTGCGGGTGGGGTCCACCGCATCACGATACGTCTTGAATTTTTCGGCACTCTCCGGCGAACTCGGGCCCCGTTCAAGCAACGTGCTGTTCCATGCTTCGAGTTCCACCTGGTCATGAGGTGTGGCGGTGCGTCGTACCCACTCCGCCACTCCGTCATCGGTCACATTGGCTTGCACTGCTGCCGTGAATTGGTCTGCCGTGATGCCGGCATAGTCCAGCAGTCGTTCATCCATCGGGCAGGGATAGATATATTCACCCTCGGTCCCTGCCAGCACCGCGCGGCACTTATCGATCATCCGTGCCAAATGGGCATAACCAGCCAGCCTCGTCTTCATGCTGCGCGGGAACGTCGTGCGTAGATCCATCACGCCAATAGTTTGTGGTTGGTGAAGGTGAGCGTCCGTACGAGCACCGCGCCGTTTTCAAAGGAGATGATGCGCCGTGTCGCCGGAAGATCGGAGGCTCCGACACGCACATGCATATCCGTGAAGCTCTCGGCATTGCGAAGTGCGCCGTCCTTGGGCGAGAAATAATAGACGGTATATCTTGTGGTCAGCTGTTTCTGATCCTGCGTCGTGCTGCTCTCTTCCACGTTGATCGTGAATGCCACATGCGGCATCTTCCGGTTGATCTGGGTGATGCGGTTATCTTTGATGCGATAGAAGGACTGCATGCCGTCGCCATGGATGTCGAGGCGGCGGCCCAGCGGATGGTCATCGCCCGCTTCCATCGTGAGACGGTGTTTTCCGTCTGATTCCTCGAACTTGCGCGGGGCGCGGTGCACGGCGATCATGCCGATCTGCTCCTGTGCCCACTTTTGAATCGCCTCATCGGGCAGTTGCACGGTCACCTCCCGCGGTCCCTTGACCACGACGGTTCCGCTCACCACCTGCCCATTGGTGTTGACGCTCAGGTCGGCTGAAAAACCTCGGAAATCCGGTTGCCAGCGGGCCGTGTTTTCAAAGGCTCGTTGGAGAAGGGCACGTGCCTGGGGATTATCGGCGACGGTTGGTTGTGTATCGGGAGCGGGGGCATGTTCCATCGGGGACTCCTTTGTCTCGTAGTGGCTTGGAACTGATAATTATAATGACCTTGCTTGTGCATCTACAACCGGGGATTTCAGTCTCCGGCGAGTTGGACATGGCACCCGGGGTACAATGTCTCTCATGGGACGAAGGTTTGTGTAGTACTGGCTAGGCCGAATCTGTTATACTACGGGGCATTTCATCCGATTATTTGACGACTGTGTGCATACGTGTCGGCATGCCTTGAAAGGAGCGCTATGGAGCGGCGAGCGGCGTCTCATACTGAAGAAGAAGAAATGAACCAGCGGCGGCGGCTTTTGGGTCTGGCTCGCAAGGGCGATCCGAAAGCCATCAGCAAGTTGTTCGAATTGTATCAAGTGCGCGTGTTGAACGGCGACATGTTGAGCAAGCTCAACAAATCCTACTACAAGGCGGCGGCTGCGCAGGAGCAAAAGGCGGCACAGACTCCCGCCAAGTCGTCAAAAGGTTCACAAGCGACCCACGGCAGCGCGAAGGGGAGTTCCAAGAAGCCTGCCGCGCTGGCTGTTCCGGCAACCAAAGCGAAATCCACGAAGGCCGCTGCACCGAAAAAACGAGCCAAGTAACCCGGGTCTGCGTCGAGATGGTCGGCGCAGACCGCCGGTTCTCCTTCCACCTCTTGTTACTGAACACCCACCCGTAATCCCCCGGCCGCGAGTTTGCTTCCGATTTCTTCAGCCAACTTTCTCGCTCCCGAATAGACTGTCGCCTGGCCTTCATGGTCGATGCGCCAGGCCAGCTCGAAGGCCCGGGATGAGTTCATTCCCGGAATACATTTACAGAAGAGTGCTATCACCTGCTGATAGGTGTGGCATTCGCAATTAAACACGATCACGCGGGCTTCCAGATCGTCGCCGGTTCCCACATCGGTGGTATCGAGGGCGTCTGGGGTCATGACAGGGGTGAGGGTACTCATGCGGTCGTTTCGCTCGGCGCCGAGTGTAGCAGGTGACATGGGGTTGAGTGCAACCGGCCCTCGTCTTCTCCGGTGACATGCCGCAGCGCGGCTTTGAAGAGAGTGACCCGCATGTCGCTCTGGCGGCGTGAAGAAATCATCCGGACAATCGTCCTGGTGATGTGACGACATAATCATTGGCCAGGTTGACGCCTTCCCGCGCCATGGTTCGGCTCAACAATGCATGGTGAGTTCTGGAATCGGTGACAGGCACCAACTCGTGCGCGCGCGCCAGGCGGAAGGTATAGACCTGGGCAGCGGCGGTTTTCAAAAGGGCGAGGCTATATTCGAATCGGTAAGCTTCCTCCAACGTCGCTGACGAACGGGCCAGTTGTTGCACCAGCGCGACGGTACACGCTTCGATGGCGCGCTGGGGTTCGAGAAGGCGAAGCAAGGCGGCCGGGCCCGGCACGAGCGCCGATCCCATGCGCATGGCATGGGTCAGATCAAAAAGACCGCGCTGAAACCGTCGATCCTCCTGCAATCCGGCGTGGAACAGCTGTCTCCAATGGGGATCGGCACAATCACGATCGATCTCGGCCGCAGCGGGGGCATCGAGCGGGCCGCTGACCGCGTGTCCTTGCACGATGCGGCCATTGACGACGAGGCCGGGGTGCTCGTCTCCCATGCGGTCCTGGTAGGCCGTGGTTCCCATAAACGGCGTGAGGCGAAGCGCCATGTAGTCACGGAAATGAATTGATCCATAGTGCGCGAGCAGATAGTCCAACGTGTCCGGGGTGCACAGATGAAAGGGGTAGAACAGGGCATTGCGAATGGGCAAGGAGGTCATCGCTGCGTCGTGTTCAGTGAGTGGAATACCTGCCGGGAGAGGGATTCTGCGAAACGGAGATGGCGCCGCGTATACGTGCCGGACGGGGTTACCAGCTATCCATGTCGATGACTTCAGTCGCATCCCACAAATTCTTTAACTCGGCTTCCGCGATCGCCTTTTCACGATCTGCTTCCGTATCCTCTCCGAATCGCTTGACGTGAGCCGTCTCTTGATCGGATGGGGGCGCGGCGGGCTCGACCGGTTGGCGACGGCGACGTTTGCCGGGATCCATATTCACGGGCATGGGAAGAAGTCTCCTTTCAACACTTCAGTCTCTCCTCTGCCGGGGATGGAAGTCAATGGGACAAGGATATGCAGCTATTCATTCAGGCTCGCCAAGAGGGCGACTGCCACCGTATCGGCATACCGCCTTCCTCTCGTGGTGAGTCGAACCACATCGCCGGTGCGTACGAGCAGGTCCTCCGCCAGCAATGTGTCCACTTCCTGCAGGAGTTCAGGGAATGACAGGGCTCCCGTCTGCTTCAGTGAAATGCCGTTGATGAGGCGTAGCCCAAAGACCAGCTGTTCACAACTATCATGCGCCGGTGTGAGGTGTTCGGATTCCGAAAGCGGGAGTCGGCCATTCTTCAGCGCTGCCTTGTAAGCTGCCAGATCGCTCACATTTCCGAATCGCCGCCCTCGGATATAGGATTGCGCGCTGGGACCGACGCCAAGGTAATTCCCGCCGGTCCAGTGGAGCCGGTTATGCCGGCTGGCGAATCCGGGTCGGCAATAGTTTGAAACTTCGTAGCGGTCGTAGCCTGCCCGGCAGAGGATCTCTTCCGCCAGGTCTTCCATCCGGTTTTGCAGTTCTTCATCAGGGGCGGGGACGAGGCCGCGTTGAATGGCGGTCTGGAGGTGAGTGCCTTCCTCAATGGTCAAGGCATAACAAGACAGGTGAGCGGGAGTCAGGTCAATGATCCGCCGCAACGAAGAGGCCCAACTCTCCATCGTCTGGCCCGGCAGCCCGTACATGAGATCGAGATTGATGTTGGTGAAGCCGGCTTCGCGCGCAACAGCCATGATGTGGACCGTGTTGATGGGAGACCCCGGGCGTCCGATGCGATCCAATTCAGTTTGCTCCATCGATTCGGCGCCGAAGCTGACGCGGGTGAATCCGGCTTCATTGAGATACGCCAGGCTGTCCCGCGTGACCGATCCCGGATGGGCTTCCACGGTGACCTCGGCATCGGGCGCCAGGCCGAAGGCCTGCACGCTTGTTGCCAGGATCGTCGTGAGTTGCCGGGACGAAAGTGTGGTCGGCGTTCCGCCCCCGAAATAGATCGAATCCAGCGGGGCCGGTCCCAATAGGCCGCGTTCGCCATGCAAGCGCAGTTCCGTCAATAGCGAGGCCACAAACTCTTCCGCGGCGCGCGCCTGGTGAATTTCCAGGTAGAAGGCGCAAAAATGACAGCGCTGATGACAGAAGGGAATGTGAATGTAGAGACCCTGAGGGGTGGCCTGTGGCATACCTGACTCAACGCGCCTACGGGGCTGGCGAAAAATCACGGACCATGGCGACTTCAATTTCCTCAGTCGGCGATTTGCCGCGGTTCCTGACGTGTGATTTCCAGGCGGGATATTCCCGCAACGTGTCAAACAGGTTCTTGATAAGGACCGGCTTGATTTGCAGTTCCCACTCCCTTAGCCAGGCCTGCTCATCGTGGGGCCCCTCGTAATCGTCGGGGAATTGCGCTTCCAGACTGATGCGAAACACGAACGATTTATCTTCTGACCACATGTGTGGACTCCTGTCGGCTGAGGATTGCGAAAGTGAATTGGCCTTACTTATAATATTTCAAATTCTAAGGAGTACAGCCCCATGCCCATCTTCGAATACGTCTGCCAGGAATGCAACCACCGCTTCGAACTCATCGTGCAGGGACAGACTGTGCCGGCTTGTCCTTCGTGCAAGGGGACGACGTTGAATAAACAGTTTTCCGCATTCGGGGTCGGGGCAACCGGCGGATGGCCGGTGGTCTCGAATTCCGGCGGCGGATGCGGCTCCTGTGGAGATCCGCGGGGTCCGGGCGCCTGCTCCATGAATTAATCACGACACCGGGGAATTCGAGTCATTGATGATGGATGATCACGAAGAGCAACTGCGTCGTGCAATCGGCACGCTTCTCCAATCAGACCCGTTGATCAAATTGTTGCAGGAAGTCCGGCTGGGCCGGATGAAAGCGACTGATCCCGGACTGCGGGCGGTCGTTGAGTCCTGGATCGGGGTGTACGCGCAGGTGTTACAGTCCCAGTCTCTGAATGCCGAGTTGTTGCTTCGATTGGATCCTGCGCCCCGGCTGCAAGTGTTGGTAGAGGCAGGTGTGTTGTCCTGGGACCAACCCGCGACCCGCGAGCTCGGGGAGTTATTTCGCAGCCTGCCGCTCACCGCCGCCTGAGACGAGGAGTTGCTTCCACGTGTGGACGCCTCTTGCCATGGCCTTGCTGGTGCTGGCCGGGTTGATGCCAGCTACCGTTTCGGCCGAAATACCCTCTCCGCTGCGTCCGTTACATACGACCCTGTCCGCAGCGCTGGCGACCCTTCCTTCTGACAGCCATCTCCTTCTCGATCGTGAACCCATCGAACAGTTTCTTGCAGCGCTGGATGGATCGCCTCCCGACTGGGCTCAGATCCATGGTCATGGGCATCATGATCCGGGCCTCGACGAGCGACTGTTTGCCTTGAACCGTGACCGTGATGCCCGGCGCGAAGGAAAGGAACCGTTGCAATGGGTGGTGACCGTGGCCTGGCTTGGCGAACTGTCGCGGTTTGACGAAGACGAAGGAGGATTTCGTGTCGCGTTGGGTCCGAAGTTCCACCGCACGGCATGGGGTGAGGTGCGATTCAAACATGAAGATCTGCCGGCGACACTGATCGTTTCGGCAGGTGAAGCGACTGCCGATCTCAAGGCCAGGCTTCAACGGGGGGATCGGATCGAGATTGATGTGGTCATGTGCGGCAGGCTGATCCAGGAGGAATCCCTTGTCTACGATTTTTCCCACGACGTCGAAGGGCTTGGCCTGATCATGCCGGTCGTGCGCATCGAGGCGGTGGCGTTTGTCTTGTCGGCCGGCGCGAAGTGACTGCCGAGTCCTCACAAAGTGGTTGGATCTGAGCGGGTAGCAGTGCGTTGACAAACTACAGACGCTCGCAGAATGCGCCGCAGGCTGTTGAGAAAGGCGGTCCGGCAAGGCCGCAGCAAGTGAAGAGGCGAATCGTACTCGTGCCGTACGGTGAGCCTCTGAGCGCCGCGAGAACGCCGCAGGCGGCCTTTGTCAACAGCCTGCTAGGGCATCCGGTTCAGATGGGGGTAGGCTTGATGCATGCAGGAGTCGCAGATCCCTTCCGTCACCTTCGAACGAGCCAGCCGGCGTAAGTAGTCTTCAATACGCTGCCAATATGATCCATCAGTCTTCACACGTTTGCACTTGGCGCAAATCTGCACGGTGCCATGGAGTGTGGTGATGTGTTCGAACGCATGGTCGAGTTCTTTGGTCCGTTCAAGCAGTTCCTGTTCCCGCAATTTTCGCGCGTCGATTTCTTGTTTCAGGCTCAGTGCCGTGGCGGCTCGCGCCAGCAGTTCGACTGGAATGACGGGTTTACGAATATAGTCCGTGGCACCGGCCGTATAGGCCGCCTGAATATCTTGCTCTGACGTATGGGCCGTAATGATGATGATGGGCAGGCCCTGGAGCTGTTCCTCCATCCGGATTCTCTGGCAGGCGTCTAGTCCATCGATCCCGGGCATTTCGAGATCCATGAGCACGAGATCGATGCCGTTCCCGGGCTTTCCACGTTTGCCGATCCCGAGGAGGGTCAGTCCCTCCTGCGCGGTGGCAACCGGAAGGAGCGGGCCGAATCCTGCACGGTGAAGGATGGCGTGGAGCAGGTCCCGTTCCTCCTGAAAGTCGTCGATGATGAGAATGCTCATGGTCGAAGTTTTCCTCTACTGTCTTTCTTGAAATCCGTTCATACGGCCTGCTTGGCCCGGGCAAGGATCGCGGCCAACTGATCGATCGTCCGGCGGATTAAGGCACGGTCGTGGTCTTTCCCTGCTTGCTCCAACTGTGCCCCTGCCTGACCGATGTCGGGAAATCCGTAGGATCCGGCCAAGCCTTTGATGCGATGTCCCATGCTCCGGATGGTCTCGTAGTCTCCACGTTCGATGGCGTCCTGCATCCGGTCCACGTCTTGACGGCGATTGTCGAGAAAGAGGGGACGGCGCCGCGCGACTTCTTCGTCGATGAGGGCCGCGATGCCGGCGGAAGGATTGTCCTGAGCCGTGATGCGTCTTCTCGGGGAGGGTGCGCAATGGGTCCTCAACGCATCGAAAAGCCGTTCTTTGGAAATCGGCTTGGCTAAGAACCCCGTGCATCCTGCCGCCTGACCCTGTTCCTGCGCTTCAAGGGATGCATCCGCGGTCAAGGCCAGAATAGTCGCCGGAGTATGCTGATGAGAAGATTCCCAGGTGCGAATCAAGCGTGTCGCGGCGAAGCCGTCCATGACCGGCATCTGTTGATCGATGAGGACAAGGTCAAACGGCTTAGACTGGAACAGGGCGGCCGCTTCTTCTCCGTTTCCGACGACCTCAACGTGATAAAGAGGTGCTTGAAGATAGCATCGGACCAAGGCTTGGGATTCAGGCGAATCGTCGGCCAGCAGGACCCGGAAAGTCGGTTCCAAGCGGGCGTCAGCAGCGTGAGAGACCTGGGATGCCATAACGGCGTTTGACCGATCAAGTTTGCGCAGTATGAAGATACCGCTCGTAAGCTCAGTATAGCGGTTGAAGGCCGGGCGACCTAGAATCTCCTGAAATTCGGCAAGGGAAGGGGCGGAGGGCTTGTGGTCCCAGAGACGGCGCAGATGGTGGAATGGCTTGAGCTAGTAGCTGTCCCTGGCGCAACGGAATCCGGTCCCGGAAGGGTGGCTATCCATTGTGCCCCAATCACGATCGGAGGTGCGTAAGCTGATCGCCGGTTTGAGCCAGGATCCTCCGCGCATGGCCTTAATCGCGCCCCGCTCGGGGCCCTGAGGGTTCGTGAGCGGCGCTGAGCGGTAGTGGTTGGGGTTGTACCAGTCTTGCACCCATTCGGCGGCATTGCCTGCCATGTCCAGAACCCCATAGGGGCTGGCGCCGGCGGGAAAACTGCCGACAGGCAGCGTGAGGATTTCACCGTTGAGCCCCTTCGCCTTGGAGATTTCCGCGCCGAGGCCTTTGATCCAGAACGCGTCCCATTCCGTACTGTCCGCAAACTGCACGGTTTTCCCGGCCCAGTAGCTTGCGCTGTTTCCGTTGGCGAAGTCCCAAGCATTGCCCCAGGGGTAAACCCGCCCGTCGGTTCCTCGCGCGGCCTTTTCCCATTCCGCTTCCGTCGGCAGCCGTTTGTCCGCCCAGTGACAGAATGCGACGGCATCAAGCCAGCTCACATTCACGACCGGATGGTGCTCGATACCCGGACGTGGCCGGTTGTGTTCCCATAAAGTTAGGTTCGCAGCCGTATTCGCTGGGGCTTGATAGCTCGTGGCTTGAACGAATTGCAAATAGGCGGCATTGGTGACTTCGTACCGGTCGATCCAGAACGCCCCCAGGTAGACCAGGCGTATCGGTTGTTCATCCGGAAGGCCGCCGTTGTCAGGTGAGGCCCCCATGGTGAATTCACCGGCTGGAATCAGCACCATGTTGTCGGGTGAGAAAGATGCCCGAGCAGCCTCATGCAGACCCAAGATGATGACGAGGCAGAGTGGCAGCAACCGGCAGCAGACGTCTGGCATCCTCATGACTTGGTCAATTTACACGCTTTGGCGATGCCGTCGCGGTAGGCCTTCCACAGCGTCAGCCCTTGCTTCACGCAGGCCAGCACGGCATTTTGGCGGTTTCTGCTGTCCGCATAGGTGACGACCATCGTATACGCGTCCTGTCTATGTCCTGCCTCTACCTTCTGGTGCGCGCGTATGAGATCCATATGCTGCCGCTCGATCTTGTGATGACGAATGAGAGGATGGGCGTCGATATAGGCTTCGATTTCGGCCTCGGTTTTTGGCTTGGAGGGTTCCTGAATTTCCTGACGGTCTTTTCTGCTGCCCTCGACAAACACCGCGAGGGCGGCCGCGCCAACCACCCAATCACGGCTGGCCGTAACTTTTTCTAGCCATCGTCGGTAGCGGGCGCTGGCCGGGAGGAGCGTGGCTCTGAGAAACACCCGGCTGTCGAATCCCAACCCCCGCATCATCTCATGAAAGAGTTCTGGATGAGACCGCCCGAAGGAGAGACCGCCGGTATCTTCCTCGTAAATATTCTCGGCCAACATGCGCCGCACGTCCGGAGGCGGGTTTTGCCCGTGCACCCGGGCCAGCAGGACGGGAAAATCCCGAACGTAGACCAGGCACTCCTGTTGGTAGTGGAGCTTCAACTGGGCCTTGGTGATTCCCGGTCCCATGATAATCGGCCAGGCCCAATGGTGCTTCTGATCCATCAGGGATAACAGTCGCTCGAGAAATTGCAGACGGGTCAATCTCTTCTGTGCCATGCCTTGCCTTCCTTCATTCCTACTGGCTACAATCAGCCACTGGTCAGATGAAGCCTATCACCATTCAAGATTCCGACGAGATTCTCAACTTCCTTGCCGAGGTGGCCCTGCACGGGAAAGGGTTTACCACCGACTGTTTGCTGGACTATGTGCTGGAAGAAGGGTTTACGGAGCCGATCTACCTCAATGCGTCCGGCGAAGACCCGGACGCGTTTTACAAGAATCAGCCGCAGGCCTGGGCCATCTACCAAGTTCGCGAATGGAAACGCGTTCTGACTGTGTCCGGCGGGCCCGGGAAGGACCGGCGCGTACAGATCACCGAGACCCCATAAGCTGTCCGTTGTATTCCGATGGCAATGGCGCCAACGCCGATCCCCCGTAGAGTCATGTGCCCCTTGTCCGAGGCTACCTTCTGTATCCGGGACATGTGTGTGCTCCTCCGTGAGTGTATTGGCCATCCGAGTGAATTGCAACGAATCACGCGCTGTTTGCAGCTTCGGGATGCCGGTTCCTGGCAGGCCCTGTTTGGTGACTGCGCATAGCAGCCTGGCGGGAAGGGGGGATTGTGGCGTTACCGCATCATCCTGAACGTGTTCAGCCTCTGGTCACGCTGTGCGAGCCGGCGGATGTCGGCGAGCTGGCGCTGATCCGGAGCCTACTCGACGGCAACGGCATCTCCTATGCCGTCCAGCATGAACATATCGGCGCGCTGTATCCCGGAGTGGCGCTCCTGGGTAGTCGAGTCATGGTTGAAGAACGTGACAGGCCCAGGGCGAAAATTCTCCTGAGCCGTCTGGCTCTGCAAGTCCGGGAGGCAACCGGCGAGGCTGATTGAGTCGAGGAGAAGAGAGTGGTGAGGCCGGACGCCCATGCATCCGCCGACTAGGGGTGGCCTTTCGGTTTGACCGGTTCCGGGGCGGTCGGCAGCGGCAGACGTACGTCGGACCCTGAGAAATGACCGCCGATCAACTTGCCTTCTTCAAAGTAGAGATACCGGTGTTTGACGACCGCCGGGCTTTCCCAGTCTTCAAAGATCCATTCTTCTCGCCGTAGCCCGTCACTGGTATGGGTCACGTTCATCGTATTCGGCGAGCCCCAGGAATCCAGGACTTGCTTACGATCCATCCCCACCATCACACGGTGGCTTTCGATATGTTTGGAAAAATCCGGGTCCAGCCAGCCTGGCACGAACCGGAACGCGATCAGGGAGACCACGAACAGGACGAGGAAGGAGTTGATAATGATCCTGACCGGCCGTTGGCGGATAAAAGGCGTTGGCTCGGCCGTCGGAGGCAGGGAGGAAGCGGGGCTTGCCGAAGTCGTCTGATCGGTCACAAATATCCTTCCATCAACGAACGTGCGAGTGGCGAGTTCCTGCTGCATGCTAAACAATAGGTTTTCAGTCCGTCAAGGGAGGCGTTTTGACCTGCTAAGCTTACTGGAGTACGGCGGGAGGGCTGAGGATGAGACGTAGGGGCTGGAGATATAACCGGGGATTGGTCTGGTTGACCGTCATGGGGTGCTGTCTCGTGGGTTATGGCGGGATTGAGGCCGAGGCTGGGTCTCTGTATGTCTACACGGATGCCCGGGGCCAAGCCGTCCTGACCGATAATCTCGACCAGGTCCCGGCCGCCTATCGGGGGCGGGTGCGAACCATGACCGGTACGGACTCCCCGGACACTTTCATGCCTGTGCCTGCCCCGGCCGTCGCCGACAGGAAGCCGTCTTCTTCTCCGGGGGTGATCGGCGATATTCTGAGCGCCGTGGCGGCGAGAGTCGGTTCGCGAACGATCAAGGGGCTGACGGCCTATCAGACTGCTGTCGTGATCGTGGCGGGGTTTTCTTCCCTGGTCCTACTGACCATGATGTTTCTCAGCGGCAATCCCGCCATCCGGATTCTCTGCAAGTTCCTGCTGGTGCTGGTGGCCTTCTCTGCCGCCTACCAGGTGATCGCGATCGAACGCCCGTCGTTTGAGGCGCTTGCCGGACCCTCGCAACAGGGGTCGAGCCAGCCGGTGGACAATATGGTGGGGCGGATGCGGAGCCAGACCGAGAAAGGTTATCGCGCACAAGAGGAACGCACGGCCCGCCAGTTGGAGCCAGCCGAACAACCAGCTCCCTGAGTGTGCCTAGTCGGCGTAGGCCGGCACTGGAATTTTTCTTACGGCAGGCGCGGGCGGTGGCTGCTGAGTGAAGGCTTTGGAGTAGGGATTGAGGACCGGTTCATGGGTCATGCGCTGGCGCAGTTTGACCAGCGGTAGACTTTGGGTGCCGATTTCCAGGCGGTCGATCGGAGCTTTCGGCGTCAGCGGATCAGGCAGACCCTGCAGGGCAAACATCTGGAACGCGAGCGACCAGTCAAGTGCATCCTTTCCCTTCTCCCGCACAATGAACCGCGCATCCGCCGACGGGTTCCCCGAAAAAAACAACAGCATGATGTTCGAGCGGAAGACCGGCGCAGCAGCGTCCTCGGGCGGTTTGAATTCCGGGACGAGTTGGGGAATCCGGTTCAGGGCCACCGGGGGTGAGAACTCGATATCGACCAGGCGAACGAACAGCGGCCGCTGCTCGTTGTGATCGTTGGGGTCGAAGGTAAAGCTGAAGGAATACCGGACGTCGACGCTGTCACGCTTGAAGGTGTAGACATCTTCTCCGTTTTCGGGAGACGCGACCTTCTTGAAGTATTGATCCCAGTCGTTAATGGGGTAATAGGTGAAGACGCGCAAGGCGGATTTGCGGTCGCGCACGGCCTGGGGCAGGCCGAGTTTGTCGTGCAGTTCAGTTTGAGTCAGCCCGAGATAGCCATCGTCGAAATAGGGTCCGGCCCAAAGGGAAGGGCATTCCGGTCCGACGAAGCTGATGCAGATGAGACAACAAATAATAAGGCGGGTGACTGTCTGATGCGCCATACAATCGACTCAGGCTCGACCCAGACTCTCCGGCATCGTATCGGCCGGGGTAGTCATTGTCAAGGCGGAGCGTCGGTCATAGCTTGCTGAAAAAAGTCCGTTCCCGATATGATGCCCGCTCCATCGCGAGTCATCGACGCAGTCGCCCCACGCCTGGCGTTCGGTGACAGAAAGACATAGGTAGTCATGCCGGTACACGACATCCGAGACCTTCTGCGAGAGCGTATCCTGATCCTGGACGGTGCCATGGGAACCATGATCCAGCGGCATAGGTTGGACGAAGGCGCATTTCGCGGAGAGCGTTTCAAGGATTGGAAGAAGGACCTCAAAGGACACAACGACTTGCTCAACGTCACGCAGCCGGACGTTATTGAGGCGATCCACCGGCAGTATCTCGAAGCCGGGGCGGACATCGTTGAAACCAACACGTTTAATTCCCAATCGGTGTCGCTGGCCGACTACGGCATGGATGATTTGGGCTATGAATTGTCCAAAGCCGGCGCCGAGTGCGCCAGGCGGGCGGTGGAACAGGTCATGGCGGCACAGCCCGCGCGACGGTGTTTCGTGGCGGGCGCGATCGGACCGACCACCAAGACCTCGTCGGTTTCGACTGACTCCAATGATGCGGCAGCCCGCGGCACCACCTATCCGGAATTAGTGCAGGCCTATGGCGAGCAAGTGCGTGGTCTGTTAGACGGCGGCGTCGACTTGCTGCTGGTCGAAACGATCTTCGACACGCTAAACGCCAAGGCCGCGTTTTTTGCGATTCAGCAACTGTTCGCGGAAGGCGCCAGGCAGGTGCCGATCATGGCGTCGGTCACGTTTATTCAAGCCGGGAGCAATCGCGGTTTCTCGGGGCAGACGGTCGAGGGCTTCTGGAATTCCATCTCCCATGTGCCGTTGCTCAGTGTGGGCATGAACTGCGCCCTGGGCCCAAAAGAAATGCGGCCCCTGATCGAAGAGTTGTCTCAGCTGGCGCCGATTTACGTCAGCAGTCATCCGAATGCCGGGTTGCCCAATCCCTTGCTGCCCACCGGCTTTCCCGAAACCCCGGAGTCGCTCGCGCCTCAGCTGCGCGAGTGGGCGAAAAACGGGTGGCTCAACATTGTGGGCGGCTGTTGCGGAACTACGCCTGACCATATTCACACCATTGCGGAAGCCGTGCGCGGGCTGACACCCCGTCGGCCTGGAAAGGTCGAGCCGTTTTTGCGCCTCAGCGGCCTCGAAGCGCTGACCGTACGACCGGAATCCAACTTTGTGAACGTCGGTGAGCGGACCAACATTACGGGGTCACCGGCCTTTTCTAAACTGATCCTGGCCGGCGATTACGACAAGGCCCTGACGGTGGCGCGCCAGCAGGTGGAAGGCGGGGCGCAGATCATTGATATCAACATGGATGAAGGGCTGCTGGATTCCAAGGCGGCGATGCAGAAGTTCTTGCGTCTCCTGGCGGCCGAGTCGGACATCGCGCGAGTGCCGATCATGGTCGACAGTTCCAAGTGGGAGGTCATCGAAGAAGGCCTCCGCAACATGCAGGGGAAGGGCATCGTCAATTCTATTAGTTTGAAAGAAGGCGAGGCTAAATTTTTGGAGCAGGCGCGGCTCATCCGGCGGTACGGCGCGGCGGTCGTCGTCATGGCATTCGACGAGCGTGGGCAAGCCGACTCGGTCGCGCGGCGTATTGAGATCTGCGAGCGTTCCTACCGTCTGCTGACCGAACAGGTCGGTGTCCCGCCGCAGGATATCATTTTCGATCCAAACATCCTCACCGTCGCGACGGGACTGGAAGAGCATAACAATTATGCCGTCGACTTCATTGAAGCGACGCGCTGGATCAAGCAGCATCTCCCGCTGGCCAAGGTCAGCGGCGGCGTTAGCAATATCTCGTTTTCGTTTCGCGGCAACAATGTGGTGCGCGAGGCGATGCACGCTGCGTTTCTCTACCATGCGATTCAGGACGGCCTCGATATGGGCATCGTCAACGCCGGGCAGTTGGCCGTGTATGAAGAGATTCCCAAGGATCTACTCACCCTGGTGGAGGACGTGCTGCTGAATCGCCGCCCCGATGCGACCGAACGATTGGTAACGTTTGCCGAAACGGTCAAGCAGAAGGGCAAAGCGGCGGTGAAAGACGACGAGTGGCGGGCAAAGCCGGTCGCAGACCGGTTGGCCCATGCGCTAGTCAAGGGTCTCACGGATTATATCGATCAGGACGTGGAAGAGGCCCGACAACAATCCGCCCGTCCGCTCGATGTCATTGAAGGCCCGTTGATGGCCGGCATGAACATCGTCGGCGATCTGTTCGGATCAGGCAAGATGTTTCTGCCGCAGGTGGTGAAAAGCGCCCGGGTGATGAAGAAGGCCGTCGCCTACCTCATGCCGTTTATGGAGGCGGAAAAACAACGGTTGGGCACGTCCCGCGCGAACGGCAAGGTGCTGCTCGCGACCGTGAAGGGCGATGTGCACGATATCGGCAAAAACATCGTCGGGGTCGTCCTGGGCTGCAACAACTACGAGGTGATCGATCTCGGGGTGATGGTCTCCTGCGAAAAAATCCTGGCGACGGCCCGTGAGCACCACGTGGATATGGTGGGCCTGAGCGGATTGATCACGCCTTCATTAGACGAAATGGTGCACGTCGCCAAGGAAATGACGCGGCAGGGGTTCACGGTGCCGTTACTCATTGGCGGCGCGACAACCAGCAAGGCCCATACGGCCGTGAAGATCGCTCCATCGTATCCCCATGCCACGGTGCACGTACTCGACGCGTCGCGTGCCGTTGGGGTGGTGGGAAGCTTGATCAACAAGCAACAAGAGCAGGAATTTTCTGCCTCCATTCGCGCCGACTACGATCGTATCCGGCAGGCGCATCAGGAGCGTGGGTCGAAAGCACTCCGCAGTCTGGAGTCTGCGCGAACACATCGGATGCCAACCGATTGGGCTTCAGTCGATATTCCCATCCCCTCGTTTACCGGCCTGCGTCAGATCGATCGCATGCCGTTACGTGAACTGCTGCCCTTCATCGACTGGACGCCGTTCTTTCACACGTGGGAGTTGCGCGGCCGGTATCCCGGCATTTTGGAAGATGCGACAGTCGGCTCGAAGGCGAAGGAACTGCTGGCCGATGCCCAGACGTTGCTGGAGGAGATTATTCGGGGCGAGTTACTGACGGCTCGCGGCGTCTATGGATTTTTTCCGGCCAATAGCATTGGCGACGATATTGAGCTGTATCGGACTGGTGATCGTCGGGATGTTCTGACCACACTCCACACGCTCCGGCAACAGGCGGAGAAACCGGTTGATCAATTCAACCTGGCCCTGGCCGACTATGTCGCGCCGAAGGAATCCGGACGCGGCGATTATGTGGGGGCCTTTGTGGTCACGGCAGGCATTGGCGTGGAAGCGCTCTGTGCGAAGTATGAGAAGGACCATGACGATTACAATTCCATCATGGTCAAGGCCCTTGCGGATCGACTGGCGGAAGCGTTCGCCGAATGGCTGCACAAGCAGGTTCGCCTCGAATGGGGGTACGGGAAAACGGAAGCGCTGACGAATGAAGATATGATTCGCGAGCGGTATCGCGGCATTCGTCCCGCGCCTGGGTACCCCGCTTGTCCCGACCACACGGAGAAGCGAATCCTGTTCGATCTGCTGCAGGCGGAATCGCAAGCGGGCGTGACGCTGACCGAGTCGTATGCCATGTTGCCGGCGGCAGCCGTCAGCGGCCTCTATTTTGCGCACCCGGCGGCGAAGTATTTTGCGGTGGGGAAAATCAACCGCGATCAGGTGGAAGACTATGCGGCGCGGAAGAAGCTTTCCGTGAGCGAGGTGGAGAGGTGGTTGGCGCCGAATCTGAACTACGACGCATAGCCGGAGAATGAAAACAACCGCCGCCTTCGTGCTCGCGTTGCGCGGGGGATCAACCTGCAGCCTGCGTACGCGTGTCCTCAAGACACCACCGGCTCACCAACTCGCCGGCGGCCACTCACCGAACGCTCATTATGTATCGCGCCCAGGGCCCTGATGCGGCCTCGCTGGGCGGGCTTGTGGGCCACCTTGCAGGTGACGTTTCACGAACGACGGGGAACGATCAGTTTTTGACGGCTTCGAGGGCTGCAGGCAAGGTCGGGGAGACGGGTGCGCTAGCTGTGACACCGGCGAGCGCCGCTTTGATCCAATGGTAGCGTTCTTCTGCCCACGCATTAAACTCGTCTGAATTTTCAAACACCAGGTCCCAGGCTTTGGCGGCATCCAACAGCAACAGGTGATGCGTCTGATTGTGTCCGGGGAAATAGACCACCAGCACAGCCGATTTCCCGGTGAGACTGATATCCGTGAACACATGGATCATGGCTGCCGGCGGCAGCGGCAGATCGCGAGTGGCCGCCGCGACGAGCGGCTGATACAGCCGGTGGAGCAAGTGCGTCGTGTCTTCATACGGGCAGGTTGTGCGCAGGAGCCTCGGGTTGGGCTTGTCTCCGAACAGGTTGTCGGTCAAGTACGTGGCGGCTTCCCATGTCGGCATCATGCCGGACGAGGCCAGGTTTTCACAGAGGTGGGCGATCCAGTTTCGTGAAGTGCGGGTCATACGGCCTCTCCCTGGTCCTGAGTGATGGCACGATGCCGGGAGGAGGACAGCCAGGACGGATCTGCAAATTGATCGAAGATGCGTTTGATGTCAGCCATGGAGTCAAAGAAGATATCGAGCAGGTCAGGATCGAAATGTTTGCCGCGTTCCTTCAGCATGAGTTCCTTCGCATGGTCGAAATCATAGGCCGGCTTGTACACCCGTTGCGTCGTCAGGGCATCGAAGTTATCCGCGATCGCCGTGATCCTGCCTTCCAGTGGAATCTCATTGCCCTTGATCCCGCGCGGATACCCCGTGCCGTCGTACCGTTCATGATGGGTCCAGGCGATGAGCGCGGCGACCTTCAAGAGATCCGAGTCGGAACCGGCCAGAATTCGATAGCCGATTTCCGTATGTTGCGTGATGACTTTGAACTCTTCAGGGGTGAATTTGCCGGGCTTGAGCAACACATGATCCGGGGTGCCGATCTTGCCGATATCGTGCATGGGGCTGGCCGTGCGAATCAGGTCGCATCGATCCGGGGATAATCCGTACCGGCGCGCCAGCAGTTCGCAGTAGTGGCTCATCCGTTGAATATGTTGCGCGGTCGAGCTGTCGCGATATTCAGCGGCGATTGCGAGCCGTTGAATGGTTTCCTCGCGGGAGAGACGCAGTTCTTTTTCGCTTCGTTCCAGCCATTCCAGCGCCTGTTGCAGGGCAATCGTCCTGGTCCTGACGACCTCTTCAAGATTCTCCCGATGCATGGCATTTTCGATTTCCAACTTGCGCCGCCGCAACGCGTTCGCCACGTTGATCAGGACTTCGTTGGCTTCAAAAGGCTTAATGATGTACCCGAAGGCTCCCATATCCAGCGCCGCATTGGCCAGGACGGGGCTGTCGAGTCCGGTGATCATGATGACGGCCGTGTTGGGATATTGAGTCAAAATGTGACGAACGAGATCCATGCCCGATTCGCCGGGCATGTTCACATCGCACAACACCATGGCGTAATACCCGTCCTCCATCCTCTGACGGGCTTCGCGAGCCTCGCCGGCCAGGGTGACCTGGTAGCCATGGGGCTCGAGCAAATAGCCCAATAGGCGGCGAATGGGTTCTTCGTCGTCCACAATCAGGATCTTGCGGTTTTCGAGAATCGATTGTTGCGTGGTCACTTCACTGATGCTCGGGATGCTCATAAGGCTCGCTCGCGGGTTAAGTTCAAGATGAGGCTGAACCAGGAATAGATTCAGTATCGGTTTCTCGTAAGTAAGTCTGAAGCGGTGATAGCGCAAGATTTTGCATCTTTTGTGCCGCTGCAACTCCTCTGCTTCGCACGGCGTCAGGCTGAGAATTGTCCAACAATGCGCAGGACTGGCCCTCATCCGGACAGAATCCTGCTGGCGGCCGCGGCTGGCGGTAAGGGGGGAGCCGTCAAGTCTGACGCCAGTGCCCAGTGGCTGGTGCCGGGAATGTGTCGTTCGCAGAGGTCACACCAGCCATTCTGCTGAATTATACAGGGGCACCTGCTGAACGCCAGTTGAAACGCAGTTTGATGATTTCGGTTCCGTTGGATCTGGCGTATTTGCTCTTTGATGGGCTGTTCACTATAATCCGCTTTTTTGTCTTAGCTGTGCAGGAAGGAGCGCGACCGAATGACGAGCGGGGCAGGGTTGGGGCGAATTGATGGGCGGCGACGGGATCAAATCCGCCCCGTGAAGGTGACGCGCAATTTTACGAAACATGCCGAAGGTTCCGTCCTCATTGAAATGGGGGACACGAAGGTCATCTGCACCGCGTCGGTCGAAGAAAAAGTGCCGCCTTTCCTCAAAGGCAAGGGAACCGGATGGGTCACGGCCGAATATGCCATGCTGCCGAGGGCGACCCACGATCGTTCGCCGCGTGAATCGGTCAAGGGCAAACAGGGTGGCCGCACGCTGGAGATTCAGCGGTTGGTCGGACGTGCCCTCCGCGCGGTTATCGATACATCGCGTTTGGGCGAACGGACCATCTGGATCGATTGTGATGTGATTCAAGCCGATGGTGGAACCCGCACGGCGTCCATTACCGGCTCCTTTATCGCCCTCGCGGATGCCGTGGGAGTGCTGAAGAAAAAGGACTTGCTCAAGGTCAATCCGTTGACTGATTACCTGGCGGCCATCAGTATCGGCAAGGTCGGGGGGCAGGTTATGGTGGACCTGGCCTACGAAGAAGATTCGCATGCCGAAGTGGATTTGAACTTGGTGATGACGGGCGCCGGGCAATACGTTGAAGTGCAGGGAACCGCCGAACGGACTCCCTTCAACAAAAAGGATATGGATGAGTTTCTCGATCTAGGGTGGGTCGCCATCCGCGAGTTAGTAGATGTGCAGAAATCGCTGATCGGCTCGTTGAGCTAACGATGCACGTAGTGCTGGCGACCAGGAATCAGCACAAGAAGCAGGAACTCGTTGCCCTCCTGGGCGACTTGCATATCACCATTCGGACCCTCGATGATTTTCCTGAGGCGCCGGAGGTGGTGGAAGACGGCGAGACCTGCGAAGCCAATGCCATGAAAAAGGCTGTCGAGATCGCCCGATACACGGGGTTGCCGGCAGTGGCAGATGACACCGGGCTGGAAGTCGATGCCCTGGGCGGACGACCGGGCGCCTTTGCCGCACGCTATGCCGGGGAGCATGCGAGTTACGAAGATAATTGCCGGAAGTTGCTGCGCGAGCTTCGCGGGGTTCCGCCGGCCAAGCGGGGAGCCAGGTTTGTGACCGTTGCCGCCATCGCGTTTCCCGGCGGGAAGACTCTGTCGGCCAAAGGAGTGTTAGAAGGAGTCATTGCCGAGTCCGCCGTCGGCTCCAATGGGTTCGGGTATGATCCGGTGTTTATGCTGCCGGAGTATCATCAGACCCTGGCACAGTTGCCGCCGGAGGTGAAGAATCAAATCAGTCATCGTGCCCGCGCGTTCGCGCAAGCGAAGACGCTGCTGCAACAAGCGATGGCGGAACAGCATTCAGTCGGGGCGTAGCGCAGCTCGGTAGCGCGCCTGGTTTGGGACCAGGATGTCGGAGGTTCAAATCCTCTCGCCCCGACCAAAACCCTTCTCTCGGTTTGGATTCCTTCCGTTTCTTCCGATTCCAATCTGCGCCAGACTTCATTGCCACTCAGCGAGCTTCCGAGAAACGTCCACCGGCTTTACCCAGAGCCGACTGGCCGATGCCGCCGTTGAAGCTTCATGCGGATGCCATGCTTCGGCCGCAAGGTCACCATGATTTCCGGCTCGACGCGTTCCTGCGCCAGTTGCGGATCGTAGCGCCGGCCGATCTGCGCTAGAAGCAGTGGCCCTTCCACTGTCGCGAAATGCGTCCCGACGCAGGCTCGCGGTCCTGCGCCGAACGGCAAATACGCGCAGCGGGCAGGCGGTCGTTCACCATCCAGCCAGCGCTCCGGCCGGAACCGTTCCGGATCGGGCCAAAATGCCGGGTGCCGGTGCAGGTTGTACAGGCCGACGAGGACGATGGCATTGGCTGGAAGGGTCAATCCTCCCAGGGTCGTCTGAGTCAGGGTTTTTCTCTGGATGGCCGGCACCGGAGGATACAGGCGAAGTGATTCATCGAAGATGGCACGGGTGTAGGGAAGGTGGTGCAGATCGTCGGCAGTCGGGATCCGACCTTGGAGAATCCGGTCCACCTCCGCGTGAAACCGCGCCCTCACCTCTTGGTGGGTGGCGAGCAAATACCATGTCCAGGCAAGCGCATTGGCGGTGGTTTCATGTCCGGCCGCAAAGATGGTCAGGGCTTCATCGCGGACTTCTTGATCGCTCAACCCCATGCCGGTCTCCTCATCCCGAGCTTGGAGGAGCAGGTTGAGGAGGTCGTCATACTGTGCTCCGCTCTGCCGCCGGGCCGCGACCAACTCGTAGATCAGCCGATCCATGAATCGCAGGGCCCGGCTGAACTCACGGTTGCGAGCGGTCGGCACCCAGGCGGGCAGGCGCACCGGGTTATGAAATGAGTCGAAGGCATACTTCAGGCTCACGCGGAGCGAATGGCTGATCTGGTCGATGTGCTCGGCGACGCTGGTGTGAAACATCGTTTGGGAAATGACTTCCAGCGTCAATTGCATCATTTCGTCGGCGATGTCCACCGGCTGTCCGCCATGAGCCGCCCAACCGGCGAGCCGTTGCTCTCCGATCTGGGTCATTCGATCCGCCATCGCCGCCATACGAGAGCGGTGGAACACGGGCTGGATGATGCGACGGTGCCGCTTCCACACCTCGCCGGAACCGGTCACCAACCCGTTGCCCAGGACCAACCCGAGGCCGGTGGGACGCCGTTGCTCGTATACTTTCCCAAACCGCTCGGATTGCAACAGCAGCACCTCTTCGGCCAAAGCGGGATGACTGAAGAGATGGATTGTCTTTGGGCCGAGCCGGAAGCGCAGCGCATCACCGTGCCGATGCCACCATTCCGACATCGTGGTTAGCGGGTGATGCTTGAATGCGCGGAGGTGGCCAAGCCAGGGTAAACCGCCGGGCACATCAATCAGCGTGAACGATGAATTCGATGCAACATCCTGCATGAGCGAGGGAAGGCGCCGGTCGTGGTAGGCGGGTAGTGAGGAAACCCGCGCCTACCTCTCCTTCGAGATGGGTAAGGGTTCATTGCAGCAATACATAAACATCTCGCCAGGCTCGGGCATAGTACAAACTTGGTACGGAGAATGGTAGGGCCGATGGGACCTGAATGACAGGGACCTGGCCTCTGGCCAAGACCGATTCTTGATACTGATTTGCCAGGGGACTACGACTCGTAACTCAGGAAGCCCTGGTTGATTTCCGATATGGTGCGGCCGCTGCGACGGAAGACACCGACGCCTTCGCGGTCGCCTGGGAGGTTGGTATTCCCTTCGATGGTGATCAGGCGATCGTCGCGAAAATCTTCCACCAAACCCATATGACCCCGGCCCCCGCCGGTGTTGATGACAAAGACCAATCCCGGCTTCAGGAGCGAGAGATCGTCTAAAATTTCTGCTGCCAGCAAACGGGTGATGCCAGCCCGTCCGGTTTTTTTCCAGTGATCCAGCACGCCTGCTGTACGGATAACGGGATTACCGGCTCCCAGTCGAGTCGCCGCCTGGCCGAACGACCAATAGACGAAAGCGGCACACCAGGCGTAACTCCCGGTCGAAGGATCGATTCCCACCGAGTTCAGATACTGATCCACTTGGAGACCGCGGTTTGATCCGGGCGGGTCTTCCATCACGCCGACCTGTGAAGATGCGACGCTGAGCGTGGCTTTCATCAAGGCTGAGATAGGGGTGTTTGCAATCGAAGGTACCCTGTGCGCCCCGAAGAGCGCGGCCCAGGTGAGTGGCCCGATCACGCCGTCGATTTTGAGAGATTGCCCCTGCCCGTCGACGGAGCGTGCCTGCAGGAGCCGTACGGCTTCCTGTGTCTCGCGATCAAAGATCCCGCTTACGGCGATCGGTCCGCATCCGACCTGGTTCAGTCGCTGTTGGACGGCTCGAATGGTTGACGGGGCTTTGACCCCGGCTTTGAGGGCGTATCCGGGATAATCGAGAACCGCGTCTTTTGCTTGGGTTTGTCGGGCAGGGGCAGCGGCGCGTTTGCGTGGTGACATGATGGTCTCCTGGGTGACGGTCCGGCTAGGAATTGCTCATTGCCACAAGGGTGAACACATGGCGACCAGTTCTCGAGAAGGGGCAGTATACGGCACTCGAGGCGATCTGGTGCGGGTTCGATGGGATCATTGCCTCAAGAGCGAAGGCTTGGAATCTCACACGGCTAGGAGGGGCCAGCGTTCAAAAGAAGCGTTGGGCAGAGGAGGTTTGTTGCTCACGGCAAGAGGGCAAACTTCAGTGGATGAGCCTTGAGCAATTCCCTTGCAGCCGCGCTCACCGTCCATTCAAATACTGCCGGATTCGCTCGACAATGGCCCGGTCGTGATCGATCATTTTCAGCTCATGCGTTTCATCAGGGGAGAACCAGCCCATTGCCTGTCCTTCTCCCAATTGAAGAGGTTGGCCCTCGTACCGTTCAACGAACACATATTTCGTATTCTCGTCCTCTCCCTCTCTAAATAGTTGTGTCATGAGAAAGTGCGGGTCTTGTACGTGATACGACAATTCCTCTATCACCTCGCGCTTCAGGGCTTCCGCCGGACTTTCTCCCGGTTCAATCCCGCCTCCGAAGAACGCCCAGTGATTGGGCAGTCGCCACGCATCGTGGGTTCGATGCTGAAGGAGCAGTTGTCCCGAGGAGGTATAGAGAATGAAGAGAGACACATTCCGCACAGCCATGCTGTACCATAACCTATGCAACGTCTGCAGGTGAAGAAGATCCTCGCCTCCGGTTGGATCATTGTACTTGTCGATGCGCGGTGCTCAAATCGCTGGCCAACGGCGTTACAGGCCCACGTTCTCCTTGCCGCATCTGTCTCCATGATTGCACCCTCCATGAGAACGATTGGCCGAACAAGCCGTGGTGGCCCGTTCATTCTGAGGAGGCAGGAGCATGATCACCACGAACGCAGTCGGTCTAATCGGCCGCGCCTGCGTACATTATGGGTGTGGATGTCGGGTGACGGTCGAGGCGTATGATCGTCTTGAGTGCGACTCGGTGGCGAATGGACAGACAGGCTCTCCAATCGGCCCCTGTAATTATCCAAACCGCAACATACTGCTCTGAGGTTTATTGGAGCTGTCATTTTCACAATGGCGCATCCTTGTGGCCGGAGAGCCTTCCCTCTGACTCCGAATGTGAGAATGCCGTTGCAATGGCGTAGTTGCGCACGTAATCTTGCCATGAGGCAAGTTTTCACGTATAAGGGCCGACCACTCCAGGTGTTAGCCAGCCGTTCGAGTCAAATGCACAGAGAACGCTAGGCACCAGTGCTGTTGAGCACATATCCTATACGTGAGTGAAACAACGCGCGCCCGTAGCTCAGTCGGATAGAGCATCAGCCTTCTAAGCTGAGGGTCGCTGGTTCGATTCCAGCCGGGCGCACCACCAACCAATCCAGTGAGAGTTCAGGCGCTTCCAGAAAAGGTCCGTGTCGAATCAGTTCAGTCTAGGGCAAATCCCGGACCATTTTTTTCTCTTCCCGCATTCAACCCTCTTTATCAGGCTTCTTAGTCTCACGCGTCGGATGTCTTCTGGTTCAACGAGTAGGGGCTTCGATGCCCCACGTACCATATCGTTGCCGAGCGCGAGGTCGCCCATCTTTTGTTTGAGCTACCTGATCCCCTCGTACTTCAAGGCCTCTTCGTCTCGCGGTCGGCTCCGGAGCGCCTTCTCCCGCCGAATCGAAACTTGTCCTGCCAGGCCTCCACGGGCGGGTCATGCGGACGAGCGGCTTCAGCCACCGCCGTCTTGCTCTTCATGATACTGACCACCTATGCATTCCGTCGATTGGTCCGCCACCATTCAACGGACTTTGGTGATACCTGATGCCCTCGGCATGGATAGTATCTATGGGGGGCGGCTACAATTCCTGCTTCAAGCCCTGGCTGCATCAAAAGGTTTAAGAAGATAAGGTTCCCAAAAAGAACGGTCGTACCGCGGCCACGCATGACAACCGAATGGAAGACTCTGCTTGTTGAGTTGAAAACAGTATCGGGGTGCGACTTCAAATGCGAAACCCAGTCCTACTTCGAACGGCGCCACCTTGAACTGAGGGTCGTAATGAATGGCCCGGTCAGACCAGAAATGGTCCTCGTTCTTGGTTCCGTCCTGACGCAGGGGCCAAAGCTCTACCTCGCGCCGTACACCATTGAATCGATGAATGTGTTTGAACCACTTTTTGAGGCGCCGGACGCCGCCCGTGTACCAGGGCTGACCCGAAGATATGCGTTGCCAGTAGTGTTCAGGATCAATCCAATACTTGTCAGATGATAACACTCGCAAGAAGCTCTCGACCTTCCTGAGCGACAACCCGCCATTTCCCACGCGCGACGTGCCGACCCAGGGACTGTCCGGACTCTGCAGCCAAGGGGCGCCAATATAGTCCCAATCCGCAGCGCACCATTCTGGCAAGCGATCTGAAAACACCAATGCGTCGAGGTGATAGATAAGAAGATAGTCATAGTTCTGAAATGTCCGATAAAAACTGCTCGACAACATCAGCTTATTATTGGCGGCCGCACTTCCAAAGTATGTGTCGGCGAACCGTTGTACGTGGAATCCAGGTCGCTCGATCTCTAAACTTTGCGGCACGACAAGAAACTTGTCATATCGACCGAGAAAATGTTCCAGATGTCGGAATGAAATTTCTTCATCCGAAGTAAACTGCGCCCGCTGGTATCCCGGCACAACCACCGCGACCCTTTTTGCGTCAGGTTGATTTGCGTGCAACTCCATCACTCTTGTGGCTCCTTACGACATCGCAACTGGTTGTAAATCTGTCCTCGACGGCCGAAGCGCCGATTCACACATCATTTCTGCTCATGAAAGGTTCAGGAAATAAATGGTTGCAATTAAACCGCACGTTAGCCTAGGTTGACGTATGGCTACAACATTTTGGTTTCAAAAAACAGTTTTTGTCGCGGGAGCTACAGGCTTCTTAGGCGGGTGGTTGGTACGCCGACTTGTCGAATACGGCGCACATGTTGTGACGCTTGTGCGTTCCCCAAGGCCAGAATCCCAGTACTTCCTCACATCATTGGACAAGCGTACGACCGTTGAATGGGGGGACATTGCCGATCAGGGTGCGATTGAACGCATCTTCCAACGGCATCCCATTGAAGTCTTTTTTCACGTTGCGTATGGGGCTGATGTCAACCGGGTTCTCGAAGAACCATTGGATTGCTTCCGGTCGTCCGCCCTCAGCACCTGGCAGATTCTTGAATACCTCAGAAAAACATGGCCACAGTGCATTTCGGTCATTAGTTCGACCGATAAAGTGTATGGCCGACAGCCGATCCCGTATCGGGAAGACAAGCCTCTCCAGCCATTGCACCCGTATGAAACCGCGAAGGCCTCGCAGGACTTTGCCGCACAGACCTATGGCAAAGTTTTTAAGTGTCCTGTCGCGGTCACACGTTGCGGGAATTATTTTGGCGGCTACGACTTTAATTTTACGCGCCTCATACCCGGTGTGGTTCGCAGCATTATGCAGGGTAAGGCGCCCACTCTTCGTTCCAACGGACGATTCAGCCGCGACTTTCTACATATTGACGACGCCGTCGACGTACAACTCCTCTTGGCACAGCGGCTCTCGGAGGATCCGACACTGTATGGCGAAGCGTTCAACTTTTCCTATGGTGAACGGATAGAGGTCTTGGATATTGTGCATCGGATTTCTCGACTGTTGGACTCGCCGTTTTCCCCGCTCGTGAATGAGAATTCCACTCCTGAAATTCCCCATATGCAGCTCTGTTCCGAGAAGGCACGTATGCGGTTGGATTGGAAACCTGCGCGGGGGTTCAGTCAGGGACTCGAACGGACGGTTCGATGGTACCGCGACTATTTCGCACACTCGCCAACCTTTGCCGGCCATCGCGCAGGTGATCTCAGCCGGCACGAAGGCTTTGTGCCTAAGTAAAGGTAGCAGCAACAACTCCCGCCGCGGAAGTCTCTGATCGCTCCGTTCACAACGAGCCCGCCGATAACTCAACTCTTCCGTGTGTGGAGACTACGTGGCTATGACTATCCTGGCGCACCGGACCGTCAGGGGATGATTTCATATTGCAGGACTTCGCCCTCGCGCCCACAGCGTGCGCACAAGCCATTTTTAAAGCCGACAGGTCCCGCGGGGCTCCACAAACCTATCAGCTCCTTTAAGCGCAACGTATCCGATGATGATCCGGCGACCAGTAGACGTTCAAAGCAAGACCGGCAATAGCTCAGCGAGGTCATCGTTCGTTCCATGCCTATCCTTCCCCAAGGTTCCCGAATGCACAATACGAGGTTGTGCCGGATAACTATCTATTTCTCAGTTGTGCGAGCGGGTATTCAGAGGGGGTGCGCTGTTGGCAACCTAACGAATAGGTCCGCATAGTTTGCCCATTCGGTTCTGTGAACCAGTGGGTTCTCTCGAGACACCCCACCTGTATTGAATCGGGACACCAGTTGATGCAGGCAAATACTGTTCTGACGAGACGAAAAAGGACTGCAAATTAATTGCCAGGCGACAGAGAAGAAAAGACCGGAATTATTAGGAGCGAATTGGTGGGCAGGAAGTTAGAGAGCGATTTCGCACGTTCATCTTGTGCGGAATCGCTCGAGTGTAATGAGAATGCCTGGTTATGCTCGGAAGGCTTGTCAACCATTGAGTTCGAGGCAGGGAATTCCCATCACATGAAACTCGGCCGGCAGCACATCTCCTTTCTTGCCGGAGCGATATTCCCGCGATGCCGTCTGTGCCGCGACAACGGATGAATCGGGAACCGTCTTTGCGGAACCCGCGCCGCCTCCGTGGCGTCGGCTTCGTATCAACTGATGGGCTCCGGGAACACAAAAACCTAGAATCGCCTACGAGTTCTCATTTATTCTACTCTCCAACCATCACCGATCAGTCGTTGCCCCGCCCTGAAATCGGTAGGGTGCACGCCATGCGGAACAATGAGTGTGCTTCTCCCGAACAGTAGCCTTCTCGCATTAAAGCCGTCTGCTCCAAGCCGCACCAGGTGCTCCACTCATAGCTGGTCATTCCCATGAAGCAATCCTATTTAACTCCCGATTTCACTCCGGGTTGACTTCCACTTCTGATATCGATGGCCAGTGAACGTCATCCACCGGGAGATGTAACCCGCGAGACATTTTCTCCTTGTTCTAGGTGATGGTAGTAGCTATTCTTCGCACTCGATGGTTCTTCATCACGAGGCTGTCCGATGGGTCTTCTAAGCTGAGGTCGCTGGTTCGATGCCAGCCTGGCGCACCACCTCCCCAATGTGTTCCTGACATGACGTTTCTTTCCCGGTATCGAATTCTCCTCTTAGTGCTCGGTGGCCTGGTGGCGTTGTATGCGCTCTCAGGTTTTGTCGGCGTTCCCTACGCAGTGAAGACTTATGGCATTCCTGCCTTGTCCGACCGGTTGGGGCATCCGGTCCTGCTTGAAGAGATCCGGGTGAATCCGTTTACCTTTTCCGTGGAGCTCACCCGGTTTGAGATTCAAGAGCTTGACCACACGCCTATGCTGGGGTTCCAGGAGCTGTTTCTAGATTTTGACGCAACCTCGCTGGTGCGGTCCGCATACCTCTTCGAGGAGATCCGTCTGACTCTCCCCTTTGGAGTCGTGCATCTGCAGGCGGACGGGACGCTGAATCTACTCGGCCTGATGCCTCGGGCTCCCGACGAGGCGGACCGGCCTGCGCCGCCGCCAGAAGAAAAAACGGACAAGAGATCGATGCCTGCTGTGGACATTCGTCTTCTGAGCATCCAACGCGGCGTACTCGAATATCGGGACGATACCAAGCACAAACCGGTAACGATCGATGTGGTCCCCATTGAAATTTCGGTCCGCAACTTCAGCAGCCGGGGAGGGGGCGAAAGCGCCTATGCGTTCACGGCGGAGTTCGGGGAGAAAGAAGTCTTGTCATGGAAAGGCACATTTGACCTCGATCCCCTGGAATCCGACGGCCATGTGTCATTGTCGCATGTCGGTTTGAATACCTTCTGGCCCAGCGTCCGCGATCAGTTCCGATTCGACATCCTGAGCGGGAGGGTGTCGGCCGAGGCCCACTATCACTTCGACACGCATCGTGCTCCGCTCAATCTGCGGGTGACAGAGGGGAAGGTTCAGTTGGCGGATTTCCGACTGTCGGAAGCGGGAAGTCGTGATCCGGTGCTGACGGTGCCATCTTTCGGGATGGATGGAATCAGCATGCACCTGTCGAAGCGTGAGCTTGGAATCGGCACTGTGTCTTTAACCGATGCAAAGATTCGCGCCTGGCTGGGGCAGGACGGGGTGCTCAACTTTACACCGCTCTTTGCCCCGGTTGCTGCAACGCCGGAAACCGCGACACGGCCGAAGCCTTCCGATTCAGAACCGGAGGAGCCCTGGAAGGTGGACGTCCAGGCGATTGAGGTGGCCAAAACTCAGGTGGAATTTGAGGACCGACGTCTCGGGTCGCCGGTCGAACTGGCGTTCGATGATCTGCATATGACATTGAACGACGTGAACGTGCCGTTCAAGGGGCCCGTCCCAGTGACGGCCAGGTTCCATCTAAATCAGCAGGGCACATTGGAGACCAAGGGAACGCTGCGTCTCGATCCGCTCCAAACTGAGCTCGCGCTCAAGCTGAATCATATCGGGCTCCGACCCTTCCAGCCCTATCTCGACCACATGGTTCAGCTCACGATCAAGGACGGCGAACTGGCGCTGGATGGAGAGGTCACCTATCGAAGCCGCACAGAATCGGAGCCGATGTTGCAGTATCGGGGCCAGGCAGGGCTCAATAATCTTCACTTGGCCGAGCGAGGTTCGAACAAGGAGTTTCTTGGCTGGACAGCCCTAAGCCTGAACAAGATGGCGCTGGATGTGACCCCCACGACAGTGAAGATTGGCGAAATCGCATTGCGAGATCCGGCGGTGCATCTGGTGACCGGCAAAGACGGGATCACGAATCTCTCGCGCGTGCTGCATCCACCTGATACCGCGTCGGCTCCTGCGTCGAAGCGGGTCGAGCAGGATGCGTCCAGGAAGGCCACAACTCCCACGCCCGTTGAGGTTGCGGTCGTCCAGTTGACGAATTTGTCCGCGACGTTCGTCGATGAATCGATCGTACCCAGCGTCAGCACCGGGATTACCAATCTGACCGGCACCATCAAGGGACTGTCCTCCCGGCAAGTGGCGAAGGCTGATGTGGCCTTGACCGGAAAGGTGGATGAGGTTGCGCCGTTAAAGATTCAAGGCCAGATCAATCCGTTGAGTGAAGAGGCCTTTACGCACTTGACGTTTTTGTTCCAGGGGGTGGATTTGACGTCGGTGTCGCCCTATGCGGGCAAGTTTGTCGGCTATCCGATCACCAAGGGAAAACTATCGCTTGATCTCACGTATCAGCTCTCCAAAAATCGATTGGTCGGGGAGAACAAAGTGCTGGTCGATCAGTTGATGTTCGGAGAGAAGACCGACAGTCCGGATGCCACGACTCTGCCGGTTCGCCTGGCAGTGGGCCTTCTGAAAGACCGACGCGGTCGAATTGATATCGATATGCCGGTACGGGGAGATTTGGCCGACCCGGATTTTCGCTACGGCCGGGTGGTTCTGAATGCCCTGGTGAACCTGCTCACCAAAGTGGCCACGTCTCCATTCTCCGCCCTGGGGGGGCTCGTTGGCGGTGGTGGGGAGGAACTGCAGTTCGTGGAATTTCAGGCTGGAAGCGAGGGGCTTGAGCCGGCGGAGCAACACAAGCTGGAGTCGATTGCCAAGGCATTACAAGAGCGGCCGGCGCTACGAGTGGAGGTGGCGGGAATTGCCGATCCGGCGCGGGATCGCCAGGCCCTCGCCCTGCGAAAAATTGCGGCCGAAGTGCAGCGGCGGTTTACCCAGGGGGGGACCAAAAACCTGGAAGCCGCGCCCTCTCCTTCACGTGAATTCGAGTTGCTGAGCGACCTGTACGCGGAGAAGTTGGGCAAGCAGCCGATGAAGCGGGAAGACCTTCCCGGAGGGAAATCCGTTGAGCGGGTCTTGACGGCCGAGGAGCTGCGGCAGCAACTGTTTCCGGCCATGACCGTGGAAGACTCGGAACTGCGGTCACTGGCGCAAGAGCGCGCGAAAACTATTCGTGAACATTTGATCGAGCAGGGCCACTTGTCGGATGAGCGGGTATTTCTGGTCGAGGCCGAATTGGCGGCATCGGACAAGCCGCAGATTCGAGTCCGCTTGAATTTGACCGGGAGCTAACCAGCCTCTTGGAGGCTAGGGCGTAGGCTGGTACCGCATTCGTGTGCCGTGCAGAAGAGACAGTTCGATTTCACTGGGGGTTAACTCGATCGGGAAGTACGCACCGGAAATCTTTGCGGCATTGATGCTGGCGCCGTCCAGTTTGGCTTTGCGAAAATCGATGCCTCGAAGATCCGCCTGCCGGAAATAACAGTCGCTGAAATCTAAGCCATCGGCTTCCAACCCGCGCAAATCCAAGCCGCGCAGATCGCAACGCGTGAGGTTGACCGGTTCGCCTGCCGCACGTTTGACATTAAATTCCTTGATGCACCCCTCGCGGAGTAAACGGTACATGGGATCGTTGGCGATCTTGAGTCCGGTTGCGGTTTGTCGCTGGTTGTCCATGCGAGCTCCTTTGGCGCCTGTGTATCTTATCGGATGTAGGAATGAAAACTTGAGTGAAGGGTGGTTGTTCTTCCCATGCTTGCCCAAGGCCCCTTCCTGCTTGCGCCCCGCTGCTCAGACACGGTACTCTTACCCGATTGTCGGCTCTCATGTGCCAGAGATGTCATCACGTTCCACCGGATATTCAAGGAGGGAAATCATGGGATTACGATTGGGCGACGATGCCCCCAACTTTACAGCGGACACGACCGACGGGACGATTCATTTCCATGAGTGGCTGGGGAACGGGTGGGGGATTTTATTTTCACACCCTAAGGACTACACCCCGGTGTGCACGACGGAATTGGGCTACATGGCCAGAATCAAGGGCGAATTCGACAAGCGCGGCGTGAAAATTCTGGCCATCAGTGTAGATCCGCTGGATTCTCATCGTGGCTGGATGAAGGACATCAATGAGACGCAGAACTGCACGGTGACCTACCCGATCATCGCGGACCCCGAGAAGAAGGTCGCCAACTTGTACGATATGATCCATCCGAACTCGCTGGACAGCATGACAGTGCGATCGGTGTTTGTGATCGGACCTGACAAAAAGATCAAGTTGATGCTCACCTATCCGGCGTCTTGCGGGAGAAATTTCGACGAACTGCTGCGGGTGGTGGATTCTCTGCAATTGACCGCCAAGTATAAAGTAGCGACCCCGGTGAATTGGAAGGATGGTCAGGATTGCATCATCACCCCGGCGGTGAACGATGCCGAAGCCAAAACCTTGTTCCCGAAGGGGTTTAAGTCAGTGAAGCCGTACCTGCGCCTGACACCGCAACCCAATAAGTAGCGGCAGCTGCCACTGCTCACGCACAGCAAGAGGAGTCGGCCGGTGGGTCGACTCCTCTTGTCGTCTGGGGGCTGGCCGACGCGAACCGACTGCGCGGCAGCTACGGGCGTGAGGGAGTACGGGGGCATGCAGGCGAAACGCTCAGACGAGCAGCAACCCCGCTTGGCGGGCGTTGTGCCAGGCAGCGGTTTTGGCAAATCGATCGAATCCGCGCGTGCCGGTGCGGGGAAAACGCTCGCGAGCTTCGGCGAAGCGTGGATAGTCGCGACCGGCCCGGTGCGGTGAGGGCGTTGAGTTCTGCAGCAGGTCGATCAGCCATTCGGCTTGAGTCGAAGAGACGTTGATCGAGAAATCCTCCATGCGGGTCGGCAGGATGATCCTGGCGCGCATCGCGCTCTCGGCCGCCACGACCGGGCGTCCACCGATCCACACGCACCGCCGTTCGGCGGTAAGCGGGTCGGAGACGGCGTCGGCCAGAGCCCGTGTCAGCCAGGTTTTTGCCACGCGAGCGGGTTGCACCGGCTGCGAAAACCATTGGTGGACCGGCACCGTGAGTCCTGCCTGTTCAATGTAATTGAGGATTGCCGTGCGGAGCCCTTCGCCAAGCCAGGGCGGGCAGGTGGCGTTGAGATCGACATGACGGAGGTCGTTTTCGGCAAACCCCTCGAATCCAGGGCCGAGAATGGCAATGCCTTCCGCGGCGGGATTGAGTCCCACGGGACTGTGAGCGGTGGCGGTGAAGCGATGCCAGAATGCCGACTGGAGCAGATTGCTCGCAAACAATTGGCGCACGCGTTCCAGAGAATCCACCGTGTCGGCGATGGTCTCGCCCGGCAATCCGTACATGAGGTAGGCATGGACCAGAATGCCGGCATGGCGGAACGCCGCGGCCACTCTGGCGGTTTGGTTAACGGTAATTCCCTTCTTCATCTGCCTGAGTAACCGGTCAGATGCCGCTTCAAGTCCGGCCGTGAGGGCAATGCAGCCTGATGCCGCCAGGAGCCTTGCCAGATCCGGTGAAAAAGCCTCTTCGAAACGGATATTTCCCCACCAGGAAATGGTCTGTTCCGTTTCCAGCAATCGAAGCGCCAGAGCTTTTAACGCGGCGGGCGGGGCAGCTTCATCGACGAAGTGGAACCCCCGTTGGCCGGTCTCATGGATGAGGGCCTCGATCTGACCGAGTAAGACATCCGTTGGCGTCATCTCATATCGCGCAATGTAGCTCAGCCCGACATCGCAGAAGGTGCATTGTTTCCAATAGCAGCCGTGTGCCACGGTCAGTTTGTTCCAGTGGCCCTCCGACCAGAGCCGGTGCATCGGGTTGAAGCTGTCGAGGATCGAGAGGTAACGGCCCAGCGGGAGGCCCCTGTAAGTCGGGGTACCGAGTTCGTGCATGGGGAAGTCCTGCTCGGTGCTGCCGTCTCGATAGACAACCTGCTCATCCTCCAGCAGAAACGTCCGGGAGAGCTGGGCTTGCGGCCTGCTTCCGGCCAGGACGTCCAGCAGGCATAGAATGGGGCGTTCGCCGTCATCGAGCGTGACGTAGTCCACATATCGGAAGAGGCGCGGATCCTTCAGACGCCGAAGTTCTGTGTTCACATACCCCCCGCCCAGAACGACGGCAGCAGCAGGGCGTCGTGCCTTGACTGCTTGAGCAATGCGCAAGGCGCCAAAGAGATTACCGGGAAACGGCACGGTGAGACCCACGACATCGGGCGCACTGCTGGCGAGGAGAGGGTCGAGCGCCTCGATGAGAAGTTCGTCGGTGAAGCTGAGGGGCTTAGCCAACGCCTTTTCAATCCGGTCAAAGGAGGAGGCGGCCTGCAGGATCTGTTCGGCATACCGATTCAGGGACAAGTGGGGCGCAATGGTTTCGTGGAGGAGGTCCGTCAAATCTTCGATATACAGCGTGGCGCGGTGACGGGCGCTGTCGGTCGCGGACGTGGGGAACGGTCCTGGTCCCGGTCGCCCGTCGGCGGCAAAGCGGGGGCCTTCCGGAAGAAATCCCGGGCGGGCGAGATGGGGGGCCAGCATGGGGTCCTTCCCCTGAAGGAAGGCGATGACCGGTTCGATGGTCGCCAGGTAGCTGCCTTCGAGCGCCAGGAATTGCTGGACTTCTCCGCGCCAGGGCCTCCCCGTTGCTTTGATCCGGCGAAACGCCTCCTGCAGTCCGGCTCGTGAGAAGAGACGCAGAATCATGTCGAGGCCGAGATCCGCCTGTTCCGTCTCATACCCTCTGGATCGAAGGAAACCTGTGAGATAGGCCGTCGCAGGATAGGGCGTGTTTAATTGCGTGAGCGGGGGAATGATGAGGAGCACACGGGGCAGGGCCATCCCTGGGAGATACCATACTGCAGGGCAGCGCTGCCAGTGACCGGGCAGCCATGCGAGACATGGCGTCAGGCGGTGCGCATGGTGGATTGGATGAAATATCCTGTCCACCGTTTCAGGCGGAAATAGTCCACGATCGGGCGAGGCAGTTCTTCGCGTGGCATGGCGCGGAGGATGGTGAGCTCCGGCTCGGCCAGGAGATCGACAGTGTGCGGTTGTTCGGCTGCCACCATCTGGTAAATCAACACCAGCGGCTTCAAGCGATTCTTGAAGTTGATGTTCAGCACGAGGCCGAATGAGCCGTCAGACAGAGAGACGACGGTTCCAGGAGGGTACACGCCCAGTGTCTGGATCAAGGCCACCACGACCTCGGTTGAAAACAGCTGTTTCCGATGTATGTACATGGTGGCCAGCGCCTCGGCCGGAGAAAGCGCTTCTTCCGCATAGAGGCTGTTGACCAGGGTATCGTAATGATCGACGGCGCTGACGATTCTCGTGGGCAATGAAATCTGGTCTTCCTTAAGTTTCTCCGGGTATCCGGAACCATCCAGGCGTTCGTGGTGGCTTCGGATGACGTCCAACACCTCCTCGGGAACTCCGGGAAATCTTCGCAGCATTTCCACCCCGAGGTAGGGGTGGAGCTGGTACTTGACATGTTCCGTCTCGGAGCGGCGCGCGCGCGTCTCTAGAATATGGCGCGGGATGCGCCGTTCGCCGATGTCGAGTAAGAGGCCCGCCATGCCGATCATCTGCAACGCTTCCGGATCAATGTCAAATTGTTGGGCGACCATCATGGACAGGGTCGCCACGTTGAGGGAATGGAGGACGCTCGTATTGCCGATATCTTCGGGGTCGAAAGCGCTGGCCACGGTGCCGGCGGCCTCGGTGTTGGTCAAGAGCGCGCTGATGCCGCCGATCATGGCTGCCGCCGTGCGCATTCCCTCCTCGGATCCGTTCGTGAGATCGTCCATCATTTGCGTGCTGGTTCCGAGCATCTGACGGTAGGCTTCGGATGCCAATTCTACGGCCTGATGATAGTCGCCATGTGTGGGAAGCTCGAGATCCACGGGGGAAGCCTCCGCATCAGTGCCGGACGCTTCCAGCGGAGGCGCCGGTTCCGGGTCCGGAACGGCTGTCAAAGTCGGAGCAGCTTCGGCGGGACTTCCACCTTCATTGGGGTCCGGGTCGGACTCTCGCGGGTAGACCAGGACGGTGCTCAGACCGAGTCCCTTAATCGTCACGATCTGGCTTGCGGACGTCAGTTTGAACGATCGTCTCGGAAACGGGTGTTTGAACCAGGAGCAATTCAGGTCGACATACATCCCCACACGAAGGTACTCCGGGCTGAGCGCAAGCGAGTCGGACGTATCGAGCTTCCTGGAATCGTGTGAGGTGTTGGCTGGAGCCATAATGGGGTTGGCGTAAACAGATTCGAAACGTACCTACGTACTTTCGGTTATGGCCTGTATCGGCGGGTGGCAGAGGAAACTTGACAAAACGATGGAATATCGTCGGTTTACCGCACGGAGATCTCTCGCAGCCGACGAGGGCCGTAAGGAGGTGTCGAAGGTTATCAGGGCGTACGGATTATTAATTTATCGTTATATTGCAATTGCATATAATCAATACATTGACTGTTTGTTGAAGTCACCCATTATGGGAGGACGTGCTCCTTGAGAAGTCGGATAAACTCCCGGCAGGCCGCTCGAATGCGAGTGGGGTCACGACGGAGGTCGCTGCCGAGGACAAAGACCACATCCCTTCCGTACAGTCCGCTCATCTCGCGGATTCGTGATGCGTCCATCCTCCCGGCGGCCGTCGGAAAGATGGGGGCACAGGCGCCGAGCCTGCTTCGGCAGGAGGCCGCAATGTTGCGACAATCTTCTTGCGAGACCGGGTAATCCAATCCGAAGGTGGGATAGATCGTCACATCGGCGCCGGCCAACCGGGGAAAAAGACCGAAGAGAACCGCAGGGGCGATGCCGCTGGCTGGATTGACGAAGTGACTGCCGAGGAAGTCCGGGTGCGCGATCAGGGGGAGTGACAGGGACGGAAGGCGGGCCAAAGAGCTTAACGCGTCAAAGCCTATCAGCCCAGGGCACAGCAGAAGCGCGCCCGCGCCGACGTTCTGCGCCAGAGAAGCCCGAGCGAGGAGCGTTGGCCAGGGACCGGACACGTGAGGGGCATAGAGACAGCGTTTGCCGGTTTGTCGGGACGCTTTCGCAATCGCCTCGGCGCATCGGGGTACACGCTCCCCGAACGGACAGAAGGAATGATCGCCCAGACCTTGATCATCCTTGATGAGATCCACTTCGCCGAGTGCAAATTCGTAAGCCAGTTCAGCCAGCGCGTGCGAAGACAGGCCGAGTGGTTTCAGCACGGCGCAGACTAAGGGACGCGCAGGCACTTCCAGGAGTGCGCGAAGTCCCGGTGCTCCGAGGCGCGGACCGGCCAGACGGGCGATAGCCTCATCCGGAAGCGACACATCCGCAAGGCGGATCCGGCCGTGTAATCCTGCCATGCCAAACGTCATATGCAGGAGGGTGCTCATGGTCCCATCGAGGAGTTCAACCGGAAATGTCAGCACCACGCGTTGGACTCCGGTTCTCAGCGCCTCAACGCGAACCAATCGGCCTAGAAGCTGATCGCGAATCAGGCCTGACGGAATCACATGGTCCGCGGCTTCAACGGTCTGCTCGATGCACAGTAGGTCGGCCCGCCGGCGCGCCTCTTCTCTCGACCCGTGAATGTGATAGTCCACGGAGAAACGTTCTCCGGAAAATTGAAGGTGGTGATCAGACATGTCGGTTCCTTGCCCGTTGCACTCCGGGGCGTGAGAGAGTACCGTAATCGCGCCCGGCACGGAAGCGCCGGCATACAATCACTTACGTTGCGGGGGGGACTTGGTTCCACGGGCAAGGCATCCTGGCCGGCTCAGGCGGACGGCTCTGAGCGCCTGTGTGTTGATGCAGCTGGCGGTTGCGAGCTGGTCGCATGCCGCCGAGCCGGGACCACGAGTGCTTGACCTGACATACCCGTTCGATGAAACGACCCACGTGTGGCCGAGCAACCCTCCGTTTCGTCGCGATTCCACGCAACGGGGCGGCACGGCCAACGAAGCCTGGTATGCCACCGGGCAGGTGGCGCTGTCGGAACATGCGGGAACACACATGGATGCTCCCGTTCATTTTGCGCAGGGCCAGGCGGGGATCGACGGAATTCCGGTCGGGCATTTGATAGGGCCTGCGGTCGTCATCGATGTGCGCGCGGCGGCGGCTGATGATCGGGACTATCGCCTTTCCATGACGGACATCCAGCGTTGGGAGGCCAGCCATGGAACCATCCCGACAGGCGCCATCGTCATGATGCTGACCGGCTGGGGCGCATATTGGAACGATCGCGAACGATATTTCGGCAGCGCGACGCCGGAGGCTCCCGCAACGCTTCATTTTCCCGGCTTCTCAAAAGAAGTCGCCGAGCTTCTCGTCGCCGAGCGACACATTTCCGGAATTGGGATTGATACGCCCAGTATCGATTACGGCCCGTCCCAGGATTTTGTTGTGCATCGGATCGTCAATGCTGCCGGACTCTACGGGCTTGAGAACGTCGCGGGCCTTGCGGAGGTTCCCTCGTCGGGCGCTACCCTGGTGGCGTTACCCATGAAAATCGCGGGGGGCACAGGCGCACCCGTGCGCATTATCGCTCTCCTTCCGCCTCGGGATGGTCAATGATGAACGATACCGCCCGGTGCCGATTGTATAGCGACTTCAACTGCCCGTTCTGTTATGCCATGCATGAACGGCTGTATGCGCTCGGTTGTATGGAACGGATCTCCTGGCATGGGGTGCAGCACGCCCCGCATTTGCCCAAACCCATGGCCGCATGGGCCGGACATTTGAGCGCGGAATTGAAGCAGGAAGTGGAGATGGTCCGCCGGCTCGCGCCTGAACTAGCGATCTCAGTGCCGACGGGAAAGCCGAATACCAAATTGGCCATTACTGCGGCGGCCCGCGCCCTGCGCACGGATCCTCTGCGAGCCGGTGAGTTCATCCGCTCGTTGTATCGGTTGTTCTGGGTGAAGGGGCTGGACCTTTCCGATGAAGGATTGTTGCAACTGGAAGCGAAACGCCATGGGTTTGCCGGAACAGAACTTGTCGGATCGGCCGCGCCGGCGGTAGATCAGGTGCTCAGCAGATGGAGCGACCTGTGGGAGGAGACGGAACATCAGGGCGTGCCGCTGCTTCAACGGTCGGACAAACAGGTGCTGGTCGGTCTGGTTCCATCTGAAACCCTCACCCATTTTCTCACCGGCGGGTAACCACCGCCCTCGATACGCGCGCAGAGAACGATCATCCTTGCACGTCTCGTCCGGGAATCCTGCTTGCCGGCAGTGTCCCGCCTTGCGAAAACTGTCGAATCAGTTTGCCCTGCACCCCCCTCATGATATGAGTGGCCTATCGTAGGCCGTTCCGGTCCCGTCTTGACACACACTCACAGGGGTGAATCATGAAAGCAGTCTCTTGCTCTCTGGCAGCCGTCTTTGTCATCGGTGTAGTGGCGCAGGCCTATCCCGCTCTGTCGCTGGCAGCCGATTCTGCATCGAATGCCGCACAGTCTCCGGCCGCATCGGCCGGGGTCAAACCGGAAGAAGCGAAGACGGAAATGTACATCAGCCTCTACATGCAGGGGAGTCGGCCCTTGAATCGGCCGGTCCGTTTGCAGGAAGACCCGTTCACGAATACGGATGTTCAGGGCGGGTTGGGCGGCGGATTAAAAGTCGGATTGTTCCCGGCATTTGCCGGGCGGTATCTGGGGCTGGAAGCCGAATTGTCCGGTCTTGACGGAAAGGCAAACGCGCCCGCGGCGACGAGTGGAGGCGTGACGAGATCGGCGAATTTCCGTTTGCAATCGATTAACGCGATGGCGAACCTCTTGCTGCGGTATCCCGGCGAAATGATTCAGCCATATGTTGGCATCGGAGCCGGGTTGTCGGGAGGATTTGCCCGGGATTTGAATCTTCAGCACAGCACGATCGGCGCCGTGCATGAAAATGCCGCTGACGGCGCGTTTGCCTATCAGTTTCTGGGCGGAGTCCGGGCCAATGTCACGGACCGCGTCTTTCTCTTCACGGAGTACAAATATTTCGTGGCGAACTACCAATGGGAGAGCGAAGTTCCCAATGGGTCCCGTGGGCCATCCTTCACGTTGAACTATCGCACCCATCTCATCGCCGGCGGTCTTGGCGTGACGTTTTAGCGGACTGTTACAACCGGCCTTCCTCAGGCTAGCTGTTCGCGGCGCTTAGGAGCTGAGATAGTGGCCCATCCTTGCTTGCAGGTCGGCATCACAGAGGCATAAGATGAGGTATCTCAAACGCGCGCATCTCCTGACCTGGAGGAAAAGCTGTGTTCTGGGACACGCGGCATTCTACGCAGAAACCAGACCGGCGCTGTTCGTTTTGCGGCAAGCCTCAGGATGCGGGCCGGACGCTTGTCACCAACTCTGAGCCGTTCACCTGTTCTTCTTGCCGAAACCCGGCCGCAGTCTCTATTTGCGAAGAATGTATTCAGCGCTGCTCCCTGTCCCTCGCCAAAAACAAGCCGCATGGATCGCAGGAAGCGCCTTCGCCCCTCCCGCTGGTCATCCCCAAGCCCACGGACATTAAAGCGCAGCTCGATGAGTATGTGATCGGGCAGGATCGCGCCAAGAAGGTCCTCTCCGTCGCCGTCCACAATCATTACAAGCGGATTGTGAACCGGGAACGGCTCAAACACGTCGATCTCGAAAAGGGCAACATCCTCATGATCGGATCGACCGGGACGGGAAAGACGCTGCTGTCTCAGACGCTGGCGCGTATCCTTCACGTGCCGTTTACCATTGCCGATGCGACGGCGCTGACCGAGGCCGGATATGTGGGGGAAGATGTTGAGAACGTTGTGCTCAAGCTGCTCCAGAGTTGCGAGTACGACGTGGCCCGCGCCGAAACCGGCATCATCTATATCGACGAGATCGATAAGATCAGCCGCAAGTCCGAGAATCCATCGCTGACCAGGGATGTTTCCGGCGAAGGCGTGCAGCAGGCGCTCTTGAAGTTGGTCGAAGGAACGGTCTGTAATGTGCCGCCCAAAGGCGGACGCAAGCATCCGGAGCAAGATTATATTCGGGTGGATACGACGAACATTCTGTTCATTGCCGGCGGGGCATTCGTCGGATTAGATGCCCTGATCGCTCAGCGGACGACACCCAAACGGTTGGGGTTCGGCGCGCTCATTCCCGCCGGGGAACTCAATGGACACAGCGAAGTGCTCCGATGCGTGCAATCTGAAGACCTCCTGAAATTCGGGCTCATTCCGGAATTTGTGGGTCGATTCCCTGTCTTGACAACCCTCGCGGACCTCGACGTGCCCGCGCTCATTCGTGTTCTCAGCGAACCAAGAAACGCGTTGATTAAACAATATCAGGCCCTGTTCGAGATCGAAGGGATCGACCTTCAATTTACCGATGCCGCCGTCAAAGCCGTGGCTCGTCGGGCAGCGGTAATGAAAACCGGCGCTCGCGCGCTTCGCACGATTCTCGAGGAGGTCATGCTGGACTTGATGTATGACGTGCCCGCACTGAGCGGGGTCAAGTCCGTCGTGATTACCGAAGAGGTCATTGCCGGAATCGGGCAGCCGAAGATTCTCGCCTGACAGACACACGAAGAACATCATCGGGTGTTGAGTGTCCCTCCAGACGACGACAAACCTCTCCTCTGTGCCGTTTCGCCGATCGGAAAGGCGCGCCCAGCATCTCCTGTGGCCAGCGGATTCAGCCTCAGGCCGCGTGCCTGACCCGTGTTTCGCCGGAAGCGGTTTCGAAGGAGTGGCCGCTGTCAGGCAACGAGGCGATCCGTCGTCTCTCGGACTCGCTCTCGCCTGCCATTGACCAGGCAATCAGCCAGACCAGCGCGATCATTGTTCCGACACCGATGATCTCGACCTCCATGTTGCACCTCCGTTGATTGCGCAACAGATTGTTTGCCAGGACGCCGATACCAGCCGCCTCTTGGATGCGGCTTCCCTGGCCTCTCTCATCTGTCAGGCTGTCGGACAACAACGGTCCTACGCTGCCTGACGTGAGCCGGTCGAGGCGGATCCGACCGCCTGGCTCGACTCACCGATCCCGTCTGCTGGCGCCTTGGACGATCCCTCTGGTGCGCCGTACAGAATGTCTATGCATACGAAGAGGATCGCCACCATCGCCACGAGTCCTGTCACGATTCCCCAATAGACTCCTGACATAGGCCACGCTCCCGCGCCTGTGTGCTGCACGGGTCCTTTTGTTCACGCGCCGCCGTACCGGTGAGGGTGAGCGCGCGCGCAAGGATGCGATTATTGGATGCTTGCAACTCGGCGGTTTGGATAGGAGAGGTTCGTGTGAGGAGTGGGGCACACCCGACCTGTTCATCCCGTTGGATCTGTGTCCGAAGGAAGAACATGATTCCGACCTCCAGCTTGAGGCGGATCGTGGCCCAGAAAAATATTCTATGCCCCCCGGCAAACCTGGTCAAGGGCAAGAGCGACAAAGATCAACGGATGACTGAGAGAGCTTCAGATCACGTCGTCATTCGGGAGGGAGGGATGCCGGGAATTTCCGGAGGATTTGAATCGTAGCGTGAACTCCCGTTGACCGTCCTCCGGTGCAAGACGATACGAGCCCTCGGCGCTCACGTGTTCTTGTGACCGGGATTTGCCCTGCGGAAAAAGCTTAAGTCGAAATTCTCCAGCCTGTTGCCGTGACGAACCCTCGCCGGGCAGGTGACCCTCCAATTCGACGTACTCCTGCAACGTGGAGAGGGCTTGGTTATAGAGGTCGCGAAAGAGGCCGTTCGGGACGACCTGTTCGAGTAACTCGTTCGCTTCAGGGGCGGGGCGGTCTGCGGCCGCTGCGACCCGGACCTCCGTCGTCAGCAGGAGCGGTAGAGCCGAGAAGATCGTGATGATGATCCATGTCCGCATGGTGTCAGTCTATCGGAGGCGGGAAAAGCAGGTCAAGTTGTGCAGACGATCTGTCCGCTATGAGATGAGCGGACCGTTTCGGCTAACAGCGCGACAGCAGTTTCTCGTTCCGGTTCCATTGAGACACCGTGCTGCTCGCATCCGTAAGTTCCATTGTATCCCGTGATAAGACCCGAATGGAGAGCGGCGGCGTTTTGCTTTGCGGGACCACCAGTCGAAACCGGTCCTGTTCCTGCTCGATGCGGCCGGTCTGCGTCGTCGCTTTAAAGAATTCGGAGACGTTGGCCGCGGTAATCGTCCAAACAAATGCTTCCTCCCGATCAACAAATTTGGAAGAAGCCTCCCATGTGCCCACCAGGGTTGGCTCCACCGCCGGAAGGCGTTTGACGGCCACTTTCCGTGGAATGGCGGTGAACGATTGCCAGAGGAGCGGATCGAATTTACTTGGCCCTTGATTCTTCGCGAGCTTGTCCCAGGTTACGCTTAAAATGCCGGTGGTGGAAAACCGGTCGCTGCCGGCGACTTGATAGGTGCCATGCAGAATCTCTTGGTAGGATTCCGCTTCCCAACGGCCCCGGTCCGCGATGATCGTGCCCGGCATCACTACGGCGGTCGTCATGGTCCACGTGCCGCGTTCGTTCAGTGTGAGATGGCCCTTGCCGTACATCATGCCGACAGGCATACAGCCGTACCACTCGCCGGCCCACAGTGAAGGTGTTCCTGTGATTCCAGGTTCCGCCGCGGTCGCGGGAGTTGCACGAATGGGCGCGCCGAGTCTGGTGGCAGCGACCTTCGCCAGGTTCGTGACCGCTGCCTGTGGATTGGCTTGTTTCGGCGATGTGAGTGACAGCGTCACCAGCGCATCCGACTTTAAAAATGTCAGCTGGATACCTCCGATGGGAGAACGGATCGTGAAGGCTCCATCCCCGACGCCGGGGACCGGCTGGTGGCCGGCTTTTGAGCGTTGATCTTGAAAGACTGTCTTCTGGTCCCCCTCCGGTCCCGCATTGAGTTCTACCATGACCGTCTCTTGCGGATTGCGTTTTGCCTGATAGAGACATTGCCGGTCATTCTGGCGCAGACCCGGGGTGACCGGCGTACCGATGGCGAATTCTACCTCGGCTTCGGTCACGATGAGGCAGGCGTTCAAATTGGTCGAAATGACGTCGTTGGATTGGGAACAGCCGAGCAACGTGCCCCCAATCAAGAGGGCGGCGAACGCAGGGCGTAGTAAGGGGAGAGCAGCCATGGAATATGTCAGTCTAGGAGTGTTGAGCGACAAATTGCAAGGCGCCGTTAGACGCTCGGTGGGACAAGTGCGAGCATCAGAGGAACAGCGATGGCGTCGCGGTATCCCGCCGACGTACCGGTGCCCTTCAGGAAGGAATGAATTTCAATGAGACGCCATTGATGCAGTATCGTAATCCCGTCGGTTTCGGGCCGTCTTCAAAAATATGTCCCTGATGGCCGCCGCAGCGAGCGCAGTGTACTTCGACCCGCGTCATGAAAAATTTGGTATCGGTGCGCGTCTCGACGGCCTTTGCGTCGATAGGCTGCCAGAAACTGGGCCAGCCGGTGCCGCTGTCGAACTTATGCTCCGAGTCATAGGCCGGGAGGTCACAGCCGGCGCAATAATAGATGCCGGCCTGGTGATTGTCATGCAGCGGACTGGTAAACGCCCGTTCGGTATCTTCGTGCCGCAACACCCGATACGCGGCGGAGGACAGCAGCTTTTTCCACTCCTCGTCGGGCTTGGATACCTTCACGATCGGTCCGATGTCTTTATTCGATGGCATGGATCATCTCCTTTGCCGGTTCGTATGAGGCGCGCATCGTACAAACGACTTTTTCATCCTTACATATGTCTTTACGGAAGGGCAAGGCGATTGGATGGGTGAGTCGTGGCCTTGAAACCGCGCGGAACTGTGGGGCGAGAGCGACTGGTTGGTGAGCGGGCCCCGGCTTTTCAGCCGGGGCCCGCAGATTACGATGCGGTGGACGTCGCAACGGGATCGTGTTTTTCCGCCGACGAGGCCGCATCCTGATTGAAGGCCGCCGGCAGAACCTCTTCGATGCGCTCGACCGGAATGACCGTCAGTTCATCGCGAACTTCTTGCGGCACTTCTTTTAGGTCCTTTTCATTGGCCTTCGGCAGAATGATCCGCCTGATGCCGGCGCGATGGGCGGCCAGCACCTTCTCCTTGATGCCGCCGACCGGCAGCACCAGACCGGTCAGGCTGATCTCGCCGGTCATGGCCGTGTCGCTTCGCACCGGTTTGCCGACATAGGCCGAGGCCAGCGCGGTCGCCATCGTAATACCGGCCGAGGGGCCGTCTTTGGGAATGGCGCCTGAAGGCACATGAATATGCACGCCGTTACGTTTAAAACGCGAAATGTCCAGCCCCATGCTTTCGGCGTGCGACCACAGGTAGCTGCGCGCCGCGCGAGCCGATTCCTGCATCACGTCTCCCAATTGCCCGGTGAGCGTCAACTCGTGACTGCCGGGCAGCAGGGTCGTTTCGATATAGAGCACGTCACCGCCCGTCGGCGTCCAGGCCATACCTGTGGCGACACCCGCCGGCAGATTCTTTCGCGCCTCTTCCGGCTGGAATCGTTCCTGCCCGAGCCATTCGTCCAGAAGCGGTTGTGTGATCTCGACCGGCGCGGCCGGAGAATCGGCAGGCCGATCGGCAAAGGTCACCGCCACTTTTCGCGTAATGCGGCCCAACATCTGCTCCAATTGCCGCACGCCGGATTCCCTGGTGTACCGGCCGATAATATGGTCGAGCACGGTATCGGGCAACTTCACCTCTTCAGCCCGCAGGCCGGCTTCCGTCAGCCGTCTCGGCCAGAGGTAGCGCAGGGCGATTTCCCGCTTCTCCCGCTCGCTATACCCGTTCACCCGGATGATTTCCATGCGATCCAGCAACGGCTGCGAAAGGGTCTCCAGCGTATTGGCCGTCGTGATGAAAAACACCTTCGACAGATCGAACGGCAGATCGAGATAATGGTCGCGGAACGTGTGGTTCTGCGCGGGATCCAGAATCTCCAGCAATGCCGCCGCCGGGTCCCCGCGGAAGTCGCGTCCCAGCTTATCGACCTCGTCCAGCATGATGACGGGATTGTTCACTCCGGCCCGCCGTACCGCCTGGATAATGCGTCCTGGCAGGGCGCCGACATAGGTCCGGCGGTGGCCGCGCAGTTCGCCTTCGTCATGCAACCCGCCGAGGCTGAAGCGCTCGAAGGTCCGCCCCATGGACTTGGCAATGGATTGCCCCAAACTGGTTTTGCCCACGCCGGGAGGGCCGACGAGGCAGAGAATCGGCGCCTTGGCCGAAGGGTTCAATTTCAAGACGGCCAGGTGTTCCACAATCCGTTCTTTTACTTCCTTGATGCCGTAGTGATCCTCGTTCAAGACCTTCCGCACCTGTGCGAGGTCCAGGCCTTCTTCCGAAGATGTGTTCCACGGCAATTCGAGCACCAGTTCCAGATAACTGCGGATGACTTGATGCTCCGGCGAGGCGCTGGGCGTTTTCGCCAGCCTGGTCAGTTCTCGATCGGTCTCTTTTCTCACAGGCTCGGGAAGATCGGCCTCCTGCACCTTCTTTCTCAGTGCGGCCACCTCGTCTTCTTCGCCGTTGGTCTCGCCTAACTCCTGCTGAATCGTCTTCAATTGTTCGCGCAGGAGATATTCCCGCTGGGTTTTGCCGAGCTTCTCCCTAGCTTCGCTGGTGATCTTGTCACGCAATTGAAGAATCTGAACCTCCCGCGACAGCGCCGCGTAGAGTCCACGCAAGAGATCCGCGCGGGTGGAGGTTTCCAGCAACTGTTGTTCGCCGTCCAGCGTGAGGTTCAACAATGAGGCGATGCGGTAGGCCAGCACAACAGGGTCTTCTTCAGTTCCCAGCGCCGTGACGGCTTCATGCACGCCCGGAGTCTGGATCAGCTTCGGCAGCTCGGTGATAATGTCGAGGATCGCCCGATGCAGCGCTTCGACCTCCGTACTCCGTTCGCTCGGTGCCGGCAACTGCTTCACCCGCGCCTGTAGATAGGGATCAACCTGGTCGAGCTTCAACAGCACGAACCGCTCCAATCCCTGGATCAAAATATTATAGTGACCTTCCGGGGATCGGGCCGTCTGCTTGATGACGGCTTTGGTTCCGATGGTGTAGAGGTCTTCGAGCGTTGGCTGATCGATCTGGGCATCCCGTTGCGCCACGACAAGCAGGGTCTTCTCTTCTGTCTTGAGGGCGGCTTCGACGGCGGCGATGGAACGGTCGCGGCCGACCGTCAACGGCATCATCGTGCCGGGGAACAACACCGTCCGTTTCAACGGGAGTATCGGCAGGTTGGTGAGTATGGGGCCGTTCGAATCGGTCATATCGTCCCTCCAGGTTCTGAGGTGTCCTCACAAGAAAGATGAATCGGCTACGAGGAATGTTGTTCGTTCCTGTTGATCGCCGTTCTTTGAGATAGCCACGGGGGCGGGGGAGTCAAGCGCCGGTCGGGACGGGAGTTCGAATGCTTGAGCGCCATGGCGTTCGGAGATGGGGTTAATTCGAGAAGTAAGAGTCCAAGTCAACGATGCGTAGGCTTGCAGGATGGTCAAAATGGCCGTCCAGCAGGCCGCAGCGAGGTCCACGGCGCGATGAATACTGAGCGCCACGTTTGTGGACGCCGGCGAGTTGGTGAGCCGGCGGTGTCTTGAGGCGAGACGTACCCTCAGAATACGTTGAGACTCTTGACGATGCGAGAACAAAACTGGCGGAAATTTTCACCACCCTGTTACCGGTCGATGAAGAGGCTGCCCGCATTTTCGATATACGTTTTTCGATTCAGCCGTTCCGGTCGCGCTGCTCCGTGAGGGAGCGGAACGGAAGAATAGTCGTCCCTGCCTTCCAGGTCAAAAAATGCGCCGATACTCGTGTCGGCTCCCTGTCCCAGTCCGCGACCGACAAAATACTGATCAGCCCCGCCTTCTTCGATGAAGAGGCCCCAGCCGCCGAGATCGGCCATGCCTAAGCCGGTCGAGGTTGGCAGGTCATAAAAATCACTCTCCGGGCCGCCGTCTACAGCCAGCGCGACGCTGCCATCCCAGGCCGTGCCGCCGGCATAGAACGGTCCTTTCGAACCGTACCGGTCCTTGCCCTGATAATCGAGGCTCAGGCCCACGCCAAAATGGGCGGCGGTCCCCAGTCCGTAGCGAGCCGCCTGATGTTCATCGTCGCCGGAAACATCGAGCTTCACGCCCAGGCCGAAAAAATAGCCGTGACCTTGTGAAAAGTTTGCGCTGCGATAGCGGTCCCGCCCGGACAGATCGATGAGCAAGCCCCACCCCCCGGCGAGACTCTGCGCGCGCTGTGCCGGCTGCTTGCTGAAGATGCGCAGCCCCGCGCCGGCGCCGAGCCCGAAACAATCGTATTGAAAGCCGGGATCGTGCGGGCTGGCATTCGGCGCGTCCGTTTCATTGTAGGCGCTCGGGTATTTTCCACCGCATTCGTAGGAATCATTTCCGGAGACATCGATGAGGGCGCCTACGCCCAACGGTCCGCCGAAGCCCAGCGCATACCCGAAACTCGTATAACGATCGTTGCCGGCGCGATCCACCAGGAGGCCGAATCCGCCGAAGGCCGCGCCTTGGGTAAACCGGCTTCCTTCATACACGTCCTGTCCTTCGCCATCATATAGGATCCCCAGCCCCGCGAAGCCGGCCCCTCCCGACCCCGGCGCGAGCCGGTAGGTATCGTCTCCGCTAAGGTCGATGACAATCCCGATGCCGGCGCGCCCCGTGGCCAGGCCGAGCGCCGCGGGCTGATACAGATCGTTGCCGCTGAGGTCGATCACCACGCTGTTGCCCAGGTCGCTGTTCGGGCTCGCGCCGATGAGCCCGCGATAGGTGTCGTTGCCCCCCAGGTCGATGATGAGCGCGGCGCCCTTGTCCAGGTCATACGTATTCGGGCCATGACCGCCTATGACTAGCAAGCCGTAGGAGGTCTGCTGAACCAGGAGCAGATCACCGGTAATGCCGGGAATCGCCTGGGTGACAGGTTTCCGGTGGTGGAGCGCGATGTCCAATTGTTGCAAAAATTTTCGGTTGCCGAGCCGAGTCAAACGCTGCGCAGCGGCAATGAGCGACGCATAATCCACCTGCTGCATGAGTAACGTGGCGTAGCGGGCGGCGGAGTCGGCTTCCGCAAGCCTGGCCGGCGGGGTAATTTGCGGGATGAATTGTTCGGCCAGCGGACGGGCCTGGGTGAAGAGAAAGTCCCGATCCTGAGGAGACAGGTGCCGAAGGGCATGTTCCCGGTCTTGATAGGCATGTTCGAGGACGTCGGTCAGAAAGGTCAGAAGATCCTCCGGGGCCAACGTCACCGGGAAGGTGAGCGGCGCAAAAGGGGCGCCGGTTCGATCCATCCCTTCTTCGAGGATTTCGATGATGGCCGGCAGTTCCTCAATTCCCGATTCGGCAGCGGTCGCCGCCAACAGGCTGGTCTGTTCAATCGTGCTGAGGCCTGTCCAGGGATCAGCCAGCGTGCGTATCACCAGATCGCGCTTGAACTTTGCCGCCTTGTTCGTCTGGTCGGCTAGATTCTTGCGCACCGCCGGGAGCATCGCGTTGAGATTGTCGTGCAGTTCAGCCTCGATGAGCGGAGCGAGCCGGGCCACCATCGCCTGCTGTTGACGGTCCACCTGCTGGTCCGGTGACGGGGTGACCGCGAACAGTTTGGACAGCGGTGCGCAGCCGCCAAGGAAGGTCCAGAGGCTGAGGATGACGAAGAGCGGGAGCCGCCGGCGTAATGCGCACTGCGGATCGATGATGGCGAGCCGGCGTCGATTATCCAAGGGCGGGACTGTCTTGAGGTGGGAGAATGCCTGCGTCGCGCAGGCACTCATCGGACCAGGCGCGAATGTCGTGCGCCTCCAAATAGCTGCGCATGCGTCGCATACGATCCCGGCGTTCTCCGAACGGCATTTCCAAGGCCTGGCGAATGGCGTCGGCGACACCTTCCGGATCGTAGGGATTGATGACCAACGCATCGGTCATTTCTTCTGCCGCGCCGGCCAGATGGCTGACGAGCAACACGCCTTTTTCTTCGACCTGGCTGGCGACATATTCCTTCGCTACCAGGTTCATGCCGTCATAGACTGAACTGACCAACGCCAGGTCGGCCATGCGGTAATAGGCCGCCAGGGTATCCATCCCGATGCGCCCTTCGCGGAACTCGATCGGCCGCCAGCGCGAGGCTTGCGGGCTGCCCGGGTGAGAGATCGTGCCGTATTGCAGGTTGATCTCATTGACGGTTTCGCGGATCAGTTCCCGATAGCTGCGATAGGTTTCGACGTCGCCTCGCGTCGGCACCGCAATCTGAATAAAGGTGAAATGGCCGCGGTACTGGGGAAATTGCTGGAAGAAGGCATCGATGGCCCACAACCGTTTGAGGAGTCCTTTCGTGTAATCAAGTCGATCGACACCGAGCCCGATGCGCACCGCCGGCTGAAAAATGTGCAGATTGCGCAGGACGTCCATGGCTCGCGTGACGTGTGGCGATTGCGCCCGTTCGGCCCACGACCGGTAACTGATGCTGATGGGGTGGGCAGCCAGCTTGGTGTGACGGCCTTTGTATTCGATGTGGCGGTCGCCGGTCAGGGCATCGGGTCCCAGGAATTCCTTGACGCACTCAAGAAAGCAGTGAAGAAAGCTTTGAGTCTGGAACATCACCAGATCGGCGCCCAGCAGGGATTCGAGCAGTTCGCGGCGTTCGGGCAGAATGCGAAAGGCATCGGGCCCGGGCCAGGGAGTGTGCCAGAAGATTGCGACCGGCTGGGCGGGGAGGGAGGCTTTGATCAGGCCGGGGAGCAGGGCGAGATGAAAATCGTGAATCCAGACGAACCCCGGTTTTTCACCTAATTCCTGAAGGACCACCTCTGCGAAGCGCGCGTTCATGGCCTGGTAGGCATACCAAAAGGCCTTCCGGTAGGAAACGCGGTCGAGGGTGAGGTGGCAGAGAGGCCAGAGCACCTGGTTGGCATACCCCTGGTACCCGCCTTTCACCTCGCCGTTCTCCAGCCACACGCGGCGCAGGCGGTAGGTCGGGGCGTCGGGGGGCACTTCGACGACCATATCCTCGTTCACCACATCGCGATCCGCCTTGCCGCTTCCCCAGGCGATCCAGGTCCCGCCGAGCCGCCGCATCATCGGGTCGAGCGCCGAAATGAGCCCACCCGAGGTGCGTTCCCAGATCAGGTGATTCTTCACCAGCCGATGTTCGTAGGGCTCGCGGTTCGAAACCACGATCAGGCGTGAGAGGGACAGCTCCTGTTCCTGTTGCGGGGTTTCGAGGGGCGCGTGAGACGCGTTCATAGAGTTCCGCAGCTTGTGTGCGACAGAAACGGCGGCGATTCAGAATGAGTTAGATTGAAAATAGGAGGCTTAGGCTCTTCTGTCAAGCGGCACGTTGGCTGCCGGGGCGAATGGTCAATGGTGACCGTGGCCGTGAGAAGGCTGGCCTTGCGGTTTTGGTTTTCTGAGACTGCCGGCCACCATGCGGAATTCGAACAGGCGGCACTCGATGGCCCCGTTAAACAAGGGTATCCTCCGGGAGGGCGCCAGACGCAACAGGCCGGGCAGTTTCATGTCGGCGGTTACAATCTGGATGGTCCACCCGCAGAAGTGCTGTTTGAGATGGTCGCCGAATTGCGGATAAAAGGTCTTCAGGGCCTCACCTTCCCCCATGCGGTGACCATAGGGAGGATTGGTGATCAGGAGGCCGGCTTCCGCCGGAGCGGGCAGCTGCAGCACATCGCCCTGTTGCAGCGTCACCGCCTCCGTGAGCCCGGCAAGAGCGAGATTGGCCTTGATCGAGGTGAGAGCCTGCGCGCTCTGGTCGGCAGCGTGGATCAAACCAGGCTTCGCGCCGATCTCCGCGGCCTGGAGTTGTCCGCGGAGGTCGTTCAAGGTCTGGGGATCGAACGAGAGCAGTTTTTCGAACGCAAAATGTCGGCCGATGCCCGGCGCGATACGGCGGGCCATCAAGGCCGCCTCGACGACAAAGGTTCCGCTGCCGCACATGGGGTCGTACAGCAGGATGTCCGGCGTCCACTTGGACAGACGCAGGATGCCGGCTGCGAGATTTTCCCTGATGGGCGCTTCGCCGGCGGACTTTCGCCAACCCCGCTTGAACAGCGGATCACCGGAGGTATCCAGATACAATGTGCAAGTGGTCCCGTCTAAGTAGACGGCGATCAGGATGTCCGGTGCATGGGTATCCACGGAAGGGCGTTTCCCTCTGGCATACTGAAAGCGATCGCAGACCGCATCCTTGACCTGGAGCGTCACAAAATCCAGGCTCTTCAGCGGGCATCGGTGCGCGCTCACCTTCACTTTGATGCGTTGTTGCGGGGTAAACCAATCCTGCCAGCGGATGGCGTGCGCCGCGCCGTACACATCGTGTTCATCGCGATAGGCTCCTTCCGCAATCCGCAGGAGGATGCGGCTGGCGATGCGGCTCTGCAGATTCACCCGATAACAAAGGGCGAGGGCGCCGCGAAAGGCCACGCCTCCGGCCGTGGCCTTGACGCCGGCGGCGCCCAGGTCGGTGAGTTCGTCGGCGAGGACCGTTTCGAGTCCGCGGGGGCAGGGTGCAAAAAAGTCGTGAATTGTGCTATCCATTTCTGTCGTTTTCTCGTCGTGATCGGGAGCCGCAATGAAATTCTGCAGCGAGTGTGGGGCCGGGCTGTCGAAAAAAATTCCTCCCGGCGATAACCTGCCGCGGTTCGTCTGCGAAACCTGCCAGGTCGTCCATTACATCAATCCAAAAATCGTCGCCGGCTGTATTCCTGAGTGGGAAGATAAAATTCTGCTCTGCCGCCGGGCGATCGAGCCTCGCATCGGTCACTGGACGTTCCCGGCCGGTTTCATGGAAATCGGGGAAAGCACTGAGCAGGCCGCGGTTCGCGAAACGTTTGAAGAAGCCCATGCCGAAGTGGACATCACGTCCTTGTATGCCGTCCTGAGCCTGCCCCGTATCAGCCAGGTGCACATGATCTTTCGCGGCTCCATGCGCAAGCCGGAATTCAAACCCGGCACGGAAAGTCTCGATGTGCAACTGTTCTCGCTGGACGCCATCCCGTGGGACGATCTGGCCTTTCCCGTGATCACCGAAGCCCTCGAACGCTACGTCGCCGACGTGGCCCGTGGCGCCTTCACCATGCATTTCGGCAGCGTCTTCCCTCGAATGAAATCGTAAGAGGCGTGAAACGTGAAAAGTAAAACGTGAAACGACTCCTTACGTTTCGCGTTTCCTGCTTTCCCCATCCGGCGCCTATTACGTTTCACCTTTCACGTCTCACGCCTTTAGTTGCGGCTGGGCATGATGAGCCCTAATTCCTCAGCCGGCGGATGCACGAAGGTGAATCCCTTGTCCGTCTGAAAGTCCACGGTCATTCCGTTTGTGCGGTGCACGCTCGCCCGATCCAGCGCCACGGTGAGGCCTTCAATGTGCTGCACCTCATCCTCTTCCTGCGCTGCAGGTTCCAGAGTAATCGAGAGGGACAGGCGTTGCGCATCCACGTCGCGTAACGTAATCCGTACGACCGGATCGTCCGGATGTTCCTCGATCAACTTGCGCAACCGTTCGATGGCGGTCCAGGTGAGATTCATCGTGGTCAGGCTGGTCTAGCCCGTTGAGTCGACGCCGCGTGCTGGATGTGGTGAATGTCTACAAGTTGTTCGGTCCGGTCGATCGAATAGAAAATCCGCCAGTCGCCCACCGCATATTTATGGATCCCGGGCAGGTCGGCAGCGACCGGCTCATGGCGCAGATTATCCACATTGGAGGCCAGCCACTTCGTCTTGTCGAACAACCGTTGCGCCATGGTTGGGTCGGCAGCGCTCAAGTCGGTAATCACATCAGGCCGGAAGGCTAAGCGAAACCAGGGCATATCACCACCGCAGGCCGAGTTTGTCGGCTACTTCGTCACCGGTGATGCGTTCCGTCGAAGCCAGGGATTGCTTGAGGCGATCGCGAACCGACTCGCCGAGGGGCGCGCCGAGATCCGGGTCACCCAGCAGCGTGCGTAATCGGTCGTCCACGATCCCTTCGACCAGGTTCTTGAGTTCCGTCAGGCTTAAATTGGATATGGTGATAGTCGGTTGGGTCATGATGTTTCGAGCATACGGGGCCAGTCGCGCCAAATGCAAGAATAGCGTCCGGGTGTCAGCTGCTGCGTGTCCCTCATGTTCCGCAAGTCGATCCGCCGGATGACTCACAGGAACAATCCAAACAGCCGTGAATGGAACAGGTACCGCAGGCCTTTTCGATTTGGCGACGCAGCGCCGCCCTGGCTCGATGCACGCGAACCGCCGCATTTTCGGCGGTGATGCCTGACTGTTGGGCGAGGTCTTTCAGTTTGCCTTCTTGCAGATCCACGATCCTCAGGGCTTCGCGATATTCCGGCTTGAGCGTCTCCAAGAGGCCCGAGACGCACCGGCAGATCTCCTGACGCAGCTCCGCTTCAGGCTCCTGAATATCCGGGAATTCACGGACCCAGGCTTCCATCGCTCGCGCGGTGGTGGAGCGCTGCCGGTAGTGATCGATTACGGCGTTGCGGAGCACCCGATAGAACCAGGCGACGACCTTTTCGTCCTGCACGCCGGCCCCGCGCTCCAATCCACGGGTAAAGGCCGTCTGTAAAATATCTTCTGCCACGGCGCGAGATTCCACACGCCGTTCCAAGAAGGCCAGGAACTCACGGTGTCCCTTCACCAGTTGCGCAATGGCCTCCGGCGAGAGAGCTGTCGAGGTATTTGATTCGAGGCTCATGGGAGCAGCTTACCAAACTGTGTGTAGAACTGTAAGGTTTCCGGGAGGCATACGTCAGCCTTTGTGACGACGCAATCACGCGTCGGCATCTCAAAGGAGACCCGCCATGGCCGACATGAAAAGAACCCCCGTGCAGAAGATTGCCAAGACAAGCTGTTGCGGAACCTGCGAATGCGCATCCTGTTCCTGTGGATGCCAGGCCAACGCCTGTCGCTGCGAGCAAACCAATTGCCAATGTGGTTGCCGCAAGCAAACGGCTGGTCGGTAGGGCGGTTGTGCCTCGCCCGCCGGATTGTGGCGGGCCGGGACGCGGATTGTCACTGACACATCCATCTGCGCCGGCATTGTGAGGACTTCGCCACTCGCGTATCATGCGTGATCGCGCCGCTCTCGTGCGGCCCATGAGAGACTCATGGGCCGCACGACGTGACGGTGATCAGGCAATCCAGGAATCCAGTGCTTCATGCGCTTCATCCACGCCGCAGACCTGCATATCGATAGTCCCTTGCGCGGGCTCGATCGCTACGACGGCGCGCCCGTTGCGCGGCTGCGGACCGCGACACGGAGTGCGTTCGAACGGTTGGTGGACCGGGCGCTGGCCGAACGGGTGGATTTCATCTTGTTCGCCGGGGATATCTACGACTGCGATTGGCAGGACTTCCACACCGGCCTCTTTTTTCGCGGGCAGATGGTTCGGTTGGAGCGAGAAGGGATTCGGGTTTTCATCGTTCAAGGCAATCATGATGCGCAGGGGGTCATCTCCAAACAGCTCATCCTGCCGCCGAATGTCACCGTGTTTTCCAGCCGCACTGCCCAGACGGTCCGGCTCGACCACCTTTCAACGGCAATTCACGGGCGCAGTTTCCCGGATCGGGCGGTCGATGAGGATCTCGTGCCGTCCTATCCCGCTCCCGTGCCGGGCTTCTTTAATATCGGCTTGCTGCACACGAGTCTGACCGGGCGGGCCGGCCATGATACCTATGCGCCGACGGATCTGCCGAGGTTGCTGAACAAGGAATACGACTATTGGGCCCTTGGACATGTGCACGCGCGGGAACTCGTGTGCGAACGGCCGCGTGTCCTGTTTCCGGGGAACCTGCAAGGCCGGCATGTGAAGGAAACCGGTGCGAAGGGCTGTGAGTTGGTGACGGTTGAAGCGGGGCGGATCGAGAGCGAGTTCCTGGCGCTGGATGTTGTGCGCTGGAGTCAAGTGGTCGTGCCGCTGGATGGCATTCACAAGCTCGATGCGTTAAGCGATGTGTTTCGGCGCGCGCTCGAACCAGCGCTCGCTGGTGCTGGAGATCGTTTGCATGCGGTGCGTGTGACGCTGACGGGCACCACGGAGTTGCACCGGGTGGAAGCGAACCAACCCGGTACCCTGGCTGCGGCCATGTATGGCGCGGCGCAGGATATCGGTGAGGCGGAGATATGGATTGAGCAAGTGCGGCTGGAACT
>WBZN01000234.1_pt1 | contig 66223 bp, 63 predicted proteins | sample 5204281 | NCBI WGS metagenome assembly WBZN01 (sample SAMN12344347, study PRJNA552823) | activated sludge metagenome | biome: Activated sludge suspended growth; feature: Nitrification reactor; material: Wastewater; isolation source: activated sludge from nitrification reactor of wastewater... | reverse complement strand
GGATGCGCTCCGACGCCTGTTTTAAGGCTTCTTCAATCATTGGGATTTCATGCGGCTTGTTGGAATGAAAGAGAATGGTCAGCATGAACCCACGGTCTCCACCCCTCCCACGCTCCACGAACCGCACGGCTTGGGCGCCTTCATTAATTCTTGGTTTGCGATCGATTTCCTGTCGGATGCGATCTCGAGTCCACGATTCTTTTGAGGCACGGCGAGCGATCGCGTGGAGGCGTGGCTCGTCATGAGCCAGAGGGAGTAATGCCTCTGCGTGGGCCGCCGTCATGTGACTTTCAGGTCCAAAGAACACGTTCAAGATAGTCTCTGGCAATTTCAGAATGCTGAGCGCCTTTGAAATTCGTGATTTATGACAGCCCAGGCGTTCGGCTAACTCGGACTGCTGAAAACCATACCGTTCGATCAGGGCTTGATAGGCCTTGGCTTCCTCTAAGGCCGACAAGTCCTTCCGGACGACGTTGTCGATCAACGCCTCGGCGGCAGCTCGGTCTCGGTCCTTCCGACGTACCAGAGCCGGAATCGAAGGCTTGCCGAGTAACGCACAAGCCCGCCATCGCCGCTCGCCGGCAACCACTTCATACTTGCCCTCCTCCACAGGTCGGATCTGAATAGGAGTGAGGACTCCGTAAGCGCGAATTGATTCCAATAGCTCCTGGTCAGCCGAAGCATCAACCTCGGATCGTGGTTGGTCAGGACTCGGCACCAGCCGATCGAGCGGGACTTCGACGACCTCTTCTAGCCGACGTAGTCGATCCCCCTCTTCCGCAACCACGGGAGCCACTTTGACAGCCACAGACGAAGCCGTGACTTCTGGGCTTACCGGGACGGATGCAGATGCGCTACCTCCAACAGCTGCGGTGGGGGGTGTTGATGGTATTGGGCTATTGGGCGTTGTGGGCTCTGGTCCGGGCTGCTCACCTTGTGTATCCAAGCCGAGAAGGGCAAACGGGCGAATACGACGAGCATCACGATCAAAAGAGGCTTCGAGATCAGCCAGGTGTGATGACTTTGGGCGTTCCGATTTAATCTCTTTGCCTTTCGAGAGAGGGGGTTTCTCCTCTTTGCCTTTGGAGACTTGTTTGGTCGTCATGATTCACCTGCCCCAACCTCGACCGGTTCGTCCATGTCTTCCGGCTCCGCCAATGCACCTAACCCCATACGCGCCAAGACCTCGCGGCCTAAATCCATAAACTCGCGTGCGGCATTGCTCTGCCGATCTAGTTGAAAGATCGTCTTCTTTAGCGATTCCGATTCTTGGATCTTGGCAGCCAATGGAATCGCGGTCTTAAATACAAGGTCTCCGAAACGACGTTCGATCACGCCCCGCATGGATTTACAGACGTTCTTCCGCCCATCATGCTGCGTGACAAGGATCCCCAAACACTTCAGGGCAGGATTGGCGCTATCAACTACATCGCGCACCAGCTCCATGAGGTCCTCGTATCCCGTGATGCTGTATTTTGATCCGGACATCATGGGGGTCAGGTAGTAGTCTGAAGCGACTAGAGCGTTGATCGTGAGGATTGAAAGGGTTGGCGGACAGTCAATCAGGACAATATCATCATCCCCAAATGCCATCTGCTCCAGGCGGCGCTTCAACACGATAGAGGGCATCGTAGGATACACCCTGGGAAGTTCGCGATCTGCTTTGGTCAAGGACACATGGCCGTAGATGAGGCGAACCTCTTTCTCGATGGTGTCATACCACGGTGCGGTCATGTCCTCATCGCGTTTGTTATCCATCAGTAGTGTGGCGGCAGTCACTCTGGCTTCGTATGGACTTACCTTCCCAAGTGTCGAAGATGCATTCGCTTGCGGGTCAATATCGACCACGCAAACGGGATGACCAAGTCTAGAAAGTGCTGCCGCGAGGTTCACCACCGTCGTGGTTTTGCCAACTCCACCTTTCTGGTTAATAACGGCCACTACATTCGGCATTAGTACCTCCTTGACCTACTATGTATAGGCCAGACTCCGGACGATAAGAATAACCCACCAGGTCCGGACATCTAACTTGCCATGGCGTTTTGTCTAACATGCACAGGATTAGCTTGTGGACATGGGGCAGCAATTAGATGTTTCCTTACGCCTGACGGTGCAGTCTGTCAACTACTTTATATAATAACTATATTCAATCAGCTCAAAGCACAAATATTTTGCAGTTGCGCCCGCGCAACTCAAGGAGATGCGATGCGAGCTGGATATGGCAGCAGCGTTCGATTCAATACTTTTAATTGTGCGTGAAATATAACTATAAACATTATCTTGCCGTTATATTGATATCGATATGGTTTAAGTATGTTTCTATGAGCCAGCGTGGAATGTGAAAATGTTCATATTCCACGTAATGCTCTAAATGACGCGAATAGAATATTTGAGAGTTGCGCCCGCGCAACTTCGAGTTGGATAGGGATCTTATTGGGATGGCGAAGATAGGGTGGGGTACTTTGATCTGAGCCGTCCGTACATTCGCTGCTTCAGCAAATAAAAAAGCAGGCCTTGCTGAAACGTCGTTTTATCAGGATTCTGGCCGATGTCATGAAACCGAGCGCGGACTTCCTCCTCAAGAGATTTCCGCTCAGAGGCCTGCAGCGACTCGTAGACGATCTGCAAATCAGCCCGATCTTCCTCGCTCAAATGTGCGAGCAAGTTCTCAATCGACCGCACATCTGATGCATCTACCAGCTTTGGCCGGCGACGCGTCCGCAATGGCTTCGCCTGCTGGTGTACGAGTTTTTGATAGGAGCATGGTCTGAGCTCGTACAGACCGGCGCGTTTTCCCCCTCCTGGATGAACGACATTCACGATATCCACATCCGGATGTGCCAGCCGTTGGAGCGCCTGGTGAATGGTGGAGCGACTCAATCCCGTGCGAGCTTGCATACGATCCAGTGTCATCGCCACGGGATTGCGGCGGCGACCGAATGCTTCTCGGACAAGTTGTAAGTAGACGAGTTGGGTAGGCGCTGACAGGGCCGTCATCCCACCATCCAAGAGAAAGTGGAGAAGGCCGGTGTAGGCGAGGGGTGACCAGACGGACTCGCTAAGAAGGGCAGCTGGAAGAGGGGCGGATTCAGTGCCTTCAGGGGTAGGATTGTGCTCAGGAATATTCATCTAAGCCATTGATGTCTAAGTGCGATTAGCGGTTTTGCGTTAGCTTGTCATTTGTCCATATAAAAATGTGTATAGTCGTCTTATGGACAAATGTCAAGTGCTGGACTACTACTTCATAAAAGAGTACCTTTGACGAAGTAGTCCTCTTGGAGTATCCTTCCGCCAGCATGTCGAATCGAGAGGAAATCAAGGCCGTGGAGGAATCCCATCCGACGCCTGATGGTAAGTCGTCAATGACCAGGCCGCCGTGTGAATTTGAGGAGGGGATTACGAACCCACTGATGCTTCAGCCTGGGCGAGATGGCGATCACGTGCATCTCCAGGCGACGTTTTATCATTACCTGCTCTTCTGTCAGGCAAACAAAGCGGCGAGTACGCACCGGATCTACCAATCCACCCTCTGGGCCTTCTATCGCTGGTGGAGGCAAGAACGGCCATATGAGATGCTCGGCCCCACACTGCTCCATGCCTACAAGATTTCGTTGTGTGAGAGTCGGGATCAGGGGCAAGAACGATTGCAGGCACGGTCGATCAATAACTATCTCGCGGCGGTCCGGGCATTCTGTCGATGGATTCACGCCCGATACCCGCTCAGTTGGGATCCCGGACTTGAGATTCCGGACGAGCGTGTCGATAACAAGACCTATCAGCGACTTCCACTCAGCCCCTCACAAGTAACCACATTGATTGGCAGCTTCGATGACTCCTTGATCGGACGGCGGGATGCCGCCATGGCGTATCTCATGGCGAAAACTGGCCTGCGCGCGATCCAGATGCAGCGGGCGGATTGCGGGGACCTCGAGTGCCTAGAGATCCAGGTCCAGCAGGGAGCGGACGGGACAAGGGAAGCCAGTGGCGCGGCGATCAAACGACCGCAGTGGATCTTGCGGACTCAGGGAAAGGGGCAGCATACGAAAGAGAGTTTTGTGAATCTGATGCCAGAGGTCTATGACCGGTTGCACTTATATCTGGAGGCACGCGGGCAGGTGTCACCACGCGAGCCGTTGTTCGCCAGACACCATGACAAGCTCACCGCGCATCTCGAGCAAGCACGGTCGAAGCGGGGTAGTGGGGAGGGGGCAACACTGGCGTCGAATGAGCGCTTGCGACTTACGACCCGCGCCGTGCAACTTCGAATCACAGAAGCCATGACCCGCTGCGGCCTGAGGGATGCCGCGCGACCTGGAGAAGCGTCACCACCAGGCAGTCGCCGGCGCCGGCAACGACGGGTGACACCGCATAGTCTCCGCCATACGGCCGCGACGGAGGCCGCTCGGACCGAATCGCCCTTCAAGGTCCAAGCCATGCTGGATCACAAGGACATACGCACTACCCAAAAGTACTTTCACGCGATTGACCGGCTGGAGGAGGGGGCCGAATACGCGATCAAACGGTATTGACCGCCGAATATGATGTGTGAAAGCTAGAACTTAATCTGACAGTCCGGTAGAGTCCTCGCCTTCACGGAAGGAGTGAGGACCATGACGACGGAACAGAAGATCATCAAAACCAAGGTGGGCGTGTTGGAATTGGCGAAACACCTGGGCAATGTCTCCAAGGCCTGCCAGGTGATGGGCTATAGCCGGGATAGCTTCTACCGTTTCAAGGAACTCTACGACACGGGCGGCGAAGCCGCGCTGCAGGAGATCTCCCGGCAGAAGCCGCTCCTGAAGAATCGGGTCGCTCCCGAGGTGGAGCAGGCCATCGTGCACATGGCGATTGAGCAACCCGCCTGGGGCCAACTACGCGTGGCGAACGAACTCCGCAAACGGGCCCTGACGATCTCCCCCGCAGGCGTCCGATGCATTTGGCTCCGGCATGATCTGGAGACCATGCGGAAACGGCTCAAGGCCTTGGAGGCCAAGGTCGCTCAAGAGGGCCTCGTCTTAACGGAGGCGCAGGTGGTGGCCTTGGAGAAGGCGAAGGCCGACAAAGAAGCGCATGGCGAGTTTGAGAGTGAATGCCCCGGATATTGTGGTGCGCAGGACACCTTCTACGTCGGAACGCTCAAGGGCGTCGGGCGGATCTATCAGCAGACCTTCATCGATACCTACAGCAAAGTCGGATTTGCCAAGCTGTATGACCGGAAAACGCCGCTGACTGCCGCCGAGTTGCTGAATGACCGAGTGCTGCCGTTCTTCGAGCATCACGAAATCCCCCTGAATCGAGTGCTCACGGATCGCGGCACGGAGTACTGCGGGGCACCCGAACGACACGAGTATGAACTGTATCTCGCGGTCGAGAACATTGATCATACCCGTACGAAGACCCGGCATCCCCAGACGAACGGGATCTGCGAGCGATTCCACAAGACCATGCTGAACGAGTTGTATCGCGTGGCCTTCCGGAAGAAGATCTATCGGACCCTGGAGGAGCTGCAGACTGATCTCGACGCGTGGTTGGCGGACTACAACAACCAACGGCCCCATCAAGGCCGGTGGTGTTTTGGGAAGACACCGATGCAGACATTTATTGATAGTGTGCCGTTGGCGAAGGAAAAAATCTTGGCGGCCTAACCCGGTGAAGACTCGCTGGCTGTCAGATGAAGTCTTGAGCTATACATATGATGATCCTCGCATATCCGACAAGGTGCTGTCATTCAACGCGTGCTTCTCGACTTTCAAAATCTTTAGCTAGGTATCAGTAATTATGTAAAGAACGATAGAGCCGTGCATTCAAGGTCGCACGTCAATAAAGCCGTCCCTATGATCCACGATTCTTGCAGCTTTCCCAGAAACTCTATCTGCGCATAAAACTGAGGAAGCCCAGAACGGGTGGTATTTTGCCGGATGCTTCGTGCGAAGTCCTCTTCATCGCCTCGCTCCTCTGGTTCGCCAGCGTCTGGTGGCTTTGGTGAAGCCAGGCTCACACTTAGCACACTGTCCGAATTTCCGGTGCCCCCTCTCATTACTCTGATTCTCTTTGTCAATGAACTCTGATAGATTCTCACATGACAGGAAATAACTATTCGAAATGAACGATTGTTTATCGGTCTCCGCATTCGCTGCTCATCGCTTTTCGGATATTATTTGCCCCTGCGTAATTAGAATCCAAGATATGTGATCATGGCACTATTCAAAAGCTGAGGTTCAAATATGGCAGGACTCGACCAACGTATCAGACTGGTTACAATGAACGTGCAGTTGATGACTCACGATGCCTTCTTTAATCAGGCAGCGGTCAACGCTCGCGCTGGAAAAGTCGCTTCCGCATTCCTCAATGATCGTTGGCCGGATATTATCTGTTTTAATGAAGTCTTAGATGAAGAGGCGCGAGGTATCTTGGTTGACAGACTCTCCTCAGAATGGCCCCATGTCGCAAAGCGATGGGAGCCTACACGCACTATTGATATTACGGACAAGTATAATCTGCTGCTGTCGCTTGCCGGAAGTATTCCGATTGGCCATCCTCTATATGGTCTTGCACCAGCCATCGTAATTCCTCAGTTGGCATCGCTGTTCGAACTACCTGATGATCCCGGGCTCATGGTGTTCAGTCGCTATAAGATTATGGGTATAGACTTCGTGTCCTTCAACAACTATGACGACGATGACCGCTATGCCGACAAAGGCGTGGCTTATCTAAAGATAGAACGGTCCGCCGATTGCGTCGTGAATCTTTTCGTTACTCATATGCAGGCTGGATACAATTCAGTTGACCAGTACCGTGATATACGTGAGGAGCAGTTAAAGCAAATCGAGTCCGCTGTCACATCGAAAACGGATCCGGATCTTCCTGCGTTGCGCCAGGTCACCATGGTAGCTGGCGATCTCAACATCCACGGTGATCGAGAGCCAAGGCAGGAGTGGCATGACATTTTTCGTAACGGCTCAAAGGTGCCATTCTTCTCAAGTGACATGTGGGATGCATGGGAGCAATTTATTTCGCCATCCGAAACTCAGCTGACCGATCCAGGCATTACCAACCGCTGGGGGGCGAAGGAGTGGGAGTCTCGACTCGATTACGTGCTTCTGCGTCGGCCCGATAAGGTGATAGATCCCAAACGGAAGCCTTTCGTTGTTCACCGCATGTTTCAAGTCCATGCCGGGGTGAGTGACCATATAGGGGTGGCAGCTGAAATCAATACGGAAAGCCTCTACTGTTGCCCCGCACAGGCAAAAAGTATGTCTCCTCTTAGGAAAGGGCAATTTCCTGCGAATCTTGATAATGGTGAAATGGCATGGTTGCGATTCACTGGTCGTGGCACCTGGAGCCTTACAGTCGATGAGTTCACGCTTTGCGACGTTTACACTCCAGACAATATGACGGATCATCTTCGCCCTCGCTACATGACACAACTGGACAATATACCAGAGGCAGCAGACGCATGGGATTCGCGTGTGGGAATGTCTTTACCACCCAAAGCGTACACGTATGCTATCCCGGCCGAAGAATTCTATGTGCGGGTCCATCGCCGTGACGACAAACCAGGCCCTGTGACCTTTGGGTTCTACCGACACATGGGAACTAGCCCTGAGGATGCTGTCTATCTTCAACCGCAACAAAAACCGCTGGAGCCGGATTTCGCGGCTCTCGCTGAAGTAATCAATCCGCCGATGGAGTTTTGGTGGAAGTTGACCATTAGTCGTGCGCAAAGTGGCCTAGCCCATGAGTCCAGATTCCAATTGCACAACCAAACTGATAGACATCTCAAGATGAGACTAATCGAGAATGCAAACCGGCCAGACGAACGCACCTGGGGCTCCGAAGGTACTGACCAACCCATACTCAACATGTCTCTGGTCCACGCTGGAGAACTTAGCCTTCACTTAGTCATTAATCAGGTGCAAGTGGATCAGAAACCGTTTGGCGTGTCTTGGCAAACTGCGATGAACTATCTCATTTCTCCGGCCACAATTCCCATCCGCCTCATATGCAAAAGCGAAACGGGCATCAGCGACGACATAGGTTCTGATGAGATTCGACTGGAGATGCAGCTCGATTCAACTGGACCTTGGATTGAACTCATTCGTCAAGACGATGTCGACAGCAACGAAGAGATCATGATTTCAGCCCCACCCACGGGAGCTCTTCGGTCCACTGAGACAGGATTCGTGAAGCATGTGACTTTTAAGATTACCGAAGAGGATACCGTGGTCGATGATGCGGTGACAGAGAGCATGGCTGGCCTTCCTACTGACGTGTATGAAAGTTCGTCAGAAGTTACTCTTGAGCCTGGACTTGGCGAGTATCTCGTTCGTGCGACGATTAGGCGTGAACCGTTTCTTACAAGAGAAGAACCATGATTGCGTAATCAAATGGATGGGGGCTCGTATAATGATTACCAAGGACTTTCTGATACAAGTCTGAGAGGCACAGCTGATGGCCCGTATATCAAGGGCATCGCGGACCGCAAGAACACCCTACTCACGATTGTCGGCGCCCTTACTGCTGGGTAGAAGTCTGTCCTCTCCTGCGAACGCGGCGAGCGGGAGAGCAAGAATTTGTGGTTGACAGTGCTGCGCAGCCTGCGGGAGCCCGGATTGAAGTTCCCGCGACTGACGGTCGCCGATGGACACCTAGGCGTCCGGACCGTGCTCGGGGAGATACACCCAACCCGAGGGGAGCAGCGGTGCTGGGGGCAAAAGCTCGCCAATATGCTCAATGCGCTGCCGAGGAAGGCCCAACTCACCGCAGCCGAACTCCTCAAGGCGAAGCCCTATGAAAAGACACAGGCCGAATGTGAGCGAAAGCGCGACGCCTTTGTTTGCCTCTACTGCAAAACTGATCCAAAGGCTGTGGACACGTTGCTACGCAACCGGGACCGCGGGGTTACGTTTTATGCCTTCCCAAAAGAACACTGGGAGCCGTGGAGAAGACTCAATGCGCCGGAGTTGCTGCCACTGGTCGCCTCCGGTGTACTGTTCAAGGATGGCATAATGAGACCATAAGGAAGTGTAAGCCGCGAGGGGCAACGATCACCCCCAGAGGACCACCGCGTAAACCTCACATATACGCCCATTGGCAAGATATCTCATATGCATATAACTACTGCAGGTTTTATGACCAACCAGAGGAGCCCCGATTATGGCTAGATTTGTAATACGTCAGGATCTTGTCGAGTTCACAGGTAGAGTGGTGCTAGTAAGTCCACCCCTGCTACCAAGTTCAGATGCATCGATAGTGCATAACTGGACGGTGCTGATAAAACCGGACCCGCCACATGCGGCCTTGCTCACCACACGTAACGGCATCACCAATATCGGTGGAACTATCACCTGCACGGTGGCAGTTGATGATACGCTGGTAAGCTGGAGCATGTTGCTGCCGTTATTATCGAACACCTACAACCGCAAGGTTCGTGTGGTTGGCACCTGGTGCGACGATGATGACAATACCTCAACGGTCATACTGCCGCTTGGCCTCCTCGCCGCCGAGTATGATCTCGAGATTTACGATATAAACGGCTGGCCGGTGGCCGTCCGCGACGTGGACCTCATCGTGTTTGCTCATGCAAGTCCAAATATACTCGGACTAGGTGAACCCCATGCTGGAGAGAGTCGCACGCTCACAATACAAATCCCATTTCCCTTGCGTCCTTCCAGCAAAGCTGCCCCTTTCGCCCGCGCTTATCTGTCAACACGTGTTGACCTCGCTAATACAGTTTCCTTCTCGACCATAAACGGGGCCTCTCCTCTTCCTGTCCTTCGAGCGACCGTCGAGACTGGCACACCAGCCGATGGGAAAGGTTTCTTTGCTGTGCAGCTCGGTCTGACCTTCGACGAACCCGAGTTGGACAAATTCTGCCCGCCAGGGGACTGCGATCTGGACGGAAAGCACTGTACCTTTGAGGGAGATTTCCGCTACATGCTCGTGCCGGAACAAGTTCCCTACGCCCAGAAAGGAGACCTCGCCCTCTCCCCTGGGGATGGAGTAGGGCTTATCTCCGGTATTGTGGCCAGTCTGGATCCTCCCCAAGTGTATGATCACATGGGTATTTTTGTCGACAACGGTCGCACGATCCGCCACTGTACCGCTTCGGAGGACCGCCTCGAGGACGAGAACCTTTTCACCACGGAGATCACAATCAAACTGGCAGGGGTTATCGAACTAGATAAACAGAAGATTCCCTTGAATGGTTTTCGTCCAGACCTTGTGCGGTTCGGTTGGCCTGGCTCCATCACACAAACGGTTCGAGAGGTGTATCGGACGGGGCGCAACACGCTTAACACACGTTGGACCTTTTCGACGACCCACCCTGGACAGGACGTAGACGATCCCGAGCGATCCGGGGTTCCATTTCGCATCTACCACCTCCCACGTGCTGACCGCCAGCGCCGGATCCAATTCAACGATCCAGAACGTGACAAGGGTGAGTCGATTGTGCGCCTGCAAGACAACATTGTAAAGATTGGCGACCCACTGAAGGAATTTTTGCCACAACTGGTACGACCGCACCCCAAATTCGACCCGGAGGTGCGTTCGGCCCTCCATCTTGTTGCTGATATGTCTCTCAAGATTGATGCACACTATCGCTTCTTCGCATACACTAGAGGCGATATTGCTTTAAATCCGGCTTTCACTGCACCTCTGAACGGCGATCCGAAATGGGGGACCCTGTCTGGCGCTGCCCGTTGGGCCGGTGGGACCGTTGGTGCAATGTGCTCTAGTTTTGTATGGACCGCCGTACAACTCGTCAACCAAGCCTTACCGGGAGGCATGCTCCCCATTGTCCTAGAGGACCGAGCCGAGCCAGCAAATCCGGCCACAGGGCTTGAATACGGGGCCGCCGACGGTTTCTACCAGTACCGTGCCGAGGAGCGCCATAACGCCGGAACGAAGCTAGTTGCCAAACTCCGGCAGAAAATCATCACACGGTTTGACAGTAAGATCTCCGATGTTCAGTACACAGCCGTGCCGCAACTTGGGCTTTATCGGGACATCACAGCAAGGAACGTGGCCAATCAAATCGCCAACACCTTTGCTTTTGATGCAGCCGAAAAGCTAGATGCTTCTTGGTCTAATTCCGGCAAAGGCGAAACGGCCAGCCCCGACGATACCCTACACTTCTGGGACCTTAAGCCACATAACGGCGAACTGGTTCAACCCCAAAAGCAGCGGGCGATTTATGGCGATGCGGTTCCAATCCAGTTGACCGCTCCCCAATGGAAACAAGTACCCCTCTTCCGCAAGCAGGATGTTGACCTTGGTACGGGCCAGGTTACCGGCACAGCGCGCATCAAGGGCGTTATCACTCCCGGTGTCACCGTCCGGTTCGATTTCGGCTGCACAACCGCTATGACTACAGACAAGAGGGAAATGGCCTTCCAGGTCGAGTTGGGGGTGGGACCCCATTTTGCTGATGCGTTTATCGTCATTCCTAATCCTGTAACCGGGAATCAGGAGACATTCCGCACGGTAAAGCCGCTAGAGTTCAAGGTACATCTGGGGTTGATCACCACGATAGTCCTGGACCTAGAGCCGCCCTCCGACCTCTGGCGCGTTATCGACATCCAGCTTGATGCTGACATTCACGACCGCTCTTTTTGGGGTGGGGATGCCGATGCTAAAGTTTTACACATAGATCGTCATTTTGAACTCCGACAAGACCTCGAAGACGATCCAGGGGCACCCGAAGATCAGAGGAATACAGTGCTTCATTACGAGAATGTATGGCGCACCGAACCAGAAGTTGGTAGTGGGGTACATGTAGCGTTCTCCATTATCGCGGATCTCAACCCTACAGACCGATCGGTGACATGTCACTGCGATGTCGCACTGATTGATACCGATTCAGGAGGGTTCCTCGGTATTGGCACGAGTTCCGACGTCGACCAGCTTGAGTCGCGCGATTTCACAGTGCGGGCGGATGAAATCAAGACTGTGCTGAAGGATGTCGACTTTTCCAGCGACGAGACCGTGCCGGAACGAGCCCGGGTAACGTTGCGAGTTACGAATCGTCGTCGTCCCAGCTGACCTTAACCTTTAAGCGTTTGAACGCAACAGTTGTGGAATCGTCCTAGCAGGCTGTTTATATGGACTCCCCCTCTGATGCAAGGTCATGCGTGATGGTGATGTGGTCTGACTGCACGCATATATACGGCCTCATGGTGAACTCGGTTTTGAGTTCGGGCCCTGCTGGACATCCGCGCACCGGGTCCTCATTAGACAAACGGCCTGTGATGGCCAGTCCTGCTCGCAGGATCTCCCGGTGCCGGTCCGACCGGTCACGCCATCAACGTCTGAACCTTGCACTCAGTCATGATATCTCCAACTTCCCGCACGCGGTGCCTTCACGAACAGGCGACGTAGGGGCGCCCGGTGGCGAGTGAGGCGAGTATTGACTAAGTCTCGCAGGCGGGTGGCCGAATGCCGGTTACTCAATCTCCAGTCGTAAGGGAACTCGAAGAAGTTAGCGGGTACTTCGTTGTCAAGACGCCCAGGCGACACAATGAAGTGATCGTTGATTAGATTCGTGAGCGCCGTATACCCGTCGATTTTGCCAAGTCCAAACACTCCGTGAAAATCCTTGACGACGCGGGTTGGTATGAAACCTGTTTCCGGCGGTGCATGTCGTGGATTGTGTGGCGGCACTTCCAAGTGTTGGACACTGTCACCGAGACTTGTGAGGCCCTGCCACAACGCTTCCCCTGATGGCGCCCAGACATCAACTGGGGTGTTGTCGCCAGTCCTGTGTGCGAGAACGCTTCCAGTAATTCCGGGAAGGATAATCACCACATCGCGCATGCGTGTCTTTACCACAAGCGGTGCCTTTCTCCTTAGCGAAGTCCAAATGATTGACTTCAATCACAGGGCATTGCTAAAGCCACCATCTGAGTGTAATCGATTAATAGTCGTTAACAATGCAATGCCAGGGGCGACTGTGACACTGCTTGTGAATCGTAGTGGTGTGGACCATCACATTGGGGCAAAAACAGTTACAAATTCCAAGGACTCGATTCCCCTAGATGCTACGGAAGAACTAATCGCAGGGGACTACGTCAATGCCTTTCAAGAACTTGGTTCCGCAATAAGTTCTCGTTCAAATGATGGCCCCCAAGTGCAGACTAGCATTGCAGAGTTCCATGCACCACAAATTCTTACTCACCTATACCAGTGCTCACGCGGCTTCATCCTCGGTGGTATGAGACCTGGGACTCACATTGAAATTCTTCAAGGAGGCTCAGTAATTGGAACGGGCATCGCCATTGATGGTACGGCGGCAATCTCAGTCTCGACGTCACCCCCTGATTGAGTAGCGCGGCAATTTAGAGTCCAATCCCCCACTAGGAAGGAGATTGGATATGAAGAAGCGGTTTTCAGAAGTCCAGATTATCGGGTTCTTGCGCGAGGCGGAGGCGGGGGTGGCTGTGAAGGATCTGTGTCGGCGACATGGATTCTCCGAAGCGAGCTACTACCTCTGGCGAAGCAAGTTCGGTGGTCTGGAGGTGTCGGACGCCAAGCGGCTGAAGGCGCTGGAACAGGAGAATGCCCGGCTGAAGCGGTTACTGGCGGAGGCGGTACTGGAGCAGGCCGTAAGCCGAGAGGTGCTCAGAAAAAAGTGGTAGGCGCACCGGCTCGTCGGGAGGTGGTGCGCTGGATGTGTGGCCGGGGCCTGACGGAGCGCCATGCCTTGCAGGTGATCGGCATGAGTGCCAGCAGCTTGCGGTACCGCCCCGCGCCAGACCGGAATGCCGATCTCCGGAAGATTATTGTCGCCCTCGCCCATCGTCATCGACGTTACGGGGCTGGCATGATTGACCTGAAGGTGCGTCAGCAGGGCCTCGTGGTCAATCACAAGCGGATTGAACGGCTCTATGCCGAAGCCCAGTTGCAGGTGCGGCGCCGCACCCGCAAGAAGGTGCCGGTAGGCGAGCGTCAGCCGCTGGTGAGGCCTGCGGCCGCGAACGAAGTCTGGTCCATGGATTTCGTGTTTGACCGCAGTGCGGAAGGCCGGGCCATCAAATGTTTGACGATCGTGGACGATGCCACGCATGAGTCGGTCGCCATTGTGCCAGAGCGGGCCATCAGCGGGCAGCACGTCACGCGGATCCTGGATCAATTGGCCGCGACCCGCGGGGTGCCTCAGGTGATTCGAACCGACAATGGGAAAGAATTTTGTGGTCGTGCCATGCTGACATGGGCCCACGCGCACACCGTGACGCTGCGCCTGATTGAACCGGGCAAGCCCAACCAGAATGCCTACATCGAGTCATTCAACGGGCGCCTGCGTGATGAGTGCCTGAACGAGCATTGGTTCCTCACCCTCGCGCATGCCCAAGCCATCATTGAAGCGTGGCGGCGCGAGTATAACGAGGAGCGACCGAAAAAGGCCTTGGGCGGACTGACGCCCGCCGCCTATGCGAGACAATTGTCCAGAATATCGGCTACAGTCGCACCCGGACTCCAAACGTAGCTGCTACTCAAGACGGGGGGATGTCGGGTGCCACGTATGAAGTGGTTTGCACTGATCCAGAACAGCCAGGTTGTATGAGTGGCAGTCCAGATGAAATTGCATGCCGCCGTTCAGAGGTTTTTGTAATTCTTGGAAAAGCAGGGGGTGGGATCAAGACTGAAACAGTCAACTGAGAAGAACCAAGCTTGGTGGGCGCTGTAAGGAATTCTCGGCTAGAGTTCCGACGTGTAATTCATGACATAACCTTCATGGGTAGTAATGGGTGGCGTCCCGCCCGTTTTCAATGCCTAGTGCCATTTCTTTTCTGAGGTCCTGATCCTTTTCTTTATGGCTCGCCATGATGGGATGGATTTGAGCCTGCAGTTTGCGACGATGGGTAAGCTGACCCCCGATTAGAGATTGCAGTTCGTCTCAATCCCTGAGACGACACTGTTCGGTTTCGCGCTCGTGTTGATGTTGCAGCTACGTTTGCTAAAAACGGAACGTGCAGTACCCGATATGTGTAACGCTCAAGACGCGAGTTCGAATAAAGGCATACGGGCTCGATCTGGACTGCAGAGCTCTGCAGTCAACAGACACACACCTAATTCTCCACGATAGAGGCTGTTTTTGCGCAATTGCCGTGTGTGGATTGCGTGGGTCGCATGATCGGCAAGCTCATGTGCGCGGTGCAACCAAATGCGATCACTACTCTGTCTGAACAGGCGAAGTAAAGCATAGGCTCTACCCGCCGAACCACAACACAAGTCAGCTGCATTACTTTGCGCCTCATACGTCGTCCAGGCTGCGCTTCTTGCAAGCGATAGATAGATAGGGTCGTTTAGGACTTCGTAAGCGAGCAGCCATAACTGCAAATGCCCCGCGGCACCGTTACACCATGTCGCCCGCATCCCTCTGCTCCAGTTCATCTGGACTCGAGTCGACACTGGCCATGCTAGACCACGGCCAACGGGCTGAGCGTAGGCGGCGAGTTCTTCCAGGTAGGCACATAATTGATTCGAGATATCTACTTTCGAGACCTGCGCCCATTGGAGCAAGGAATAGAAAACACCTGCGCAACCATGTGCCACCCCGAGGGTTCTCGACTCGCCCACATTTTTCATATGCATCTGTTCAAGAAGTTTGTTTTGGAGATCGTTCCCCAACGACCTGATCAAGGTTTGCTCGTCTTCGGAAATGGATGGGACGGCATCAAGCAAGAAGGAGCACCCAAGAAGAAGTCCCGATAACCCAAACACCAGCTCGGCCCGAGATTCGTCATTGTTCGCAGCCGTGACGAACTGCGTAATGGCGCGTTTTCTGCGAACTTCATCCGCTTGCGCATCGGCCACGAGCGCGGCCACGCAGATCACCCCTGGGTTCGAATGGTACAGTGACACCTTTCCCACAAGTTCTGGATTCATCTCGAGATCAGGTGCGGTGAATGCGGTCGATGCAGAGGACTCCATGTCGCGGAGCGCCACTTGACTCCATACATCAGCGACGGCCAGGAGCGAAGCATCTTCCCGTTGCTGTGCGATGCGCAGCATTGCGTAGGCGAGGCCGGCTGCACCAAGGTTGATGGAAGCAGAAGGCGCTTCGAGACCTTCGCGCAACAACACTCCATCAAAAGTTGCTTGCTCGATCAGCTCCTCCAGCTGCGAGTTGCGCTCCAGGGTTCTGTTCCGACCACTGCAATGAGATGTCATCTGCGCCTCGTCATCCAGATCAAACGCTTCACGCAGCGCATCTCGCAGTTGTCCTACGGAGGGGAAGCGTGATTCCGGATTCTTCCTGAGCGCCTTTGCAAGCGTGCGCTCCGTATAAACTAGTCCCGAAATACCGCGTTCCTCAAAACTCTTGTGCGGATCGTGAGCCAGCTGTTGTCGCAGCTGATTCTTCTCGAGAACGAAGTCATGTGTGTGCGTTCCTGTCAGCAGAAAGTAAAGAAGAGCCGCAATCGAATATTGCTCACTGGCTGGATTCGGCAGCGGAGTTTTACTCCGCTCGAGCAGTGCGTGAGCTAGTTCAGGTTCCATATAAAGATCGACCATGCCTCTGCCTCGACGTTGCGTCTCAGTTGGGTCACTTAGGCTGCGCGCATGGCCGAAATCAATGAGCGCTGCCTTGCCAGAATCGCACATGAGCACATTTCGCGGATGCACGTCTCCATGTACGATGTGCCGCTCATGGAGTTGGGCATACGCATCGACGATTGCGAGTACGATCGATTTCAATTCACGCTTCTGCACAGAGTCTCTACTGCGAACGAGTTCGGCAGCTGTATGAACGTCAACGCCCATGCACCACTCCATTGCAAGAAAGGGTCGGCCGTCATGTTCCCCCTGAGCGATGAGTTTCGGGCTGCAACATCCGTCGAGCATCGTGAGAATCCTTGCCTCATCCGCCAATACTTGCCGCAGACGCTCTTCGGATCCTAGCCGTGCAATCTTAACGGCTGCCAAGGTGCCATTGCTAGTTCGTGCACGATACACCTCCGTATCAAGCACGATAGCCGCTGATTGATTGATCACTAGTCCGCCGATCGAATCGCCAGGCTTGAACAAGAAGTCGATCTCAGATACGAAGTGAGAATCAGAAGGTAGAAGCATTCCTGCTTCGACGAGTACCTTAATGATTGGAAAGGCCTCATTGAGCACGACACGGGGATCCATTTCTCCTGTTCGACTGAGCCTGATCACCGCATCGGCAATTGTCACGGGTTCGCGAAAGATCTCCAGCAGTTTCGCTGTTGAGTCATTCACGATGTGTGTGGGTGTGCGCGACTGGGGGCGGGTCAACGCGAAGTCTCCGGGCATATACTCGAATTGAGCCAGAATGGTTTCGGGAAAAGTCTCGACTGGTTCGAGCAGCAGGTCTCGCGGAAGCGTGAACAGTCCTTCGATCATGAAGTGCTCGGCGATGACCATAACTTTGCATCGGGCACCCACGTATCTGGGTTTACACCGTCAAGACGAATCCGGTCCAGCACAAATGGCCATATTGTCCCCGCCGTATGCGATCGCCTTCCGATCTCAAAATATGCTGCAAGTTTGCCAGTCAGCCACAAACGCCAGCTTCCCGGTCGGTTCGTGTGGGTACGAGGCGGGTCAGCGCCCCAGGAGAGAAGTCCGTTATCGGATAGTTCTGCTGTAAACGGAACACCATGAGCTGCACACCCTTCCAATTCTCGATGAAGGCGCATTCCGGCCTCCTGAAGGTCATCAAGTCGTGAAAAATAGGCGACGATCTTGTCGGCACGCGTGAGTCCAGCAAAACCACGCCCGATTTTAAGTCCGCACACACCAGGACTTTGTCCTAAGATGTCCGCAGACGCTTGGAACGCCGTAGCTATATCGCTAAGTCCTGGGCTGACGTAGAGTTTGTATCTGACGCCTTCACTGTCTCCTCGAATCCTGATTGGCCGCCACATGATCCAGCTCGCATCCGCAGAAGGGGACCGCATCCAGTGTGCACTTAAGACGAGGCCCACGCGGTTGAGAAGACTGCCGAAGAAATCTGTGTCGGTATTAAGAAAGGCACGCTTCTGTGCAACCGTCACCGGAAGCCGCCCGAAGTCGTAAAGCCGTCGCGTCAACTCAGGGATGGGAAGCTCACCGAGTGCATCGGCGTATTTCAGTGCAGTGATCGAGAGTTCCGCAATACGCCCTTTTGAAGCGTAAACGTCGGCGCTAATGAAGTGCTCCTTCGCAGTGCGGCCTGCTATGAATTGTCCTGCATGCTCGACTTCAATGACACCATCGAGCACCAGGCATAAGAGAAAATGATTGGTACGCCGACCAAGCAGAGAACAAAAATATTCCGGGACGTAGGCTGCATGCTGAAGCGCGAGAAACAGTAGCGCAGTATCAGGTGAGATTTGTCGGCAAGGAAGATTCGACGTGGAAGACCGAGGATGCAGATATCCGTACAGTGGTTCGTGTGGATTCTCCAAGGGGATGCAGTCTGTAGTCACGCACGTTTCACGTGCCAAGATCTCATAGTCGGGATTGGCGCGAAAACGCTTCTCTAGCAACTGAGCCATGAGGCGTGGTCCTGAAAGAACTTGCAACTGACATCAACAGGCCAGCCCCTGTATTAGTGGCTTCCAGATGCTCTAGCGACCGCTTCCTCAGCTTTCGCGATTTCCTGCAATCGTGTTTCAAGCTGTTTGCGCAGTATGGGCAGGACCCTTGCGTCAACGAACGCGAAAAGATTGTAGTCCTCGCTTGCGTTTTGACAAAGTGGCTCAGAAGGGTTACCGCTGCATTCCTCGCACTTTTCCTGAATAGGGCGAAATTTGGCCTGTGCTTCTAACGCGATCGCGCGCCAGTATTGATGGGCTTGCAGTTGGGCATCATGTTCGTCCGCGTCGATCACTGTGATCGACTTGCATGGCAGCTGAACTCTAAGCGAACGCGCTTCGAATTTCATGATCCCTCCTCATACTGCAATATTTATATTGAATATTGCTCCTTTTGATAAGAACCGAATGTACTGCGAAGGGTTTTCGTTGTCAACTGAAGAGAGGCCAAGAAAAGAGTGGATATGCAAGTGGATCATCTATTCTCTCAGTGGTATAGAAAAATGGCATGGGCGAGATTCACGAGGTTTTGACCCATCAATACGTGTTTCAAAGAGTCAAGCGAAGAAAGCTCTTCGACAGTATTTGCGAGCGTTCAATAGATTCTTGCTGCCAACGATTATCCTGATTCTACTGCAACTGAAAAGTGCGTTAGAGGTCTCGCGGTAAAGCGAGCGCAGCTCATTTGTGCTACGTGATGCCAATTCAAAACGTGTGATGAGTTTCATCGTTTCCTCCGTTTGTAGGAGGCCCCGCACGCAGATCATCACATGCGAAAGGTCTGGATGGTAGGTGGTCGATAAAAAGCGAATATAAAGAGGGAACCAAGAGGAAGGACTTAAGTTAGTAGGATGCAGCACTTAGGCTATTTGATCTTCCCCTGATTTCGTGGACACCGGGTTACGCGACTATCGCCTTCGCCTCGAACTCAGTTGGAGACTGATAGCCAAGAGTCGAGTGGTGTCGCTGCCGATTGTAGAACACTTCGATGTATTCGAAGATGTCCTGCGTGGCTTCATCTCGGGTGGCATAGTGCCGATGGTACACGAGCTCCCGCTTGAGCGTCCCGAAGAAGCTTTCGACGCAGGCATTGTCCCAACAGTTGCCTTTACGGCTCATGCTGGGACGGAAGCTATAGGCTGCAAGGATGCGTTGGTAGCTCGTCGCCGCCCCTGACTGCCGCGGTCCGAGTGGTGTAGGAGCCCCACCACCGGGGCTCGGTTCGCCACCGCCATCCGTAGGGCCCGCTCGGCTGCTTGACAAGTCATTACATGCCATCTTCTTTTGTTGAACGTGCCACTTGAGTGCGACATCCATTGGATTTTGAGCCTTGAATACTTTTGCGAGTTGAACCTCAAACCAGTCATTCGTGCTATCCGGAACGGATAGCACGGCATAACAATGGGTTACAGAGCCGTCCCCGACAGCACCGCTACTATCCTTAGTTTCACAAAAAAAATGTGAGGATTTGGATGCCTGTATGGGGAGAGATTGAGAGCTACTCAGGCTGTAAGACAGGGACTACGATGTCTTTTCCCTCATACCAAGCGCACAGTGCAACGCCAGTACTCAGATTCATTACCTTCAGGGAGCCGGCTGGGACTCGAACCCAGGGCCCTCGCCTTAAAAGAGCAGGCGAATATTGCACTCTTTCTCTTTATTTCACAAGAGGATCAGTGTCTTTTCAGGCAGTTGGACGAATTGCCAAGAACTGTCATGAATTCCCAGTAAATAACACTATTTGAGCTTTCGATGGCCGCCAGCGTCCATACGAAGATTCACCTGGCACCATTACCTCAGACTCCTCTTGCTCTCCTTGATCCGTCGTCTCTGCGAGACTCTGCCAGAGTTCATAGCATGGACCCCGCCCATATATTCTTCATTACACTTCGATCAATACGGCTCGTCGTACTCTTGGCGCGCCAGCCTTGCGGGCCTGCCACAGATCATAAGCGGCCTGCTGGGCCACCCACACATCGGCACGGCCTCCATGGTTCACGCCAAGCCATCCTTCTAATCGCAGGGCCATTTCCGGAGAGATCGCCGCGCGCCCATTCAAAACACGCGATAATGCGGCACGGGTCACCCCCAGTTGCGCCGCAGCTTGCGTCACGTTCAAGCCCAGGGCAGGCAAAATATCCTCTCGCAACGTTTCGCCTGGATGCGGCGGATTATGCATTCGGCCCATATTGTATTCCTCCTAATGATAATCGTGGTAATCGACGAGGACGGCATCCTCGCCATCGAAACCAAACGTCAGCCGCCAATTCCCGCTCACGGACACCGCATACAGGCCTGCCAGATTGCCGGCCAAGGCATGCAACCCCCATCCCGGCACATTCATATCGGCCGCCGTTTTAGCCAGGTCAAGCCGGGTGAGTTGCCGTCCAAGCCGAGCCGCATGGTGCGGCAGTATGCCTGCCTTGCTGCCAGTTTCAAAGAAGGCTTGCAACCCCTTGTGCCGGAACGCCTTAATCATATTTTTTTAGTGTATAGCGTAGCGTTTCGCATGTCAATATGAGAACACCCTGCTTTCCCAAACCAGCCTTCAGTGAACCCGTCGAACAGAGGATCACACAAATTGTCGAAGAACAAGGTAACGCCGTGCTGGCGATCTCGAACCTTGGGTTAGGTGATTCACAGCAAGCGGCAGGATCAGGCTTTGTTGTTCGGGCAGACGGCGTGATACTCACAAACTATCCTGTGATCGAGAACGCGCACGCGGTGACAGTCAAGCTGCCAGATAGACGAGAGTTTTGCGCACAAGGACTTCTGGGAAACGATTCCGAACTCGACATCGCGGTGTTGAAAGTGGATGCGACCGGACTCCCCACCATACCTCTCGGGGATTCAGATCAGGTCAAGGCGGGTCAGCGAGTGATTGCAACCGGGAATCCGTTGGGCCTGTTGGAGCATACGGTTTCAGACGGCATTATCAGTGCCCTTCGCCTCGACGACGATCCCGCAGCGAAACTTAAGAAGGCACTTCAGATTACTGCGCCGGTTTCACATGGCAGCAGCGGCGGTCCTCTGCTCAATCAGTGGTCCGGTCATTGGGATTACGTTTGCGCTTATTGAGCTCGGTCAGAATCTGAACTTTGCAATTCCAATAAATGCGGCAAAACCCTTCATCAAGGACGGTCCGGTTCTGGCCTTCACCGAGGTCAACCCGGGCGCACTCCTACCTGGATTCAGTGATTGTCCAGTGATCGTCAACACGAAAAGCGGCGTCTACCATGTACCTGGTGGACAATACTCTGTGCTGATGCAATTCAGTGAGAGTGTGCATTCAAGATCCCAGCGCAGCATGTGATGAAAAGCATGAGCCGGACATGCCAGTTCAGAATTTTCCGCGGGCGATCGCTGAGCATCGCCTGCACGCGTTTGACCTCCCGCCGCGAGACGTGCTGGAACTCGGTGCCGGCGGGAAAGAACTGCCGCAGCAAGCCGTTCGTGTTCTCGTTCGTTCCCCGCTCCCAGGGGCACTGGGGATGGGCAGAGTAGACCTGCGTTTTGGTCTGTTTCGTGAAGAGCCGATGCTCCCACATCTCTTGCCCTTGGTCGTACGTGAGGGAGCGGCGGAGTTTAGCGGGCAGTGTCCGGACTTCACGGGCGAAGGCCCGCCGCACGGCAGTCGCGTCTTTGGCTGTCAGTGGCACCTGCAGTGTAAATCGCGTGGTGCGTTCGACCAGCTTCCCCAGCGCCGACGCGTTCGCATGGCCGACGAGCACGGTGCCCTCCCAATGGCTGGGCACCGTGCGATCGGCCACCTCGGGTGGTCGTTCGTCGATGCTCACAAGGTCCTGAACGGGCCGCGACGAGCGGCGGATCTTGCGGGAGCGACGAGAGCGGTGACGCCGTCGCAAATAGCGGGCGAGTTCGCGCTTCAACGCCCCGCGGGGCAGCACATACAAATACGTGTAGATGGCTTCGTGCGAGATGCGCATGGTGAGATCGTCAGGATACCGCTGGCGCAAGCCGTGGGCAATCTGTTCCGGCGACCAGCGCTGAGCCAGCAGCGTCAACACGGCGCGGCGAAGTTGGCGATGGACCGCGAGCTTGCGAGGCTTCCGTGGACGACGGGTCTACCGGTGGGCGCAGTGCCGAGCACGTTCCCGCGAGACCGTACTCAGCGCGCGCTGCAGCGCCTGAGCCGTGGTCCACAGGCTATACCAGGCAGCCACCGTCCGACTGAGTTCTTCTCGTTCCATAAGAGTCAGGCGCCTGTAGAGGGCCCTGTGCACCTCCTTGGTTCCTGGAAGCTCCAGGATACTGGTGTTGCACTAGAACCTTGAACCCACACAAGCGTGTTCAACAAAGCCTCGGGTATCAGAGCCTCACCTGCCTGAATCAAACCAAACAGCTCTAGCGGCTAATCTCCTCCCTACACTGACTCACGGGACAGACTTTCAGTCTAGGGCATTGGAAGAGCGGGCGTATCGGCGGAGCAGGCAGATCGATTTCATTCGACCGGGGGAACCCGTGGAAAATACCTTTATTGGGTCGTGTAACGGCTGCCTACAGGACGAGTGTTTAAACGCGTGCTAGTTCGCGTCACTCGCAGATGCGCGTACTTCTTTTTCCGTGCATAACAGGTCTTCTCCGCGCTGCCGAGCTGGCGACGGGCATCGCCGATCAGGGTGCCGGCCTCGACCTAGCGGATTACGTACACAATCTGCTCTTCCGTGAACGGTGACCGCTTCATCGGTTCATTCCTTTCGTCGACGACCGCCGAAGTCGCCAGTCTACCCTAATTCTGGTCTGCGTCGTTTTCCATAGAGACGTCAGTTGCCCTGGCCATTGCATCACGTCATTGGCATGATGAACTTCGCTTATCATTTGTCACATAGATGACAGCAAATCTCTACGCCATCCCGTAAAGTTCACAAACATTTTCCGAGTGGTTCAGTTGGAACGGCTGGAATACGAGCTGCCCGGCCTTCCAAACCTCCCGTATCGCGTGAAGCTCAACGGATATAGACACTTTCTGGCTGTATGAGGAGCGACGCCTTAGCAGCAGGCAGTCTGATGAATACCTTCTGGCTGGTGAGCTAATGAACGATAGGGTTTCGTGGGGGAGGGAAGGCTTTTGGAGGGAGTCTGAGTTGACGTGGCCCCTCGTAACGAGTGCGTGAACGAATCAGGAGGGCAGGATGGCAACCGTAAAAATGAGTTGGAGCGCAGTAGCGTTAGTGGGACTGTTCATTAGCGTGGCTCCAGTTAGTGCGTTCGCAGAGGTTCCAGGCAATCCAGACCGCGGCAAGGCTCTGTTTAAGCAGTGCTCCGCCTGCCACCAAGTTGGGGAAACCGCGCAAAATGCATTTGGCCCCGTTCTGAATGGAGTGGTAGGCAGAAAGGCGGCAACGTATCCAGGATACAACTATAGCTTTGCATTGCAGGACGCCAATAAGAAAGGCTTGGTGTGGACCGATGCGTTGATCGTGCAATGGTTGCACGGTCCATCGGACTTTGTGCGGCTCTATTTAGGTAATACCAAAGCCCATAGCAAAATGCCGATTATGGTTGAAGATCTCCAGGCTCGCCTCGATGTGGTCGCCTATCTCAGCACCTTGGCGCATGTGACCTCGAACCCCGACACGGCAGGGCACGATATGAGCCTCATGGTCGCCGCGCCCAAGGATATGAACGACCCCGTCGATAAGCTAGAACGAGTGAAGCTCGAATTAGTCGCGCCGCCGCTGTTGCCGCAACACGAGCAGGCCACGACAGCTGGGCCAAAGGTCGTCGTCGTTGAACTTACGGTGCAAGAAAAGAAGTGGGTCCTAGACAACGACGGTACCGAGATTATGGCTCTCACTTATAATGGATCGATCCCCGCTCCGGCCATGGTTGTCCACGAGGGCGATTATGTTGAGCTCACGCTCAAGAATCCTTCGACGAATTTGATGGAGCACAATATCGATCTTCACGCCGTGACTGGAAAATTAGGCGGCGCAGCGTTGACGACGGTGACGCCAGGGAACCAGGCAACCATTCGGTTCAAAGCGATCAAGTCCGGCACATTCCTGTATCACTGTGCCCCGGAAGGAATTATGACTCCGTACCATGTCACTCATGGCATGACCGGAGTCATCGTAGTGTTGCCGCGCCAAGGCTTAACGGATGAGAAGGGAAATCCATTAACCTACGATCGCGCCTATTACGTTGGAGAGAACGAGTTTTATGTGCCGCGCGACGCCGCCGGAAAATTTAAGCGGTACACTTTTTCAGGAGAAGATCTGAACGATTGGGTTAATTCAATGCATAGCCTGACTCCGTCCCACATCGTCTTTAATGGTCGTGTCGGCGCGTTGACCGGAAGCAATGCAATGAAAGCGAAAGTCGGCGAACGTGTGCTGTTCATCCATATGCAGGGGAACCGAGACACTCGCCCGCACCTCATCGGCGGACATGGCGATTACGTGTGGGAAACCGGCACCTTTGCCTCCCCTCCGTTAAAAGACGTTCAGACCTGGTTTGTAAGGGGCGGGGCTGCAGGCGCTGCCTTATACACATTCAAGCAACCGGGCTTGTATGTGTACTTGAACCATAACCTGATTGAGGCTGTGGAGTTTGGGGCTGCAGGGCACGTCATGGTTGAAGGAGACTGGAATTTCGATCTGCTGAAAAGCACCTACCATGGACCGCTTAAAGAGTAGAGCTGGGAACGCAGAGTTCACATGTCGTAAGGATAGGCAGGAGCGTCAGGCAACATCGGATTCTAAGCCTGGCGCTCCTGCCTCCACGCTCGATTTAAGTTAGATTCTGATGCTGTGGCGCGTGTTGCGTAATGGTGTTGGCATATGGCCGATACCCCGTCTGAGGCAGCCTCCCGAATTCAACGCATAGAGTGACGTGATCCTCTCTTCGCCCGCTCGCTCTGAAAAACACTCTCGTCCTCGGTGCGCCAGGGCCGCGGCCAGTAGCTGATGCGTGATGCCCTCAAGGAAAAGTAGGGGATCTGAATCACTGCCGGGTGAGCGCACAAAAGTATATGGGTGAACCTGTAGCAGATTTCGTTTGATACCACTGCTCGTACCCATGATCTTGCTAACGCAACGGGGTCGTTATCGCTTGAATGCGCGCCGAGGAGGATGGTACTCGGTCCGTCAATGGGGCCGGCGTCTGGGCTACAGCCTGAAAGTGAGAAGAGGCGAATGGCGTTGATCATCAGGGCAGAATAAAAAGGGCATGAAATGAACCTGAAAGCAGTGGTGTGGTATCTGGTAGCCATAGCGCTTTTCGCAATGGCAGGATCGACGGTTGCTGAAGCCGAAGAAGGGGGCTCGACGAGTTCTAAATGGAGGTTCGGGGGAGAGATGAACTCGTTTTACACGGATAATGTGGCGTACTTTTCCGCTGCGCAACGACTGTCTTTGCGGGAAGATCCTACACAGCCGTTGCTCGATATCGCGCCGTCTGGCCGAGACGTTGTATTTGAACCGTCGGTGTTTGTGGAAAGAACGTTTCAGCCAATATGGGGTGCTCTCGAATTGAATGTTAGAGCACAAGGGTTTATCTATACGGATAAGACCGAGTTTAATCATGGTACGTACGGAGCACAACTTTCACAAGCCCTTCCTTCAGAGGCTATTCTCAGACTTCGGTACCACTATGGCCCCAATCTTTTGCTGGGGAGTCATACAGAGAGTCGGTTAGGAGAAGCACGGATTGGGAGGGAGCGTGTCACCACGCATTTTGGGACAATTGAGTTAGAGAAGAAGGTTCGTGAAAATGTGGTGGTCCGAATTCTTAGTCGTTATGGAACACGCACTTTTAATGAGCAGTTTGCTCAGCGGGACTCGAAGTTTTGGACGATCGGTGCTCACATGGAGTGGGAGATTCGGCCGGGCATTGAATTCATGATCGGCTATCACTATGAGCGTGGGCTCGCGAATGGGAGAAAACAGCCTGAGTTTGGAGAAGATACCTCTTCTTTTACGCATTATGTCGAAGCGGAAATAAAAGTGCGCGTCACAGACAAATTATCGCTTAAGTTTGGGGCAGATCTCGAAAGAAACTCCTATACATCTGGGATATTGGACGATGATTTCCGAGGGGCCCTCGATAAGTTCTATCAAGGCGAGTTCGAAGCGCGGTACGCCCTTAATGATGCAGTTGATCTCACGCTTGGCTATATACGAGGGCAGGGAAAATTGAGCTTCGAACGAGACCTAAATGTCATTAACACGGTGTCATTCGGCAGCGCGTTTAGATTTTAGCTCGTCCCAGGCAGCGGTATCGGCACATGAAGCCGTGCGGTCGAAGGCTCCCCTAAATCCCTGGTAAGACAGGCTAGGGTAACGAGCGAGGCGGCGGTAAGGGATGACTCGCTTCCGCTGCCTCAGCGGCTCGGATGGTGGACGCGATTTCCCGGCTGATGGCCATCAACGCTCGGCTATGCGCCGAGGCTACCTCTTCATAGCTCGCGGGGCCGATGGGCTCTTTAACCACTAGCCGCCCAGATTTCGATAGGTGTGAGTCTCGTCGCACCGTCCAGAAGGCGTCGATGGTTACACCTTCGCTAAGAACCGATTCGAAACGTTGAATATCCAAAAATACAGAAATATCAGCCGTATCTGCCGAAATCTGAGGGAAAGAACGGACCCGATTGTCTCCGAGCAGATGAGAAAGATTTTCAGTCGTCACACGCTGAACCTCGCTTCTCAACGATCCCACCCAACGGTGCTCTTCAGCGATCACCGCTTTGTTTGGGCTGGTCCGCAGCACAAGTTGAGGGCGGTCGACGGCGAGAGGCAAGGTGATTGATCTGAGGCCGATGGAGTAGTTGGTGGCGGTTTGCCGCTCAAGGTCCTCTCCAGAGGCAGGAAGGCTATTGAGCATGTAAAAGTGCATCTGCGGCGAGGTTCCGCAACCTGCCAGCAAAAGAGAGAGTACTATCGCACCTGGTAATTGGGCGTGCCTGCGTTTCATGGTTCCTCCTCGCTTTCTCTCCCGCGAATTAACGTCTCCGGATGGCGTTCAAGGAAGTCCGCAAGCCGTTGGAGCGACTGCGAGGCTTGTCCTATCTGGCGCAACGTTTCTCGCGCGTCTTGCTGAAACGGCGCATCGACAGAGAGCAGACGCTCGACCGCCCGAAGCGCTTGGCGCGACTCGCCCAGCGTATGGGTTGCTGCGGGAGCGACTTCTTTATCAAGTCGCTGCACAAGCGACTCCGTACTTCGCAGCATAGTGTGCATGGAGCGCAGCGCATTGCGAAGATCGCCCGCAATGGCATCGAATGGCACCTTGTCCAGCTTCGTCGCGAGACTCGACAGATGCTGCTCCAGCCCAGAAAGCGCCCCTGGTGTCGTCGGTAGCTCCGGTGGAGTTTTTGTCCAGTCTGCGCCGGCGTTTTCTGCGTCTGGGAAAAAGTCGAGCGCGACAAAGAGCTGTCCCGTGAGCAGGTTTCCGGTATTGAGTTGTGCGCGCAATCCGTGGCCGATCAGCGTATCGATTTCTCCTTGCGTAATCAGGCCAGTGCCGCCTTCACGCATCATATCGGTTTTAAAATGCCGGGTAAGCCGGTCGGGATGAAGGGTAATCTCGACTGGGAATCGATAGGTCCGAGTTTCCAGATCGTACTCCGCGCCAATGGAGGTGACTTCTCCGAGTGGGAGCCCATGAAATTCCACCGGAGAGCCGACTGTTAACCCACGCAACGACTGCGAGAAGTTGGCCATGAACCGGTAGGCCTGCTTATCAGGGGATTTTATCGCCTGGTCGCGATCTTCAAAAAGTCGGAAAATCGTATTTTCACCGGCTTCGGCAGTGGCGGGCGCATCCCCTGGCGTTTCAAAGGCAATGCCGCCCAGCAAAACGGATACAAGAGATTGCGTCTGAACCCTGAGCCCCTTTGAATCGAAAGTAAGATCGACCCCGCTGGCATTCCAAAATCGAGTATTCGTGGTCACGTAGTGATCGTGTGGCGCCTCCACGAAGATTCGCATCGTGACCCCGGCCCCATCTTTGTCGAGGTCGCTCGACAACACCCTTCCGACTGGCACACGGCGGAAAAAGATGGATGCGCCTACGTCCAGCGATCCTTGGTCCGGCGCATGAATGATGTATTGCCGGCCCGCTATATCGCCCGTCACGACCGGAGGCGTCTCGAGACCGTCAAACTCTCTTTGGGGCTTCATGGATTTCCCAACATCGAGCCCTATATAGGAACCGGAGAGCAGCGTGCCGATCCCGGTCACTTGCCCACCGGCGATGCGCGGCGCCACCACCCAAAAACGGGTATCCTCGACGAGGTACGGCGCGAAGCTTTTGCTCATTTCAGCGGTTACTACGATACGCGAAAGATCCTCGCTAATCGCGATCTGTTTGACCGTTCCGACGTCCACGTTTTTATATCGGATCTTCGTCTTATTCGCTTCGAGCCCATCTGCAGCGCGAAAGCTAATCGTGATGGTTGGGCCATGCTCCAAGATGGTTTTGATCGCGAACCAGCTTCCGATCAAGGCCGCCATAATCGGCACAAGCCAAACAAGCCGCAGGGACCACCGGCCTTTCGGGGCAACGACCGCGTCCTCTATATCTGGAGGGTTAAGACTTTGCGGGGCATGAGTCATTTAAGCTCCGTTCTTTTTGTGGCGAATCCCAGATCAGGCGCGGGTCGAATGCCATGGCAGAGAGCATGCTGAGTACTACGACGGCACCGAAGGCAACTGCGCCTGGCCCGGCTGCAACGGTCGCGATTGACTGAAATTGCACCGCCGCCACCAGCACGGCGACGACGTAAATGTCGAGCATGGACCAGCGGCCTACGAGTTCCACCATTCGGTACAACTGAGTGCGCTGATGGGGCCGCCAGTTCGGCCAAAATCGGACAGATAACACCAGCAGTGTCAGGACAAGCAGTTTAAGAAAGGGTACCAGGACGCTTGCGACGAAGACGATTGCCGCTAGCGGCCAGGACCCGGACTTCCAAAGATACACAATTCCGCTCATGATCGTATTGGTCTGAGAGCCGAACAGAGAACCTGTTTCCATGAGAGGTAAGATATTGGCGGGCACATACAGAATGTACGCGGCAATGAGAAGGGCTGAGGCGCGAGCAAGGCTATCGGGCTTACGAAAACGGAGCGAGGCTCCGCATCGGCCGCACGAGCTGGCGCCCCGCCGCGCGAGTTTCGAGAGGAGGCCGCAGGTGTGGCAGGCGTAAATCCCAAGTGTCTGCGCGGTCGCATTCGAGGAGGTCATTGCGGGGGCACCTGCTTCCATAATTCGCGCAGATTGAGCGCCCGGTTTGCGCCAATAAGGAGCACCACCATTCCCCCGAACGACCAGAGTGCGACGCCGATGACAACATCGGCTATATGCTCCAGCTTAACGAGAGCCACCAAGACGCCCAATAGAAAGATTTCCATCATGCTCCACGGGCGAACCGCATGCAGCCATCGGAGAGACCTGGCCATCGCAACCGGCACATGCTCGAACCGCAGGGGAATCAATACGTACAATATCAAGCCGAGCTCGAATGCGGGGAGCAGAATAGCCGTGGTCGCTACGAGTACCGCAAGAAGCTCCATGCCTTGTTTCCACAGTCGGTGGACTGCGCCGTACAAGCTCGTCGAGCTCACGTTTCCTTGGACCTCCTGCTCAATGATCGGGAAGGCATTAGCGATAAGAAACAGCGCTGCAGCGCCAAGCGTCAAGGCAAGCGCACGATCAAGGCCGCCAGGGGTATGGCAATACAGCGGACCTTCGCACCGGCGACAGAGCGCCCAGCCGCCGGCAGAGAGTGGAATGGCCTGCTGGATGAGGTCGCACTCGTCGCATGCGATGAGCTGGGTGGCAAGTTCGACGGCATTTTTGCGCATAGGCACCAAGGTGTTCGGGGAAATATTTATAAGCCGAGTGCGCGCAGATCGAGGCGGCCGCTCTCCATCGGCGGACACCAGAAGTAGCTTCCAGAAATTGGGCGTGTGAATGCGAGCAATGCGTCGGCTATTCCGTCCGCTGCGCCGAGCATTCTGTGCATGAGCGCTTCAAATGGGTCGAAGGTGCGGCCAAATGCCACAAACATAAGGCCTGCTCGTTGGTCTTCTGCCCACGGCATCGATCGTCTGAGGATGACGGCCGCAGGGGAAAAGCTTTCCTGGGCAGTCCGTTTGACGTGTGCCGATATTGGAGCATCCGGGAGCTCTCGGTTGTCGTCTTTGCGCCGGCCAATAACGGCATCCTGCACCCTGGGATCTGTATCTCGAAAGCGGCCGAGGTCATGGACCCATTGCTGCACGGCCGCGAAGCTGCTGCCATCCAAGCCGGCTCCTTGTTCGGTCACTATGGCTGCTGCCATGGCATCAACCCCTTTGGGGTTTTCCGTCCCGTCTTCATAGCCGAATAGATCAAGCCCTGAGCGATATCGGAAGGAATCAACCGCCCGCAGCAATTGAAGCGCCGGTGCGACGCTTGCCGCGATGTCATGGGTTCGATGGAGGAGTTCTCCTCGGTCGTTTCCTCGAATCCAACACCAGAGGGCTACCGGAGTCGAAGGGATGTCGATGCCCGCCCCAGAATATGTCGGCATGAGATGAAAACCGGGTATTTCACGATTGAGCGCAATGGCGAGTAATTGGCCTAACCCCACAACGGTCGTATGCCCATCGGCTAGTTTACTGAGGCTGGTTAGTGCCCTGGCGAAATCACCCCCTGGCGCCATTGTAAAAAACAAATATCGAGCTTGTTCCGGGATGGGTGCAAGAATACCTGCTTGGATTTGGCTCATAGGGTCTCCTAAGATTCATCACGAAACAGAGAATAACGTGTGACGCATCGTGAAGTGGTCCTTCCGCTCTGGCAGCACCGTGAATTCCACCGGAACCGCTCAGGGCCTATTCCAAAATAGAGGGAGTTGCCTCTGTGAAACCTTGCCAGGGAAAAATACCAAGGCCTTGCCTATTCCAATGCATCACCGCGCACCATGAAGAAGGCAGGCTCAAGGCATGGGCGAACCCCTCGATTCCGCTTGCAATCCAATCGCGGCGTCACGTTCAAGCATAATCTGCACCTTGAGGGCCCATCTCGAAGGCTCTCCTTTTCCCATGCTTTCGTATGAGTCTCGCTGATGGCTCTCCTGGTCCTTGCCGAGGAGGGCCTCTGCATCAGCCAAATTGCGAATGTCTTGCTGGGATCTAAAATGAAACTTGGTCCAGTCGCACTCTCTCTGCGCATTAATGAAACTGAATGTGTGGCTGCCGAAACCATGCATATATCGGTAGGTCGCAGGAATCTCGCGCTCACTCATCACAATTGTGATCTGGTACAGCGTCTCGTGACGGGAAGTCCAGAAGTCCTAATTATTCTTTGATCTCCGCAAATTGGTGCGTGGATCACGTTTGGCGACATGATTGAGATCGGGAAACTTGAGTGGGTCTCGGTGAAAACATACGGGCGTGTTGTTCCCCACCATGTCCCAATTGCCTTCTTCTGTATAGAACTTCATGGCACACCCTTGAATATCGCGCTCCGCGTCAGCAGCTCCATGCTCCTCGGCTCCGGTTGTGAAACCGCGCAAACAGTTCGGTTGTCTTGTCAACCTGAGAGAAAATCTTCGCCTGCGTATAGCGCGTAATGTCATGCGTGACAGTGAAGGTGCCGAATGCGCCGGACCCTTTTGCACGCATCCGCCGCTCAGTAATTACTTCACGGTTGAAATGAGTAAGCCTTTCAAGGAACCCCACCTCTTGCAGTAATTGCGGACCACGCGGCCCGGCAGTTTGAACATTCTGGTCATCGACAACGAGGGCTCCGGCGTTGGCTGTCAGCCTTTTCTTTTTGTGATACATGTTGCGGCTCCTCGGCTGTGGTCGTGCGGGGATAAACAACCGGTTACGCCCTATCGCGAATGAACGGGGGGCCACGCACGCACTCGTTCACTCGGCTCAGAGCACCTCGGTCGGATCGTGCTCCACTTTCACAAGAGAGAGTGCATTGATGCAATAACGCAGGCGGCTCGGCTCAGGCCCATCCTGGAATACATGCCCCAGGTGTGCCTCGCACGTATTGCATGTGGCTTCAATGCGGCGCATACCGTGGGAGCCGTCATCGTGGTACGCCACGGCGTTTGGTTTGACCGGCTGCGAAAAAGATGGCCAGCCGGTACCGGATTGAAATTTGCTGGTTGAATCGAACAACACGGTTTCGCAGCACACGCATGCGTATAGGCCAGGGACAAACGAATTACACATGGGTGAGCTGTGTGCATACTCGGTGCCCTTCAGACGCGTCACGCGATACTGCTCGGGGGTGAGAAGCGCCTGCCATTCAGTAGCAGACTTGCTCACGGTGCGGTCCGGGCGTGCATTGCCCTGATCGGCCAGGTGTAATACATCTGCCCACTTCAGCATAACGATGGCCTCCTTTCGATTCTAGGATCAAGCTGGACCTGTCCCAGATAGGCCGGATCCGGCCTGCCCGTACGTGATCCGCGCGAGCAGGCCCCCGTGTTACTTTAACAAACACGTTCAGCTCTGCTCACTACGGAGCTGGATGCGCCTCAAAAATACTGTGGTTATCTTTCCCTTCTGCTTTGAGTATTCCCAAGGCCCCCTTTGCGACTCGGAAGAAGCTATGGTCTACCAGTACGTATGCCCCAGGCACATCGACTTTAAATTCTGCGATGATTGCGCCTGCAGACGGAACGAGGGTCGATTGAACGTGGTGGTTGACGGTTCCTCCAATGGTTCCATCGATATGAACGTTATCGAAGATTTCTCCGATGATATGGAAAGAGGAGGCACTGTTAGGTCCGATATTGCCGAAATACAAGCGAACGGTCTCACCCACGTTGGCTTTCAATTCACCCTTCCCGAGTAAGGCGCCGCTGTGTCCATTGAACACCACATAATCGGAATGCTCAGCCAGTCCCTTTTCCATTGAAAACTCAAGGACATCCTTGTCTTCGCTCGGCTTTGTGAAAAACTCGCTTTGTATCACTGCATACTCACGATCAACCTTTGGCAAGTCTTGTTCGGGCTCGACGAGAATCATGCCATACATGCCGTTCGCAATATGAATGTGGGGGTTCGGAACGGGGGACGCGCAATGATACATAAAGAGGCCTGGCACCAGTGCTTTAAACGTGAACACTCCTTTTGCGCCTGGGAATGCCAGATTGGCTCCAGCTCCTCCACCAGGTCCATTGACCGCATGCAAGTCCATATTGTGGGCAAACTTGTTCTCTTTCAGATTGTCTAACTGGAGCTCGACGGTATCGCCGACACGCACGCGAATCATGGGACCAGGGACCGTTCCGTTAAACGTCCACAGTTTGTACTGAACGCCGTCGGCGATCGCACCGATCAATTCTTTGGCATGAACCTTTACAATGACGTGTGCGGGCTGTGTGCGATTTGTGGGAGGAGGCACTTCCGGGAGGGTCGTGAGCTTGGCCTCCACGGTTTCCATTGCCATTGCGACATCGAGTGAAAAAAAGGTGGATCCCAAGACCACTGCTAGTAACGACGCATTAATTGCACACTGTCTCAGCTTAGACATAAGCACGACCTCCTACGATATATTGTTCACAGGTGCGGCCACGATAACGGATCCCTCGACCAGCGCGCATGACAGCCTTCGGCTGCATGGTTGCGCGCCTTCACTTTCTCACGCTCACTCCAGCCATGGCTAACAGGCATGGCCAGCAAGGGTTCGCTCCTCCTTTCGTCAAAACCAGGCGGGGGTAAAACAAGCAATGCCTACATACGGAAGAACTCCGTTTATTCCCGTATTGCGCTCACCAAGCCCGCCATTCGAGATGTGATGTAACCGCGCACCCATTATCCAGGTCAGGCGTTCGGTCAGAAAATAATGAACACCGAACCCGGTTTCCAACGTGAATTCAAATTGAGTGCTCTGCTCTGAGATGCGCGGCGCGAGATTGGTCCAAATCATGCCTGCTCCCGCGTCCACAAAAGGCACCCAGCGACCGAACGACAGGAAGTTATACGCAAAAATGAAAGACCCTCCCGCAGCTTCCGCGGCAAAGGGTCTCGTGAATCGTGCGAACACAGGTTGAACCAAAAACTCGACATTCCCTTTCCACCAACCAGCCCCCCAAGGGTCGGTTAAGACCATTCCTATTCGGGGCATGACAAAGATAGCGCTTCGATCCGCTGAAGGGGCATTGCCTAGTACAGTTGTGGCTTGATCAAAGCCCAAGGCGCCTCCCAATTCGACTGTGCCTTTTGTCAGAATATTCTGAGCTTCAAACGATAGTTCGCCTGCAGTTGCGCGAACACCGGTCAGGAGCATCGCAACTACGAGCGCCCCTGCTGCCATGCACCGATGAATTTGCCTTCGTGACATCATGTGTGATTGTTCTTTGTATGATTTGCGGATAGCTCGACATGATGCTGAATCCTATGCCAACCGCCGGAATGAAATAGAGGTCGGATAGTAGGCCAGTGGTTAAGGCAACGTCTGTCACTTACCTGACAAACGATCAATTAGTAGAAACACCAGATCTAGAGAGTAGTGGGTAGGGACCTGCCCAAAAGTGAGCCCGGAAGCATGTCGTATCTATGACATGTTTCCGGCTCCCGCTTCGAACGATCGGCCCCTGAAATCAGCGCGGGTATGGCTCTGTGCAGTAGGTGGTTCGCGTCCCCCCAAAACTCGAACACTGCCTGCAATGTCACCTATTTGTTTACGGTCGCAACGCCCTGGGGGCGAGAGCGATAATGCGCACCGTCTTGCCCGAGAGGGCGCGAATGCGCAACCGAGGGAAGGCCTTGCCCGTCGAGCTTCAAGCTGTGCAAAATGTTGCCTTCGTCGCTCTTATTTTCATCTGTTTGGTTAATGCGTTGGCAGATGACATAAAGAAACGTGTTTTCCGGGTCCAGTGCGCATTGAAACGCGGTGCTCCCAGGCTGCGAAAACATCCGATTGTTGATGAACCATTCGCCAGGGTGAGGAAGCTGGAGGCGGCTGAGTTCGACCGGCTTTACGGCTCGCTCTCCGGAAATATCATAGGTGGTCACGGTTGCCGCTTTGTCGTCTTTGTCAGTGCGAGGGAGGTTATTGACCGTATAGAGCCGATTCCCACGCTTGTTTGGCAGGACCCAGCAAATGTCCTGGCCGCTATTCTGAACGGAACCAACAAACGTCAGGTCCCCTTCTCCATTAAATCGGTAGACACCAAGCTCATTGCGAGTCACAAACCCGACATAAAGTAGCGGCTCGGTGGGGTGTGTCCAGACGCCCAGAGGCATCGATGGGACTCCATCCATACCCTTGTACTTGTATCCCGCATTTGTCTCCGGCAATTGTGCAAGGCTTCGCTCCGTCAACCGGCCATCGCGAGAGACTTGAAAGACATGTAGCTGCCCCTGAACACTCGCTTTTACCCCAGCCAAGAATGACCGAGTTTCTTCGCCGTCAAAATCGACATCGACCTGAAAGTCATTTCCGAATGCGAGAGCAGGATTTGAAGAGACAAACAGCACCTGTGTCGGTTTCTGAGAGTCGTCAACCTCATGCTTCGTCACAGGCCGCAAGGCCCCAGTGCTCTCGATTTTAAAGGACACGTAACTCGCCTTCGCTGCCCCGCGCAAAGCGTCCAGCTGGTGATAGTCCTCATTGCGGTTCGACGCAAGTAGGATGTCGCCGTGCACCGATAGGCTATTGGGAGCAATGCCCTCTGAAGAAAACGGCGATCCCTTCACATGCCGTAGGGAGCCGTCGATATGTATATCGAACACGGCAATGGTGTTGCTGTGAGTGTTGACGGTGAACAGCCGCGCTCCATCCTCGCTGATAACGAGCGGCGTGTCGTTGTCGTCGGGGCCGAGCTTCCCATGAGTATCGTTATTGATTCCCGTCCCGCCTGTATAGAAGGGGTTGCCTGAAAGTGGGTTTAGCGTTCCATCGGAATTTCGCACGTAGCCAAGCACGGCATTCCGGCCTTCACGAATGTCGTTTGTCTGGATGTACAGATATTGGTTTTGAGCGGTAGATGGCGTCATAAAGTCTCCTTTTTATGTGTACGTAACGAATTGTAATGAACGCAGGTATTTCTCTAGGGCTGAAAAATACTGATATGCGCTATTCTCTTTGGGTGGCCAGATAATCCGCAGAGGCAATAAGGCCTTCAGCATCGAGTCCGAATCCTCCATAGAGTACTTCTCCGGCAGGATTAATGACGATGAACCACGGCGTGCCACGGGTGTGATAATCGGACATGACCGTAGGGTAACCATCACGAGGAGCATCGTGCCCAAAGGGCACTCGCAGGCTATGCCGCACTTGAGCGTCTCGCAGCCGCGCGAATGTGTTGACGTCCGCACCCTCAAAGACCGTCTGTACGACGGCAAAGCCAAACCCTTTCGGCGACAGAGCCGTGACCAGTTTAGACAAGGTCGGGAATCCAACCGAGTGGCACCCCGCACACCAATGCTGAAAACAGAAGAGCACTTTATATCCGGCGCCGAGCTCTGCCAGTTTCAGCGGAGCGCGAGACTGTCCATTGCTGTCGAGCCATTGCGAGACTCGCAGCTCTGGAGCTATGAGGCGTGAGGAAATCTTCTGATTCATGCCTATTCTCCGGTGGTCGCCAAAACTTGGGCGACTCATGGTGTTTACGCTCGTTGCCGCAGCTTCCAGTGAGGCCGCGCGTAGTGACAGGTGTACCCGCTGGGGTATCGCTCGAGATAGTCTTGATGCTCCGGTTCTGCGACCCAAAACGGGCCGGCCGGACAAACCTCGGTGACGATCGTGCCCGGCCATAGCCCTGACGCAGTGACATCGGCAATCGTCTCCTCTGCGATACTGCGTTGGGTCTCCGAGGTGTAGTAGATCCCCGATCGATACGATGTTCCGCGATCGTTCCCCTGACGGTTCTCCGTCGTGGGATCGTGAATCTGGAAAAACACAGCCAATAGATCGCGGAAGGCCAATCTATCCGGATCGAATGCCACTTCGATCGCCTCCGCATGTGTCCCATGGTTCCGGTAGGTGGCATTAGGCTCATCACCCCCGCTATAGCCAACCCGCGTGGACAGCACGCCGGGTACCTTGCGAATTAGATCCTGCATGCCCCAAAAGCATCCACCCGCTAAAATTGCGATCTCAACTCGGCTCATTGCCGCCCTCCTTTCACGCGTTAGGTTTCGGCCGGTTCCGGGATCTTTGACTTACTGGGGTCCTTGCTGACTGGCTTTGCTCCAATTGCCGCATGAATTTCAACGATCGTATTTTCCAAGTCCCTCATCTTGCGGTAGGCGCGCACGTTCACTTCGTAATCGAGTTCAGCGAGTTTGTCTGCGTACTCAATATCGCGTTTGGCGGCCATCAGAAGAAATCCCGTGATAAAAATAGCTTCGACGGACAAAATGATGCCGAGCAAACTGAATGGATAGGCATCGAACACAAAGGTTGCGGGCAGGATTTCTATGTTGAGAAGGGCCCAGATGACAAACCACACGAGGTGCACCAACAAAAAATGCGGATGCCCGACGAACGTCGTGACCTGTCCGGCCAGCCGTTCGTACCAACAGCGGGAGGCGATAAATTCCTCTCGCACGAAACGAAGCTCTCCGATCGCTTTCCCACACTCCTTATTCCCACAAAACACTGCATCAGAGGGATTGGTTGTTCGACAACAAGGGCAATTAATCATCGTGTTCGACGCGGCGATGGGCAAGCACGTGTCGTTCTACCGTCAGGTGCAATGCCTCGTGTTTTAGATCGCTCAGCAAACCCACAGATTAGACTCGACACTGAAAGGCGGCTTAAGTACCACAGAAGGTCTTATAGCGCGCGGTAGCCTCGGTCGACGCAGAAGTGGCATAGGATGCAAACTCGGCACGTTCATCAAACGGACGCGCCAGCACCTCCAGCAGTTGTTCGAACGGTTGAAGGTCGGCCTGGTCGGTCGCGGCTGCGAGTGCTTCTTCCACTCGGTGATTCCGCGGGATGTACAGGGGATTCACGCGCCGCATCGCCTCCGCCTGTGTCGAGACTCGTCCAGGCTCTTGGCGGCTTCGCTCTCGCCAACGCGTGAGCCATACGCGCAGTTCCGACGGTGCGGGGAATAAGGCCGCCAGAGCTTGCTCCATGCCTTCTGCAGCCTCAGAGAGCCGCCGCCACGCAAGGGTGTGATCGACTGCGTGTGTTTCCAGCAACTTCATCCAGTCACGGGCCAAAGCAAAGTCGGTAGGATCGCTTGTGGTGAGTCCGAGCTTGGCTCGTGCGGCAGTCAGCCAGTGCGTGTCATAGCGAGCCGGAAAAGTGTCGATGACATCGATTGCTCTTTCCAAGGCATGATCGGGGTCGTTTCCGTCGATCAGAGACGCCACAGCCTCAGCCAATCGCGCAAGGTTCCACTGCGCGATGCGGGGCTGATTTCCATAGGCATATCGCCCCTGGCGGTCGATCGAACTGAACACCGCCTTGGAGTCATAGGTTTCCATGAACGCGCAGGGACCATAATCGATCGTCTCGCCGGAGATCGTCATATTGTCCGTATTCATGACACCATGAATGAACCCCGCATGCATCCAACGAGCGATGAGCTGAGCTTGACGGTCCACTACAGCACGCAACCATTCAAGATATCGGTCGGGGCGATCCACCAATGCCGGATCGTGCCGGCGAATGGCATAATCCGTTAATTGGCGTATGCGGGCCGGTTCTTCGCGCGCCGCAAAAAATTCAAATGTGCCCACCCTCAAATGGCTGGCGGCGACACGCGTGAGTACGGCTCCAGGTAGGGGGCGGTCACGTTTCACCATTTCTCCGGTCGCGGTGGCGGCCAGGGCTCGGGTGGTCGGAATCCCGAGAGCATGCATGGCTTCCCCGAGTAAATACTCACGAAGCACTGGTCCGATCGCAGCTCTGCCGTCTCCCCCACGTGAAAAAGGCGTGGGGCCAGACCCTTTCAAAGCGACATCGTAACGTCGTCCTTGCCGATCCACTATTTCGCCAATAAGCAATGCCCGGCCGTCTCCCAGCTGCGGCGAAAAGACTCCGAACTGATGGCCGGCATAGGCTTGGGCTACTGGGAAGGACCCAGGTAACATCTCGTTTCCTGAGAATACCGCTGCGGATCTCGCAGCCCCGAGCGTCTCGATATCGAAACCTAGTTGCTGCGCCAAGACCTGGTTCAACCGAAGCAGCGTTGGATTAGCCACTTTGACTGGGTACCAAGGTACGTAGTGTCCCTTGAGCTCATCTGCATAGGTCACTTCAAGCCGAATCATAGAACCTCGGAGATGATCGAATGAAATGCTACGATACAATTAGTAATACTAAGTGCTATGAACCGACGACCAGGAACCAATCGAGACCGATATTGAAGATTGCTAAGGCTGCGGTGCAAAACGGCCAGTTGCAAGGGCTATCCATGCAACAGCGGTCGGCGCATCGCTAAATTGGCTTATCCGCGTCGCCATCATTTAAAGGCCGCCGAAAGACGATACTCCCCCGGCGGCCTTCGGTACGCGCATCCACGAATATATGAATAATCCGAGACGCTTGAGCTCGATTATTTCTTCTGGAGCACGGGGTAGCCAAATGCGTAAATCCACTTGTCTGCATCAGGGGCATTTGCCCGGGCAAGCTCTCTGGCCGGTACATGACAAGGAATGCAATCCGTCTTGTAGTTTTTCGAAACCGTTCGATTAGGATCTTCTGCGTTGAACAGAGACCAGGCCCATCCATCTCCCCACAGGCTCGACTCTTTGTACCGACCTTTGGTGTCGCGCACTAGCACGAACCATCCTTTGATAGTGGTTGCGTGGCCGACCGCCGGTCCCGTCGTCATCGACATCGTCGTGGCATTCAAAAGCTCTTTTACTAAAACGGCGCCGTCAGGAAATCGCCCAGTTTTCTTGTAGTAGGCAATGGTTTCAGGCTGGGTATACACCACGTGGTACTCGTGAAGACCTGGTCCCATCTTCTCGAGAGTCTCGCCGGTATTGGCATGCGCCCACGTCCCCAATGTCGGCCAATCTGTATAGTTGTCCGGAACGCGAAGGGCTCCCGTTGCCGCATCTACCACATTTGGAACGAAGAGGGGCTCTCCTTCGGCGTGCAAAGGGCTGCTCTGAACCGCCACGGCAAAAAACGAAATGCCCACGAAATACCAAATCTTATTCATCGCGCTCCTCCAGTTGTTGTAGAGTCCATTCGGCTGTCTTTGCACATCCTGCCTTCATCGATCGCGAATACTCTCGTTTGCGCTGTCGTTCATGTTTGGTATTCAGCGCGCCTTTTGGTTATCCCCTGAAAGAGGCCGTAAGGCGCGTGCCACAGAAACATCCCGACGCGTACTCCCGCATTATCTTCCTAGATAAAAACGTGAGCCCAGCGGTGTCATCAGATAACGCCTCGGCAACACCGGTCTTCGCGAACAACCATTCCTAAGACGACACCGGAGTCTCATCGGGTCACATGCGCTAAAGAATTCATGCAGAGACAATACCGCAGAGACCGTGTGAGAATCTGTCATGAATATGACAAGTCAGGTGATTTGCATTGGGAGCGTCCAAGGGGAAGGCCGTGCGCCGAAATGTGGATTCTCCCACTGGATATATTGCGCTGGGTCGGTTTCATTCCTCAGCGAGAGCGAGTATCTTTCGAACACGCAAACGCGAGCCTGTAAGCGCGGAATGACCTCCTTCTCGAGCCAAAAGTTCCGGCGAAGCCAGATATTGTTACGCGGACTGGGGTGGGGGAACGGGATAATGTGTGGCCAGTGAGACCGCCATGACCGAACTGTTTGGGTGACTGATGCCCCTGCATCTGACAGATGATAAGCCTGGACATAGCGGCCGATGAGGACCATCAAGATAACATTCAGGAGGCGGTCCAAGAGCTGTTGTAGCCATGCGGGTGCGCATTCTGGGTGCGAAGGAAGCTCCCCGGTTCATGGAAAACACAACCCCATCGGAAGGATTGCAATGTAGCGCGGGGTGTAAAATTCGTCGGAAGACAAGCCCAGCCAGGCCCTGAGTCGATCGCCGCTGGTGTCTGAAAAAGAGACGCATGGCTTCATGCGCTCTACTGCCAGGAGCTTGTGCCGCCACGAGAATGCGTGCCCCTGGATCAATTTGGAGAATCGGACTTGGGTTATGCCGCAGATATGCCGAGCACATCGTACAGTGCCGAACATCGGTCAGCAGCAAAGCGAGAGAGGGCATGGATGATTTCGAATGTATGCGGAGAAGAAGGGCTTCCCCTACTCGTGTTGTCAATGGGAGGTCTGATATTTTAATCGCTCAAGGCTTCTTATGCAGATGTAGGATCTGGCCAAAGAAATGAGTTGCTTCTTATGAAGCTGGCCCAAGACCGCGCTTACGCTCGGACGGGCTGCTCCGACAATTTCGGCGAGCTCCTCATGGGTCAGCCGAATATCCATAGCGTAACCAGGGCCGTGGCCACAGGGTTTCCCTCCGAAGCACATAAGATCATACAGCACCGTAGCGACGCGCTTTTCCAACGGGTCTGTTTGCTGCCACTGCAGCCGTCGGGAAAGTATCTGTAGCTGCGCGCCAAGTACCTCTAGGAGCAGCCGCTGCATCTCATGGTTTTTTTGCATGGCCTTCTCGGCAGACAAGAGGTCAAATTCAAGGACACAGGTTGGGCCGTTGGCCAGCGCAACTTCATCGATCATCTCCAGGTTTGGCACAAACGGGAGCTCGCCAAACAAAGCGCCTCTCCCAAGGAGAACTCGTGTTACCTGTCTACCAGTTGATTGAATAGACGTAAGGCGAACGAACCCCTTATCCACGGCATAGAATTTCATGGCGGTTGATGTGATGTGTATGGCCGCCCCATGCTTGAGGATGTGTCGCCGAAATGAGCACTCTACCTTCAAGGCTGAAAGTGTCCGCTGCATAAGCTCTTGGGGAAGATTCATGTGAACGCCCATTCAGATTTTAGATTAAATTGCACAGTGCCCCCCACCGCGTCGAAACCGATAGGGCCGTGAAGAGCGGATAGGGAGTTTCAAACTGACGCTGTGTGGCGGGCAAAGGATACGCTCCACATCGTCGACTAATAATTCCGGTTCTTTACTTGTCCTCTCCAAGTTTGGTCTGTTTGTGCCTTGCCTGCAAGGACATAGTCTTAAATATCTACTCTTGCCGCATAGAGGTCCTCAGTCGGTAACCTATTTCGCAGCTCTGTTGTTCAACGTATCCGCATTAATGCATACGTGCAAAGTAAATTTCTATCTGTCATGTACGTGACAGACCCATGCCCTTGGGCCCTGTTATAAATCGTCCACAACGATTTTCCCGCAGCAGCTTAATTCACCATAACAGAGGGGGGCGCATGAGTAAGATGAAGATGAAAGGCGTGCTAGCGATTGCGGCATTGCTGGGAGGCCTGGCCGGATTCTCTGGGTTGTCTGGGCTATCAGGAGCGGTTGTCTATGCTGGTGATGTCACGGCGCAGGGCAAGGTAGAGTATACTCCTGAAGGGAAGATGAAAAGGCCGTCGACCGCCTACCGGAAGTGGATCTATGTCGGCACCCCGGTTACGCCGAACGATATGAACGACGGGAAAGCCAATTTTCCTGAGTTTCACAACGTCTACATGGATCCCGAGAGCTTTGCTTATCTCGAGAAAACCGGCAAGTACCGGGACGGGACCGTGTTGGTGAAGGAGTTGGTCAGCGTAGGGCAAAAAGAAGCCAGCAGCGGAGCTGGGTACTTCATGGGTGAGTTCATTGGCCTTGAAGTGTCAGTCCTAGACGCCAAGCGGTTCGCGAAAGACCCTGGGCACTGGGGATACTTCAGCTTCGGCCATTCGTATCCGCTGAAGGAAGTGTCGTTGCCGAACAAAGTCGATGAGTGTAATCGGTGCCATGAAGCCAATGCTACGGATTTTGTGTTTTCGAAGCATTATCCGGTGATTCGGGCAGCGATCGCGGCGGCGGCAGGAGCAAAGTAAGAGAATGGTTAACACGGTGCCGCGTTCGAGTCTGCACTCAGGCTTGAGTGCGGCATCGTTTTTTCCGCAGCGGAATATCAGGCAAGCGACTGCTGTAGCAAAGAGTGTGGTTCAAACGGCCACAACTGGGGATGTCTCAGATGCATATATCAGTTAACACTCTCATTCTATCTTTGGCGTTAGTCGGTTGTCAATCAGCCGGAGTGACGAGCTCCGATGCGATGGAGTCGAAGCGCAGTCACTCCGTGTCAGACGCCAGACAAATCGCTCTGTACACCGAAATGCGCACCCTCTGGGCCGAACACATGGCGTGGACATACGCGACAGTCGATGCGGCTTATGATAACCAGTTGCGCTACAGTCGACTCTCAACCGGCTCTTGCAGAATCAGAAGAACTTAGGAACGGCCTTCAGGCGTTACTACGGTCAGCCTACTGGAGACAAGCTTGCCGCATTGTTGACCACGCACATCCATCTGGCCGTTCCGGTTCTTACCGCCGCAAAGTCCGGCGACAAAGAAAGAGGGATTGGACAACGGGCTCAGCGACTGGTACGCGAACGCCAAGAGAGATTGCTGACACTCTCTCCGCAATCAACCCCAAGGGGTGACAGAAAGGTTGCCACGGAATCAATCTGGAAAGGACATATCGACACGAGCGTCGGCTACGCCGTAGATCTCCTGAAGGGCGATTACGCCAAAGCGATCAAGGATTACGATGCGGCCTACCATCATATGATGCTGCTGGTCGACTTGCTTGCAAGGAGCACCATCACTCAATTTCCAGAAAAGTTCTAGTAATTAGCCAGTAGGGTTTTCGTAATGTGCAGAGCGTGTCGACTTCGGCGCTTTCTCCACGCACGGCAGCCGAATACTGTTAACACGAATCAGGAGATGAGGCATCGGGTGCGGCGTCGATGAAACGCCTCATATCCTGCGTCACTTTCGATACTTGTACGGTCCCCCAAAGACAAAAGAGGTGAGTCGCGCACGACTATAGAGAGGTCGCGCGAAGCTATCATCGAAAAGCGATTTCAAATTATCATGACAGAGTGAGGGTTTGCGTCATCACCCGGCCCATATCTCTCCTACAATATATCGTAGCCTACTATCTTCTTATGCAACACAGAGCTGTCGAGTGGATTTGCACCTGTAGAAACAAAACTTTTTGAGGGCGAGTGGATCCGGTCTTCACCGAAGCTTTAATAATCTTGGAGGAATGCAGGCGTGAGAACCGTGTTGTGCTTGATACTGGCGATCGGCGTGTGCACGGTAATTTTGAATGGGAGGGACGTCTATGCGACAACCGATGCGTCCGTGCAAGCTTCTTCCGTGAAGGCCGCGGTCATTCTCAAGCCCCTGCTAGGCCTGGACGACCCCAACGAATATATCCCCACTGGTAACGTGCTGACCGAGAACAAAATCCACCTTGGGCGGGTGTTGTTTTTTGACAAGCGGCTGTCGAAAAACGGCACAATTGCCTGCGCAAGTTGCCATCTTGTGGACGCGGCCTATACGGACCGTCGCGCGGTTTCGAGCGGGGTCGATGGCCTGAGAGGCGACCGTAATGCTCCGACGATTATCAATCGTGTCTATGGCAAACACTTGTTTTGGGATGGGCGCGCGGCAACGCTGGAAGAGCAATCTCTTGGTCCGCTGGTGAACCCTATAGAACACGGATTTCTTGCCTACGATCAAATCGTGAATAAGCTCAAATCGATTCGAGGTTATCGGACATTATTTCGTGATGCTTTTGGGACTGAGAGTGAGATTACTATAGAGGGCGTCGGAATGGCGCTCGCCAGCTTTCAGCGAACCGCTTTGTCTGGTAATAGCCCCGCAGACCGGTTCGATTATGGCGTCGACTCTATGGCCTTGACTGCCTCGGCTCAACGCGGATTCCGTGTGTTCCGAGGCAAAGGCCGCTGCATACGCTGCCATGCAGGCCCAAACTATACAGATGAGCAATTTCACAATCTAGGAATCGGGTGGGAATCGAATCACGTCGATCTTGGCCGATACGCTGTAACCCGCAATTCGTGGGATATTGGGGCTTTTAAAACTCCGACTCTGCGAGAAATTGCGCGCACCGCTCCCTACATGCACGATGGCCGCTTCAAAACACTTGATGAGGTCGTCAACTTTTATAATCATGGCGGAGTGAACAACCCATTTCAAGATAGCACAATTGGCTCGCTCTTCCTCTCGGATGAAGAGCGTGATGAACTTGTTGCATTCCTCAAGTCGCTCAATGGGGAAGGGTGGCAACACATATCTCCCCCTACCGCATTTCCAAAGTGACGGTGTGCCGCTGACCTAGCCCCCTTAAACGGGTCCAGATCCTATGTTAGGGTCGAGCCGAAAGGAGGGCCGTATGCCACGTTTGAGTCACACCGTCGAACAGATTCTTGCCAAGCTGCGTGACGCTGGGCCTAGCCGAACGTCGAGTCTGTCGGGTCCTGGGCCAGCCCCGCTCGACGCAACGCTATCAGCGAGAGTCGCCTAATGATGAGGCTCCACTGACGGCCGCCATCATCAAGCTGGCCAGTCAGTATGGCCGCTACGGGTATCGACAGGTCACTGGGCTGCTGCTGGCGGGTCAATCACAAGCGGGTGGAACGCATCTGGCGGCGCGAAGGGTTGAAGGTGCCCAAGAAACAACCGCCTCGTCGGCGGCTCTGGCTGACCGATGGCTCGTGTATCCGGTTGCGAGCAGAGCATCCGAATCATGTGTGGGCGTGGACTTCCCAGGCTTTAACGGACACCTTTAAGAGGGTCGTAGCACAAAGGGAGGTCCAATGGGCACTCGACGCAGAGCGCAGGGTGTCCGAGTGAAGTACGCGTTCATCAAGGCACATCGTAGCGAGTTTGATACGACCGTCATGTGCCGTCTCCTCGACGTGTCGCGCAGCGGGTTCTATGAATGGTTGCGGCATCCCCTATCCGATCGCGCGTTGGAGGATCAGCGATTGCTCCGTCTGATCCGCGCAGCCTATACGGCGAGCCACGGCGTCTATGGTGCCCCGCGTATCTTTCTCGATTTGCGTGAAGCAGGTGAGACCTGTAGCAAGCATCGTGTCGCTCGGATTATGAGGGCCAATAACATCAAAGCTCTCCACGGCTACCGAACTCCCCGGTACGCCAAAGGTCACACGGCACTCCTGACGCCCAATACGCTGCAACGAGGATTTACTGTCCCGCGACCGAACACAGCCTGGGTCACCGACATCACGTATGTGCGCACGTGGGAAGGCTGGCTCTATCTTGCCGTCGTGATGGATCTCTACTCACGCCGCATTGTCGGCTGGTCAACAAAGCCGACGATGGCCCGAGAGCTCGTGCTGGACGCGACCCTCATGGCAGTAGGGCGTCGCAAGCCCAAGCACACCCTGATTCACTCCGATCAAGGGTCACAATTCGGCAGCGATGCGTGGCGGCGCTTCTGCCAGGCGCATCATCTTGAGCCGAGCATGAGCCGGCGTGGCAACTGCTGGGATAACGCCGTGGCCGAATCGTTCTTTAGCAGCTTGAAAAAGGAGCGGATCAAGAAGCGCATCTACACGACTCGTGAGATGGCCACCGCCGAGATCTATGATTACATCGAACTGTTCTATAATCGCACTCGTCGGCACAGCCATTTGAGCGGGATCAGTCCGGAGGCGGTCGAAGCACTTTCGAATCGGACTTAATAATGTGTCCGCAAAAGCCTGGGAAGTCCAGTTTCAAAGGCAGCGAGGTCGTAACTGATGCTATCAGTAGGTCGTGACGTCGGTGCGTGGGGCTATGATACCCGCTTAGACACCGGGGGTTACTTGTACGATAGCGTGAAGCCAACCATACACCGTTACAACAAGACTCGCTGTTAAGCCAGGCCACGTAGATAGCTCACCGTATAGTCCATGTGCGACACCCCAAAACACAGAACTGGGGCAACCACATTTCGAACAGTCTCGCTTGTCAGGGAAATATCTGTCGAGGTTTCGACTGCTGGGCAACCGTAACCTTTGCAGTTACCGAAGCGTGAAGGAGGGGAAAGTGTCCAATGACTGTCCAATGGAGTTTCATTGGACAGTCAAAAACTCACAACTTATTGAAAAGTGGTGAGCCGGCTGGGACTCGAACCCAGGGCCCTCGCCTTAAAAGATACCCTCTGATTCGCATCTTCTTGTCTACTGAATATCGTCTAGATAGCGTTCCGCTCCAAATCGTATGCGATTGACCTGGTCAATGAGGACCTGGGTGGTCTGAATGGATTCATGCCGCATGGTCTTCTTGAGCTCAGATGGGCTCGCCCCTTTCCGATAGGCCAAGGCACCACCTGACAGCCGGAGTGACAGGGCGGTCACATGGGGTTGGGCAAGGCCGGCTTCCGTAAAAGCGGCTTTTAGCTGCTTGCGCATTCCCCGTGTCGTCATGCGTTCCCCTCGGGAAGACGGATGATGGTTCGTGAACAGCGGGTCTTGTGACGGAAAGCGGCCGTCAGGGTATCGCTGGCGGAGATAGGCCCAGAGCTTCGTGCTGAGATCCGGTCGCACCACGACGGGTTCCTGTTTGGCTTTACCTTTGCTGTGCAACAACAGCAGACTCCCTTCCTCTCCGTACTCCGTGAGATCACCGATATTGGCCATGGCCAGTTCGGATTCCCGGGCTCCCGTGCGAATCATCAACGCAGCGAGGAGATAGTCCCGTTGGCCCACGAGCGTGGTCACCGCGAACTGCTTCAACAATGCTTGGAGATCCGTACGGGTGAGCAGGCGATGCCGCAACCACCGCGCTCGCGGTGGCCCTGACACAGTCGCAAAGGGATTGATCGACAGGTGGCCGACGGTTAGGAGAAAACAGGCCCATTGCCGGACGGCCGACAGATGCAGGCCTTGTGAGGCTTTGCTCCTGGTGCCGTGCGTTGCGAGCCAGCGCGCGTACCGTGTCGCCAACGTTTCGGAGACGGGGAGAGAGGGTTCATGGTCACGCCACCATTCGTGAAACGTGGTGAGCTTTCGCGCATAGGTCGCGACCGTGGTATTGGCAATCGCTGCCGCCCGCTCCTGTAGAAATGCCGCGATCAGGGATGGGGCCAAGTCGGATGTGATCAATGGTTTGTCTGACTCCATAGCACCTGGTATACCACCGGTGTACCTGCCCTAGCAACATTCTTGGGGGGCGCGCGTCAGAAATTCTGAAGAAAAAGCTTCTGACTCCTGGTTTTATTGGTCAGGTATCGCATAGTATACCAGGCACCTACGCCCCATGTAGCGAAATGCTGAGTTGGAGCGAGATCTACGGTGTAGGGGAGGGCGAGGCTTATCTGGCGTCTCGTTGCACCATGGCACTCGTTCGGAAAGACTGGAAACCGACTGAAGAGTGCGTTATGGTTACGTTCATAGGAGCAATGCTCGGGGGTTTGCGCTTAGCTTGCAAGCCGACTTATAAAGGCTCGGAGAAATCCTGGCCTTTTGGTTTTTCAGAGCCTGACACGAACGTTAGAGTCAGCCGCTGGTGGTAATGGAGAAGCTGTCGACCATGCTCAGCTGCCCGTGACCGGGGACTTTTCCACAGGCAACATATTTCTGCACCACCGAATGAGCTACGCTCATCTTTTAGGAGGTAACTCTTGACCACTGTCGCATTTTGAAACGCGGAAACCCAATGTGCTACCAGGGCAGGGATTCGAAAAACACACGCACGGTTCCATAGACTTCCTCAAAGGGAGGTAAGTCCTCACGAATCTCATTGGCTAATTGAGGATACTCTTTTTTCGAACGCTGGATAATCGCAGGGCTGGCCATAGACGTTCGATTCACTGTGAGGCCACGAGAGCCAGCCTTAGACTTCAAGGCCTCAAGAATCACTGCTTTCACCAGGTCATCGGTCACCGGATAGTCTTTGATCATTCGGAAGAGATCGTAGGCATCCTGTCGGCGCACTCGGTTTCTGACTTCTTGCTGAAGGAGCGCTCTCAGTTTCTCTGCCATCAGGTCAATGAAGCTATACGCATGAATGACGGTCCCGTCAGGAAAACGAAGTTGATCCACCGAGCTGGTCTGTTCGTTAAAACTGTAATCCACATCCACCACATCGGGGCAGTTCTTGGCCAGGAGATGACCATGTTTCCTCGTCCCCTTTTCCGCATATCCTAGTGTCATTTGAATAGTTTGAAATTCGGCGTCTGCTCGTTTTGGTCTCACCGCATAAGATTGCACGCGGCAATCTACTCCGTAGTCGAGCTCCTCGACCGCCACTGCAAGCCGGCCTTCAAACTTCGAACGAAAGGTCTCCTGATCAAATTCAGCGAATCGTTGGGCTGTTGAGAAATCAATGTCCCGCGTATATCGCGAACTCTCGTACCGAATCGCGAGAAGGATGCCCCCCTTTATGATCATGTGGGGTTGTAGATCGGATGAACGGCCAATTGCCACCAACACGGTGTGGACCGCCTGTCGAAGTTCTCGTTGCGCGGCATCAGGCGCCTTCTGGACCCAAGCAGCAATGTCACATTCCTCCATGCATGCCTCAGCTGTTATTCAGTGACAGGCACCAGCGTGCAGAATAGCGGGAGCTGTATTCAGAAAGAGGGTCCAACTTCCGGGAACCGCCCCGCTGAACAGTCGTCGCCCACTTCTCAATAGTTGCGTTCCCTGTGATCCCACACCGTTCATCGAGCACATACCCAGCTCGGGCTTTATCGATCAGCGTGCCATGTCGATCAATCTCCTCGACAATCAACGCTTCATACTGTCTCGCATGAGCCTCATACACTTCGATAACATGATCGATCCCGCCGCACAGATGTGCGGCGCGAACCATATCGAGAAATGTTCGGCCGATTGTCGAGACTCGAAGGACTCGCTCCTTCCCGATTTTGAATGCACCAGTATGGGCACTTGCGTACTTATGCACTGGTTTTTTGTCAATTCGGGCAAAGCGGATGTGCGTTAATCGAGGCAGATTCCCGTCACGATAGGCTTGCAGGTGCTCGCCGAGATCCGACTTCATTTTGAGCACCGCAAAGCTAGACCATTTGGTCTGTTGGGGGGTACTATAAAAAATAGTGGTGAGGATTCGATTGGTCAGCCCATGATAGGCCATCGCACTCAGATGTGAAAGATAGGCAAACGGATCCACCGAGCACAAAATGTCTTCTGGCGTGAACTGCGTCTTCCCCAAAATATTGTACACACTCCCCCGGAAATCTCGTCTCTTTCGCAAGATGCCTCGATTCAGTAGCGTACGGAGTAGCGATCCGAAATCACCAATATCCGGAACAGATTTTTTTAATCGTCCGATTTTCAGCCCTTCGACCTGTTTCTTGTCGTACAGATCAAAAAGGAGACGACCAAGCTCATACTCCGTCAGGACTGGCTGAGGCAGCCGTCCAATTTCAAGGGTTGCTGCACCTGCAAGATCCAGTGACATTGGAGAGAGCTTTCGTGGAATAACAGAATGACAAGATTGCAGAAACGAGAACCACGAAGTATAGATGGAGAGGTGTATATGTCCTAAGGACATATACACCTCTCCATAGGAACTTGTCAATAGAGACACCGCTTGTCCACTTATAGGCGTATATCATTTTTAATATTGACGACTTTGATATGTAGCACTAGAATGTCCTTAGGACATTCTAGTGCTACATGATGTCTGTTATTTTTTAAAGTCCAGCCACAAATCTAACTCCTCACCTTGCTGCTGACGTCCTCCGAGAAAAACTGGACGAGCGAAAACTAGAAACGTACGCTGGTCTGACAACTGGCTTAAGCCCGTCTCCACTTCGAATCTCTCCGGCTACACGTGATGCTGCAACGAGAAGGCTGGCTGATCAATGACAAGCAAGTCTGTCGACTTTATCGCAAGTAAGGGTTGGCGGTGCGGCTGACACATCGACGGCAACGCGCCAATCCGCCGTTACTAGTCTCGTAGGCTCCGACGCAGAAGAACGAACGATGGAGTATAGATTTTGTCGCGGATACATACACTACTGGATGGGCGGCGGTTCGCGCGCTCACGGTCGTGGATGAATAGAGTTGGCAGAGTTAAATAATCGAGCTAGAGTTCACCCTGACTGGAAAGAAGGTGGTCGCCACCCTCAAGCGAGTGCAATGCAGCGCGGCCACCCGAAGATCATCGCCGTGGACAATGGGAGCTAATTTACCTTGAAGGCGCTGGATACCTGGGTCTATTCGCACGAGGTGAAGCTGGTTGTTATCCGACCTGGACAACCTATGGAAGATGCGGTGATTGAGAGTTTCAATGGGCGGTTCTGCGAGGAGTGTTTGACCACCAATGTATTTGTCTCGCTTCACGATGCCCGACAGAAGATTGAAGCGTGGCGATCGACTACAGTGAGCATCGGCCGCATGGGTCACTAGGGAACTTGACACCGCGGGAGTTTGTCGAACAGGTAACTCAACCCAGGCTGTAGAAAGCATCGAATTTCTAGCAACGCGTGGTCTAGTTTTTAGGAAGGGGGCAGTTCAAAAAGAGACTTAAGGCTGCGGGTATCCAGAAGAAGGTGGAGAAGAATCGAACGGCGCCGTTGTCGTTTCAGGAAGCCATGGACCTACAACGCCTCTGGCCGGGCAGGCGTCGAACCAGGTTGTAAACGCAGTGGGTAGACCGCTTCTATTTCTTGCCACGCGAATCTTCTCGAAAGTCATATGACAAGCCCAACCGCTCCATCATCGAATCGAGCAGATAGGACCCGACGCCTAGATACTTCATGACCTATCGGAATTCACGATAAGCCGTATCGTAGCGCTGGGCGTGAGCGGCTGCATGGGCGAGTGCCTCGGTCACCATCCGCTCGGAAACAATCTATTTTAAGTATTTTAACTATTGCTATCTAGACGTTTCATTTTGACGATTAGGGTTTCGTGGTGACTTGGGAGGTTCACGGACTTCCATCGTCTTGGGCATCGGCACTGGCTGTCCCGTCTCATCAAGATAGGCAACCGCCTTCTTGCCAATATTTGGATCCTTCGAACGATAAATTACACGGATGGCTGCTGCTTGCTCATCGGCGAAGCTGGCGGCAGGGGAATGCAAGATCCCAACCTCCACCGCTTCCAGTTCGGCAAATTGTTGTTCGGGTACTTTGAAGTCTGCGCGCGCCGCTTTCTGTAACAGTTTCACCCTCTCCATAACGTGGGGCGAAATTTTCGGCCATGTGATCTCCAGGCTGGCAATTTGCCCGCTTGAGTCAAGATCCATGATCAATCGCGAGTTAAACACGGGGACTCCGTTCACTGCACGCGCAATCAGAAGCGTGCGGCGATCCTTCTTCGGGGTCTCTAAGCGCGAGCTCTTGCCATCAGGATCTACGACCCCCACTTGGACAAAATGCTGCAACACCTTTGCCTCAGCAATTTCCGAAGCCTCGATGCCAAGTCCGGCAAGTATGGCTGTACCCCGCTTAATGTAGTCACCCTCTGACCCGTCGAACGAAGGTTGCGACAGGCTGGCTTTTGAATTCTGAACAAAGAATGCATTTCCGGTCGGTCGATAGCTGAGGGTTGTCACCTGGTCTGTCAGGATCTCAAAGCCGCGATCCGAAACAGCAAGTACGCGTCCCGACCACTTGATCCCGAATACCTTCTCTGAAAGTTCGCGCAGAGACCGTTCATGCTCAGGTCCAAGTGCTTTGGCTTCACTGGAAGGTGACGTGAGGCTGCTGTGCGAGCGATCATCCGTGGCCCCTTGCGTAGCACAACCAACATGGAGGGTAAAGCCTGCGGTCACGATCGATGCAAGCAACGAAGTGCGTATGAAATGGAATCGCCGCATATGTTCCTCCTGGTGCTTAGCTGCAAACCCAGCGCCATGCGTACCAATTGCCGCTCGGTGGACCAAATGATGGGCTGATAAATTCATTGTCGCGCCGATTGCTGGCGGTGGCGGCTGTCGTGTCGTTGGCAATGGAGACCGCGCACACTTGGCTTTGTACGTCAATGAGACCAGTATTCATCCATGCCCAAGTGACAGATTGTTTGGGGATCGTCGAAATCACGATTCCCAAAAACGTTGTCGTGACACCGACGGTGCGCGCGGCAAATTGATCGCCGCGCGAACTGCTATCCAAGGTATCGTGCGTGCGATTGCCTGAATGACCAGTGGCGACGTGAAGCCCACGGAAGGGCGGAAACCAATTGTTGCTAAGGGAGACGAGATCCATCGGACAACTGGCATCCAGTAACATAAAGCGCGAATGCCCGCCGGCATTACCCCAGCGTGATTTCGTGCCGATGTTGGTCGAGCCCAGTGTTCCGCCGCTGCAGGTCACCAGAAAGTCTGGGTCGGTGGCCTGTGGCGTACTTTGACAGGTTCCGTGGCCGGTGAAGAAATATATATTGGCAACATCGCTGCCGCCCTGCGGCTCAAGATCGCCAGTACTACCATCTGTAAAGTCGGTGTTCCACACATCTGAATTTTCCCAGCGGGACACTTGGGGAAACTTGGCTAGATCCCACCAGTGCCGGACATTGGCCGCTTCTGGAATAGTTTGTGGCAAATCAGGTCCTGTATTACACGTGTTGTAGATATCGACGGCGCCGGTTGAGTAGTTCTGCGCGTGCGCTGTGCCGAGCCCGAAGCTCAGCGCACATGCGGCAAAAAGCCACGCTCGAATTCGCATATTCCCTCCAAGATCAAGAATGGGATTGGAGTTCTGATAAACCGCTGCCCGCTAGTGAATACTGCACGTACCCCTGACGAGCTACCGACACTCACAGCCTGTGCACCTAATACTGGTTCCAAAGCAAGCGTGATGCCGGTGGGGCGGAAACATGTAAATGTCCAAAAGATAGGACATTTGTCCGTGCTCGCGACATCGTGAGCGGTGGTCAAGTGAATCGACTTCGATACACCCATGAATCTCTTTGGATACGGAACTCTCTCCGCAGGGCCATTTCAACGCGTCTGTGACGACGCAATGCGGTGTCTCAACGAAGGGAATGGAACTTCGTGTGTGACTAAGAGCAGCCGTCACTGGAAGATGAGATAGCGATCACGATAGGCCCAACCGATCCGTCACCGAATCCACGAGATGGGACTCGACACCGAGATACTTCTCAGTCGTCATCACGGAACTGTGGCCATAGAGCTGCTGGATCTCCCGCATATCGTTGGTCAGTGCATAACACAGCCGGCCGAAGGTGCGGCGCAAGTCATGCGGCGCCACATGTTTCCCCAACGCCAGCTGTGCGTACCGTCCGACAATGCGCCAAATCGTATCCTCGGTCACTCCCTTGCCCCAGACGCGGCCGTGGCGATTGATGGCTCGAATGACTCGGCCGGACTCAATCCCGGCTGCCTCGACCCACCGGTCCCAGGCATTCTTCACCACACCGGGGAGAGGAAGGGTGCGCAGGCGTTTCCCTTTGCCTCGCAGATTCGCGAGCACCCATCGACCCTCGTGTTCGCGCACCACCGTCACCGCCAACTGCGCAATTTCCGCCCGCCGAAGCCCACAGCGCAGGATCAGCATCAACACAAGATAATCCCGTTTCCCCACGATCGTGCGCACGTTCGGCCCAGCCAAGATGCGCTGCGCCTGTTCACGTGGCAACCAGACTCCAGCCCGAACCCCACGATTAGGAACCCTCGGAATACGGAGAATTGCCATTGTCGTCGAAGGATCGAGTACTTGTTCGGCAATCCCTTCCTGCGCTAGACGGCGAAGGACCGTTAGGTGGAGATTGATCGATTTCGGAGCGAGCTTCTTGGTGAGCAGCAGATAGTCACGGTAGCGCAGAACCGTCGCCTTCGACAAGAGCATCTGCTTGGTCCGTGCCGCCCACGCACGATACATCGAGGCTGACGCACGATAGGCGCGCTGTGAATGTTGAGAGGCGCAGGCCAGAACCACGTTGTCACACAGTTGGGTCCACTGCGCCTGGGTCATCAGCTTTTCACTCATTGGTCGTTCCTATTGCGTGGCTCAACCTGTGGCTCACTACTCGTAGTTCGTGATAGTCTATCCTATCACGTCTTATGAGCACTGCACGTGCCACGCGAAAGAAGCCGCGTTCTTAGTCTGGCAATTGATAGATCTTCCAGTGGTGGCCATTGACTATCCCGATGATTCCGAGGCGTCCATGAGGATCACCGAACGAAATTAGGTTCTCCTTGTTCTCATTTTTTAGGAATCGCTTGTAATACCCCTGCAACATACTCGTGGCCGAGGTCCGCACGGGCTCTACCTTAATGAGTCGTTCCATGAAGACGGCAACACAAGGAGGCCCTGTCACGTCGGGATCATCCACGGTCATGTGCGGATCATATTCCCCCGGCAAACCTGTGACGTCGAGGGCCGTCCATATTTTGGTGCCGTGGGACTCAAAGTATCTCCACACATCGCCGGCAAGGACCCCGGCCAGACGTGTAATCAACGCCAAGTCATTTTTTGCCCGCCCATTAAACGACACAAGCTCAGCCACATTTCGATATCTTTGTGTGTCAGATTGGCGGGCGATGTGTTCATCAAACGATGCCTTGATTTGATCCAGATCTGTGCGACGATCCCAATAGATGTCTACGGCATACTCATTCGTCGCCGCATGGGCTGCGATACAGAAGGCCATGTAGGCGATGAACGAATCGAAGGGAACAAATCGTTCGCCTCTTGGAGAGGACCGTTCTTTATACTCCCTCCCATAAGCCAAGGCCGCGTCTTTTGTTCGTCTGCCTTCATGAATCATACAGGCGCCATGAGCATAGAAGGCGAACAGATGTATGGAGAGACTCGTACGATTCAGCGTCTGGATGAAGAGCTCCCTGGCTGCCTCGTTTTGAAGCACATCCTTGTATTTATAATCCTCTTTACCAACAATTGAGCCGAGGTGTTTCGAAATCCGGGCTAATTCTGGAGCCTGTTCCAATGGAAACAGGACTGCTCCCACTCCAAAGCCAGATTCCTCAGTTGACTGCGGGCGATTGCTGGTTCCAGTTTCATCAAAGACAGCGATGTATTTCTTCATGTTCTATCCAATTTGATCAATCAGTGCACATCTGGCCTGTCGCAGAATCGACGCGCATGTTATGCCCCGCAATAAAGATTGCGCAGTTATCTCAAATGGATTGAAGAGCATCGTGGTACAGGCACAGTGTTTGGAGTCGAGCAGAGATTCTGACAGCAAACTCCCATGACGCCAAGTAGCTAAACGTCCTACTGTTCGCCGTGTATCAGGCCTGGTCTGAGACCAGAAGCTCTCCTTCGCGATATCCACTTGGTTGGGGCTTGCACGGTTATTGGACAAAGAAGCAGAACCATGACGCGCGAACCTCAATTCAAGACAAGGCATGGGAAACATCAACGTCTCGATTGCCCTTCCTTGTAACTACGAGGGCGTCAATCGGACGGAAGACGAAATCTCACTTTACAAACAGTAGCGCAGACGTCAACATTTGTTGCGGCACAGTGAGCGTCCGAGAGCTAGTGAACAGCCACCAACCTCAGTCATTATGCATTGGAAAAGCCATGAATCTTAACATCCAGGCGTTTGTGCTGTTTCTCACTCTGACGGTTGGTGCCGCCCTGCTTCAAGGGCCCATTGCTGTCGAAGCCAACGACTCAACGACCACACATGTCAACGAGACAAGCGAGCGAGGGGACACTATTGCCCCCAATAATAGCTGTGTGCAATCGATAACGACCGACCTAGTTCAGAAGCTGAAGCCCATATCTAGCGTTGCCATTGCGCCAGACGAACCGAGTGATGTGGACAACTCTGCAGTACTTCGATACCTCAACGACATGACAACAAAGATTGCTGCATCTCCTGCCTTGACCAGGCGTTCGTACGATGGGAAAGACAAACAGGTGGTTATTAGCTTCAGAGTTCATGCACGAGGCGAATTATCTGATGTGAGGCTAGAGAGGACGTCAAGTCCTACCAATAAAATCCCCGATCCGTACGACCTCTCCGCTAAGGGCGCAGTAGAGCAAGCGGCTCCATTTTCAGCATTTCCATCCGACATTAGTACGAGATGGCTGGATGCCACAGCAACGATTTCATACCCCAGCCGCGAATCACTCGTAGAAGAGCAACACGCGAAGGTGCGTGCTTACAACATCTGCAAAGACCTTGCTCATATTGGCCTGTCTATTCACACCATGAAAGACAACGCAGCAGATTTAGAGAAACTCGAGGCCTTTGCTGATCAACTGCAAAAGTATAAACAGGAGTTGGGGGAGGAATTTGAGGTCTCCAGACTTCAGGGCAACCTAACCGACAAGACGACAGAAATCAAAAAACAGATCGCACGCATTTCCAAACTGAACAAATTCGACACCGATTGTGAGAATAAACTGCACAAGGAACATTTTCCGTCACACCTTCGTGACGAACCGGTGAATTCTTCGCATCCAGACACCAGCACACTGGGGCGTGCATTCTGCACGGCTATTAACGGTGGTGGAACGGTCGAGTTCCTTGTGATGAATGAGAGAAGTCCAACCGTCGGGATTGCTGTCAAAACAAGAAAGCGACGTTTCGTTGTGATTCTTCAGAAGAAAATGACTGGGGATTTGACCGAGGAATGGAGAGCCGTTGAGGTTCAGACTCCCTCTGATCGAAAAGCAATCCCTTTTCTCCTAGGGAATTCGTTTATGGCGAGCTTTCCGGAAATGGTTCAAGATGAATAGTACTCGGCAAATGAAAGTATCGACATACGGGACTATGGTTTGTCCGCCGAATTAGGCCCTCTCGCACAGTCGCACAAAAGCCTGTCTCGAATCCTATTGAGGATGAACACCTATTCCAATGCCAAAATCGTTACTTCTTGACTTGTTTTCGGCCACGCAGTAGAAAAGCGAAACTTCCATCACTGAGAGGATAACAGCATGGCAAAGGCGATGACGAAGGCCGGAATTGCGGAGTACCTCGCGGAGAAATCTCACCTAACAAAAAAAGCCGCCACGCAGATTCTCGATGACTTGGCCGCGCTGGCCTATAAAGAAAGTAAGAACGGGTTTAAGCTACCGGGCTTAGGCATGCTGGTTCTCAAGAATCGGAAGGCCAGAATGGGGCGCAATCCCCAGACGGGCGACGCCATCAAGATTCCTGCCAAGCGTGTCCTGAAGTTCCGAATCGCGAAAGCCGCGAAGGATGCCATTCTCGGGAAAAAATAACTTCGCGATCCCTCATTCGCATAGAGCACCTCGAACATTGTTCTCCGACTCACCTGGGCCGCCATCTAGTCTTTAATGCTAGATGGCGGCATTTCCTGCTCAGCGATCGGATACCTCTCCAAGCTGGGATGACTCAGCACCATTGTATCGATTGAGATACACTCGTCACTCATAGTTTTTCATAATGCGCTGAATTTCTAACGTGTTGATCCACACAGAAGCGGCATGATCCATGCTTTATACACTGTTCAGTAGATCGTGGGACATGACCCATGATTCCCCTTATTCATCGTGAGGAACAGCCATGATAATACTCTTCGCACTCTTGTACGTGATTGTGACGACTTCAGAGGTCGGTGCCTGGGGAGAAGAGGGCCACCGAGGGATTGCCGAAGCTGTACAAGGACACCTCACCGCATCGACGGCAAAATCTATCGCGAAGATTGTAGAAACGGGAAACGACCTTCCACCGGGGACCCTGGCGCGTCTGTCCGTCTGGCCAGACCAGATTCGTGCGCTGACGAAGAACCCGCATGCCACGATTCCAGGATTTTCAACGGCTGAAATGGAGGAAGCGCGGCAGTTCGTCGCGGCCCATCCGGACAATACGAATTGGCACTTCGTGGATCTACCGCCGGGGGCTGCGCACTACCCAGACCTGGCTCATCCGGATCCCGCGGACCCCGCCCTGCCGTTTACCAGTACAACGGATGTCGTGCACATGATCCACCAGAGTGTGGACATCCTCGAAGGCCGCACCGAATCAGCCACCTTCACAAAGCTTCAAGCCCTTAGTTGGCTGCTGCACCTGAGCGAAGATATCCATCAGCCCCTGCATGTGGCCTCCGGCTATTACTCAACGGCGGCCGACACGCTCTCTCATCCCACCATGCTGACGGACCCCACCGAGGTCACCAAACAACATGGCAAGAACGATCGCGGAGGGAATGTATTGCTGTTTCTCGCGAACCCCACCTGCCCAACGAAACCGACGCATGAAAACCTGCACGCCATTTGGGATGACTGCCTGGTGGATGTCGTGGGGGGAGCCAAAGGCTGTGTGAGCAAGACTACCGACAAAACAGTAGCGAGAGTCGCGGACCATCTGAAGGCGCGCATGCAAGACCCTGCCTCCCAGGCGTTTCGGCTGCAGGGCGACTACCACCACTGGCCTGAACAATGGGCCACCGATTCCGTGCATGTGGCCGCGGCGGGAGTCTTTCCCTCTGAACTCGACTCCGGTTGTGTGATTCTCGACGCCAAACGGCCCCACCCGCCGGTTCATGTTCAGAGTCGAGTGGTGGCTCCCGCGACAAAGGGAGCCTATCTACAAGAGCACAAGGTAAATGCGGATATCCAGCTCACCAAAGCCGCAGTGCGGCTCGCGGATCTGTTGAACCAGCTGCAGTGGAAGGACTAGCGGCAGGACGCTCCTCGACGATCACCTGACGCACTCAGCGGCGTGAATCCGTCTCAAGTGAGTGACTGGTCTACATCTCAACGGACGACCCTACAAGTGACAGAAGCAAGAAACTGGGCAAGGATCATGAGGCCGTACCAGAAGGAGTACGACGCGAAGGATCGCTCGCGTTGAACACACTAGGTCACAGCACACCTGCGAGAAGATGGTGGTCAGAGCGTTCCTAGCGCCTGCTGCCGTGCCTGAAGTGCCCGACGATACGCGCCGTCCTCTCCATACTTTTTCACGCCGAACTTGCGCCTCGTGGCGCGTCCCTCGCCGATCGGCCACTGCGCGAGCCAGTAGGCCATGCGCGGGCTGGTCGGTGTGCGGCCTGGGGCTTCGTGCCGACTCACGCCTGACACTCCTGATCGATTCTTTTTCTTCCTGATTCGGCAGATTTCTTGCCGTGTCAGTCCAGGCAGGGTCTGCAGGAGCGTCTCTCGGTACGCCGTGGCAGCGACCAGGGCCTGGCGCGTCCCGCTATACACACGGTCGCTGAAGTAACGGTGATGGACTTGGTTGCGGCGTTGCACGCGCACGAGCCAAGCATACGTGTGAGTCTGGTCGTCCTCGATTCGGCTGATCTGACGCATGGGGTTATCGCGCGCGACGAAGGTACCGACTCAGGCGGCGCTCCTCAGGGAGCTCAATGTCACGGATTTGAAGCCCCAACTCTTGCCCGCGGCTCCAAGCGACCACCGCGCGGTGAACGTGGATCTTGTCCTCGGCCTTGTCGAGATGCAACGTGATGGTCAGTTCAGTGCCTGCCGGAACCGTTTTCTCGGCATCGACGCGGCAGCCCTTCGGCGACAGGTTCCAGACAAAGCCACGGCCGCGGGTGTCGTGGTTCAGAAAGAAGGCGGTTCCATGTGTCAGTAATCATGCCAAATTGACCCCTGTCATCATGTGAAATGGACCCCTCCCCCACAACCAGGAGAGGACACCCATGGAGCTAGCAGAACCAGTGCGCACCCCACTACCTTCTTCTCGGGAGACGGCTCGAACGGAGGAGGATGGGATGCTGCGAGAAGACGGCGTGCGAGAGGTGCTGGCGCGACTACAGCGCGGCGAGCGTATCAAAGCCATTGCGCGGGATCTCGGCGTGGCCCGCAATACCGTGAAGCGGTGGCAACGGCTGGGGGGCTGGCGCCCGCGGCCGTCGGGACCCCGCCCCAGTCAGATCGATCCCTATCGGCCATTCGTGGAACGCCGCGGCCCCGAAGTGAATTGGAACGGCCGGGTGCTCCATCGGGAACTGCAGACGGTAGGATTCGCGGGGACCTACCAACAAGTGCAACGGGCGATTCAGCCGCTCCGCGTCGATCGCGCCTGGGCGACCGTGGCGACTGTGCGGTTTGAGACGACTCCGGGCCAGCAAGCCCAAGTGGATTTTGGCCAAACCCGTCTCTGGATTGGCGACCGGCTGGAAGTCATCCACATCTTTGTGTTCACCCTCGGGTACTCTCGCCGACTGTGGGCGTCGGCTTATCCGCATGAACGGCTCAGTGCGCTCCTCGATGGGCATGAGCGGGCCTTCCAGCATTTTGGCGGCGTGCCGTTGGAGTGTCTGTACGATAACCCCCGGACCCTGGTCCTGGGCCGGCGCGAGGGCCGCGTGCTCTGGCATCCGGTCTGGGAGGATTTTGCGCGGCGCTATGGGTTTACGCCGCGGGCCTGCCAGCCGTATCGGGCACAGACCAAGGGCAAAGTAGAAAGCGGCGTGAAATATGTGAAGCGCAATGCCCTCGCGGGCCGCCGGTTTGCGTCGTGGGACGCCTTGAACGCCTGGCTGCAGGAGTGGACGGTGACGGTCGCGGATCAGCGCGTCCATGGGACGACGCATGAGCGGCCGATCGAGCGCTTCGCCCGGGAGACGCTCACGCCGCTGGGCTCGCGGTCCCCCTATCACTATGAACGGGTGCGTCTGCGCCGCGTGCCGGCCGATGCGCTCGTCGCCATCGCGGCCGCCCGCTATTCTGTGCCGGTGGAGTATGTCGGCACGACCGTCCACGTGCAGGAGAGCAGTCGCCACTATGAAATCTTCCATGGCGGGGTCTGCATTGCGCGGCATGCCAAGTCCCCGCGCCATGCGGTGGTCGTGGATCGGGCGCACTATCGCGGGCTGCTGCGCGCGGGCGGACCCGCCCCCACGCCCCGGCCGCCCCAGTGGGATCCTGGGTATGGGGACCTCGGCGAGGTGATGGTCCGGGATCTGGCCCTCTATGCCGCCGTGGCCGAACCGGGCGGTGCCTCATGAGCACGCCCCAACTGGAGCGACTCCAGGCACACTGTCAGCGCCTGCGCCTCTATCAAGTTGCCGCCGAACTGCCGAGTTTACTGGAGCAGGCGGCCAAGGCGGAACGCTCCTATACCGACTTTTTAGAGGAGGTACTGCGGCGCGAGGTGCAGGCCAAGACCGACAAGCATCTGGCGATGCGGTTGGCGATGGCGCGGTTCCCGTTCCAGAAGACGCTGGAGACGTTCGACTTTAAGGTCCAGCCCTCCATTGATGTGAAACTGATCCGTGAACTCGGCACCGGGCGCTATCTGGAGCAGGGCGAGAATGCGTTGTTCCTCGGGCCGCCCGGCGTCGGCAAAACGCATCTGGCCGTGGCCCTGGGCATCGCGGCCTGTGAACAGGGCCACCGCGTCTTGTTTACGACCGCCATGGGGCTCCTCGCGACGCTCGGCAAAGCGCTCTCCGAAAACCGGCTGGAGGACCGGCTCAAGGTGCTGGCCCAGCCCCAGCTCTTGATCATTGATGAGATCGGGTATATCCCCATTGATCGGCAAGGCGCCAATCTGTTCTTCCAGCTCATCTCTCGGCGCTATGAGAAGGGCTCGATCCTGCTCACCAGCAATCAGAGCCTCGGCGCCTGGGGCGACGTGTTTGGCGATCCGGTGATCGCCACGGCGATTCTCGACCGGCTCCTCCACCATTCCATCACGATCAATATTAAAGGTGAGAGCTATCGATTGCGAGAGAAGCGGAAGGCGGGGCTCTTCAAGTCCCCTGTCGGTGCCGCGGCCCAGTCGGAGTCATAGCGCCATCACATGCAGATTCAACTCGGGGGAGGGGTCAATTTCACATCAGAATAAAAGGGTCAACTTCGGCTGATGATTGACACCATGAATCGGAACACGGCGAGAGATACGGGGACGGAAGTGTTGTGGAGTAGCCATAGAGGGCAGTCTAGCGAACTTGGCCGCTTCTGACGATCCCCTATTCGGATGAAGGGGTGAAGACAACGCGCGATTAAGACCCTGTAACCGGTTGCCGGCCAACTCCGTATCCTTTCACTCACACCGTTTCTGTGACGGCGGCATTGAAGGCCTCGAATAACCACATCCAGAGGCCCAATTCCACCGCATACAGCGTCCACGGGAGGAGCAGGAACCAGATCAGCGCCTTGCGCCGCGCGAGGGTGAAAGTACGGGTTGCGCCCCAGTAACTCACCACCACGGACCAGAAGGACAGCACCACGAAGATGAGCGTCCAACTCCCCTCCGCGTCTCTCGCTAGGCGGTAATTGGGAAAGAGGAGGGTCTCACCCAGCATGACCAGAACCACCGGGAGGGCATACACGAGGGAGGAATAGACGAAGAGGAGTCGTGGCCGGAGGGGATCCAGCGCCGTGGCACCAGACCACTTGAGGCGGAGACGATACCACCAACCACCGAGGTACCAGAACAAGGGCACGTTGACCGCCCCTAGCACCACGAGCACCACCCAGAGCGTGCTCCAGGAATGCAGCAGCCAGGGACTGAGCTCAGCCCATCCGGAGACGGCCTCCCCCATCTCCGCCCGAAGCAAGTGCTGCTCAATGCGATCCACCATGGAGGCGATCCCGAGACAGAGCGTCGCCAAGAGCAGGAGGGGGGGACGGGCGAGCTCGTGAAACGAGGCAAAGAACTGTGAGGGATTCACGAACAGGGCGACTAGGCGTGAAAGTACGCCCCCCGAAGACAACTGCGCTGTGGGGGATGTGCGCGATTGCTGATCTGGTGACTGTGGGGAGTTGACGACGGACGGCTCGTGTATCATTCGGGCTTTCTTGTCCTTGAGGCTGTCGTTGCAGTGTGCAGGCAGACTACCCGGACTGCGTCGCGACGACAATTGCACAAGGTGGGGACTGAGCTGTCCAAACGAGGGGGCAGGACGTATCCCAGCGAGTCGCTCTCAGACTTGTAGAGTGAGACGGCGATTGATAGGCCGTCCGCCAATCGGACTGTTGGCTTCTGGGTGACTGTCAGGGCATAGTGAACGCAGTGGCTGCCCCGAGCAGGCCGGGCTGGCTCCCAACTGATCTATGACTCGTGACGACGTGCATATTGGCGTGATGGTCACAGTGATCGGCCCGCGATGGGACCGACCACCAGGAACTCTAGCCAGGGTGACAGAAACCGGACACCATGCCATCGGTGGACAATGGTGGTTCACGGTCGAATGGCTGACAGGGATCCGCACACGCTCGCAGCACAGCCTGAGAATGGGGGAAGAGGACCTGAATACCTTTCACCTTGCGACAGGAGACGCGACTCCGCTGGCTGCTCGAGAAGACGTCCGACTGGCGCCTCCCCCACGGCCTGTACAAATTGCGCTGCCCTTTACGGCGGATGATGACGATGACTGACGCTGGCCTTTCTCCGCTTGTCCGCTTCGGCACCTCGACCTGGACCTATGAAGGCTGGCAAGGACAGGTCTATCTGCGGAAGTATGCAAAAACGGCCTTTGCCCGGGAATGCCTTGGCGAATACTGCCAGTATCTCTACGAGGGACAGCCACTCTTTCGCACGGTGGGTAATGATGCGACGTTCTATCGGCCGCCATCCGTCAACCAGCTCACACGGTATCTGACGCAGATCCCCGAAGAGTTCCAGATGTGCTTCAAGGTGTGGGAAGAGCTCACGATCCCCACCTATGCGAAACATGCCCGCTACGGCCCACGCGCGGGACAGCCCAACCCCAACTTTCTGAACGCCGAGGCCTTCACCAAGCTCGTACTGCAACCCTATCGGGACGCGCAGTTCGGTTCGCATACCGGCCCGTTTCTGTTTGAGTTCCAGCGTCACGGGATGGCCGCGGAGGAGTTTATTGGAAAGCTCGACGAATTTTTTTCACGGGTGCCGACGGATTTTCGCTACGCCGTGGAGATCCGGAATGCGGGCCTGCTTGGGCCCCGCTACCACGACATGCTGCAGGCGCACGGTGTCGCCCATGTCTACAATCATTGGTCCTACATGCCCCCGCTCGCCGAGCAGCACCAGCGCCTAGGGACCTTCACTGCGCCGTTCACCGTGTTACGCCTGCTGACTCCGCTCAAGATGACCTATGAGGCGGCCAAGAAGCGGGCGGAGCCGTATGACAAGCTTATCGGTGAATTGCCGGAGATGCGGCGGGACACGGTCACCTTGATACGCCAAGCGACAACCGAAGGTCGGACGACCCATGTGCTAGTCAATAACCGTGCTGAAGGCAATGCGCCATTGACGATTCAGGCGCTTATCGACCGCCTACAAACCTAACGCTGAAGGGCAATCTAGACCCACAACTCCTATGCAGCTGCATTGTTTCCCGCGCCTCTCGACGCGAATGGGGAAAACGTCTGTGACGAGATCGCCTTGAGAGCGGCCGCCCTGGCCTTGAGGGCCCGTCGATACGCCCCATCTTCTCCATACTTGAGGATGGAGAACTTCTTGTGCCGAGATTGACAGTTCTCGATCGGCCATTGGACGTCCCAGTAGAGCCGATGGACGCGGCTCCCCTTGGAGAATTCCCGTCGGTCGATACGGCTCAGCCCTGAAACGCCAGAGCGGTTCGTCTTCTTGAGAGAGGCACAGTAGACTGGCTTGCTCAGCGGAGGATTGGACCTGATCAGTGCCTCCCGGTAGGTCGTGGCTGCAACCAACGCCTGCTCAGCACAAGCCAGCGTCCACCTTATTCCCGGCGAGGTAGGACTCCAAGTAGACGGCATCTTCACCTGGAATCGTTTTCAAACGTACTCCGAATTCTTCCGTCCGTACCCACGTCACCAAAGCCTCATCCAACACGAGAGCACGACGCTTTGTTGGTAGGACAACGAATAAGGACAGCGTCATCCCCGGCGTCACTTCGGCCTGACTCTCGACATGGCAATGGTGCATTGAGAGCCCAACAATTTTGCCCACGTCGTATAGATTGTCTT
>WBZN01000233.1_pt1 | contig 66805 bp, 74 predicted proteins | sample 5204281 | NCBI WGS metagenome assembly WBZN01 (sample SAMN12344347, study PRJNA552823) | activated sludge metagenome | biome: Activated sludge suspended growth; feature: Nitrification reactor; material: Wastewater; isolation source: activated sludge from nitrification reactor of wastewater... | reverse complement strand
CCTTGCAGCGCGATCCTCGCGTATTCCTCATGGGGGAAGACGTCGGCAAGTACGGCGGCACCTATGCCTGCAGCAAAGGGTTTCTCGATGAGTTCGGCCCTGAACGGATTCGAGACACGCCGCTGTCCGAAAGCACGTTCGTCGGCGCGGGCATCGGCGCGGCGCTCGGCGGCATGCGGCCGATCGTGGAGGTCATGACCGTCAACTTCAGCCTACTGGCGCTGGATCAAATCATGAACAATGCCGCCACGCTCCGGCATATGTCGGGCGGACAATTCAGCGTGCCGCTCGTCGTCCGCATGGCCACCGGCGCCGGCCGCCAGGTGGCCGCGCAACATTCGCATAGCCTGGAAGGTTGGTACGCGCATATTCCTGGCATTACCGTCCTGACACCCGCAACCGTCACCGATGCGCGCGGAATGCTGCTCACCGCTCTCGAACAACCGGATCCGGTCTTCATCTTCGAACACGCCTATCTGTATCCCATGGAAGGGCCTGTGGAAGAGGGACCGCTTGCGGTGGAGATTTCGCATGCGGCAATCCGTCGAGTCGGCAAAGATGTCAGTCTGCTCACCTTCGGCGGCAGCCTCTGGAAGGCGTTGGCCGCCGCAACACAACTGGCGCAGGATGGCATCGACGCCGAGGTGGTAGATCTACGGGTCTTGCGCCCGCTCGATCGTAACGGCCTTCTGACATCGGTCCGCAAAACGCACCGGGCCGTCGTGATCGACGAAGCCTGGCGCACCGGAAGTTTCGCCGCGGAAGTCTCCGCCGTGATCATGGAACAAGCCTTTTACGACTTGGACGCGCCGGTCGCACGGGTGTGCAGCGAGGAGGTTCCGATTCCCTATCCGAAACATCTGGAGGAGGCGGCGCTGCCGACGGTGGAGAAAATCGTGCAGGCGGTTCGCGGGTTGCTGGGATAATCGATGGCTTGGTTGTTTCTTCATCACTCACCGCCCGTTCCATTTCACGTTTCACCCTTCGCGCTTCACGTTTCACGGAGGCTTGCTCATGGCTGAATTCGTCATGCCCACCCTCGGCGCGGACATGACCGAGGGGACCTTGGTGCAGTGGAAAAAACAGATCGGAGACCGGATCACGAAGGGAGACATCATCGCGGAGGTCGATACGGAAAAGGCCGCTATCGAGGTCGAATGCCATGCCAGCGGGATCATCGAACAGTTGCTGACCAAGCCCGGAGACCAAGTACCAGTCGGCACGGTCATGGCGGTGATTCGTGAAGAAGGGCAGGCTGCGGCCGCAGTATCACAACCACAACAGATCGCGCCGCAGCCGGCGGCCCCTCAGCCAGTTCTCCCGCCCGGCGCCAAGGCCGCGCCCTCACCGTCTCCTGGCAGCCGCCTGCGCATCTCTCCCGCAGCCCGAAAGCTGGCCACCGAGCGAGGGTTTGATCCGACAGGCCTACAGGGAACCGGTCCGGAGAGGGCCGTTACGCTGGAGGATATCGAACGAGCCACCGCCGTCACATCGGACATCGTAAAACCAGTCAGTCCCGCCGATCGCCAGACGCGTATGCGGCAGACCATCGCGGCAGCCATGGCTCGCTCCAAACGCGAGATTCCCCATTATTATCTGAGCACAACGATCGACATGGGCCGCGCGCTCGCGTGGCTGAAGCAGGCAAATGAACAACGTCCAGTGACGGAACGTCTCCTTTATGGCGTCCTGTTGATCAAAGCGGTGGCCCTCGCGCTGCGTCAGGTTCCCGAGTTAAATGCGCTGTGGAAGGACGGCGACGCAGGCAGGATTGACCGGATTCACATCGGCACGGCCATTTCCCTGCGCCAGGGTGGCCTCGTTGCGCCGGCCTTGCACGACGCCGACCGCGCGAGTCTCGGCGACTTGATGCAACGGTTCCAGGACCTCGTGAAACGGGCCCGCGCCGGTTCGTTACGGAGTTCAGAACTGTCGGACCCGACCATCACCGTCACCAGCCTGGGCGAACAAGGAGTGGAAACCGTGTTCGGAGTCATTTATCCTCCGCAGGTGGCCTTGGTGGGATTCGGCAAGGTGGTCGAACGGCCTTGGGTGGCCGACGGGCAGGTCGTCCCGCGGCCGGTCGTGACCGCCTCCTTGTCCGCCGACCATCGTGTCACCGACGGCCATCGCGGAGGATTGTTTCTGGCGGAAATCGATCGCCTGTTACAGGAGCCCCAATCGCTATGACGACCACCCCATCGGACGCTGACAATCGAGAACGGATCCTACGCCTCCTGGGCGAGATTGCCCCCGAAGCCGATCTGGCCTCGATCAACCCCGAGGTCAGTTTTCGAGACCAGCTCGACCTCGACTCGATGGACTTCCTCAACTTCGTGGTGGCCATCCACAAGGCATTCCACCTTGAGATCCCTGAAACCGATTATCCCAAATACATGACCTTGAACGGCTGTCTCGCTCAACTCTCAGCCGCCCGATCATGACAGACGCACGACCGTCGCCAGCCGATTCCTGCATTTTGAAAGTCGTCGTCGGCTCGCACGCGCACGGCCTGGCCGGACCGGACAGCGACAAGGATTTTCGCAGCGTCTTCGTGCTGCCTACCGCCGAATTATTCCGAGTCGGTTTCAAATACCAAGGCACGAGGATGATGAAGGAGGAAGACGACGAGACCGCCTGGGAAATCGGGCACTTTCTCCAACTCGCGTTACAGGGCCACCCGTTGGTGCTGGAGACGCTGGTCGCGCCGGTGGTGACAATGGATGATTGGGGCACAGAGCTGCGGGGGCTCTTCCCCCGTCTCTGGTCCGCAGACACCGCCTATGAGTCGTTTCTCAACTACTGCGAGAACCAGCGCAAGAAGATGCTGGAGAAAAAAGATGGCCGGCCGGCGAAATACGCCGCCGCCTACGTGCGAGTACTGTTTAACCTCTGTGAATTACTGGAACGGGGCAGCTTCAGCATCAGGATCTCGGAAACCCCCGTGGGTGAAGCAGTCCGTCGGATCAAAGCCGGACAGTACCGCCCTGGCGAGGTCATCGATCTCGGAGAATATTGGAGTGAGGAAGCCGCACGCCGCCTTCGCACCTGTACGCAACAGGCGCGCCCGGATCTGGCCGATGCCTTTCTGCTTAAACTGCGGAAGGCTTTTCTTTTCTAGCCGGCGACACGACAAGAAAAAACCCGCTTCCGTGTGGAGATCAGACCTGCCGACCGAGCGAGATCCATCCGGACACCCCGGCACAACGCTCACACCGGATGTCCCGCGCCTCCCGTTCATCGGGCTCCCTTGGAGCCGTGCCTCATACTGGCACCGAGATGGAAGCGCGTCCCTTCAGAACTGATCCCGAAACCGCCACAGGCGCAACCCCCGAACCAACTCTTCGCTGCACGGAAGCGGGGATGTCGACCTTATCCCGGCTCCACCTCCCTTCATGTATCGAGTAAGCACGGCCGGCTTGAAATCAATGAGGTAATTGGCACCAATGCCGCACCACCACGCTGCCCCGTATCGCCCCACTGAGATGACGATCCGACACGCCTCTCCGCCAGGCGAATGAACATCGCGGCTCCAGAGGACAAGACGTTCCACGATGTTTCCTGGCATCGAGCCTGCAATACTTCGAAACAGGCACGCAGCCGGCTGAACCCTGAGAGGACACCTGCAGAACAGAGAAAGGAGAGACGACCATGAGTGGACTCACCCGCTGGGAACCATTTCGCACACAGTTCAATCCCTGGAGAGAGCTGGAAGATGTCGAGAAACGCCTCTCCGCCATGTGGGGCCGGACGCCGGCGAAGACAGACGGCCAGAAGGAAGCCATTGCAGTCGCGGAATGGTCTCCCCTGGTCGACATCACCGAAGACGAGAAGGAATACCTGATTAAGGCGGAGTTGCCGGAGATCAAAAAAGAAGACGTGAAACTGACGGTGCAGGACAATGTGCTAGCCATCTCCGGCGAGCGCAAATACGAGAAGGAAGAGAAGGGCAAGAAGTATCATCGCGTCGAGCGCGCGTACGGGAGTTTCCTGCGAAGCTTCACGCTCCCGGAAGATGCCGACGGCAGCAAGGTCGCCGCGGAATACAAAGAAGGCATCCTCAAAGTGCATCTGCCGAAATCGGAACAGGTCAAAGCGAAATCGATCGAGGTGAAGGTCTCCTAACCGAAAGGAGCGCCCGTGTTCAAACATCCTCGCTATCTGGATATTCCCTGGGAAATGCATTGGCACCCGGACAATGCGCCCGGTCACCACTGGCGGCTGATACTGCTCATGATCGTCGCGGCGCTGTTCCTCATCGGTGTAGGGGTGACGAGCGGATTGTGGTAATTCGACTCACGGCATCGCCGCAAACCGGGAAGCGCGTAGAGGAGCGGAAGGGCATGTTCAAAAACCGTGAAGAAGCCGGCGAACTCCTGGCGCAGGAACTGGTCGCCTTTCGCAACGACCCTGATGCCATCCTGCTCGCGCTTCCGCGCGGAGGGGTGACGGTGGCCTATCAAGTGAGCCTGGCTCTGCACCTTCCGCTCGACGTGCTCATCACCCGCAAAATCGGCGCGCCGGGAAATCCGGAATATGCGCTGGGCGCTGTCAGTGAAACAGGAGCGGTCTACTGGAATCAGGACGCTCTATCCGACCTTGCGCTTTCGGAACGTGAACGCGCTGCCGCCGTACAGGCGCAACAAAAGGAAGTCTCCCGGCGGGTGGCGTTGTACCGGCAGGGACGGCCCTTCCCGAACCTGAAAGACCGGACCGTCATTATTGTGGACGACGGTTTGGCAACCGGCGCCACTTTCTTTGCCTCGGTCGAGACCGCGCGGCAGGCCCATCCGCGCCGCATCATCGGTGCGATCCCGGTCGGCCCTCGCAGCACCGTGCAGGAAGCCCGCAGCCTGGTCGATCAACTAGTGGTGCTGCGGGTTCCGGAACCCTTTTATGCCGTCGGGAATTTTTACCGGGACTTCGAGCAGGTCGAAGACCGGGACGTGTTGCAGTATCTCAACCTGGCTGAAGAAGCGTTCATCTCCAAATCGTAACTCAGGAATGGTTTCCGACGACCGCCACACCGGCGAAGAAAGGAACTGTACGCGATGAACAACCACCCCGAAGGCGGCCACAGCGCGCGCCGCGATCGATTCGTTGAGGAATATAAACACGATTCGTACAAGATGCCGGGCAAGTTGAAGGAACCGACCGTCTGCAAGACATGCGGCGCCCTCTACCATAAAGGTCGCTGGACCTGGGACACCAGGCCGGCGGCCGCCGAGCAGATCATCTGTCCGGCGTGCCTCCGCATCCAGGACAAAAATCCCAAAGGATTCGTGACCCTGAAAGGACCGTACAAGGCGCAGCATCGCGATCAGGTGATGGGGCTCATCCATAATACCGAGGCGCAGGAAAAGAAAACCTATCCCCTGGCTCGTATTATGACGATCGAAGACCGGGATGAGGGTCTGGTCGTCCTCACTACCGATGCCCACTTGCCCCGGCGTATCGGCGAAGCATTGAAACATTCGCACCATGGCGAGTTGGACATTCAGTACGACCGGGACGAGGATTTCATCCGAATCACATGGACCGGCTAGGCATCAGGGCCGGACAGCGTGCGCAGGGAGACCTTCACGATCGGACCCGATTGAAACGAGGTGGTCATGGGTGCGCGGCGTCGGAGATGGACTCAAGGAAGCGGGCTTCTGATCGGTGGAATCCTGGTCATGGCAGCCATGTTGCCGGCAGCAACGGCCGAGGTGCAACTCCTGCCAGGCGCGGCGGCCGATCTCGATCAGGCGACGATGAACGGAGTGATGAAGACCTTTCAGCAAGCGGATGACGCGCTTCGGGCGCGTCATGTGGATGGCGTGATGGCGATATATTCCGATCAGTACAACTATCACGGACTGAAGAAACACGACATGCACAAAGTCTGGGTGAATCTGTTGGATGAATTCCAGGATCTCGCCGACGTTCATCACTTCTCCCGCATGAGCAAAATCGGCTCAGGCTCCAACACCATTATTGAGGTAACCTGCACGGGCAGCCTGACAGGCCTGTCGAAAACCGGCGGCTTACGCGTGCCGATCGACAGTTGGTATGAGGAAATCCACTATATGACGTGGGAGGACGGACAGTGGCGAATCCGAGGCAATGTCGGCGATTCACCTCGGCTCATGCCCTTCGGCACGTCACCGCATCCGTTGTTTTAGCCCCCATGGTCATGACGATTCGTCGCGAAATCGCCGAGTCACGTTGGGGCACCGGCGCGAGGAGACGGGAGGGGCCGAGGCGTACGCTTGTAGTACGTTGAGGACCCGAGGGGCGAGCCCGCCGGCCGAAGGCCCGACGCAGCGGTGAGTCGGCGATTGCGGCAGAAGTGCTCATGAACCATGCGGGCTAGTGAAAGGAGTCCTATGCGCGTCCTGATCGCACTCGATTGGTCGGAACAGGCGTTCGCAGCCGTTCGAGAAGTCTCGTATCTGTATGACCTGCAGGAGGTCGTTCTGGTACATGGGATCGATCTGGGCATGTTTCAATATCCGATCGTCGCGGAAGTCAGCAACATGCAAGGCTACGACGAATTCCGCCAGGCCATGGAACGGGCCGGCCAACAACTGTTGGATCATACCGCCACGCTCCTGCCGCCCCAGGGCCTGTCGGTCACGCGAGTCTGTGAATTCGGCAAACCGGCATCGCTGATTTTGGACAAGGCGCGAGACATGCGGCCGGAGTTAATCGTGATCGGGGCGCGCGGAAGAGGCCGCGTCGGCGAATTCGTCCTGGGCAGCGTGTCGCATCGTGTCGCGCTGCACGCGGAGTGCACGACCCTGATCGTGAAGGAACGGGAGGGACCGGTGAAACGCGTCACCGTTGCCATTGAAGGACACGAGGATGCCGCGCGCATCAAATCCTGGTTGCTCGCTCATCCCTTCAAGAATCCTGTCGATTTGACGATCGCGAGCGTCGTGCGACCGATCCCGGCCACCGACCCCTTCAGCCTGTTCCCCCTCCAGGATTGGACCGGCATCGCCGTGCGATCGGCGGAGGATCTCGTCAAAAATCTGGCGGCGTCGGTCATGAATCATCGGTATTCGGTCGGCACACAGGTCGCGGTGGGCGACCCGACTGATATCCTGACGGAGCGTGCCCGTTCGGCGGACCTGTTGATCATCGGGTCTCACGGACGGAAGGGACTTGAGCGGTTCCTGCTGGGCAGCATTTCCCATGCGCTCTTGCACCGGGTCCCTTGTCCAGTGTTGTTGGTGCGATAACCTCCCGGTCGTCCGGCGGCGAGACGTTAAACCATAAAGGAGCCAGCGCATGAAAACCTTCAGCATTCTCTGTGCCCTCAGCCTTGTGATGCTCTGCAGTTCATGGGCCGCCGGCCAAATCAACCGCGGCAATCCGCGCGAGGGCCAGGCCATCTACGAAAAATACTGCCTGCGGTGCCATGGTGACAGATTGGATGGCAACGGGCCGGACGGCCAGTATCTCATTGTACGCCCGGCGAATTTTCAATCTGTGAACTCGCGCGCCAAGACCGACTGGGAATTGTTGATCACCATTGCAAACGGCGCGCTGTTCAGCCCCATGCACGGCTATCGCGGGAAACTGACGGACCAGCAGATGCTGGATGTCTTGTCCTATATCCGATCGGTCGCCGCGCCTGACTTCGTGAGCTAACCGGCCCGCATCATCGATGGACAATGCGCGGAGACATTCCGCGTGGGCCGCGGGAGCGGAATTCAGCATCAGCGGCTTGCACCAGTGACTGTGCGCAGTCATGATTAGCGTCGGCGTTCTACTGATCGCGACTGTGCGTTTGCGCTCTGATAGCCCATGCAACGTATTCGTCCCCGCCACATGCCGCCCCTACGGGAGGAAGGGCCCGATTCGGCCCACACCATCCTGCGCGATGGAACAACCGCCCTCCTGCGCATTGCCCAACCGGTCGATGCCGATGAACTGCAGCGCTTCTTCACACGCCTGGCGCCGGCCGCGACGCGGCATCGGTTTTTTTCGGAATCGGCCCCGCCCGGCGAGGTCATTCGCTCACTGTGTGACGCGTCGCATCCTGAACGCAGCCTGACCGTGATCGTCCTCCGTCGGCATGACGATACGCTGCGTATCATCGCTTCGGGCTCCTATCATGCGCGGGCCCCGCACGAGGCAGAGGTAGCGATGGCCGTGGACGATCAACTCCATGGACACGGCCTCGGCACCATTCTCCTCGAACGCCTGGCCCTGCTGGCCATCCGGCAGGGCTTCACAAAACTCTGGGCCATCACCCATGCCGACAACCTGGCGATGCGCGAAGTGTTTGCCACCTCTGGCTTCACTACGGAAGAGCATGTCGAAGGCGGCGACATGGAGGTCGAGCTGTCGCTGATACCGACCGACCGCAGCGTACGGCAATCCGAATGGCGTGAGCGAGTCGCCACCATCGCCTCGCTTCATCCGCTGTTTCATCCACGCGCCGTCGCTGTGATCGGCGCCTCGCGCGCGCCCAGAAGTATCGGCTACCGGTTACTCGAGGCCCTCCACGACAACCGGTTTGAGGGCCGCTGTTATGCCGTCAACCCGCATGCCTCCGCCATCGCCGGAGTCGACGCGTATCCGTCCTTGCGCCACCTGCCCGAACTGGTGGATCTCGCCGTCATCGCCGTTCCCAAAGAAGCCGTGTTGCCCGTGGTGGACGAGTGCGCCGCCATCGGAGTCCGCGCGCTGGTGGTCATCACCGCCGGCTTTGCGGAGGTGGGAGAGGAGGGCCGGCGGTTGCAGGACCAGTTACTGGAGAAGGTTCGGCAGCATGGGATGCGTATGGTGGGGCCCAATTGCTTCGGCATCCTGAACACCGACCCCGCGGTGCGGTTGAACGCCACGTTCACGCCGACGTTTCCTCGCGCCGGATCGATCGCCATGTCCTCGCAAAGCGGCGCCTTGGGACTCGCCCTGGTCGCCGCCTCCAACCGATTACACCTGGGGCTGTCCACCTTCGTCAGCGTCGGCAACAAAGCCGATGTCTCCGTCAACGATCTCCTGCAGTACTGGGAAAGCGACTCCGCCACGAACGTGATCCTGCTGTACGTTGAATCGTTCGGCAACCCCAGGCGATTTGCGCAGATCGCCAGGCGGGTCAGCCGCAACAAGCCGATCGTCGTACTCAAAGCGGGGCGGACCTCATCGGGCAAACGAGCCGCAGGGTCCCACACTGCCGCGCTGGCCGCCAATGATGTGGCGGTGGACGCCCTCTTTCAACAAACCGGCATCCTACGCGCCGACACGTTGGAAGAAATGTTTGCTCTGGCGGCAGGCCTATCTGATCAACCATTGCCGAAAGGCAACCGCGTCGGCATCCTGACCAACGCCGGCGGGCCCGCCATTCTCTGCGCGGATGCCTGTGAAGCGGCCGGCCTGGAGGTGCCCGAGTTGTCTCAGGCGACGATCACGCAGCTCTCGCCCTTCTTGCCTGCCTCAGCATCCTTGCGCAACCCGGTCGACTTGATCGCCTCAGCCAGTCCGGAGCAATACGAGCAAGCGATCGTCACACTGCTGGGCTCCGACGATATCGATGCCCTCATCATTTTATATATCGCGGTGACGGCCACTGACGTCGACCCTATCGCCGACGGCATTGCGCGAGGGATCGCGGCGGCGCGGGCGAGGCAGCTGATCAGCAAACCGGTCGCTATCGGATGGATGGTGGAAACGGATCGAGACCGCAGATTTTCGCTTCCGCAGGAAACCATTCCCACCTATGGCCTGCCCGAACTTCCCGCGCGCGTCCTAGGCAAAATCGCCGGCTACGTACAGTGGCGCGATCGCCCGATCGGCATGGTGCCGGACTTTGACGATCTGGATCTATCGGCGGTCAGAACCGTCTGTCGCGAGGCCCTCGCCGCGCGGGGCAGCGGCTGGTTAACGGTCACCGAAACCCGCCGAGTCCTGACGGGCATGGCGATCCCTTTGCCGCCCGGCGGCCTGGCAACCTCCGCCGAGGAAGCGGCCACCCTCGCCGCGCAAATCGGATTTCCGGTCGCCGTCAAACTGGCCTCGCATACGCTGGTCCATAAGAGCGAAATCGGCGGCGTGCATCTCAACCTGTCCAGTAAGACGGAGGTGCGTCGCGCGTATGACGAGATCGCCGCGCGGCTCGCGCAGGATCATACCTTGGAGGCCATGGAAGGGGTGCTGGTTCAGTCGATGGTCACGAGCGGGGTCGAGGTCATGGCCGGAATGGTGCAGGATCCCTCCTTCGGCCCCTTGATCGGATTCGGTCTCGGCGGGATCCATGTCGAAATTCTCGGGGACGTGCGCTTCCGCATCACGCCTTTGACGGAGCTGGACGCGGCCGACTTGATTCGCAGTATTAAGGGGTATCGCCTGCTGCAGGGGTATCGCGGCCATCCGCCGGGCGACGTGGATGCGATTCAAGACTTGCTACTCCGGCTCTCGCGGCTGGTCGAAGAGGTGCCCGAAATCGTGGAGCTCGATTTGAACCCGATTTTCGCATTACCTCCCGGCCAAGGCTGTCAGATCGTGGATGCGAGGATCAGAGTATGGATCGCCTAAGAGGTAGCCGGAGGCAGGGAAACGGGAACCTACACCAACAGGCGAAGGGAACAGGCCGTTCGTCAACTAATGGGTCTCGTAATCCTGCATTATTTCTGTTTCAGCGACAATCTGTGCCAAGATTTCCCCAACCTGTTTGTCCGTCGTGCCACCATACTCCGCAAGAGTCAACGTCACTGCGCCCAATTCGATGCTCTTTCCCCAATCAGGCGTCGCCTGACGTCCGAATCTCACAGCATGCTGCAAGGCTCCAAACGCTCGGTCTCTCTCCCCCAACCAAAAGTATTGCTCAGCAATGTCAGTGTACAAACCGACCGCCTCATTGGTATTGGCTCCTCCCCTCAACTCAGCACTCGCTTCGGCACGATTCAGAGCTGCGAGAGCGCCATCGTGCTCTCCATCAAGCGTATATGCGCCGGCAAGAGCCAATAGAGTCGACACCTCGTCTTGGCCCTCATGTTTCTCAGATGCTTGGCGCAGCAGTGCCCTGGCTTTCTTATTGTCTCGCTCTCTTCTGAACAACTTTGCCAGCCAACGGAGATGATCGGCAGAATAGCGACTCGGTACGATCTTCTCTGCAACAGCGAAGCCTTCTTCCTTTCGACCCAGATCAACGTAGCGGCTTGAGATCAAAGCTAGAGACTGGGAGCGCCACCCCGCGATATCTCGAAAGGCCGGTTTCGATGTGCGCAGGACTGTCAGGGCCGCATATCTCAAAAAATCGAGCGCCGCGGATTGATCTTGGTTTTGCACAGCAACTTGAGCCAGTTGCAGCAATGCTCCTGCGGCGATTTGCTGTTCACCTAATTGCTCCGCGACAGACAGCGCCTCGTCATAATGTCTTGCGACACCATATGCGCCAGCGATCACGACCAATCCCCCTACATGCCCAAGGAGTTCTTGGCGGGCTGCAATAAAATATTTGTCAGCCTTGTTTTTCTGCCCGGCAGCCAGGTAGAGCCCAGCAACAGCGGCAAGCGCGCGCCCTTTATAGACCTGTCCAGTCATCTCCGGCAAATCATGTTCCGCCTGTTGAGCGAGCGCCAATCCTTTCCAGATCTGCCCTACCCTGACATATACATGTGCGAGGCGAATGAGGCGGTCAATTTTGATGGGAGGCCATTCCGTTTGAGTCGCATCGCGTAACGCACGTTGAAGTACGGTATCTACCACTACCTCCGTCGTTTGATGCCGGTTCTGTTCTAGAAACTCCAGGTACAAGTCGGCACGAAGAGGTTCGGATTGTCGCTCGATGCTTTCCAGAGCGCGGGATGCATCTCCTTGTCTTAGCAACGACTTCACAGCATGATGAACGGCAGAGTAACGGTAAGCAGGATCTGCCTTTTTCTCAACGAGATACAGAAGACAGGCGATAGGGTCCGTTATGGCTTCTCTCGCAGAAGACGCACCGCTTGCCTCTGTTGCGAGGACGTGAATATGAACAAGAACGACGAGAACTAGGATTGAACCCGCCTGTCTCACCGTCGACGGAAGCTTGATAAGACCCACAGGGTTACCACAACTTAATTTTTTCTCGCGGGGGATATTCGCCTACCGCCTTTGCGAGAAAGGCTATATCGCCATCGATTTCTTCCAGACATCCTTCCAAATCTACTGCCATTTTCTTATGAGACCGAAAATGCTCGTCTTTGTATCGTCAGCACAATTCGACTAGACAACGCGGCCCTTGCGAGTCGTCCGTCCACGCGATGCCTGCGTTGAATGTGGGGAAAAAGCCTGAGGCTGCCTTTCGACACCGGCATCGAGCAAGCGGCGAATCATGCGCTGGTATTGTGTGTGGTGCCGGGATGCCTCGGCCTTGAACAACTCCGCGCTTTTCTTGCTCAAAGCCAACGTCACCTTGACTCCTTCATCGCGAAATGCCAATTCGGCGGGAGAGGGCAGAAAATCTGGAATGACACGAATCGTACCCAGGGGTTCATCCCGATATTTTATTTTCGCGCTCATAGACGGCTTTTCCCTTTCGCCCATAGCCGGCGCCGATGATTCGAATAGCCGAACGCCGATAGGTAAACCGGACTGTCAAAATGCCACCCTGGACTTCCCCGAAGCAATAGAAACGATCCTCTGACCTCAGAGTGTCCCTCCGCTCATTGCCCTTCCCCTCCATGACAAGCGAGACATTCTCGCATATGGCCCGGGCGATGCGCGCCTCGCCCCTTCTCATACAAGAGCCGCACAATCGGCTCATCTCTCAGCGTCGGCCTGGTCGCCACCCTCGTGCCGAACTCATGGCAGGCGGTGCAAGAGCTGGCCCCCGTCGCGCGAAACACCAGTTCGCCGTGGGGATTCATCCTTGTCGGTTCAGTAATGTGAGCCAAGGCCCCGCGGTGTTCCGTATGGCATCCGGTGCAGGTCGTTCGTTGCGCCACCAGTTCGCGATGCCAGGTCATGACGGCAGGCGTAGACCGGGCCTCAACATACCGTTCGGAATGGCAGGCTACGCAGCGAGCGGGACTGGGCCCTTGAAACGGCTCATGGCATTGCGTGCACCCGCCTTGATCCACGTGGTACCGGCTGAGGTCGCCCGGAGCCCAGAAGGCGGCGGGACTCCGCACCGTTCCCCATCCCACCCACATCATCAACAGCAGGGTTGCCAATACCACCGCGGGGATCGCCGTTCGCGGAAGGGGAAGGTACCGCATGACTTACGAGATTCCTGCAAAGAACAACGCTCCCGCCACATGCAGGACGGTGAAGGCCAGGAACATCAGTGTCATCGGCGCATGGATCGCTTGCCAGAGACGAAACGCCTCTTCCTGGGAGGCCATGCCGTGCAACCTCGTCTCGACCTCACGCTCGGATAGTCCTTGGTGCTGAAGCTGGTGACGGTGCTCGTTGAGCGCCCTCAGACTCGCGGCATGCACCAACTGTCCCACGATCCCACTGACGACCACGATCACCATGGAACCCATGGCCAGGATCGGCACGACCGCATGGTAGTGCGCGCCGGAGTGAATAAAAATCAGGAGGGGGCCGAGGACGCCCGCCACCATGTGCACTCGAAACCACCCGCGCGGCCATCGACGCGAGGGGCCGACGCGTTTTCGAAACGGATAGACAAAGACCAGCAGAGTGAAAGCCAGCCCGGCCCAGCCGACGACATGGCCGTACTCCGTATGGCCGAAAGGCGTCACCTTGTCGAGGCTGAGCAACGCCTCAACGGCCAGCGCCATCACCACCGCACCAACCGTCGCCACAACGACCGCGATGAGGCGCGACCGCACGCCCGTCATATCCGCCTTCCGTTCTTCATCGGCCAGTGGTTACTTCCGGTACTTTTCAACCCCCTTGTGGCCGCCGGCGTGACAGCGCAAACAGTCCGCGAACCGGCCGGGCCCGTGAACGCCCTTCGCCTTGGCCTTGAGCTCTTGCACAATCTGGTTGTCCTGCACCTGCGTGACCATCAGGCCGTCTTTTCCGGCACGATGACAATCCAGGCACTTCGTGGCGCCGGTCGCGCGAAAAATCAAATCGCTGTGTGGATTCGCGGCCATCCCCCCGGAATCGGCGACTGTCAAAACTGATGGCGATCCCTCAGACGATGAGGTTCCTCCCGGCGTAGCGGCCACGCAGAGCAGCCCCAGCAGACCACCCAGCGCGAGGAGGCCATGACCAGTCATGACCGCCCGCTTCCGCAACAGGTTCGGTACCGCTCTTCCGGAATCTCCTTCATAGCCTGGTATAACTCCGCCCGCTCCGCCTCGCTGATCACCTGATCGATCGAGGGATAGAGAATCCGCTCCTCCTTCATGTTGTGCGATTTCAGGATCTCCAGCAACCGCTGCTCTTCCCGGTCGCTGTCGGGATTCTGTGCCTGCACCTTGTCATGAATGGCCTCCAAACATTGGCCGATCATCTGATGCTCAGTGCGCATGACCTGCGTCGGACCGCCTTCCGCCATGCCGGAGTTCTCCTCCCACTTGGGAAACAACACATCTTCCTCCCAGACAATATGCCGCCGCAGGCCGAACTTGAACTCGACAAAGGCTTCCTTGGCCTTGGCAAAATTTGTGCGCTTCAATTGCTGGAACGCGCTGAAGAGCGCATCCAACCGGTCATGATCCTGTTCAAACGTGACACTGATTTTTGCATCCGACATGCCGTGCTCCTTCGTTATGAATGACGGAGTTTATATTCCAAGTGACAGGCGACACAGGCTTTGAGCACATTGTTGAACTCGGGCAGGATCTGCTTCAGATCTTTCGTCGGCATCACATCGGCCAACTTCTCGGCAGCCGCATGGTGCGCCATCGCGAGATCGTGATAGGCCGGCGGAAAATCAGCCGGTTCCTGCCGCGCCATGGCGTACCGGTGCATAAAGAACCCCAGATGCGATTCCGTCAGGCCCTGCGCCAATCGATAGTCTTCCTCGGCCAGCGCCGCAACAATCGCCTGAACCGTTTCCAAATGCTGGTGCATGACGGCGCGATGCTCCAGCCGCGCGGCGTCCCCCAGCGGAATCGGCGTTCGCACGTCCGGCAGGTGCACGGGCGTCCCTCCCGTCGCAGATACGGGCTTCTGCTCCACGCACCCGGTCACGAAAGTCAGCGTCACGAACAGGCAGGACAGCCCCGCCCGCAACCTCATTCGCTCGCAATTCATACCTGCTCCTGTGCCGCCTGGCGCCAATAGGCATCCACCTGTTCTTGGATGTGACGAATGGCGTTCGTTTGCGGCGTCGGCTCGAATAGATGTCGAAAACGTCCCTGCAGTTGCAGATAGGCCTCCACCGGTTTGCGCTTTGGAATATACGTGTGGGTGACCACCCCGTTGACGGCCTCCTTCAGCGGCCAGAGGCCGGTCTCCACGGCCAACCTGGCGACCTCCGGCGTGGCCCCCGGATCGTACAACCAGCCGGTCGGGCAAGCAGAGAGGGCGAGAAACATTTTCGGGCCGGCGAACGTGGCCGCCCGTGCGAACTTCTCCTCCAAATCCAACGGATACCGTGGGGAGACCGTCGCGAGGTAGGGCGGCCGATGCGCGCGCCAAATCTCGAAGAGGTCTTTCTTCTCCTGAGTCGTTGCGGCGGGATGTTGCAAACTGCAGGGCGACGTGGCCGTTCGCGCGGCGTAGGGGGTGGCGGGGGACAACTGCATGCCGGTGTTGCCGTAGGCTTCGTTGTCGTAACAGATGTAATAAAAGTCGAGCCGGCGATTCATGGCCCCGGAGGTTGATGACAAGGCCATATCGTACGTGGAGCCATCCCCTCCCAGCACGACGACTTTGAGATCTTCGCTCTTCGGCAGTCTCCCCTTGGCAATCAGCACATCCAAGGCATCGCGAATTCCCTGCGCGCCGGCCGGCGCCGAGCCCATGGTCGTATACAACCATGACCCCTTGAATGAGGTGTAGGGATAGGCCGCCAACATAGTAAAGCAACCGGCGGCATTCACATAGACGACATGATCACCCAACACCTTCGCCGCGAGCCGCAAGGCTTCGAGGCCCCCGCACCCGGCGCACAAGGCCGTGCCCGGCAGCACATGTTCTTCCCGTGGAATCTGTTTGATCTTCTTGAACGTCTCCCGCTGCCACATGGCGTCTCTTGTCTCTCGTGAAGCGTCTCTCGTGGTTCATGTTCTCCGTTTCACGTCTTGCGTCTTGCGTTTCACACGTCACGTTTGACTTTTCACGTTTTCCGTTTCACCGTTCATGGTCCCCGCCGCCAGGGTGTGCAACCGCGTCATCTCCCGATGTTCCTCGGCGCTGTACAACAACACCGGCCCGCGACCCGTTCCGGCGAATCCGGCCTCTGCCGTCTGCTCAAAGACGGCCTGAAATTCGCCTTCGGTGAGATGCTGGCCTCCCAATCCGCCGACGAAAGAACAGAGAGCGCGAGGCCGCGTTGCCTCATGATACAAACAGGCGGCGATTTCTTGATAGAGAATCCCGCCCTGCCCCGGAGCCAGGTTCTGATCCAGCACGGCCACGGCCCGTCGCCCGCACAAGGCCTGTCGAATGGCCTCAGCCGGCCAGGGGCGAATCACTCGCAACCGAAGCAGTCCCACCCGCTTCCCTTGCGCCCTGGCTGCGTCGACCGCCGCCTTGCCTGCACTTGCGCCCGCGTTGGTCATCACAAGCACATCTTCCGCATCATCCAACCGATACCTCTCGACCAGGTCATACCGCCGGCCAAACAAGGCATGAAACGATTCCGCCGCCTCCCGATGTACTTCGAGCGCATTCCGGGCCGCCAGATGCGCCTGATGCCGGAAATAGGCATAGGGGGTTCCGCCGATCACCGCCACACCCAACGCGTGCGGCGACGACGCCGTGAACCCGAGATGAGACGGCCGGAATGGCGGAAGAAACCGTCTGACCGTTTCCACATCGGGCACTGTGACCGGCTCACGGGTGAACGACAGCGTAAACCCGTCCAGATTCACGATCACCGGCAACATCACGCGTTCATCTTCCGCGATCCGGTAGGCCATCAGAATTGAATCCAACACCTCCTGGCAGGTCTCGGCATGAATCTGCAGAAACCCGGCGTCGCGCGCGGCCAACACGTCATTGTGATCCGACTCCAGCGTAATCGGAGCAGCCAAGGCCCGTGAGACATTGACCAGCACGAGCGGTGCGCGCCAACCGGAAATGGAATAGAGCAGTTCAAATGCATGGAGCAACCCTTGGCTGGAGGTGGCGGTAAAGACTCGCGCGCCGGTGACTTCCGCGGCGCCGGCCGCCGTCATCATCGAGTGCTCAGAGTCCATGTTCACGAATCGCGCGGCCAGCTCCCCGCCTTCGCACCACTTGGCCAGAGCGTCCACGATTTCGGTCTGCGGAGTAATGGGAAACGCCGGGATATAATCCACCTCGGCCAACCGGGCGCCCCAGGCAGCCGCAAGGTTCCCGGTCATCATTCGGCTGTCCATGCCGCCTCGCCTTCCTTCTCCCGCTCCGCGATCAAGGCGTGAGTCGGACATTCGCGCACGCAAATCTGACATCCTTTGCAATGGGCATAGTCTACGACCGGCTGCTCTTCCCGGTTCATTGCAATCACTCCGTCCGGACAATAGACGAAACACAACCAGCAGCCGTTGCACTTGTCTGCGACCAACACCGGGCGAAAGGTTCGCCACCCGCCCGTTTCACGCAACACGGAGTTTCCGGCCGCGCCAATCCTGGCTGTGCCTTTCGTCGGCGGTTCATAGGTTGGACTGTGCAACGACGCGGCGCGGCCCGCCCGGCCCGTGCCCTGGGGCAACCTGGCCGGCTCAACCGAGTCGTAGCACTGCCGCGCCACCGTCAGATTGCGCTCGATCACCGGCTCAGCCACGCCAAGATCATCGAGTTCCCGACTGATCGCCGACCGGACAGGCTCCCACCCCAGCCCCGCCAACCGCGCCGCGACAGCGCCGAGCAGCGCACTGATCGCCTCACCTTGCCCCAACTGTTGCAGAGCAATCCCCGTCACATCCCGCGTCGTCACCTGCTCAGGCAGGGACAGATGGACTCGCAACGCATCCGTACGCAACGACGAATTCACGAACAGGGCCGTCTCCCCGGTCATTCCGTCCAACACATGCGCCGCCGGATCTTCCAGCAACGAGGCGTCGGCCACCACAATGACATCAGGATACGCAATCGCCCCCCGCTCCCGGATCGGCTCTCGACTGAAGCGCGTGAACGAGGCAACCGGCGCCCCTCTTCGTTCCGCGCCGTAGATCGGGGAGTCTTGCGCCAGATACCCGCTCGCATAAGCCGCGGTTCCGAGAATGCGGCTGGCGGTTTTTGCGCCTTGGCCGCCGCGTCCGTGAAATCGTACCGCCACCATCTTAGGCTCGATCCGCCTTCTCCTTCTTGAAGGCTTCCTTTCCCGCCGCCAGCGCAGCGGCAATCATGGCTTCCGTGTCTTTCAGGTACCGTTTGGCCTCTTCCATCGTGCGTGAAAGGTCCGCGCGGATCTCCTTGGCCTTTTCCAACACATCCTCTTCCGTCCGTTGCGCATACCCTTTAATCGCTCGACGAGTTTCGTCGCCCGAATGGGGCGCATACAGGATGGCCGCCATCGCCCCGAGCATCGCCCCGCTGACAAACGCAATCGACACGCCCAGTCCCGAACAATGATGATCGTGATCCGCCATGATGCCGTCTCCTTCCCGACCGTCAGTTTTTGGTCCCTGGCCAGCCTCAAAGAACATCTATCTTGGGAGAAAGCAGAGGACGTGCCAGGAGACGGCGGCGAGAACGCAGCGAAGTCACAATTTTGACAAGGGTTTTACATGCGCAACAAGATGCAGCAGTTGAGCAGGAGTTCCATCTGGGGAATTACAGAACCGGGCGGGAGCCAACACTGTCGCAAAACGCGCCAGCTACCGGAGCCTTGGAATTGAACGTCTTAGCCCGCCTTAATCACGAGCACCTCTGCTGCACTCGCCGATTCACTGCTGCGCCAAACGAGCCGCCGGCACACGATTGGCACTCCGGCAATGCGGGCACCCTAGGTGAAGCGTCTCCGTCACCGCAGGACCTGCTTCCGGCAAGGTGCTGCGCCATTACCGATCGCACTGTTCGCCTTCACAGCTTCCCTCTCTGCCTCTCATCCTTCGATGTCCCATGCCTCGACCGTGACCATGTCCTCTTGCGAAGGTCCGTTCATACCGGACCAGCGCCCATATGTCTTCGTCCGTCAACTGGCCGGCAAAGCCGATCATGCCGGTGCCCGCCGATCCATGCTTGATGACCCAGAAAATTTCTCCTTCCGTGCGATGACGCCAGAAACCGTGATGCTGGAAGCTCCGGGGAGCAGGGTTCAATTGGGCCGCCGCCGGCCCGTTCCCGTCACCGAGCGGGCCGTGACAATTGACGCAGGCACCCTTGCCGGCATACAGGGCTTTCCCCCGCTCAATTGTCTCGGATGAGTCCGGCAGGGGGTTTCGCAGTTGCCTCGCCTCGGCCATCTGATCCGCCGGTACGCGTGGCCGCATCACATCGTGACCGGCCGCCCACGTACCGGATGAGCCGCAGAGTAACGCCACGAGGAGCGTCGCTGACACCGCCCGGCTTCGTCTCTGTTCCGCCATGGCCACGCCCTCCGAAACGCGCCTCAGCCCGACTGGCCTCCCGCCACAGTCAAAAGTCCAGCTCCGCCATCTTGCGATGGAAGCGGGTGATCACGTTGGGATCGGGGGTCAGCCGGATTTGCGCCTCATCTTTCCCCTTGTAGGGAAGCAGGTTCAAGACATAGCGCAGACTTTCCAACCGTGCCGCCTGTTTATCGTTCGCTTTGACGATGATCCATGGGCTGAAGGTTGTGTGCGTCTTGCTGAACATTTCCTCCTTGAACCGCGTATAGGAATCCCACAGCTCTTGCGCTTTTTCATCGACGGGGCTCAACTTCCATTGTTTGAGCGGATTCTGCCGGCGCGCCTCAAAACGTTTCGCTTGCTCCTCTTTGGAAATCGAAAACCAGAACTTAATGATGGTCACCCCGTCCTCATACAGCATATGTTCGAATTCGGTGACCTGCTGCAAGAACCGCTGATGCTCCTTCTTACTGCAAAATCCCATCACCGGTTCCACCACCGCGCGGTTGTACCAACTCCGGTCGAAAAAGACGATTTCACCCTTGTTGGGCAGTTGCCGGATATACCGTTGGAAGTACCACTGTCCACGCTCGTCATCCGTCGGCTTGGGTAAAGCCACCACCCGCATGGCCCGCGGATTCAAATGTTCGGTGAAGCGGCGGATCGTACCGCCCTTCCCGGCCGCATCCCGCCCTTCGACGAGAATTGCAATCCGCTGACCATCGGCCTGCACCCAGCGTTGCAGGCGGACCAGTTCCACCTGCAACTGCCGCAACTCCTGCTCATAGAGCAGCGTCTTGCGCACCTCTTCCAGATCGACATTCTTGCTTTTGATCAGTTGGATGAGGCCCCTCGGCGTATTGATCCGCCGGAGATCCTCTTCGGTGAGCATTCTCCCCGCCTCACCAATCGAGCCGGCTACCACCCCGCCGCTGGAAGGTTCGGCAGCGTGGTACCCGTCTCCTTGTCTCGGCACAGCGGTGGGAATAATCTCCAACTCATCTTCCGGCAGGCCGTTGTTCGCCAACGCCTCCACCGGTTCCGTCCCCGCGCGATCCTTCCTGCCCTTTGATTTTCCGTTCGACTGCCCGTCTGCTGCCATTCGCGTGCCCTCCCCAGATCTGCCTCAAAAAGTGACGTTCCGATCACGTTCGGCGACGGCCTTGATGTAATCGGGCATGCCCTTGATCACCGCGCCTGCCACGAGGTCCGCCGCGCCAATCTGCCGCGCAACCGCACAGGCCCCGCACACCCAGATGGGAATCTGCGCCGCCTGCACCGCGGCCACCAGATCTTTCAACGGCGTGAGGTTCACGCCGGTCACATGATCGGCCGTGCCCTTGCGCCCCAGCGTCACGGCCTCGTTCCACAACCAGAGCACCACATCATGCCCCTGTTCCTTGGCGGTCTTGGCCGCCATGAACGGCAGGGTTGCCATCGTCGGATCGTCCGTACCCCGGCTGCCGGAAATGATAAACGTCGCCATTGGTCAATCCCCCCGTGAATCGTCGTTCGTGAAGCGTCTTTCGTCCGTGAAGATAAGCGCGGATGGCAGATCGCGTATGGCCGAGCGTGAAGCAACCGTGGCAGATCACTTCCCCGTGCCCTGCGCGTCGGCCATCTGCTCTCTGTGCGTACTTCATTTTGCCAAACTTCTCACATATGCAATCAACTGCCACACCTGCTCATCCGGCAACCCGGCAAAGGACATCATGCCGGTGCCGGGCGACCCGTTCTTGATAATCCAGAACAACTGGCCGTCGGGCAACTCCTTCATCATCGACCCGCAGGTGAAATTTCGCGGCGGCGGAACCAGCGCCGCGCCCATGAACCCCTGGCCATTGCCCTTCTCGCCATGGCACATCGCGCAGGCTAGCGGCTGGGCCGTCTGTAAAAACAGCGTCTTGCCTGCTTGAATCGTGGCGTCCGAGTGCGGCAACGGACTGGTCTTGGACAGGAAATCCGACGGCGCCTTCGCCGTTTTTCGCGGCTGCGGACACACGCCGCTGGGGCCGTCACCGCCGCCAGCCGCCGGCGCCACGTCGGCGCCGCCTTTGAAGGTGGCTCTCAAGTAGGCCATCACGTCCGCGACACCCTGTTGCCCGATGGTCAGGCCCCAATACGGCATGTTCGGCGATTTGCCCATCGCCGCGCCGCCGTGATTGATCACGTTGTACAGATACTCCGTCGGCACCTTGTCGAAGGGAATGTTGGCATGAATCGCCGGCTTGGGAGTGAGTCCGGAAGCGGCCGGCCCGTCGCCCTTGCCATGGGCGCCGTGACATTGCGAGCAATATTCCTTATAGATCACTTTGCCGCGGTCGACACTCGCCGTCCCGAACTCCGGAGCGGTCCAGGGTTCATAATACTTAAAGTCCTTCACTCCCTGGCCCATGAGGAACCCGATGACTGCCCGTAGCTGCGGCTCCGTCGCATCGGCCAGGAACTCCCCGCTGTGGGGCGTGAAATCCTGCGGATTCAACCCGAACCTGAACAGCCAGTCCTTGTCGTACCGTTGACCGGCCGCCGCGAGCGAGGCGCTCTGCGGCCCGCCAATGAGTTGACCGTTCTCCTCGATCAGGTGACAGCCGAGACAGGCGTGGGCTTTGTAGGCCATGCCGCCGAACGCGGCATCGAACTTACTGACCTTCGAGAGGTCAAACGCTCCGACGGTCACCCGCGGATCCTTGTTGTGCTGGGCAAAATACTCCGCCATTGCCGTCGCATCGTCTTCGCTCACCACCGGATGCCGTATCGGCCCTTCAGCCAGGTCCCACCGATACCCCTTGGGATAGAGCGGCGCTTCTTTTCCTGTGAGATACCGGAGCAACCAACTGCGTTGATACTTACTCCCGGCCCAGATCAAATCGGGCGCTTTCAGGTTGAAGCGGGAATCCGGCTTGCCCTCCAATCGATGGCATCCGGCGCAATTGGCCTGGATCAGCTGTTTCACATGGCTCTGGTCACTGCCCAGGAGCAGGCGCGGAAACGACATCAATCCCGCCATGATGACCAAGGCGCACCCGACCATCACCAACCGTCTTCGACCCATGAGGCCCCCCTTTCGTTCACTCCGCTCGTGAGGCCCGCTTACCGCGTGGCGAGCCAGGCATGAATGTCCGCGATGTCCTGATGACTCAGCACCGCGCCCCAGGCCGGCATGGGACCGCGCCCATGAAGCACCGTTTCCCAAAACGCGCCCTCATTCTTCAAAATCATATTGCGCGCCAATGTCGGCCCGACGCCGCCCGCCGCGCCTTCTCCATGACAGGCCTGGCAGTTATGCGCATACAACCCAGCCCCCCTCGCGGGGAGACCGGTCAGCGGACCCTCGGCAGCCACACTCTGATTGGAAGCCGGTTGACTCATCGCCAATTCCTGCTCGATGGTCGGCAGATTGTCTTCCGCGCCCTGATGGTTCCGAGCAACCAGATAGCGCAGGACCAACGCCGCTTCATCCTTCGACAAGTCCGCGCCCCAATGCACCATCTTCTCGACTGTGGCGGCCCAGCGATCTTCCGACAACCGTTGCTGGGAGATGAGGTCGGTGGTATGGCAGACCGCGCACCGAGCCATGATCAAGGTCGCAGCCCGGCGAGCCAGTGCAGGACTCAAGGACGCTCGATCCTCTTCCTGAGCAACGGTGACGACGACCAAGCCCAGTGTCATGCACAGCAGTGTGGCGAGGGTAAGGGAGGACACCCGCTGCGGCACGCTCATGCCGCCACCATCACGGTCAATCGATCCCATCCGCTCCACAAGAACCCGCCTGGATTCCAAGGGCTGGTTGGCGGCTGTTGGTCTCCTCCCGCATCCGTGGCCCGGCACACAATCGCGGCAGGCCCGACTTTTTTGGCATGCCAGACATATTGCCAGTGCCGCCAGGCATAGGGCTGTTCCTCGCCAAGCAGGCGAGCCAATTCCCAGGTTGTTCCGTCATCGCAAGAGACTTCCACCTTCGCCACGGGCGATTCACCGGCCCACGCCACTCCTTGAATGGTCACCGGCCCGGTCTTCAGGGTATCTCCTTCGCCGGGCGCTGCAATGAGCGACTTCACCGGCATCTGCTCGACCGGCACCATCACGCTTCCGGGCAACCCCGAACCCGGCTGAATCGACGTCTCCGGCATACGGTAGGCCTGTTGCATGTAATAACCGGGCGCCTCTTCGGCCCGTACCGTGACTTCGGTCAGCCATTTCATGCAGGATTCCGCCATCCAGCCGGGCGTGATCACGCGCAGCGGCGCGCCATGCAGGAGCGGTAACGGACGGCCGTTCATTTCATAGGCGAGGAGCGTATCCGGATGGAGCGCTTTGGCGAGGGGGATGCTGCGGGTGAACAACGGCACGGTCGGCAGAGCCGGACGATCGGCGCCTTGCATTTGCACATGTAAGCCCTGCGGCTTCACTCCGGCCCGCTCCAGAACATCGCGCAACCGCACGCCGGTCCACTGCGCATTGCCGACCGCGCCGCGCTCCCACTGCACACCCGGCACTTTGGGGCGATGATGGGCGCGTCCGTTGCCGCTACATTGCAGCACGGCGGTCAGCGAAACCGGTTCGAATTGTTGCAGGTCCTTGAGCGTGAGGCTCAGCCCTTCCTTGACCAGGCCCTTTACCGCCAACCGCCAGGCGTCCGGTTGGAGCGCCTCGGCCGGAGGCGGGCCGAAATGACTCCGGACGAAAAACCGTTCGTTGGGGGTCAACCAGGATGCGAACTCGCGCACCGGCGTTTCGGCGTCGAATGGCCGCGTGACCCGAACCGTCAGCGGGCCGGATGCGGCCGCCTCTGCCTGTTGAGCGAATGCGGCCGCCGATGCCCGATGCCCCAGGACAATGCCGGCCCCCATTCCCTTGACCAATGTCGTGAACCAGGCGCGACGCGACAGGTTCCCCATCCTAGATTCCCCCGGCCGGAGCGGCATGGCCGTGCGGATTCAAATCGATGACAATATCAGCCGGCATGACGATCGATTGATGCACGGTACAGGCGTGGGCCATCTTCAACAGCCGCTCTTTCTGCTCAGGCGTCACGCGGTGCGGCAGACGAATCGCCAGCTGAATCTGTCCGACACGATGCGGCCCTTCGGCAATTGTCCACTCTGCGTCGATCTTCAACCCTTCACGGGAAATATCGTGCCGCGCGCAGAATTGGCCGACAAAATAGCCCACGCAGCTGGCGACCGATCCAACGAACAATTCGACCGGCGTCATCCCTGCATCCGCCCCCCCTCCGTCCGCCGGTTGATCGGTGACGACCCGGTGGCGATCGCTGAGGATGTCATAGCGGGTTCCTCCTTGATAGGCCACACTCAGCTTCATCCTCGATCTCCTCTATCTGGCTTAAGGCGCATCTGCCGGCTTGTCTCCCTTCGGCCAATCACTGCCCCTCCCTGCGAAATCCGGCCGCGGTTGCGAGTTGATGTAGGCGGCAACATCGTAGGCATCCTGATCCGACAGCGCCCACCCTCGAGTGCGTGGCATGTTCGATTTGATGAAGGAGGCGGCCACCGGCACACGGGCCATTTCCGAGCCGATACTGTACGAGTTCGCGCCCCAGACGGGCGGCGCCGCCATGGTGCCCTGACCATCGGCACCATGACAGAACGCGCAGCGCGAGGCGAATACCTTCCCTCCATTCAGGGGATCAGGCGGTTTGGTCGACGGCAAAGACGGAATCCCGCGCCACGCCATCCGACTCCCCGACGGCACATCCTTCGACAACCATTCGATGTACGCGACAATCGCCTGGAGTTTGTGGCTCTCCTGCGGAATCGCTTTCCCGTTCAAATTCCGCTCAAAACATTCGTTGATACGGTCCGCCAGCGTCAGGACTCTCCCGGCCCTGGCCCGGTATTCCGGATAAACCCGCGAGAGGCCGACGTAGGAGGCCGAATTCGGGTCGAGCCCCGCATCCAAATGGCAATTGGCGCAGGTGAGCCCGTTGCCAACGTAGGGTGCGGCGAATTGCTGCGTATGAACGACCAGTTCATATCCCAAGCGGATTTGTTCGCCGCGCTGTCCGCCGGGAATGGAATCGGGAGAAGGATGGCTGAACAGAGCATCGAGCCCGGCTGGTTCGGGGTGAGTCGTAGCCAATGGCGCGCCGCCTCGTGTGTCCTTCGACTCGACGCAGCCTGCACTCAATCCGGCGAGCAACATGAGGCTGACGAACAGATATCGCATACGTAAATAGACTCGCAAACTACATACCACAGGGACGCGAATGCGCTGAACGGAATCGGCTTCGGGCATGCGTGACGAAGGAATACCGCAGTTGCGCGCCCGTATCCTTGGCGACAAAAGCCACAGTCCCTCCCTCCCGCCTGCGGCATCGTGCTACAGCGTACGCTCATGCATGACGGTCTTGGAATGTGTTGATTAGGGCCAGGTGTGAGGAAAAGGATTCGTGGGAAGACTCCGTCGCCCGTTCATCTTGGTTCGATCATGGCTTGAGCGAGCGAATGTAGGCAATCATATCGTTCAACTTGTCCTCGTCGAAGGCCGCGGCATAACCAGTCATGGCCGTCCCTGGACGTCCCTCCTGAATGACCTTGCGCAATTGCGCATCCGTTTTCTCCTGTGTCGCCTTGGCTGTGAGATTGGCCGGCGCCGGCGAGAGGTAGGCGGCCATGTCACTATCGCCTTTTCCCCCCGGTCCATGACAATTCTGACAACTCTCGCGATACAGCTTCTGCCCCGTTGCTGGATTCCCCTTGCCGGAAGCAGCCAGACTGATCGGGATCACTCCCAGCACCACCCACATCATGACGCCCGGATAGGCCATTGTTCGCATAACGGTTCCCCACGGTGAAGTTTGGAGAAACGGCGGCATCAGGTCGCACGTTTCAAACTCAACATGTAACTCGTCAGGTCATTGAGCTGCTGATCGGTCAGAGGGAACTTCGGCATAAACGACCCGGGCGACACGGACTTCGGGTCCCGAAAATGTTTCAGGTGCCAGTCCCGATCAGGCCTCGTATCCCCTACCGTAGACAGGTCAGGCGCCACGGCCCCTCCCTCTCCATGAATCCGATGGCAGCCAGCACAACCAAACTGCGCATAGACGGCACGGCCCTGCGCCACAGCCGGATTGGTTCTCGGTACCGCATACAGATGTGTGATCGAAATGCCCAGCAGCCCGAAGACGACAAGGAGGAACAGCAGGCCGCTCGCGAGCGCCACAGGCCGCCGAATGGGATTTCGCACCGGATTCCGATCGATAAACGGCCAGAACAACATGATCAGGATCACACAGAGCGGCAGCACCCAGGTCGCCACCGGTTCCAACGGTCCATGCACATACTTGAGCAATTCGTAATAAAACAGAAAGTACCATTCGGGAACCGGCACAAAACTCGTGTCGGAGGGGTTCGCCTTGTCGGTGAGGGGTAAGGGAATGCTGAACGCCAGTGCCACAACAACCAGAAATACGCCGGCGATCACGACGGCGTCCATGTAGACCTGCCGCGGGGCAAAGGTCTCGGCGCCCAATGACGCTCGATCGTCGGTCCAGGGCCCTGCCGGCCCTACTCGCCGCAGGACGAACAGGTGCGCGGCAATCCCCGCGATGAGGATCGCGGGCAGGAACAGCACATGAATCGCAAAAAATCGCGAGAGCGTCAGCGCGCCCAGGATTTCGCCGCCGCGCAGAACACGAGAGGCAAAGTCCCCGATGAGGGGAACGGTGCCCACCATATTAATCCCGATCTGGGTGGCCCAATAAGCCGTTTGATCCCACGGCAGGAGGTAGCCGGTGAACGCGAAGGTCATCACGATCAGAAAGAGGATCACCCCAACCATCCACATGACTTCACGCGGGGCTTTATAAGCGCCATAGAGAAAGGTTTGGAGCATGTGGAGACCGATCGCGACGACCATCGACGATGCGCCCCAATGGTGAAGGCCACGCACCAACCATCCCAGGAAGATCTCGGTTTCGATAAATCGAACGCTGTCGTAGGCGTGGTCGGGGGTGGGCGCATAATACAGCGCGAGGAACATACCTGTGGCGGCTTGGAGGACGAACAGGAACAGCGTCACCGAACCGAACACATAGATCCAGCTGGCCCCGCCCGGAATCGGCTCATCCAGCAAGGTGCGCTGAACCGGTTTCAGATTCAGGCGGCGATCGAGCCAATTGTAGAGGCGAGAAGACATAGGCCTTGTCGGACGTGAATCGTGCACCGTCACGCCGGTTCAGACGTGTGATCATTCACGCCTGGTCCCCGCGGGTAGTTACACTTCTACGCTGCGTGAAAGTCCCGATTTGAAGTCTTTATACATAACCAGGAGGCGGCCATCCTGCACCTTCGACGGCAAGACATCCAACGGACGCGGCGCCGGCCCTCCGAGGACGAGACCATTGATGTCGTAGGAGCTCCCGTGACACGGACACAGGAACTTGCGTTCTGTCTCGTCCCAGCGATACCCGCAGCCCAAATGGGTACAGATCGGCGAAAATACCTTGATGTCGCCCTGCGACTGTTTGACCGCCCACACCGCCTTCTCGGATTTCGCTTCCAGCCAGCCATCGCGCACGGTCGTCACATGGTCCAATTGCGTGGGGCGTCCAGCCGACAAGGCATCGATCGGACCGATGTCGACCCATTCCTGTCGTCTCCGCATGAACGCTGGGGACACCAACGAGCCAAGGAGCGGAACGGCCAACCCTACGGCCACCACGGCCGCCGCCGCCGCGGTCACCCATTGAAAAAATGTCCGACGCGACCCAACCGGCGTCGAAAATCCTTCCCCGCCACTGCTCGTGTTTTCGTCTGAATGACTCACGTTCACTTTCCGTCGTAAGGGCTGCTCTCGGAGGGGCGGGGACACGGGAGTAGATCCACTCCCGTGTCCTCTGACATCACCAACGCTGAGACACTCCCTCAGACCATCTAGCTCTCGATGTCCAATCCCAGACCAATTCTGGCGCGCAGCAAATCGTGCCGGGTCAGCGTATAGACGATGGCGCCGTCCCGTTCGACGGGAAGATTGAGCAGGTGCTTTTCTTCCATGATCCGAACCGCCTCATCAATCGAGGTATTCGCCGTCACGATGATCCGCTGCTTGATCATGATCTGGTCCACGGTCACCTGATTCAGATCCACATTCGAGTCGAGCGCTTTCAAAAAATCGAATTCACTGATGAACCCGACATATTGCCCCGCGTCATCGACCACAGGCGCCCCGGGCGTATGAGTCGCCAGCAAATCAGCCGCGACTTCCATCGCGTTTTGGTTACGATTCACGAGTGTTTGGTTCGTTCCCACAATCTGTCCGACAGTCTTAAAACCGCCTGCCGGTATACCCTCTCTCACCATCTTGGGCATCATTGCCTCCTTCGCGATATTCCAGTGACGGAATTGTCACTGGCACTTCGCAGACGGTCTTCAAGCCACAGACCGCACCGCTTCACTCCAACGGGACCTCGTTCTGCCCGTTCAGGAACGAACCCGGCTCCCCCGCCGAACGAGTCAGAGTTTTTTGCCCGCTTCGATGTGGCAGGTGTTGACGCCGAACAGCGTCCACACCGGACAATATCCGATCGCTCCCGTCACCAACGCGATGGTTCCTACCGCCAGGGTCACTCCCGTACCAATAGGCGGAAGCCCGGCAACGGCTCCAATACCGATCAACAGGACACCCAGGACAATCCGGACCGGCCGCTCAATACCACCGACATTGCAGGCCATCACTGCACCTCCTTCGTTGCGACCGCGCGACTCGCCGTGACGCATCAGCTTTCTACTCTTGCTCCACGGGCGGCCACTCAGTCAAGCCCGTTACCTATGTGAGTCCTCGACGTCGAAATGGATTCATCTTCTCTGGAAGACGCGCCCGTCGGCAGGCTCAAGAGCCGGCTGACGCTTACTTATCTGTCGCAAAACGATACATATCGTGGCAGGTGGTGCACCGAGCCGTCATGCTCGAAAGGCGATGGAGGATTTGAACCGAAGATTCACCCTGCGCGATGCCGTCCGCCAGATGATCCATGTCTTTGTGAATCGACATCCCCATTTGCTTAAACGCCAGGGGAAGTTTCAACATGATGGCCGGGTTGACGTCCGCCGCCATCGCCATGCCGGCCGCGCGGGCTGAGTCTTCAGCCGCCTTGAGCGGTTGATCCGTGGTCCCCAGCACTGTAACGACACCGTGCACGGCCTTCAGTAAACCTCGCATTTCCGCCAACACCATCTCTCTTTCCGACGGCGCAAGGATAATCTCTGTGCGGCCGTCACTCCCCGGTCTGGTATGGCCTTGCACGAGAAACGTCGACATGATGCCGATCGTCAGTATCCACAGCGCCGCAATTCCCCAACCAAAGATGCGCCAATTCATAAGATGACGGCTCCCATTCATTTAGCTCGCCCTATTCATGACGGGTCCTCGTGCATTCGCCGGGTCACGGTGCGAGACCGGCGCGCGGAGCCGGCAGGACCCGTGGCCTACTCGTGCAGAAGGTTGAAGGGCCGAGGGGCAAACCCGCCGGCCGAAGGCCCGTCGCAGCGGTGAATCGGCGAGTGCAGCAGGCGTACTCATGAATCAGGCGGGTTAGGGAGCCCCCCGGCCAGCCCCACTGCCCAACTGCCGCAGATAGGCCGTCACCTCGCGCATTTCCTCTTCGGATAACACAAACTTCCAGGCCCCCATTGCCGTGTCCCTGCGCCCATCGTGAATCGTTTTTAACAAGGTCGCATCCAACTTGGCTTGCGCGGAGGGAGCGGTGAGATCAGCAACAGGCGGCGTGAACGTCATCGCGCCGTTCCCTTTCCCTTCCACACCATGGCAACGGATGCAGAGATTGGCATAGAGCATCTTCCCTTTGCTGGCACCCCCGTTGCCCGCATACACGCCGCCCGCCATCGCCGAGAAGAGGAGCAGTGGCAAAACACCAATCACTCCGGCTCGTAGATTCATGGGTTGCTCCTTTCTCGGCGCCCGCCATCGGAAAGGTCGCAGAGCAATGCCAGGGAGAATGCGATCCTCGTGCCAATCACACGTGTCGAAAAACGGACGAGAACAGCCGCGAGAGACGCCGGGTTACCGCACACAGATACAGGGCAGCTCGCAGGAGGCTGGAGAGAATCACCCCATCGTACGCGGCGTCCTGGCGCAAGATGCCACAGCCACAAACGTCACACGATCGTGGGCTCCAGGGTGATGCGTGTTTTCATCGAATTGGAGATCAGGCAGTTGGCTTCCGCTTTTTCGATCAGTTCCCTGGCTCTTGCGGCATCACCTCCTGAGGAAAGTGTGATGTGGGGTCGCAAAGTAATCACCGTGACCTGAAACTTTCCATCCACGAGTTCCAGGCGACCTTCCGCGTCACAGTGATATGCGGTGAACGCCAGGCCGCCGCGCTCCGCAACGGCCAGAAACGTGGTCATGAGGCAGATGTTGGCCGCCGCCACGTACAAATCCTCCGGCGACCAGATTCCTGCATGCCCTTTGAATTCAGGAGGTGTCGCGACCTGAATCTCAGGCTTGCCCTCGCTGGTGATCGTCCCTTTCTTCTGCTCAGTCCATTTGACCGCCGTTCGATACGTATACACCTTACTGCGAGCTTCCATTGATCCCTCCGACATTGGGGTAATGCATGTTTGAGTGACGACTCGCCGCAACTCTCCTCGCCTGGAGCCACGAAGGATACCCGAACATCTTCAGTTCTACTCAGCGGATGAGCAAGCCCGAGCCTTCATCGCCGGCCCTAGCAGGCTGCGCTAAAAGACTGTCCAGCAAGGCCGCAGCAAGCGAAGAGGCGAATCGTACTCGCGCAGTACGGCGAGGCTCTGAGCGCCGCGAGAACGCCGCTGGCGGACTTTTTTCGCAGCTTGCTACAGATGGTAGTCGCCTGCAGCCTCGGGTTGGTACAGGACATCCTTGATGCGCACGGTTCGCCTGCCCGCCGGCACCGGCCAATCGACCATCTCACCTGCCCGCGAACCCAACAAGGCGGTTCCGATCGGCGCGAGCACCGAAATTTTCTTCTCAGGGAGGCTGGCATCCGAAGGAAACACCACCGTATAAACGCTTTCCTGGCCGGTATCCACATCCTCGATCCTGACTTGTGAATTCATGGTCACCACGTCATGAGGAATGGCGGACGGGTCCACGATATGCGCACGATCAAGCTCATGCGCCAGGCTCGCCAAATGGTCCCGATCCCGACCGATGCTCGTGCGGGCCTTCAGCACATCTCTCAGGCGAGACAGGTCGAGGGCAGTCATAGCAATACTCTGGGAATTCATGCCTCCTCTCCTTTGATAACTTGTCGATCCAGCACGCTCGGAACCACCCGGCGATGGCCCGGTTCGAACCTCGCCCTGTTCACGGTCAACACTGGACAGGTCGCCCGGCGCAACACCGCCTCTGCAACACTCCCGCATCGCTCCGACGACCTTCCGCGACGCCCATGCGTCCCCATCACGATAACGTCGGTGTGACGCCGCAATGCGCAGGCCAGAATGGCATCGGAAGGCAGGCCGCCGCAGATTTCCACCTCTGCCGGAAGTCCGAAGGCAGTGACGACGTCCCGGAGTTCCATCAACTGCCGATTCCAGTAGTCCCGCTTCGACGACTCGTCTTCAATCACCCCGAGACCGCAGTCCAGGTCATACCCGGCCGGCTCCAGCACGTGCACCAGCGTCACGGCAGCGCCGACACCTTGGGCCAGGTGAACACCATACTCGACCGCATCCAAGGAAGGGGCCGAAAAATCCACTGGCGCCAGAATACGCTGAATCACGGCAGGCCGGTCGGCCAGCAGAGATTCGACGGCTTCTTTCCGCACCCCTGGGACCGCGAGAACCGGACAGGGCCCTTCATGGACCAATTGCTCAGCCGTCGTGCCGATCAGCCCGTAGAGCAGGTTGTGCCGTCCCTGTGCGCCCACCACAATGAGGTCCATATCTTTTTCCCTGGCGGCCTGGTGAATGTGCTCGCCCGCGTTCCCCAGCAGCAGCCGGACCCTGGCTGGAATACCCCGGCGTGCCAGGTCGTCCCGCACCTCTTCCAACTGTCGCGCTGCGGCTGTCCGCGACCGCCCCACCGTGGCGAAAGACTCCATATCCGCCCGTAACTCGTGAGGCATCTCGATCACATGCAAGATCTCCAACTCCGCATCCCAGGCGCCGGCGAGGTGAATCGCATACTCCTGAGCGCGGCGGGCATCCGCCGAAAAGTCCGTGGCGAACAAGATGCGCTTCAATAGTGGCGTCGTCATGGCTGCTCCTTCAGACAGTTGGACGATTGTTTGGGACGCCCGGCGGTTTCCCGCGGAGGAGACGCCGGGCAAGAGACGAACGGAGCGCGGGGCTCATGGCACTAAGAGAGACGATCGTGAACGATTGATGTGGTTGTTCACGCAAGATAGGTGCCACGTCTTTTCCAGTCACAGGTCAACGGAAGTCCGCAATCGAGGCTGCGTTTCTACGAGGTTGTCCGGCCGCGATCCTGTTTCATTGTTGCCATTTGCAGCAACACCTCCTTGCCTGGTGAGGCGATACACCCCGCTGTGACGGAGAGGAGGCCTGGCCTCCGGTCGGCCGTCCATTCGCCCGAACACGGGGGCGCCCTCAGCGGCCGCCCATCCCATGTTGCGCCATGGCGACATCGAGGGAACGCGCCGACTGGAATTCAGCCGCTGCAGCATTCAGATACTGCGTGACCGACGCTGTATCCCGACCCAGACGCGCGAGTGTCTTCATGACTCGATCCGGACCGCTCCACTCGCTCCACCACACCCCCCGCATTTCCATCACCGCGGCCGAAGCGGGCGCGGGAGCCAGGAGATCGCGCGCGAGGCTACGGACCGGCATGCGCTCGTAAATGTCGCGAAGGACTTGCGGCTCCTTCGGCGTATTGATCACCTGGGCGAGCCGTTCGAAGAGTGTCATCATCTCCGGCAGGACTCGATGCCCCAGGCGCCACAACAGTTCGACATGTCCGGCCATGACGCAGGTGCTCCACACTGCCCCCGACGCATAGGCCAGCCGCGCCAATTGAGGCTCCGGGTTGTGCAAGAACGTGTTGACCGCCCGGACTGAGCGGAGGCCGAGCCTGACCAATTCCTGACCGGAGGTGATCCAGCCATACTCTGTGTCCGGTGCATCCGGGCGCGCGGCGAGCACGACCACTTTCTCCGGCAGCTTCTCGGCTGCACGGATCGCATACAGTGTCTCCCCGAGAAACCGTTCCTCGGGGTAGACAAACTGATTGGCCGGAGCAATCAGCACCGTCCCCTCCGGATCGCGCGCGCGGATATAGGTCAAGGGCAGGAATAATCCGGCCGCTGTGCCGGCATTGCGCGGCTGCACCAGGACCATGCCCGGATTCCGTTCGCCGATTTGCGGCCAGGCCTCCTGATGACCGCGCCCGACCACCACCAGCGTGCGGGCAGGGCTCGTGACGCTGAACGTACGGTCGAGCGTATGCTGGAAGACAGACCTCGTCCCCAAAAATCGACAATAGTGGTTCGGAATCGTCCGGCCTACCCACCTCTTCACGGCCGGCTGCATCCGGACTCCGTCTCCTCCCGCAAGTACGATCGACCACCGCCGTCCGAGTTGATCCCTTCCCTCTCGCATGATGACCTCCTGCCGGTCTCCAAACCGATCGTTCGCAGCCCGGATTGTTCCTGTCTGCCACACAAAGGACCTGACGGGCGCGGCCCATGTCACTCCCGATCAATGAGATGGCTTACTCGGATAAATCGAGCAGGGACAGGCCCCAGAAGACCATGCTCCCAATCGCGGCCATGACGACCACCATCAGCAACAGAGCCGGCGCCAAGGTGAGGATCTGTTTCATCGCATCCTCCTTTCTGTAGGTGGTCTTTCGTGGAGCCACACCAATTCCATTCCGTCACCATACTTTAGCCGGACAAGATGAATGGCTGATGAACAGAGCATGAAGAATTCTTCATGCTGAAGCGCGGCGCCGATGGACGAGGGGAATAGAGGAATCAGACAGGGCGCGAGAACGCAGAAGACGACCAGTCCGGATGAACGGCTATGCGTGGATGGCGGGGAACGTCAACATGAAGACCGACCCCTTGCCCACTTCGCTCTCCACGGCGATGGCGCCATGGTGAGCCTCCACAATTTCTTTCACGAGGGGGAGGCCGAGACCATGCCCGCCTGAATCCCTGGCGCGAGCCGGGTCGGTCCGGTAAAAAGGTTCAAAGAGATGCGGCAGGTGTTCGCGGGCAATTCCCTGCCCGGTGTCTCGAATCGCGACATGCACGTGATTTTGCGCGCCGCTGAGGCATAACGCCACGGTGCCTCCCGGATCGGTGTACCGCAAGGCGTTATCCAGCAGATTGATGAAGACCTGCTTGAGCCGTTCGGCATCACCCAACACCGGCTGCACCGGTTCTTCTTCCAGCACCAATGTCAGCCGCCGATCCTCCGCGACCGGAGTGAGGTCATCGATCAATTCTTTCAGCAGCGGCTGGAGCGTCAGGACCGACAGCTCTACCGGCGGCCGCTCGCCGGCAAATCGGGCGAGCGTCAGCAGCGAACGGGTCAGGACGATGAGGCGTTGCACTTGTTCGAGATTCGAAACCAGTACGTCACGATAGTCGTCGGCCGATCGCGAGCGCTGCAACGCAACTTCGAGGTTGCCCTGCATCACTGTCAGCGGGGTTTTCATCTCATGCGCGGCATAATCGGTAAAGCGTCGCTGGCTCTCGGAGGCCCGCTGCAACCGGTCCAGCATGGCATTAAATGCCTGGGCCAGCCGCTCGAATTCTTCAAACGGCGCATTCAGATTGACTCGCGAGCGCAGGGCCGACACGGAAATACTCTCAGCGGTGCGACTCAAGGCTTCCACCGGACCGAGCACTTTCCGGGCCAGCCAACCGCTGCCGAACCAGGATGTGACCAGGACGGCGACCGATCCGAGCATGAGCAACCCCATAAGACTCCGATGGGTTCTGCGAAAAAACGCCAGGGATTCTTCGGCCTGCAGCAGGTATCGCACATCGGCCTGCTGCCGGATCGGAACAAACACCCGTCGCACCAACGCCCCCGAGTCCATCTCGACCGTCTCATACACCACTTCGCCCCGTTTGCCCCGCGCCAGCACCCCCTCCTCCACCGACGGTCTTGGCACCACGGCGCTGCCCTGCCAGACGACCGTGCCATCGAGGCCCAGGATATGGACGGAGTGCGAGACCTCGCGGAGTTCCTTCATCCGGTCGTCGGCCACTTGCGCGCCGCGCGGGACCACGATCTCATGGTCAGACCGCGTCAGAAGTTCCGGTCGTTGCTCGATCAACTCGGCCAGGGTATCAGCGAAGCCGAACAATCGGCCGTCCACGTATTGCTGCAGCAGACTATGAAATCCTGTGTAGACGGCCACGTTGAATCCGCCCAGCAAGGCCGCGATCAAGGCCACCGTATACAACCGGAACTGGGCGCGAAAGCTGCTCATTCACTCGCCTCCAGCTTGTAGCCCACCCCGCGCACCGTGGCGATCAACGGCAGGGCGAAATCCCGGTCGATCTTGACGCGCAAGGAGCGGATGTACACATCCACCACATTCGTCATCGGATCATAGTTCAATCCCCACACACGCTCCAGAATCGCCGTGCGGGTGAGCACGATATCGCGGTTCCGCAGAAGAAATTCCAACAGGGAAAATTCTTTGCTCGTGAGCGCAATTTCCTTCCCGCCCCGCCACACCCGTCGGGAGGCCGGGTCCATCTCGAGATCGTGAGCCTTCAGACGGCTGCCGATATGCGGCCCCCCTCGCCGCAGCAGAGCTCTGATGCGTGCGACCAGCTCCGTAAACGCAAACGGTTTCGTCAAATAATCATCCGCACCGGCATCCAGGCCGGCGACCTTATCCTCCACCGAATCGCGCGCGGTCAGCAAAAGAATCGGACAACGGTTCCCGCGTTCACGAAGTCGCCGGCACAGGGCCAACCCGTCCACCTTGGGCAACATCACGTCCACGATCAACAGATCGTAACTGTCATCCGCGGCCAACATGAATCCTGTTTCGCCGTCGGCGGCCATCTCCACCGTATGCCGCTCCTCTTCCAGTCCCTTACGAAGGAATTGCGCCAGATCGGCGTCGTCTTCGATGACCAGAATTCGCATGCATGCCTCGTGTCCTGCGCATCCCTCCGGCCCGAACAGGGACCCTCGTCCCGCGCAATAGCGCCATCATATCAGGGAGCAAGCGGCGGTTTCGCCTTCATGAAGACTTCTTCATGTGGTCTTCATCCATATCTCATGTGCGGATCCGATCGAGGAGGCGGGCGATGACGACTGCCGCGGCAGAACGGGAGGAGGCCGCACACACGACCGGACGCAAGGCGGGGGATTACCAGAATGTCATGCTCGACCTCGCCATCTGTGTCACGCCCCACAACAGAAAGAGGCCATAGACCGTGCCGAAAAACCAGGGGAAGCTGATCGCCCGATGCGCCCACCACTGGCGATGTTGACGGAACGCCCAGGAGGGCGCGAACGTGCGCGGCTCATTCGTTTCATCCACAATCGTTTCACGATGTTCGCGCAGCCGGTAGAGACTGCTGACCGGTTTCCGGTCCTGCCAGTCCGGCATGGATTCAATGCCCCGCAGTTGCCATTCCCACAAGGCGTTCTGCCCGGAAAACCGGCCCAGGACAATCGCCATCTGCGCGCTCATAAGAATGCCGATGGTGCTCAGCAACACAATGACCAGCGTGAAGGGCAAGGCCAGGGATTCACGCGACACGAGTAACCCGATGACGGCGACAAAAATGGAATTGGCCGTCAGATAATCCGACAACATGGTGTGGTAATCCCGCACGCCGGAGGTCCAGAGCGTCAAGAGATGATTGTAGTCGGACTGCATGGTGTCGTGATTCTGAGCCATGCGGCTATGCTCCACTGCCGGCCTGATCCACCAATCGATAGGCATTGCGCAGGTATTGTCCGACCATGCGCTGCGTGTTGAAAAACGCCCCGTTGATCGCAATCGCGTGCTTCATGATGTCGATGAATCTGTCCCGATCCTTGTAGAAGCAGGGCAGGACGTGCTGTTCGAGTTTGTCATACAGAGCGGCGGCATGGCAGGCCTCCATCTGTTCCGGCGGGGAGGCGCAGGTTTCGACTTTCTCCCCGATCGACCAGCCGGTCACCCCTTCGATATGCCCCTCGACCCACCAGCCATCCAGAACACTCAGGCTCGGAACGCCGTTCATCGCCGCCTTCATTCCGCTGGTGCCTGACGCTTCCATCGGCGGGAGCGGCGTGTTCAGCCACACGTCGACGCCCGCGCACAACAACCTGGCCAATGTCATATCGTAATTGGCCAGATACGCCACCGAGAGTTGCCCGCGCATGGCATGAATGCGCCGGATCATCTCCTTCCCGTCCTGGTCCTGCGGATGCGCCTTGCCCGCGAAGACGAATTGGATCGGGCCCACCTGTTTTCCCAAGCGCTGCAACCGTTCGACATCGCGAAACAACAACATCCCCCGCTTGTACGCGGTGGCCCGCCGAGCGAAGCCGATCGTGAACACATCCCGATCGAAACCGGCGTTGGTCTCGCGATTGACCTCATCGACCAACGCCAGTTTGGCCTCCCGATGGGCGCTCCAAATTTCCGTCTCGGAAATACTGATGGCGTAACGAAGCGAGAGGTGGTCGTACCGCCAGTCAGGCAGGTGGCGGTCGTACAGATTCTGAAAAGCCGGGGCCGCCCAGGCGACGGCATGCACTCCGTTCGTAATCGAATGGATCGGGTAGCCGGGATACAGGGAATGGGACACCTCGCCATGCCGCATGGCCACGCCGTTGATATATCGCGAGCCGCGCAGGGCCAGCAACGTCATGTTCAACGCGCTTTGATGTTGGCAGGCCTGGAGCAGGTCGCAGCGGCGTTGCCCCAATATCCGGCGCGCCAGCTCGGCGGAGAATTGATCGTGGCCGGCCGGCACCGGCGTATGGGTAGTGAACACGCAGCGCTCCCGCACTTTCTCGATCACTTCCGGAGGCACTTCTCCGTTTCGCGGCTGGGCGCCGATCTCGGCTTCGATCAAGGCCAGTACCAGCAAGGCTGCATGCCCTTCGTTGAGGTGGTAGCGATCGACGTGGTCGTGCCCCAGAGCTTGCAACATCGCAAACCCGCCGAACCCGAGCACCATTTCCTGACACAATCGATAGTGCGCATCGCCCCCGTAGAGCGAATCCGTGATGGTCCTGTCCCAGGGGCTGTTGTCCGGAAGATCCGTGTCGAGCAAGTAGACGGGAACGGTATGGCAGGACATGCCGGTGACGGGATAGCGCCAGGCACGGATTTGCACCACTCGCCCCTCGATCTCGACGGACACGCGCGGTTCCAACGGCTCGGCAAAATCATTGATCGTCCAGGCCACCGGCTCTTCCGACTGCCATCCCGCTCGATCGAGACGTTGGTAGAAATATCCGCGCCGATGCAACAGCGTCACTCCGACCATCGGCACGCCCAGGTCGGCGGCGCTGCGGATCGTGTCGCCTGCCAGCACGCCCAATCCTCCGGCATAGGTGGGCATGACGGGACTGAGGCCGATCTCCATCGAAAAATAGACCACCCGCGTATGGCTGTGTGAATGGATCATCGGGCGTTCAGGACCTGTGTGATCAACCGCAGTTCATCGCGCATCGGCGGGCCATCAGAACATGCCGGCGCACCTGGTCGCGTCCGGCCCGGCGAACTCCCCGCGCTCGCCGGGGTGGCGGAGCAGATGACGCACTCGCTGCCCAGCGCCTTGGCACAGCATTCATTGACCTTCAGATACAGGTCCTGCCTGGTCTTTCCCGAACCATACCGTCCGCCTGCCTGTCACCGTTGTGCCAGCGAGGCCAATTCCTCATACGCCTCGCCGGTCATGAGACTGCGGTAGCCGCCGAGGTTGGCTTCGATCGCACCGCAACGGCGGTCGATTCCCGCTTTAGGCCATGGCGTCTCCATGTCCATGCTGACCGAATCCCCTTCATGATCAGGCCTCACCCGAACGTCAACCGGACCCAAACACCGAGATAATGCGTCATGGCCACGACCGCGAGGCCGATGACCACATGCTCTCCAATCACTTTCCAGGGAGGCACCCGTTGCGCGCGCGCCAGGACATAACTGAGCACCGCCAAGAGCGTCAGCCCCCAGAGAAGGCTGGCCGCAACGGCAAGATCCAACGGCATGAGCAGCACGGGAACGGCGAAGGTCGCGGCGATGATGAACTTGGCCACAAACGTCGCCACCGTCGACGCCCAGATGTCCTGCGTGTTCCCATGGTTTTTGGATTCTTCCGCCACATGGATACCCAATGCGTCGGACATGGCATCGGCCAGCGCGATGGTGAGAATCCCGCCCAACACCGCAGGCATGGAACGGGTGCCCGCGTGCAGCCCGACCATCAAGCCGAGCGTGGTGATCACACCGGAGGTCAGTCCGAAGCTGAATCCAACCCTCAGCGCGGTGCGCATACCCGAGACCCGTTCTGTCTATACGGCTCCATCACCATGTCCTGCCGGCGGCGGGGCGATCAACAGGGTTCTCGCCCCGATCCTCGGAGACAGGACGTTACCCATTCGTTCACCGTGGCCAACACAGTTGCCACCGCACGATCTGCTGCCAGCACCCCGCCATAGGCATCCTCGGTCGGGGCCGGCTCGACTGCCTCAAAATTCCTGGCGCCCAGGACACGCTGCGCTTTGACATCCAGTAACTGTGCCCGCAACTGCACCCGACTCCGGCTGGGCTGCTGCAGAAACTCCTGCTGCACGAGCAGACCGGAGAGATCCAGGTGATAGTCGCCCCTGATCCCGGTGGGCATCGGCGCCACGACCCGCCAGAAGCCCGTGCTTTCCAGGGACCGAACCACCAGGGGCATCACCATGCGTGAGAGCGTGTCGACCCACACATGGGTGGCGTAGTAACTCACTTCAGACGGCTGCCGCAGATAGGCGATGCGCGGCTGCTCGAATCCGGCCGCTGCCTGCGGCACCCCGACGACCAACACCCCATGAATGCCGGTCTGTGCGCCGCGTGAGGCCGCTTCCCGATCCACCGCCTCTTTCATCAACACAAAGGTGCGGACCGGTTTGTCTTCCGACCCCGGCAGCACACAGGCGCTGGCTGCGCAGGCCGCCATCACCATGCCCAACCATGCCACCACGCGACGAAGGCGCACGACGTGTCCTCTATTCGCCAGGTCCCTTGCGCTGCCCCTGTCGGCCGAGCACCAACACATTCGGCTGACGTTCGACTTGTTGCGCCACTCGATTCATCGTGGCCGTGAGTTGCCGTAATTCACTGACCAGAAGCCCTGCGTCTGCCAGCGTCTCCCGGGAGAATTGCTCAATACCCGGCTTGCTGGCAACGACCGTCTCCCCGACTTCACGGCTCGTTCGCGCCACCTCCGCCGTCATCTGTTGCAGCGCGGCGGCGCTTTTGCCCATGCGATCCAGGAGCGCCGGCACCTGTGTTCCCAGGTGCTCCGTCAGGCGTGCGGTCCGCTCGGCCGCCTCCGCTGCGTGCTGCGCTCCGCGGTCCACCTGACCGCTCCGGGCCGCCAGCACCTTCGTGACCTCTGCCACGTCTTTCAGGATCTGCCCGAAGCGCGCGCGATTCTCTTCATCCAAGACGAGAGACGCATTCTGTGCGAGGCCATTCAAATTGGCCGCCAGATTCGCCAGTCCCTGGTCCGCCAAGAGTTTGGCCAGCGCCCCGTCCAGACGGCCGAACAAGGAGGGAACGCTCTGGATGACCGGATGCATCTGTCCCGCAACGGGCATCAACGGCGGCGCGTCTCTCGTTCCTCCTGTCAGATTGAGCGTGACCAATCCCGTGAGTCCTTGCGTCACCAGAACTGCTTGGGTATCCGTTTTGACAGGCGTGCCGCCGACAATGTCCAGTAGAATTCGAACCTCTTCGGAATTCTCGGGATTGAGAATGACTTCCTTCACCCGCCCGACGTCCACTCCGCGATACTTCACGGTCGAATCGACGCCGAGTCCGGCGACGGATTCCCTCGTATAGACAACATACCGGTCATAGACGCCGCGGTAATCCGTCTTTCCCAGCCAGAGAACCGCGCCGAGCACCGTGGCGCCCAGCAAGAGGACGAATGCGCCGACGACGATATAGTTGACCTTCGGTTCCATCCGGCACCTCTCATTCGCGAGGCAGCGCCCTCCCGTTGTGGTTCAGATTCGCGGCGCGCCCCCGCGGACCGTGAAAATAATTCCGGACGGCCGGGTCGTCCGAGGCCGCCAGATGCTCCATGGTCCCCATACCCAGCACATGCCCCTCTCCCAGCACCGCCACTCGATCCGCGATGCGCCACAACGAATCAAGATCATGGGTGACCATCACGACGGTCAGCCCTAACAATCGCTTCAGGTCAAGCACCAACTCATCAAAGCCGGCGGCGATCATCGGATCCAACCCGGCCGTGGGTTCGTCGAGGAACAACAGCTCAGGGTCCATGACAATAGCGCGGGCCAACGCGGCGCGCCGCCTCATGCCGCCGCTGAGTTCGCGCGGGAATTTCGCGGCACTGTCAGGCGTTAAGCCGACCAGGGCGATTTTTAAGGCCACGATCTCCCGGATGAGCCCGGCACTCAGCGACGTGTGCTCCCGTAAGGGCACGGCAACGTTGTCCGCCAACGTCATGGAACTGAACAACGCCCCATGTTGGAACATCACGCCGAAGCGGCGATGCAAGGAGCCCCCGTCGATCTGTTGAAGCTCGCGGCTGTCGCAGCCCAGCAGGCTGATCGTTCCGGCAGCAGGAGTCAGCAGTCCGATGATTTCGCGCAAGAGCGTGGATTTTCCGCAACCGTTGCCGCCCGCAATGGCGAAGACCTCGCCTTTCACAACGGTGAGGCTCACATCCTGATGCACAACCGCCGGCCCGAATTGCGTCGAGACATGGCTGACCTCGATCACGGGAGCCTCAGTTTGCACAGCTACAGACATGACACCTGTCACTCCCCAAGATTAGGTCGGGCCGGAGAACGGATTTCAACATCTTGGTAGCCCGGATTACTCATGAATGCCGTCGCGAGGCATCCGAGACCGAAGTCCGCCAGGGCGTCTCGCAAGCGAGGCCGACGCAGGCGTATCCGCGATACGTTGAGGAGGCCGAACGAGAAACGCCCTGCCGGACGAAAGTATCGGATGCCGCAGCAGGTATTCATGAGTGGTCCGGGCTACAGGTTCCACCAGTTCAGCAAAATGCTGCACATCGCGTCGAAAATGATCACCAGAAAAATGCTCTGCACCACGCTGATCGTCGTATGCCGCCCCACATCATCCACGCCGCCTCGGATCTGAAAGCCCTGATAACAGCCGGCCATCGCAATGATGACGGCAAAAAACGGCGCCTTGCCGATGCCGATCAGAAAATGCCGCAAGGCCACCGCCTCCTCGAACCGTTCAAGAAACGCCGTGAAGCTCACGTTCAGCTGATTCGACGCGATCAACATGCCGCCGAACACACCCAGCACATCGGCATAGACGGTCAGCAACGGCAACGCCACGACCAACGCGAGCATCCGCGGCAAGACCAGCAGTTCGGTGGGCGACAACCCGAACGTGCGCAACGCGTCCAGCTCTTCCGTCACCTTCATCGTGCCGATGTGTGCCGCATAGGCCGACCCTGACCGTCCGGCGATCAAAATGGCTGCGATCAGCGGCGCAATTTCGCGCAGCAACGAAATCCCCACCAGATCCACGATAAAAATATTGGTGCCGAACTTCCGTAATTGCTCGGCACCCTGGTAGGCGATCACGACCCCGATCAGAAACGTCAGCAGCCCGGTAATCGGCAGGGCATTGACCCCGTCGAGCCGAAGGCTGTTCAACGCACTGCGCCAGCGCAGGCGCGCAGGCGACGAACACACGCGCAGCAGCGCGATTGAACTGTCGCCGATAAACTCCAATCCCCGCAGGAGTCCGGCGACCAGATTGCTGATCGACGATCGGAGCCGCGTCGCGCCGTTCGGCCGCGCAGCCACATGGGCCATCATGGCGTCCCAGTGGGCCGACACCAGGCTCATGAGCTGCGCATGTTCTGACCGCAACCCTTCGACCGTCACCTCACAGCCGCGCCGCCGGGCTTCCATGACCGCCCGGGACAACAACACAGCCCCGCCCGTATCGAAGGCCTGTATCCCGCTTCCCTCAAATCTCAACGCACCACCGGCAGGCCACTCCATCACCCCGAGGGCCTGTTCGACTCGCCCAACCCCGGACATCGTCCACGAGCCACGACACCGCAGGGTTCGGCGGTCCACGAAGGTCACCGCAGCCGACTCCCCCGGAGACTCCGTGATGTGAGGGCGATTCATAACCTGCTTCAGTACACGCGTTGCACCGGGTCCTGATCCTGCGAAACCGCGAGACGCTGCCTCCCCGCTACCAATAACGCGCCGAAGCCAACAATCACGGCGACCAGGGTCAGCAGGTTTCCGACGACCGGCACGAACGTCAGGAGTGAATACAACACCAGCCCCGCCAGAAACGGCCGGGCCAAGGAGGACGAATCGCCCGGCCGGCGAAACAGGAATTGTCCCGCATAGGTGATGGCAAAGATTCTCGCCAGATACGCCGTCACGCCGTACAGCGCGAGCAGAATCACTCCCGCCGGCAGCACCAGCACCGTGACCACGAAACTGATGGCGACGATGGGCGCGGCGACCGACGCGGCCAAACCCCATCCCAGGGAAGCCCCCGGACGCTCGCGTATGGCCGCCGCAGCCTCCCCGGAAAACTGCGGGAATAGTCGCAAGAGGATCAATCCCAAACATAACGTGGAGAGGAAACTGACGAAGGCCGCCAGAAATCGCATCCCGATCAGTCCCTGGCGAGCCCGTTCGACGCTCCACCCCTCGGGCAAGGGGCGACGCGTGATCGGCCCCTGCACGACGGCCTCCTCGTCAATGGAAGGAGCAGCCTCACCCCAATACCGCAGCCGCCCGCCGACCGATGCCTTCGATGTCAGACGCACAGACTCAGCTGCGACGATGACATCCCGTTCGATCCCATTGGAGAAAGTCGCCTGCCACGCGCCCACCCTTGCATCGCGGCCGATCGCTCCGGCAAGCTGCACAAAGCCGCCGCCTACGATAAGATTCTCCCGCACGGTCGCCTTCTCTGTCAGATGGACATCGACACCGCCGAGGGTGGCGTTTCTGCCGATGGCCCCGCTGACAGTAATGTGCGCGCCGGCCACGCGGGCATCCTGGGCGATCGTGCCGGACAACACGACCTTGGCCCCCGCCACGATCACATCCCCGTTCACGACGCCATCCACAATCACTTCACCACCCGCCGCATACAGATCCCCGTTCACGATGCCGGAGATTTCAACGTGCGGACCGACCGCAAAGTAATCACCCTGCACCACCTGTCCCGCCCGCAACACCGCTCTCCCGTCAAGCGGCGACCGGGCGTTGGGAGTCTCCGCAGAAACAGACGGCACACCGAGACTCACCACCGTGAGAAGGACGACGCGAGTGATGACGCCGATGATGTTCATCGTGATAGGACTCCTGCGCCGTAGCGATAGACCAGTTCGCCGCCGTAATGACTGGCGACGAGGAGCAGCACCGAACCACCCACACCGAGAAACAGCACCAGTAGCGAGCGCTCCCGCATCCATCCCCAATAGGAGAGCATCCTCACCCCCAGGAGGCCGGCAAACACCCAAAAGACCGCGAATGCCAGTTCTTCATGCGTTTCGATCGCCTGCTTCGGAATCTTCCCACTGTGCTCGACTGCGTCTTCCGCGACATGACCGGTGAGCAGGGCCGCCAAGGCGGCCAGGACCCCGAGTGCCAGCAATGAGAGACTCGTCGATCGAAACTCCTCCCCCCGCCATCGCAGCGCGGCCAGATCGAACAACAGGCTCGCCAGAAGCAGCGCGATGGGAAAGTGAACGACCATCGGATGAATAGGATGCATGCCTCCTCCGTTCACGGCAGAACCCTGATAGCCGGGTCCGCATCATCCCCCGCGACGAGGCGTACCCCGTCCCGGTCTACCATAGTGCGGACACAGATGCCTCGACTCCTGAACAAATACACGGCTCTGAGCAGAGACGTGCAAGGATAGAGCCCTGCCCTGCATCAGCGTGGGGCACGGTCAACCGTATCTCCTAGGTACCGGGACACGCGCTGATGATCGAGGCGCGGCGGCAGGATCGGGGAGGTCTGCTACAGAAACGACCTACGCTCCTGTGGCAGAATGCAACAGATCAGACAGGCAGAAACCCGACTCAGCCTTGCGCCTGGATGGACAGCAGATACAGATGCTTGCGGCCTGGCTGCCGGAACTCCTGAAGTGTTTCGACGGCCAGTCCGGCCTGCCTTTGCAGGAAATCCAGGTGCGATTCTTCCGTAATGACCCGTATTGGCCCCTGTGTACGCACCGCATGACGCACCGCTTCCTCATCAGGGAGATCACGCACCACTGAGTCCCGCTTCAGGTAGTACACGGCATCTTCGTTCTTCGGCCAACCGGGAATGTACAGAAACATGGCGGGGCCCGTTTCCTTCGCCATGGATTTGAGCTCTTCTGTGGCCTTTCGCGGTGAAGCAGCCTGATCGATCGCCGGAAAGACATAGTTCACCACCAGCACTACGTAAGCCGCCGCAAGCACACCGACCATACGAAGCGCGAACCGGAGACGGGCTGTGATGGCCGCATACAGCAGCATCCCGGCCAGCGAGACCATGATCACGACGAATACAGGAGACACGACCGGTTCCGATACGAGCCAACGACGGCGCAACGGTGCAGCGCCGAAGAACATTCCCCCGATGAAGACGAGGGCCAGGATCACCAGGAACACTCTCAACAACGGAGACATGGGCTCAGGGCCTTCGGAGGAAGAACCGGACCGATGATACAAATAGCCGATCATCAAGCCGATGCCGGGCACCATGGTCGTCAGATAGGGCTCCCGTTTGAGCGTGGCCAGGCTGAACGCCGTGAAAAGACCCAGAACCCACACCAGCAATAACAGCTCCGTGGGATGCGAGCGCAACGGCCGCTGTGCCCACAACAGCACGAGGGCGGAGGGCAGCAGCGCGCACCAGGGGAAAAAATCAGCCCACATCATGCCCAGATACCAGTAGATAGGATGCCCGTCCTTCGCAGTTCCGGCCGCTCCGGACAAGCCGCTACTCCAGATGGATTTGACGGCACTCTCCAGTAAAAAATGATGCTGGTACCCTGCACTCAGAAGTTGCGCGTACCACGCCAGCAAGGCCACGGCCCCTGCCAGGCCGATCCAGAAGAATCTGTCGCGCACCATCCGGGCGTCGCGTTGAATCACGACATACAGAACCATGATCAGAAGGGGCAGGAAAAATCCATGCATCTCCTTGAGCATCGCTCCGAGTGCCATACTGAGGAATGCGGCCAGATACCATCGTGAACTGCGCCCCAGGATCTGAACCTGAATCCAGGCGAAGAGAGCCAGGGTGACCAGAAACGTCAATGTCGAGTCGAACAACACGCGGCGCCCATACCAGATAAAAACATGGCTGGTGGCCACCACCAGCGCCGCCCAGAACCCGGCTCTCGACGACATCAACTGGCTCCCCAGCACATACGTCAGCAGGATGGTGCCCACCGCGGCCAGCGAACCGGGAAGGCGCAAGGCGATTTCGTGGTCTCCCCAGATTGATGTCGACACATTGAGCAGCCAAAAAAACAGCGGCGGCTTATTGAAGTAGGGAATGCCTTGATAGGTGAGGTCGAAAAATTGTCCCCGGCGGGCCATCTCTCCGGCGATGCCCGCATACAGCCCTTCGCTGCCTTCCAGCAGCGACAGGTGGAGGTTGGCAAAATAGGCCCAGCCGCCGACAAGAGCCAGCACCATCATCTCGACATACCGCCGGCTTCCTGCCGTCTGCCCCTGACGCTCGTCCATCGCTGCCTGGTTCATCACGCCTCCAACCGACACCGCTCCATCTCGCTCAGAATGCCGCACCCGGCACACATCAGGCTGCGCAATGTTGCCGCAACTCTTCTCCGGGGGGCACAGTATAAATTTTCACCGGGCCATTGAGAAGCCCTTTTCCGGCCTCGCCGCTGTCGCAACAACCATCTGTTCCACACTGCGTAGTGTCTTTGCGCTGTTTTCCAGAGAGACAGCGATACAGATCATGGCGACAGGCACGACCGGATGTGGAGGAAACAGAGGGAAACTGAAAACGGAGATCGGCGGCGGACGGGAGGACAATCGGCGCAGGCTCATCCCGGCCGGTCGCCCACGACATGTCGTGGCGCTTCCGTATGATCCGCTCGAGGCAAGGGGCAGACAGATACAGGCCGGGAATCGCCGATCCACAGGTAGTAGAGCACAGGGATGACGAACAGGGTCAACACCGTCGAGGCGCCCACCCCGAACAGCAGCGAGACTGCCAGACCCTGAAAGATCGGATCGAGAATGATAACGAAGGCGCCGGCCATCAACGCCGCAGCGGTCAGCAGAATGGGACGGGTTCGAATGGCTCCCGCGCGAATGACCGCCTCCACCACCGCAACGCCCTCCGCTTCCTGGTGCTGGATGAAATCCACCAATAGAATTGAGTTTCGCACGATGATGCCGGCGAGAGCGATAAACCCGATCATCGACGTGGCCGTGAAATACGATCCGGTGAGCCAATGCCCCGGAAGAATGCCGATCAACGTGAGCGGGATGGGCGCCATGATGACGAGCGGCGTCAGAAACGATTGGAATTGCGCCACGATCAGCAGATAGATCAGCAACAGCGCCGCCGTGAATGCGATACCCATGTCTCGAAATGTTTCATAGGTAATATGCCACTCGCCGTCCCACTTCATCGCGAATCGCTGTTCCGACCAGGGCTGCACGGCATACTGCTGCTCCATCCGGTACCCTTCCGGCAACGTGTACTGCTCCAATTTTTTCCCGACGCCCATCACGCCATAGACCGGACTCTCGCCCCTGTCGGGGCCGGTTCCGCCGACATCCGCAATGACATAGACGACCGGCTTCTGATTCTTGTGATAGATGGCCTGTTCGCGCACGGTGTGTTCGACACGGATCAGTTCGGAGAGCGGCGCCATGTGACCCGCTGTCGTTCGCAGGGCGATTTCTCCGAGATGTTCCAGACCGGTTCGTTCGATGATCGGCAGGCGTAGCTTTACCTGCACCGGACGCTGCTCTTTGGGCATATGCACCAGACCGACGTCGACGCCTTCCAGCGCGAGGCGCAGGGTCCGCACGATTTCCTCCGACGGAATGCCCGCCAATGCCGCCTTCGCGCGGTCGACCGTCAACACATACTTGACCTGGTCCGCCTCCAGGTAATCGTCGACATCGACCACGCCGGCCGTCGTCTCAAACATCCGGCGAACATCCCTGGCGATCTCGATCTGCCGGTCGTACTCAGGTCCGTAAATCTCGGCGACCAACACCGACTGAACCGGCGGGCCCGGCGGGACTTCGACCACCTTCACATTCGCCCCGTACCGCCGTCCGATGTCCTGGACCGCCGGACGAATCCGTTGCGCGATGTCGTGACTCTGCGCCTGCCGCCGATCCTTGGCCGCCAGATTGATTTGAATGTCGGCTTCGTGCGGCTGGTCACGCAGATAGTAGTGCCGGACCAGGCCGTTGAAATTAAACGGCGAGGCGGTGCCGACATAGGCCTGGTAATCGCGCATTTCGGGAATGGTTCGCACATACTGCGTCAGGGCCTTGGTCGTTCGGGCCGTTTCTTCCAGCGTTGTGCCTTCCGGCATGTCGATCACCAGCTGCAGTTCGCTTTTGTTGTCGAACGGCAGCATTTTCACCACCACATCACGCGTCCAGAACAGCAGCAGCGAACCGATCAACAATAACGCGATGACTGCCAGCGCCAGATAGGCCATCGCCGGATGAGACAACACCGGAGCGAGCAACCGCCGATACAACCGATAACTGCGGCTCTCCTCAACCGAGTTGTGATCGACGCCCGCCATGTGTACACCGGGCCGATAACAGGTCTGGCAGAACCAGGGGATGACAATGAACGCGACGAGCAGGGACACAAACATGGCGATCGAAGCATTCACGGGGATCGGACGCATATACGGCCCCATCAGACCGGAGACGAAGGCCATGGGCAGGAGGGCGGCAATCACCGTCAGGGTTGCCAGAATCGTCGGATTGCCGACCTCATCAACGGCGAAGAGCGAGGCTTCCCGATGTGGCCGTGTCCCCAGTGTCAGATGCCGATAGGTGTTTTCCACCAACACGATCGCATCGTCCACCAGGATGCCGATGGAAAAGATCAACGCAAACAAGGTCACGCGATTGATGCTGTACCCGATGAGCATGGAGATACACAGGGTCAGCGCCAGCGTCAGCGGGATCACAATCGAGACCGCAAGGGCTGGCCGCAGCCCCAGCGCCAACCCCAGAAAGACCACGACCGCCGCCACGGCAATGAGGAGATGCCAGAGTAACTCATTGGCCTTCTCATCGGCGGTCTCTCCGTAGTCGCGCGTCACCGTGACGCGTACATCGGCCGGAATCAGGCCCCCCTTCATCTCCTCAACCTTGCGAATGACGCCATCAGCCACCGTGACGGCATTGGTGCCGGCCTGTTTGGCGATCGCCACCGTCACGGCGGGCGCTTCCCCTGAAGATGAAGCGCCGCCTCTCGAGTTCTCGCCAAACCACACGTACTGATTCGTTTCGCTGGGGCCGTCGATCACCTCCGCCACCTGGCGCAGATAGACCGGCCGTTGTTCGTTCACGCCGACCACCACGCCATCAAGGTCGTCCTTTGAACGGATGAAGCGACCCGTCTCGACGAGAAAACTTTCGTTCCGACTCTCAAACCGGCCGGCAGGCAGCGACAGATTCTCCCCCTGAATGACGCTCGCCACTCGCAAGGGCGTCAGTCCGTACGCTTTCAGCCGGGCCGGATCGATCTGCACGCGTAATTCGCGGCCACGACCGCCAACCACGAAACCGCTCGCCGTGCCGGGGACTTTCTTCGCATCCTCCAGCACCTGATCACCCAACTGACGCAGCTGGAAATCCGAATAACGCTCGCTCGACAGTGTCAGGGTCACGATCGGGACATCATTGACGTCCCGCGGCTTGACTTGGAAGGGCGCGGCGCCGGGCGGCAACAGGTCCTGGTTGGACATCAACTTGTCATAGAGGTCCACCAGACTCTGCTCCATCGGCTGGCCGACATAGAAACGCACGATGATGAGCGCTCCGCCGGGCCGCGAAATCGAGTAGAGGTATTCGACGGCCTTGATGTCTGAGAGTTTGCGCTCGATGGGCTTGGTGAGCTGTTCCTCAACGATCTTCGCGGAAGCGCCGGGGAACGGCAGCCACACATCAGCCATGGGCACCACGATCTGCGGCTCTTCTTCGCGCGGGGTCGACAGCACAGCGAATAGACCGAGGAGAAGGCTGGCAATGATGATCAGGGGGGTGAGTTTGCTCGCGACAAAAAGCCCGGCGAGCCGACCGCTGACACCAAGCCGTTGGGTCGAATCAGAACTCATGCCACCTCATCGGCAGGGGTACGCGCCGAACCCGTTCATTGGGGCAACGCCACCCTCGTGATGTCCTGCACCGGCGCGCCATCGCGCCCCTTGGAGGCCTCCACCACCACTCGCTCTCCGGCATCGACACCGGATAAAATCTCGACGCCCTGCTCCAGCGTGCGACCGATTTTGACCCACCGAAGACGCGCCACCTGATCACTCCCGACAACAAACAAGCTGGCGAGTTCACCGCGCTCGATGAACGACGACTTCGGCAGCAGCAGCGTCGTACTGACGCCCTTTTCGAGCCGCAGCCGCCCGAACATGCCGGACTTGAGCCCGGCGGTGGCCGGAAGATCCACCTTCATCGTGAACGTATGGGTTTGCGGATCACCGGCAGGGAGCATTTGCGATACCCTCCCCTTCAACGGATCGGCGCCCAACGCATCGATCACCACCGGCAGTGATGACCCGACCGAGACCACTCGCACATCACTTTCAGCCACCGTGGCTTCCAGTCGAAGCTGCAAAGGATCTTCCATTTTCAGAAGCGGTTGCCCGGGTGAAGCGAGTTCTCCTCGCTCCACCTTCTTCTCCGTGATGACCCCGTCGAAGGGCGCCTTCACGATGGTGTACCTCAGCTGTGCCAGCACGGCCTTACGACCAGCCGCTGCGACCCTGAAGGTGCGCGTGGAATTTTCCAATTCCTGCTTGGAAACCGCATCTTTGCGATAGAGATCTTCCATCCGGTCACGTTGCGCCCGGGCATTGTCGAGTTCCGCCGTCACCCGCGACAACTCCGCCTGCAGATCCCGATTGTCCAGCACAACCAGCGTGTCGCCCCTGCGCACGACGCTGCCTTCACGGACTAGCAGATTGTCGATCGTGCCCTGAATCCGGCTGGCCAACGTGGCCTGATACACCGGGGTGACCTGCCCAGTAACCTCGACGCTGACCGGCACGCGACCGGTCTTCACCTCAACGACCGCAGCCTGGATCGGCGGCTGCGGAGCGGCTGCCGACGGCGGCTCTCCGGGTTTCGCCGGCTCCTGCGAGGGCCCGCAGCCCGCTGCCAGGAGCAGCGCGGCAGCCAGGCTTCCGATCCTCAGACTGCTGTCTTTACTCTTGAACACCAAGCCTCCGCAAAAGAGCCATCATCGGGCACCAGCCGCTGAATGACGACTGGATGAGATTCACGGCAACAAAGGCCGCGAAATAATGATAGGAGGGGTGAACCGTTGCACCCAGCACGACCGCCATCAACACGAACAATCCGGCGATCAATCGAAGCCACTCGTTCAACTTCATCTGAGCCTCCATTCTTATTCCATATGAGTAGTCAGGGAGAGAAAGGATTCGGCAGAAGTTCATTTTCGACACCGGATCAATCACTTAGCCTGCGAGGGCCGTCACGATGCAATCCGGACGACATCAGAACCGATACTGGCCGCCGATGGAGACGATGGCATCTTGAAAGTCCCTGAGGACATTCGTCGACGTACGTTTGCCGTACTGAACCGACAGCGTAGCCGACGCGGCAGCCGAGAGGTGGTACCGCAGGTCCGCAATCCCCTGGTGTGTGACGTCTACGCGATCGACATGCGTGTCGCCGGCAATGCCGCTGGTGAACGTCTTCCGGCGATGGCTATAGGTCAAGCCGAGGTCCCATTGGCGATGCAACCGGAACTCCGTTCCGGCCGAGACCATGTGAAGATAGTAGGATACGTCATCCGCAAATTGGGATTCCTTGTGGCCATCCGCCAGGCCTCGCTCATACAAATACGAGAGCGTCAGCGTCAGCCACTCCTTCGCGTGATAGTCCAGGCGCGGGCCGACGGTCCAGAAGTTCGTATTGCGTTCCGCAAATACATCGTTGTAGCGCCGGATCCCAAACCGGGTGATCAGCGCGCCGGTTACCTGGTCCGACAAGCGGCGTTCGACTTCGGCGCGCCAATGGTGGGAACTGACTCGTTCCTCCTGAATCGAACGAGTCCCGGTGCGACGCTCGAAATTCGGGCCGAGAAAGAGATTCGGCACGTATCGGTAACGAAGGAGAAGCGACGTGGCCTGATCGAGCGAAACGCGGTCCTGAATGCGAAAGTCGGAATGGTTGAAGATGGGATTGTTGGTGAAAATCGCGCCCTGAGCCTTCACCGACAGTTCGTTTTTTCCCTGCATCGTGGGGGTGGAGTGGATGACCTCCAGGCCCGGCTCCCAGATCACATCCTGCGGTTTGTCTGTCGAAACCACCGTTGGCAGGGAGGGATCTTCCGTCAAACGGAGCCGGCGAGCAGAAGAAAACTGAAATGCATCCGTCGTATAGCTGGTTTTTTGCTCGGCGATAGCCGACCATTCGGCTTGCGCCGCCCGGTCCGGCGTCGCCATGTGCAGTCCTGCCACCATCCACAAGGCCACAGGGAAACCGGCGGAGAGAAAGGCACGCTGATACGGCATCATTCAGATAGAGAGCCCGCTTGAATCTTGAACGGAACACGCCACTCCGATAACTGCAGACCCTTGCCGGACAGGCCGCCGTTCTCACTGCGACATTCCGTTGAGAGTCCGACGGAATACGCCGCCTGTCAACAAAGTTCAGCCTAGCCACCCGGCGAGCTTCGCAAGATTCACCACGATGAGTGTTCCGGCGATGGACATCGTGACCGAGGCGGTGACCCGCCCCATCACCGCCGGCGACACCCAGGTCTCCGAGCGAACACCCGCCAGCATGCCGGTCACACTGCCCAACAGCACATACCCCAATAGGCTCCACTCGACATGACCGAATTGCAGATGTCCCACCACGCCGCCGATGGAGATCAGACCTATGATCATGAGCGAGGTGCCAATCGCCGCGCGTGCGGGAAAGCCCAGGACCAGAATCAAGGCCGGGACCACCATGAAACCGCCGCCGACACCGAATAACCCGTTCAGAGTCCCCACGATCAGACCAATTCCTCCGACCTTCAGCCAACAGGTGCGGGGGAAGAGGGTTGCGCAACTCTCGTCGTCGACGCGCCCGGCGAGGAGGCGCCGCTGGCGCGCCATGATGGTCCTGACCAGCAAGAGCAGCAATCCGAACAGAATGAGCAGCACTTCCTCTCGAACCATGCGGTGTCCGAACGCACCGCCCCACGATCCAATCATGCCCGTCCAGCTGAATGCCGCCGCAGCTTTAGGCTTGACCATCCCCTGCCGGCCATACTCCCAGGCGCCGACCAGCGAAGACGTAGCCACGATCATCAGCGACATGGCCGCCGCCTGCTGCAGGGACATGCCAGCGATATAGACCATCAGCGGCACACCGAGAATGGCGCCGCCTGTTCCGGTCGCACCCAGTTGCAGGCCGATCGGCACCCCGGACAACATCGCGCGGAGAGCCTGTTCAATCATGAGAACTCTACCAGCTCCCTCTCACGCGGGCTCTTCCAGCTTCGCAATACCCATCGCCTTCAAGAGGACCTTTTCATAATAGGGCTCGCTCACGCCCTTTTTCATTTTTCGCAGAAAGTACTTTTCCAGCGCGATTTTCGCCAGATGCACCCATTTACCCTTCTTCGCCCAGGTCACATTGCGCGGCGCCATTTGCGGCAGGGCCACGAATGCCACACCGGTATTGCCCATGTCGGCCAGGCAGATCGCATTCCAGGTCGCCGTTTCACGTTTCGTGTCGCCATCGATATCGGCTTTGATGTTGTGCACGGCCGCCGACACCATCGACTCGATCATGTATCCGGTCTTCGGCGCGCCGGTTGGAACCGGCGTCTGCTCCACCGGAGGAATGGCCACACAGACGCCGACGGAATAGATATTTTTATACCTGGGATTGGCCTGATAGGCATCGATATTCACAAACCCTTTGGGATTGCACAGTCCCGGCGTTCCCGCCACCGCATCCACCCCCGCAAAGGGCGGGATGATCATCGAGTATCGAAATGGGATCTCCTGCCCTCCCTCCAGAATCATCTTCCCCGGCTGCACTTCCTTGATCGACGTATTACAAATCGGCTGCATCGCGTGCTCCGCAAACTCATCTTCCATGAGCCGGCGCGAAGCGCCTACCCCCGCCAGCCCCATGTGGCCGATATAGGGTTCCGGCGTCACGAAATAGATCGGAACTTTCTTCCGGAGTTTCTTCTGGCGAAGATCGGCATCGAGAATAAACGCCATTTCATACGCCGGACCAAAGCAGGATGCGCCCTGCGCCGCGCCCACCACAATGGGGCCGGGATCCTTCAGAAATGCTTGATAGGTTCCCCAGGCCTGCTCGGCATGGTCCACGTTGCAGACCGACTGGGTATACCCGCTCGGGCCGAGCCCTGGCACCGCACCAAAATTCAGCTTCGGGCCGGTCGCGATAATCAGATAGTCATACGGGACTTCGCCCTTTGACGTGATGACACGATTCTGTTCCGCCTCAATTCGGTCTGCCGTCGCATGGATGTACTCCACCCCTTTTTTCTCCAGCACCGGTCCCAGCGCGAAACTAATGTCCTGCCGGGTGCGCCATCCGACCGCAACCCACGGGTTTGACGGCACGAAGTGAAAGGACTCCACGTTGGAAATCACCGTGACCTTGTGTTTCTTTGCCAACAATTCGCGCGCTTCGTAGGCTGCCGGTAACCCGCCGATCGATGCCCCGATAATAACCACCCTCGCCATGGTGTACCTCCTTCAAAGCAACCCGCCAGTTTGACCTGCTCTTGAACCCGTTCACGTCGCAGCCTCCATCCGCGCAGCCTCCATCAACCGAGTCCCCGCACAGGCTGCGACTGCGGTCATTGGTTAAGAGGCACGACGGACTGAATTGGATTCACCGGGAAGGAGGCCGCCTGCGGCTGTTCCTGTCTTGCCGATCGCCAGTGGAGATCGGGGCGGAGACATGTGCGCCGTATCTTGATGAAACACTTTGACACATTGCCGATCCCGGGCGGTATTTTATCGGGTTGACAGAGGGACCCACGGGTGGGTAGTCGTATAAGACACGTGTTGTCAGGGGAAATTGTATGTGGTTCCGTAGAATGTGCGCCGGCAAAGGCCTCCTCATTGCCCTTATCGTCGGATTCCTCGCGGTCGAGGGCCTCGTGGGCGCCTGTTTCCTCAGCCTGATGCATGTTAAAACTTCGAATAATTGGGCGACCAGGAGTGAACAGGTCTTGATTGAGCTGGAACGGGTGAGGAGCATCGTGACGGGGGCAGAGACCCAGCAGCGCGGATACCTCATCACTGGGTCCGAGGAATATTTGGCATCGTACCGGGAAGCGATCAACATGCTCGAGGAACAGATTCGACGTATCGGCAGTTTGACCAGAGACAATCCCATGCAGCAAGACCGAGTAGCCTATCTTGCCACCCAGGTCGAACAACGGTCGGACGAATTGGACCAGGCCATTGTCACACGGCGGGCCAAGGGACTTCCGATTGCCAAATCAGTCGTGACTCAGAATCAACAGAATCGGACGATGGAGACAATCCACAACATCACCGGCCAAATCGGTGACGAGGAATCCCGGGTGTTAGCCCGCAATCGGGCAGACTCCGAAACCTGGGCGTTTACGACCGGCTCGTTGGCCCTCGTATTCTTCCTGCTGAATGCCGTCGTGTTCACGTTGTGCGGCGTGGTGATGAAACTGGCTCTGTCGAGCCAAGCCCAAGCCGAACGTCTGGTCCAAGCGCTGCGTCCATCGGCGACTTCTGCGATACGATAACCACTCTCCGCTACAGGATCTTCGCGCTCCCGCGCGATCAGGACGTCCACCGGACGCGCTGAACGCCTGCGCCTCCGGCAACCTTCCTGCAACTTCATAGATATTCCTCAATGACGCGGGCTAGGTCCTGGCAAGCACCACCGCTGTCAACAGAACCAGCAACGCCACCAACAGCGACACGCGCGGTACAAGCACGGAGTAACGCACCAACAGCCGTTCCCGCGCACTTCTTGCAGCTTCAGCCGTTCCAAGAATGCGTCGCACCTGTGGTCCCACTACCAGATCGTGCAGCAGGGTAAGCGTGAACAACAAGGCCACCAATCCGATCTTCGCCATAAAAATAGACGGCCACTGCAATGGATCGGTCAAGGGAATCGCCCGGCCGATGGCCAACGCCGACCCGGTGGCAACCAGGATCCCCATCGCGCCCCATACGAGAGTCCTGAATCGATACGCAGCCGTTCGAAAGAGGGCGGCGTGCCGCGCAAAGCCCCCATCCCGCTTAAGCACAGGCACCAGAACGACCGACAAAAACACCATCCCGCCGACCCATACCACTGCCGCCAGCAGGTGAATCCAGACCAATGCAAACACCAACACCTCCTTTGTGCTCTGTGACCTACAGCACCATGCCAGAGGAACAAACGGGGACGCAAGGCGGGTGACGCTATGGGTCGGCGGGACGAGCTAAATTCGGGCACCAGTCAATTTCACCCAGGACCGCCAAGACCTGCGTCTCCGGATGCACAATGGACTGCGCGAGGTGAGTGTCTTTCAGGGTGCACAGCGGACACAAAAACTGGCACGGAGGCGAACAGAGGATTAGCCCGCAGCCCAAGCCGGTCCGGACATCCGCCGCCTTGTTCCTGCAGTAGGCCGCCCGATCGGAACAGGACAGACTCTGCCGGTAACAGTCGAGCCGGTTCCACAGGGCGACGAGACTGGACATCCGTTGTCCACCGACTGCGGCCCACGCTCCGGGAATCCGGACGGATTCACCGAGCGCTTGCAATGCGATGTCGATGCGTTCGGGAAGGTTAGTGAAGGTCACCACATGATGGAGCCCGGCGCCGGTCTCCTCAATCCGATACGTGAAGGCGTGCCGTGGGGAGTGTGCACGAATCGGAACCGGCAAGGAAGACTCGTCGGGAAGATACAGCGTGATATCCACCAACGCGCGGCCTCCGGCGCCCTCTGCACAGAAGTGGCGCCATGCCGACTTGCTTCAGAGCAAGACCGGCATGGCAACCTTCGAGTTGCTTACCCTGCGATCGACTTCGCTATCGTGCAATACAGTCTCAACCGCCGTCTCTATTCCGTTCCCTAGAATGAAATCCCAACATAGGGCCCGACCTGGAAGTAATCGTTATTGGTGTTGGTCAGCCGTGCCGTCAGATGGTACCGGGCATCAACCCCGACCTTGAACGCCTTCCAAACCGCATACTCGAACCCGGCGCCAAACTGCACGCCCAAATCAAGATATTGCGTCCGATTCGAGGGGGGGCTGATGACATGAATATCAAGACCGACCGGAATGACCCATGGCCTGAATGCGCTGCCTTCCATGAATTTGATTTTCGGAGCGACATCGATCGTGACCATCGTGAGCTGGACCTTTTGCGGATCTGTGGCCAACGTGTCGGTCAATGTTCTGGTCGCAATGCTTCCCGCGACATTGTTCACGCGGTTTGAATTGATGCTATTGAATTGCAGTCCGATTTCACCGACCACCCAGGTCTTATCCATTCCGCCCCAGACATCCTTCGACATGACGAGATCCAATCCCGCACCGGCATACCATCCGGCATTGCCTCCATTCACGCCGGCGATCCCTGCCGTGTCTGTAAAAATCTGCCCCCCTCGATCCTGGTTCAAATTCATGAACCCACCCTTGAAGAACACCATGTTGCCGGTGCCTTCCTCAGCCGATACCGGCTGCGCACAAGCAACACCGAACACCGCGGCGATCGCAATTCCCGCACCCCACATTCCAATGTTCCACACGACTCTCCGAACCCGCATCATGTTCCCCTCCTTGATGTGTCACCGAAACGCCTGACTGGCGTCCGGGTTGGCTTTCCGTCCTGTCTTCACCGGCCTGAGGCAGGAGCAGCGCAAGCATGTGGCGTAGTCTCATGAACATCGTGGATAATCCTCGCCTGAGCCTTGCTTCGATGGTCGAACCCATCAGCGACGCCCGTACGGGCCTCATCCCATCCAGCCGCGCTCCTCGTCGGCCCCGCGGCCGTTGCCGCGCATGCGAGACGTCACACTTGCAACATCCGCCGGCTGATTCGCCGTCTTTGCTCGGGGGTCAACCGCATCTCGGCTAAGGCGAACAACAGCCGCTCCACGCAGGCAACGTGTTCACGATAGCGGCGAATCAATGCGTAAAGCTCCCCGGTCAGCGTCCGCAATCCCCCGCATGCTTTTGACGCCGCTGCGTCCTGCCCCCCGGTCCGCTTTCCCGCAAGCTGCCTCATCACCGCGGTCGCGTCGGCTTTCAGCGCCCGGTGTTCGTCCAGGAAGCTCTGGAACTGCTCCTGCTCCTCCGGCTTCCGGCCGAGGATTCGCCGGAGATCGCCCACCAGCATGGCTTCCCGTTTGAAATGCACGTCCACGGGGCCGGTAAAGAATTCGAGCAGTTCTCGGAGCGTATCCCGATTCGTTCGCTTCACCGCTCCGGTTCCGACGGCGCAGGGACTCATCGCCGTTTCGACCATAGCCAGTCGGTCCAGAATCATTCGGTGCTCCCGCTTGAGCAGGGCCACCGGATCGACGGTGATACTCGTTCGCGTGCGGTCTTGAGACACCATCATTCAGGATCCTACGTGCGGCCGCTCCAACGTGCGAACAACCAGGCAGCGTGATACCGCGCGCACTGTACCGAAGAGCACGGCCGGCTCACACTGCGATCGACTAGGCGGCTCTATGATCTATCTCAATGTTTTTGAATAGGCCATTGGACCTATGCCTGCACTAGCGTGGCGAGGGGCAAGCGGCGAGAGGAGCGAGCCTTGCGAGACAAACGAGACCGGGGGAGGCGCATTGGGAATGTTGACTGATCGGAGTTGGCGAGACGAGAGAGCGTCCGAGGTGTTCTGAATTTCGAACCAGAACGTTGAACTTCGTGTCGCGCCTGGCTCGCACGTCGTCCCTGTCGCGCTTCACGTGTTACGAATAACGTTTGACGGGTTGCGGTTCAGCGCTGGGCAATTCTGGAGAGGCGGTCCGGATTCAGCAGGGTGATGGCTCTTCCATCGATGGTCAGGACTCCCTCATCGCGAAAGACGCCGAGCAGGCGGATGGCGGTTTCAACCGTAATCCCGGCCATCTCAGCCACTTCTTCCCGTTTGAGAGTCAGGCCAACCCGGACCTCATCGTCATGTTTTTTTCCGAATCGATCGCCGAGTTCCAGCAGCAGGCCGGCTAACCGCTCGCGGGCGGTTTTGAACGTGAATTGATCGAGATGATCCATATTCACCCCGACTTCGTTACTGAGGAGCTGGATCAGCTTGATCGCCAGTTGAGGATTTCTGTGGATGACGGCGAGGTAGCGTTCCTTATCGATGACGCAGACTTGAGAGGGCTCCAAGGTCTCGCACGTCACTTCATGAAGGGCTCGGTCGCCAAAGACGTGTTTCTCGATCAACTCACCAGGGCCCAGGATGCGGACGATCTGCCGCCGGCCTCGCGTCGAAGAGCGGGTGAGCTTGACCTTGCCCGAGCATAACACGTACAGCCCCAGGCACACATGACCTTCGTAGAACATGGTCTGGTGAGGCGCGTATTCGAGCGTGCGTTTGATTTTTTGAAATTCGACGAGATCGCTTCCTGCAATATCGCAGAGCACAACCTTCGCGCGAAGCGTGCAAGTGCTGCAATTCTCAATAAGGCAGGGCTTCCGTTTCACGACATGCCGATTCCTGGCGCTAATCCAACACTGTGCTTTCGAAGACGACTCGCGACAAAGTGAACCGGCTCTTTCGCCCGGAATTCAGATGAAGTTTGTATTCCCGGCCGTCCGCCTCCGGTCGACCGTTCCTGTTGGCCAGGGTGACTTCCACCTGCACGTGCTAAGGGACTGACGCAACAGCACGGCGCGCAAGCAGGGCGACGGAGAGCCGGTCGCCCCTATTCAGCTGGGGACGAACCGGCCCATAGGTTTGGCGGGGAGGAACACCTTTGTCCCCTCTGCCCCTGCTACTCCTTCATCAGTGAGACCTTCGCTCCCGCATCCTCCTTGGCATCCTGCGCGCAACGGAAACCCATCCAATTGATCTTGGTCTTCGGATCAGTGCCGTTCCGCATCGCCGCCCGCATGGTGGTGGTGCTATCCATCCACCCGCCACCGCGGAAGGCTTTCTGGGTTCCGGTTTCCGGTCCCTTCGGATTCCGGGCCGGCGCGGTCTTGTAATAATCCTGGTCGTACCAGTCGGACACCCATTCGGCCACGTTGCCGATGGTTTGATACAGCCCGTAGGGGCTCAGCGCATTCTCATACCTGTCGACGGAAATGATCGGCGGATACAGGAGCAACCGTTCGGGACGATCCCGCACCGGCCCGGACAATCCGGTTCTGCCGAAATTGGCCCGGGTCGGACCGGCATACTCGCTTCCCCACGGAAACAGTCTGCCGTCCACTCCACGCGCCGCTTTCTCCCATTCGGCTTCTGTCGGTAACCGCTTGCCTGCCCATTTGCAATACGCGTCCGCGTCGTACCAGTTGACGTGCATGATCGGATGATGCGCCATCGTGTCCTGGAAATTGCCTCCGTCGTACCGCCAGTCCAACTGCGGCAGGCGATCCGTGGCCAGGACGAACTTGAGATACTCCAGCGCAGTGACCTCGTACTTGCCGATCATGAACGCATCCAGATACACGGATCGTTGAGGAATCTCGCTCCGATAGGCGAGGCGATCCGTTTTCTTGTCGCTCCCCATGAGAAACTCGCCCGCCGGAATGAGGACCATGTCTTCCTTGGTCTTCCACTTTGCCACCCGTTCCTGAGCGATTTTTTTGCCGTCCTCCGTCCACTCAATCACGATGTCCTGCGTATCCAGCGCCCGTGCCACCGGAGCCAGCGCGAACAGCGCGGCTCCGATCATGAGAGCCTGCGCCCATCGTGCGCGTTTTCGTTTCATGCCCATGTGCACTCGTTTCATCTCTGGCCTCCTCGTTGTCCTGCCGTCAAAATTCATCGATCCGTAGCGCGTCCCATGGCTGGATCGATGGACGAAAGTTGACGACCACTCTCGCCCGATGTTGCACAGCGAAACCCTGTCAGGTAACTCCAGTGGTCCAGTCCTCCGGAATTGCGTCCGGCGGAACGGGCCACCTCGGGATCTTCATTCCAAGATCCTCCCCGGAACACCTTGTCCTGGCCCGTCGCAGGTCCCTGAGGGTTGCGATTCTCCTGGCGGCGGTAATACTCCGGATCGAACCAATCCGAAACCCACTCGCTCACATTGCCGGCCAACTGATGCACGCCGTACGGACTCACGCCATTGTCGTAGCGGTCCACATTGGCCAGCGGCGGATACTTCGCTCCTCGCTTGGACCCCGGGTGCGCGATGTTGCTTTTGATCCACCCGGCCGGCTCATTGCCCCAGGGAAACATGCGCCCATCCTCACCTCGTGCCGCTTTTTCCCATTCAGCTTCGGTGGGCAAACGAGCTCCGCGCCACCGGCAATAGGCATCGGCTTCCCGCCAGGACACGCCGATGACCGGATGTTTGGCCATCTTCTCCGGGAAGGGCTGGGCACGCCAGTATTGGGGCCAGGCCGCGCCCGTGGCCAACACATACCGGAGATAGTTCACGTTGCTGACTTCGTACCGGTCGATGTTGAATGCATCCACATGGACCTGATGTTGAGGCAATTCCTGCGGTCCTGCGGCTCGATCAATCTTCGGATCGCTTCCCATCAAGAATGGTCCGGCCGGCACTTCGGCCATTCCGTTCGGCACCTCAATCAACGCCAACCGCTCCAGTTCGTCGAGCGGAGACCAGAGCGGCGGCGGTTTCGGCAATTCATGGTCAGCGTGGCTCGGCGCAACAGAGCCGAGCACCAGCCCCGCGGCCATGCCCAGCAGAAGCATCGAGATTGACCCAGATAGCCATGTATTCATTGCACCATCACTCCGGGGACTCACTGATCCATGCGATCAGTGAGTCCAACGATTCGCGAACACTTGCACGTCCTGCTCTCAGTGCTCCTGCTTTTGGAGCAGAGGATCGATTTCCTTCTTCGCTTCCTCGGTCACGTTGTACCGGGTATACGCATGGTCCAAGACCTCATTGGCGTACAGCCGTCCGGTCGGCGCCGGCACGCCGATCGTTGTCTCAACGGCACCCTTCGGACCGATGGTGACAGTTTGTGACGTCTCGGTTCTGATATAGGGATGCCAGATGACCAACTTATAGGTGCCGGGAGGCACATCGGTGATGGTGAACCGGCCCTGCTCATCGGTCTTTGCAAAGTAGGGATTGGTAATGGCCACGCCCCAGCTCTCCATGTACGCGTGGAAACCGCATTGCATCACAAAAATCCGGCGGCCTTTACTGAGTTTCACCAACTCCTTCATCGGCGGACCGGCCATATGCTTGTGATACATGCCGGCCTCGGTGCGATCCTTAAAATTGCGCGGATGCTGGGGGTTCATCGGAAGCGGCACATTGAACAGGACACGCGCGCCTAAATTCGACGTTTCATAGGCCTGAATGTCGTGCATCACCGGATCCATATTGACGACCGTCACCGATTGATCGTCACGCACGACGGTCGTAAACGGCAGGAACAGGCAGTCCTTCGCCTCGATTTGCGGAACCTCTTTTTCCGCAAACGATTTACCCTGCTCAATCCCTTCCAGATAGACAACGACTTCCCGGAACTCCCCGTTCGGGCCCACATTAAATGGCTGGAGAATGCGCCAGCCTTCTCCGTCGGAAATGCGCCCGCAATAGTAGGGGTCAGGCAGCGTAGTCAGGTTGTACCCTTTCGGTTTCGGAACCGTACCCTCGAGCCTGACGAGTCCGGATAGCGTTCCTCCATCGGACACGGTGATTTCTTCATAGGCCGACGCCGGATCACTCGCGAGAAATCCTGCGATAGCCATCGCCGCCAGACCTAGCCCCCAACCGGAAACACGATGCTTCATCTGTTGTTGCTCGCTCTGTGCTGTAGTCCTCAATGTCACACCTGTCACAACCGGCCTCCTCTGTGATGGGTTTCTGTACGATCGACCTATCGTCGTGATCATACAGGAAACCCGTCACTGAATTCCTTTCTCGAAACTCAAAACGCAGATGGGGGAGCTGCGTGATACAGGCAGCTCCCCCATCCGGTGTTACGCCATGACGTGTCCGCCTATTTCATGGCAGTCGGAATCGCCTGCGGCTCAGGCTGCACGTCGGCTTGACGTGCACCCGCGCCACTTGCGCTGAGAGGCTGAATTCGCGAATCGCCGGTCGGCAAGACGCGCAGATACCCCCACTGTCCAGACTGCGTATAGGGCAGCCGTGCATTCGACCACACGAAGTCACCCACCTGACGATACGGTCCGCCCGCACCGCCACGGATGAAGACATCGAGGATCTCAGACCCGGCGTACTCCACGACGCTGATCATGTCGGCACCCGCCATGTACGGCTCGATCGGCCACTCGTGGCCCTCGACGCTGAACATGCCGTTCTGCTCGCTGTTCGCCCCGATCACATGGATACGGAGCGCGTCACCCGCATGCGCCTCGATGAGAGGCGTGACGGGATCTTCGGGCTTATCCACCGCGCAAGGCTGGAAGATTTTGCCCAAGGAGCACCCTTGTTCTTCGCGGAACTTGTACGGTTCAGCGCGGTAGTTCACCGACGTCAAACCGGCCACGTTCTGCACATAGGGCATGAAGGCGGTTCCGATGATGTTGTCCTCATCTTGGAAGAAGAGGGCCACATCACGGTAGTTCCGCTTGCCGGCATTTTCAGACAAGGTGGTGTCGACGATGACGTCGGCCCGCCATGTATTCTTCTGTGACACATCGGCACCGGTGACTGGATCACGATACTGCGATCCCTTCGGACCGATGACGATCGCGCCGTACAATCCGTTGCGCGGATTGACGACGATGTTGCCACCATCCCACACCAACGACGTCGTCTCCTTGTTTGCAGGATGCGCGTAATAGGTGTAGGTTCGGCTCTCGCCCGGAGCCACGGTCTGGTCGCCGGCATTGTTGCCGACGTTCAAGCCCTGGCTGTCTTTCGGATCGAAGGCCAGACCCGGCGCAAAGAATGACGCCCGGCTCGCCTTCATCTTGTTCTTCAGATTCACCTTGATGCAATCGCCCAGATTCGCGCGCAGCGTGAGCGGATTCGGCATCACGTTGCCCGCGACGGTCGCGGCTTCTTCCTCCAGCGCGAAGATCTTGCCTTCCGGCATGGTCATTTCGATCTTCCGCTCGAAGTCCACCTCGATCGCATCCGGGGCCTTCGGATTGAGCTTCATCGGGCGATCCAACGCCACGACGTTGAAGCTCTTCACCGGAGCATCCGACGGACAGACGGAATTGGGAGTCGCTGGGATCCCGAGAGGATTGGTCCCCCTGGGCAGCGGCTTCAAGTCCGCCGTTTCCTTATCGAGCACGCGGATGATGCCCCATCCACCTTCGGCGAAGTGCGACGTTCTGCCGTTGAAGTGGATGTAGTCACCCGGCATACCCTGGAATCCACCCGCCTTGGTGACGAGGTCGTACCGCTCGGCGATCCCGACGTGAATCGAGTTCTTCCGGTTGGCTTCCGGCGCATACCGCTCCGTGAGGAAGGTATGTCCGGCGATCGTCCAGACGTGGGATTCGTTCATCAGCTGATGCAACAGGCGGAACACCATGGTGTCGCCCGTGTACGCCCGCAGGAGCGGCGTGCCCGGATCACCATGGATCGCGCTGCTGAACAGCTTCGAGGTGTCAGGATTGTTGGACAGGCGTTGTGCAAACGGAGCCGCGCGGAAGTTGAAACCGCTGCCGGTCGTATGCGTGCCGCCGTTGATGTACTTGTTCGGCGCGTTCAGGATCTTCTCCGGCATCTGGAAGGACACCGTCTTTCCTGCTTCCAACGCCACTTCGATCGGCTGTCCGGGAGGATTGCCGGCCTCGATGACATTGACGGTGTGCGGAACCGTGTCGTGGATGGAGACCATCAACTCACGGAAGCTGCCGCTGACACCGGCGCCAATCGGCTCGTTGCTGTGAATGTCCGCGATCGGACCGCTATACACCAACTTGCCGTTCTTCGGATCATGATAGGTGGATCCGTATGGCTCCACGATCGTCACGCCGAACCCGCCATGCGGCCAGGTCGTCGCGCCGAACGCGTGGTCATGCCAGAACACCGTTCCCATGTCCACGTCCACCCACCACCGGTACCGCACGAACTCCGGCGACACAAGATCACCCGCCGGGTGGCTGTGCTTCAGTGGCTTGAAGAACGTGACCATATCGCCCTTGATTTCCTTGACCCGGGCGACTTCCTGACAGCTCTTATCCCGCGGCAGTGACGCTGCAGGGTCGTTGCCCTTCTCCAAACAATCCATGCCCACCATCAACTCGGTGTTGACGTGGAACGCGGTGGCGCCGGGCGCCATCTGGATCTTAATGGAGGTGGCGCCGGCTTTCGCCTCGCCCGTGAGCTTCGCCACCATCGGTGCCGGCAAACCATGCTTGGTCTTCTTGCCCCACATGGTGAACGGCCGGACCGACATTTCGTACTCCATCCCGGAGATCACACCGTCCGAGTTCCCGGTATCGAACTGGAAGAAGTGAGGATGGATGTTGATCTTGGACGACTGGAAGTTCGTGTAATCGTCGTCGTCCCATTCGCTGGTCAACAATAAGTCCACGCAGTCATACACGTTGGCGCGGATGACGGCGGGCAGTTTCAGATCGTCATTGGCTCTGGTCAAACGCTCTTCTTCGTGAAGGACGTAGATCAGACCATCCTTGTCCACCATGGCCGGCT
>WBZN01000232.1_pt1 | contig 67014 bp, 60 predicted proteins | sample 5204281 | NCBI WGS metagenome assembly WBZN01 (sample SAMN12344347, study PRJNA552823) | activated sludge metagenome | biome: Activated sludge suspended growth; feature: Nitrification reactor; material: Wastewater; isolation source: activated sludge from nitrification reactor of wastewater... | reverse complement strand
GCAGGTGGTTTGTGGCGATCAGCAGCGCCAGGATGACGCCCATCGTCTTCTGCGCGTCGTTGGCGCCGTGCCCGAGGCTGTAGGCCGCCGCCGACACGAGCTGCGTGCGCCGGAACAGCTTGTTGGTCTTGGGCACGCTCTTGCTCCGGTGGAACAGCCACAGGATGAGGAGCATCAGCACGACACCGAGGGCGAGCCCGAACAACGGGGCGATCACGATGAAGGCGCCGATGGTCTTGATCCCGTTCGAGTCGAGCGCGCTCCAGCCGGCCTTCGCCACCGCGGCCCCGGCCATCCCGCCGATGAGCGCGTGCGACGACGAGGTCGGGAGCCCCAACCAGAACGTGATCAGGTTCCAGATGATCGCCCCCATCAGGCCGGCGAAGATCAGTCCGATCGAGATCGTCGACGGGTCGACGACGTCCTTCGCGATCGTCGCCGCCACCGTGGTGCCGAACACCAGGAACGCGATGAAGTTGAACGACGCCGCCCAGATGACCGCCCAGCGCGGCGAGAGGACTCCGGTGCTAACGACGGTCGCGATGGAGTTCGCGGCGTCGTGGAAGCCGTTGACGAAGTCGAAGCCGAGCGCGACGGCGATGACGAGAATGACGGCGACGGTCTGCACGGAGAAGGCTCAGGAGTGCTTGAGCAGCATCGTCTCGACGCCGTCGGACACCCGCTCGATCGCGTTGACCGCCCGCTCGACCGCCTCCACCACGTCCTTGGCCCGCAGCACCTCGAAGGCGTCGAACTCGCCCGAGAAGAGGTGCGCCACGGACCGGCGGTAGACGCCGTCGGCCTGACTCTCGATCTGGCCGATCCGCTCGAGGAGCGGGTCCATGTCCTTCAGCGTCGGGAGCTTCGAGACCAGCTCGACGTTGACCTCGGCGATCTCGACGAGCAGATCGGCGAGCTCCTTCATCTCCGGCAGCGGCTCCGACAGCTGGTGGAGCTGCATCTGGTCCGCGGCGCCGTGGATGTCGTCGACCGCGTCGTCGAGCCACTCGGCCAACGTGTGGATGTCCTCCCGGTCGAACGGGGTGACGAAGCTCGAGTTGAGCTGCTTGAGCATGGTCCGGGTGAGCTCGTCACCCTTCTGCTCGCATGCCCGCAGGTCGCCGATGGTGGACTCACGCGGCGCACCGTTCATCAGGTCGCGCAGGAGCCCGGCGGCGGCGAGGATGTTGGACGCGGCGTCGTCGAACATCGGAAAGAAGCTCTCGTCGCGTGGAACGAGCCGGAATCGCACGGTTGCCCCTCCCCGGGTGCTCCGACAGTGCGCCGGGGCGAGTGTGACATGCAGGTGAACGGACCCCGGACCACGGTTACCTGTTGTTCACCTTCCGTTCGACTGCGCGACGCCTGGGGGCGCGGCGTCCGGACCGCCACCCGCGGCCACCAGGGTCGAACGACCCGATTTCGCGCGTGAATCCGGGCGGCGGCGTCAGATCGCGTCCGGACGGAACCCGGCGTCGATGCCGCCGTCGACGAACAGGACCGAGCCGTGCACGTAGGAGGCATCCGGTCCGAGGAGGAAGGCGATCGCCCCGGCGACCTCGGCCGGCGTGCCGATCGCGCCCGAGGGCACCTCGAGGGCGGTGATGAGCGGGCCGAACACCGGGTCGTCGATCCCCTGCTGCAGCAGCGGCGATCGGAACGGACCCGGCGCCACCGCGTTGATGCGTACGCCCCGCTTCCCCCACTCGACCACCCGCCGCCTGACGTCGCGGGCGATGGCCACCTTGCTCGACGCGTAGACCGTGTTCCCCGCCATGCCCGTCGCCAGCTCCCGGGCCCGGTCCTCGTCACGGGCGAGGAACGCCTCGACCAGCTCGTGGGAGACGGTCGGGTCGATCGTCGTCGAGTTCGACGAGATCGCGACCGCAGCCGAGGGCGCACCGGCCGCGAGCGCGTCGAGGCAGCCGTCGAGGAAGGCGACGGCGCCGAAGAAGTTGACCGACGCGATCAGCGCGTGGTCCGGGACCTGCGGACCCAGCCCGGCGCAGGGCACGAGCCCGCTGAGCGGACCGTCGACGAGCGCCGACGCCGCGGCGAGCGCGTCGGCCCGCCCCGCGGGCGTGCCGAGGTCGGCGTTGACGTCGCAGCCGTGGAGGTCGACGGTGACGACGCGATGGTGGCCACCGTGGCGGAGGCGGTCGGTGACGGCGGCGCCGAGGCCCGAGGCCGCGCCGGTGACGAGGTACGTGCCCACGCGGGCCTCCTATTTCGTCGCGAACGTGTCGCTGCGACTCCCGTGACCGTCACAGAAGCGCGTCGTCGGCTTGGTCACTTCGTCGCAGTCGGCGCCACGAGGCCGCCGCTGGAATGGACGACCGGCAGCGGGGTGGCCGCGAGCAGGAACTCGTGCACGCCGTCGGCGGCACAGTCCTCCGCCAGTGCGTCGAGGTCCCACTGCTGGCCCTGCGGGATCCCCATGTCGCGCAGCTCGATCATGTGCGTCGGGAAGAGGAACGGGTTCGGTCCGGGGTTCGGGTACGGCTCGAACACGTGCGTGTCGTTGGCGACGGCCGCGATGTCGTGGTCGTGGAGCCACTCCACCGCGTCGAGCCCGATCCCCGGCGAGATGTCCGCGTACCGGTTCTTGTCGCCGACGTGCAGCCAGTGCATCTGCCCCGTGCGCACGAGCACGACGTCGCCGGGCTCCGCAGTGAGCCCCGCGGCGTCCAGGCAGGCGTCGAGATCGGCGCCGGTGACGGCGTACGGCTCGTCGAACCACTCGACGCCCTTCAGCCGGGCGACGTCGCACAGCAGTCCCCGGGTGACGACGGGGCCGAAGTGCTCGATGCCGCACCGGGTCGCGCCGTCCTCGTGGGTGATCGCGTCGGCGGGGAAGCCGTTGTACAGCAGACCGTCGTAGCCCGCGTGCGACAGCGCGTCCCAGTGCGTGGCGGACTGGGTCCCCGTCGTGATCTCGTCGTCGGAGGTGGCGAAGTCGCCGACGTCGCCCGTGAACGCGAACGACACCTGCAGCATCGTCAGCTCGGGGTTCCGGCGGCCCAGCACCCGACCGGTCTGGGGCCCGTCGGCGTGCATCGGGATCGAGAGCGGGAAGGTGACCCCGCGCCGCACCGCCGCCGCACCGCGTCGCACCGCGGCGGCGTCGATGAGGTTGAGCGTGCCGCGCTGGTCCTCGGGGCCCCATCGACCCCAGTTCGACACCCGCTGCGCGAGCGCCCGCTGCTCCTCGTCCAGTGGCACGGGCTACTCCGAGTACTGCTTGCGCAGCTCGTGCTTGAGGACCTTGCCGGTCGCATTGCGCGGCAGGACGTCGACGATCTCGATCTGCTCCGGGATCTTCTGCACCATGAGACCCGCGCCCGTGCAGAACTCGAAGAGCTCGGGCAGCGTCGGCGCGTCGGCGCCCTCGGCGACGACGATCACGGCGCAGGCCCGCTCACCCGACGCGGGATCGGGGAGGCCGACCACGGCCACGTCCCCGATCTTCGGATGGGTGAACAGCAGATCCTCGACCTCCTTGGCCGAGATGTTCTCGCCCTTGCGGATGATCACGTCCTTCAGCCGGCCGGTGATCACCACGTGGTCGTCGGGGCGCACCACCCCGAGGTCGCCGGTCCGGAAGTAGCCCTCCTCGTCGAAGCCGTCGGCGTCGAGCGTGGCGTCGGTGTAGCCGAGGCAGAGATTCGGACCCTTGACGCGCAGCTCGCCCTCCTCCCCGCGTGCGACGACCGACCCGTCGAGGCCGACGACCTTGACGTCGACCCCTGCGGTCAGCGGTCCCTCGGTGTTCGCGAGCTGCTCGTCGTCCGCGTCCACCCGGGCCATCGAGATGATCGGGCACTCGGTGAGTCCGTAGCCCGAGAGGACGCCGAGCCCGCCGAGCTGCTCCTTGACGTCGAAGTGCAGCTGGGGCGGCTTGGCCGCGCCGCCGCCCGCGAAGATGCGCGTCTCCGGGAACAGCGGGTGGTCGGCCCCGGCCTGCGCGGCCAGGTACGCCATGTGGAACGCGGTCCCTGCGCCGGCCACCGTCACCCGCTCCCGTTCGAGCACCGGGATCGTGGTCTGGGGCACGAAGCCCTCGACGATGATCTGCGCGTGCCCGGCCATGAGGCCGGCGAAGAGCCAGCCCGCGCCGCCGATGTGCGTGAACGGGAACACCAGCGCGTTGCGGTCGTCGGCAGTGAGATCGAACGCGTCGACCATCGCGTAGCCCGACGCGGCGACGGTGTTGTCGCAGTGCTTGGCGCCCTTCGGATCGGCCGTGGTGCCCGACGTGTAGAAGAGCCAGCGGAGCGGTCCCATCCGGCGCACGCCGACCTCGAACGGCTCGCCTCCCTCCGGCGCGCGCGGCAACGCGGCCAGGTCGCCCTCGAGCGCGTCGCCACGATGGATCTCGAGCACCTCGAGCCCGGGCACCTCGGCCGCGATCTCCCGGGCCATCGCCCCGAAGTCGAAGCCGCGCCACTCACCGGGCACGACCAGCAGCTTCGAGGAGGCCTGGCGCACCACGAAGCCGACCTCGCGCTCGCGGTAGATCGGCAGGATCGGATTCTGCACCGCGCCGAGTCGCGCGAGCGCGCCGACGAGCACCATCGCCTCGATCCAGGTCGGCAGCTGCCACGACACGACGTCGCCCTCGCCGATCCCGCGGGCGTGCAGCGCCGCGGCCATCCGCACACTGGCGTCGCGGTACTCGGCGAACGTGAGGGTGCGGCCGTCCTCGTCCTTGACGAAGCGCGCGTCCGGGGTGTCGGCCGCGCGCCGGGTGATCAGGTCCCAGAGGGACGTGAAGCCGGTGATCCGCTCGGCCACCGCTCAGCCCGCCGTCGCCGACGGGGCCTTCGGCGACGGGAAGCCGCCCCCGTACGCCACCAGGCCGCCGTCGATCGAGACGATCGAGCCCGTCATGTACCGCGCCGCGTCGGACGCGACGTAGGCGATGCACTCGGCGACCTCCTCGGGCTCGGAGACCCCGAGGCGGCTCATGACCGGACGCAGGACGTCGAAGTCGGCGTCCTCGGGGATCCGGAAGCCCTTGGTGAGCGGCGTGCGCATCCCGCCGGGGGCGACGCAGTTCACCCGCACGCCCTGTTCGACGTACTCCACCGCGAGCGCCCGGGTGAGATTGATCACCCCACCCTTCGACGCGCAGTACGCGGCCGAGAACGACTGACCCATGAAGCCGGCGTTCGAACCGATGTTCACAATGGTGCCGCCGCCGTCGAGCAGGTACGGCAGCGCGAACCGGCACATGAGGAACGTGCCGGTGAGGTTGACGCCGATGATGGCCGCCCAGCGGGCCGGGTTCTCCTCCTCCGAGCGGGCGAAGCCGCCGATGCCGGCGGAGTTCACGAGGATCTCCGGCCGGCCGAGGTCGGTGGCGAGATCGTCGATGCCGGCCTCGACCGACGACGCGTCGCTCACGTCGCACGCGTAGGCCTTCGCGGTCCCCCCGGCGGCGACGATCTCGTCGGCCACCGCGCCGGCCGCGTCGGCGGCGAGGTCGACGACGGCGACCTTCGCGCCCTCGGCCGCGAAAAGCCGCGCGGTGGCGGCGCCGAGGCCGGAGCCGCCTCCGGTGACGATCGTGACGCGGTCGGTGAAACGGGCCATGCGGACGACTCCCCTGCGATCTCGATGTTGACTGCCGACTCGGCAGCGGCGAAATCTAACGGGTCGTCAGATCCGGCGTCGGCGACCGGTCGGACGCTGCGTTCGTCCACGCCGTCGGGATCGGAGCAGCACGGCGCGCCGGTCGCCAACGCGGCGAGCCGGCCCGAGAACTCCTGGGTCGTCGGCCGACCCGAGTTCTCCATCGCGGACTCGTACGAGTCGAAGAACACGATCTGGAAGTACCGGCCCGGCTGGTCGCGGTCCTCGCACAGGATCGACCGACGCGCCGTCATGTCTTCGGAGATCCGGCTCTCCCACTCGTCCTCGAGCTTCCGGAACTGGTCGATGCGGTCACTGCGGAACTCGATGACCTGGATGAACCCCATACGTCGTCTCCCCCGGTCGAGGTATGCGTCGGAGCGTCGATGATCGCACCCGTCCGACCCTCCGCCTAGAGACACGATCGGGTCACCCGGCGACGCGGCCTGCGATCAACCCACCCCGAGACGGGCGCGTTGCTCCGCCGGCGCGTCGACGGCGCGCAGCGCCTCGACCAGGAGGTCGGTGAGCTCCGCGGCGTCGGCGTCGTGCGCGCGGTTGCGGAAGGTCGCCCCGGCGGCGAGGTCGGTGTGGTCGTAGAGCAGGTCGCCGCGGAACGACGCCATCGCCCAGAAGGGCACGCGGTCGCTCGGGTCGAACGGCTGGCGGATGACCGGCACCTCGCTGCCGGGCGCGCGCTCGAGCGACGCGCGGCCGTCGGGGCGTGGGAGCCGCACGTCCGGGAACGCGTGGATCGGCATCGTCGACCAGCGGTTCGAGTACATCGCGAGCGGGCGGTTGCCGTCGACCGGCGCCTTCGCGAAGGTCCGGGTGGCGTCGATCACGTGCACCTCGCGCCCCCAGATCCCGCACAGCGCCCACTCGCGCACCGACGACGCGGAGCCGTCGAGCAACGGGAGCAGCGAGTGGCCGTGGGTGACGTGGTCCGGCGTCACCCCGAACGTCTCGCACAGGGTCGCGTGCAGGTCGACGGCGGTGGTGAGCGCGTCGCAGGTCCCGGGCGCGACGCCCGGCCACGCGACGAAGAACGGCGTGTGGCCGAGCTCCGCGTGCACCGGGATCGCCGGCTTGCCCCACGTGTCGCGCTCGCCGAGGTAGAGCCCGTGGTCGGTGCACAGCACCACGGCCGTCGTACCCCAGGCGTCGTGCCGGTCGATCACGTCGAGCACCCGGCCGAGCCAGTGGTCGATCATCGAGAGCTTGGCGCCGTACTGTGCGCGCAGCTGCTGCCCCGACCGCGCGTCGGGCGTCCCGGGCGGGACCTCGCCCTGTGCGTCGGCGCCGGGGAGGTACGGCGGCCAGATGAGGCGGGGCCCGGCCCAGTCGGGGTCGTAGCGCCGCGCCCAGCGCTCCGGCGCGTCGAACGGCTCGTGCGGGTCGAACTCGTCGACGAGGAGGAAGGCCCGCTCCCCCGGTTCCCGGACGGCGCCCAGCTCCCGGTCGAGCCACTCGGCCGCTGCGGTCATCGTGCGGGGACCCGGGAAGTCGCCCTCCTCCCGGAAGTACGTACGGCTGCGGTCGTAGCCGCGCCCGAACGGCGCGGCTGCGACCTCGGGCAGCGTCGGCGCCCCGACGAAGCTCGGATCGGGTCGGGTGCGCCACGGGTCGTCCTCGCCCCCGCGCACGTAGTCCCAACCCTGGAACTCGGTGTGGTAGTTCTCGCCGCCGGTCTCGAAGAGGTGCGGATGATCGCTCACGAGCATCGTCGACACCCCGGCGTCGCGCCGCAGCCCGTGGGTGATCGCGTCCTCCCACACCTCGATCGAGCCCCAGGGCCGCCAGAGGAAGTCGAGCGCGCCGACGAGCACGTCGTGGCGCGCCGGCATGCACGGCAGGGACCCGGTGTGGTGGTTGGTGAAGCGCACCGAGCGCGCCGCGAGCCGGTCGAGGTTCGGGGTGTCGAACTCGGCCGTGCCGTACGCGCCGAGGACGTGGCGGTTCAGGCTGTCCAGCAGGATCACGACGACGTCACGCGGCTGGTCCATCGGGCGACCCTACCGAGCGGGGCGGAGTCGCCCGCGCGGTGGTTCGGCCGGGTCCCGGGGGTAGCGTCGGGATCCCACCCACCGGAGGTCCCGACCCCATGGCCAACCCGACCCTCGCCCCCAAGCGGCTGAACGCCACGCTCGAGGAGCTCGAGCCCGGTTGGGCCGCACCCGGCGGCCCTGCGGGTCCGGCCGGACCCGGCGGGCCCGGAGGCTCCGGAGGCGCGGGTGACCCCGCCGGCTTCGGCACCGCGCCGCCCGCGGCCACCGGCACCAAGCGGATGACCGTCGGCGGCACGTTCGCCAAGTCCTTCGTCCTCTGGGCGCTGCTCGTCGCCGCCGGCGCGTTCGGCTGGGCCCAGACCGAGACCGCGGCGACCCAGAACCAGATCCGGCTCCCCGGCTTCGTCTTCGTGGCGGTGCTGATCGCCCTCGGTCTCGCGATGCTCACGATCTTCCGGCCGAAGACGGCGTTCGTCTCCGCTCCGCTCTACGCGATCGCGGAGGGCGTGGCCCTCGGCTCGATCTCGAAGGTCTACGACACGCTGTGGCACGGCATCGTGCTGCAGGCGGTCCTCGCGACCGTCGCCACGTTCCTCGCGTGCCTGCTGCTCTACTCGTTCGACATCGTCAAGGTCACGAACAAGTTCCGGGCCGTCGTCATCACGGCGACGTTCGGGATCTTCATCATGTACGGCGTCACGATGCTGCTCAGCCTGTTCGGCGTCGACGCGCTCTTCTGGGCGCAGCCGAGCACGCTCGGCATCGCGGTCAGCGTCGGCATCTGCATCGTGGCCGCCCTCAACCTGTTCCTCGACTTCGACATGATCCGCCGCCTCTCGGTGGCCGGCGCGCCGAAGCCGATGGAGTGGTACGGCGCGTTCGGTCTCACCGTCACCCTCGTGTGGCTGTACCTCGAGGTCCTGCGACTCCTCAGCTACCTGCGGAACTGAGCACGCGGCGAGGCGACGCCTCGGTGCTCAGCCGCACTCGCCAGGTTCGTTGCCGATCGGTCGCCGGGCGACCGGATCGCAACGAACCGGCGCAGGGACCGGCGCGAGCACCGTCGTGCCGGTCACCGCGGGACCCGCCGCTCAGCCGCACTCGCCGGGTTCGTTGCCGATCGGTCGCCGGGCGACCGGATCGCAACGAACCGGCGCAAGGTGGCGGAGTTCCCGCCACGTAGAGTCGACGGACCATGGCCGACGCCGTCCACACCGCCGAGCTGCTGCGCGTCGCGGCCCGGGAGCACCCCGAGCGCGAGGCCTACGTCCACGCCGGCAAGCGGGCCACGTACGCCTGGCTCGACCGCGTCGCCGACGGCTTCGCCGCGACGCTCATCGCCCGTGGGGTGCGGCCCGGCGACGTCGTGTGCCTGATGCTGCCGAGCTCGATCAAGTTCGCGGCCTGCTACCTCGGCGCGCTGCGGGCCGGGGCGATCAGCAGCGCGATCAACGGCCGCCTCGGTCGGGCGGAGCAGCGCAGCATCATCGAGCGGACCCGGCCGGCCATCACGGTGGTGGGCGACGGATACGCGGTCCCCGACGGCGTCGACGCCGGGCAGGTGCTCACCGTCGAGGAGCTCAAGGACGCGTTCGCCGCCGCGCCCGTGCCCGACGCCGACCTGCCCACCATCGCCGCGACCGACCCGGCCTGCATCGTGTGGACGAGCGGGACGACGGGCGCGCCCAAGGGCGCGGTCTACGACCACGCGCGCATGAAGGCGATCAGCACGAACATGGGCCAGCTCACCGAGCCCGGCGACCGTCGCCTCGTGGTCCTGCCGTTCCCGCACGTGGGCTACATGACGCGTATGTGGGACGAGCTCGCCAACGGCACGACGATCGTCATCGCGGGTGAGCCGTGGTCGGCGGCCGAGACCCTGCGGCTCATCCGCGAGGAGGACATCACGATGGGCACGGGCGTGCCCACCCAGTGGGAGCTCGTCCTCGCGCATCCCGACCTCGCGGCCACCGACTTCTCGCGTCTGCGGGTGTGCGGTGTCGGCGGCGCGGCGGTCTCGCCCGACCTCGTCCGCCGCATGCGCGAGACCCTCGGCTGTCCGGTCATCACGCGCTACACCTCGACCGAGGCCGGGGTGGCGACGAGCACCGTCACCGGCGACGACGACGAGATCATCGCCACGACCGTCGGCCGGCCTGCACCCGAGGTCGAGCTGCGCATCGTCCCGCCCACCGGCACCGCCGGGGCGGCGGAGTCGCTCCCGGCGGAGGAGGTCGGCGAGATCATCTGCCGGTCCCCCGCCATGATGCGCGGCTACTGGCGTGACGAGGCGCTGACCCGCACCGTCGTCGACCGCAACGGGTGGCTCCACACCGGGGACCTCGGCGTGATCGGCGAGGACGGCAACGTCCGGATCGTCGGTCGCCTGAAGGAGATGTACATCCGCGGCGGCTACAACGTGTACCCGGCCGAGGTCGAGGCGACCCTGGCCGACCACGCCGCGATCGCACAGGCCGCGGTGGTGGGCTATCCCGATCCGGTCCTCGGAGAGCGGGGCGCGGCGTTCGTGGTCCCGGCCGATCCCGCCGACCCTCCCACCCTCGACGAGCTGCGGGACTGGTGCCGCGAGCGCATCGCGGACTACAAGGCACCCGACCGGCTGGTGCTGGTCGACGCGTTCCCGGTGAACGCGACCCACAAGGTGGACAAGGCGGCGCTGGCCGCGCGGTTCGACACGACGGAGCAGACATGACCATCCAGGAAGTCGGCTCGGGCGACACCCGCCAGAAGCCCATCAAGCTCGGCGGCGCACTGATCACGCTCGTGGAGCCCCACCGCGGTCACGAGGTCGCCTACAACCGCTGGTACGAGCGCGATCACTTCTACGCCGGCTGCATGATCGGCGCCTGGACGATCAGCGGCACCCGCTACGTCGCGACGAAGCGGCACAAGGACGCCCGGTTCCCGTCCGACTCGTCCTTCGTCGCCGACCCGTCGCAGGGTTCGTACGTCGCGATCTACTGGGTCCTCGCCGGCAAGTTCGGCGAGTGGATGAAGTGGGGAACGGACCAGGTCAACTGGCTCCACGACAACGACCGGATGTTCGAGCACCGCGACCACGTCTCGACCGCCATGTACAAGTTCCGCGCCGAGTCGCACGCCGACGCCGACGGCGTGCCGGTGGAGCTGGCGTGCGACCGGGGCTACCCGGGCATGGTGATGCTCGTGGCCGAGCCCCCCGAGGGCAGGGACGCGCAGTGGCTGCTCGACTGGGCCACCACCCACCCACCGCAGCCGGCCGACCAGGTGGCCGCGTTCACGCCCGTGCCGCTGCTCGCGAACGCGCCCAAGGACGTGCCGCTCACCGCCGAGACCGAGCGCGTCGCGATGCTGGCGTTCGACGAGTCGGACCCGCTCGACCACTGGGACGGCTACCGCGCGTTCGCCGACGCGCTCGCGAGCGAGGGCGGTCGGGTCATCTTCGCGGCGCCGTTCATCAGGACCGTGCCAGGGACGGACACCTACACCGACCAGCTCTGGTGAGCAGCAGCGACGCAACGCCGGAGCCGGACGAGATCGAGCCGGACGCCCGGTTCACCTTCGCCAACGAGCGCACGTTCCTCGCCTGGAACCGCACCGCCCTCGCGCTCATCGCGACCGGCGTCGCGGCCACGCAGCTGCTGCCGAAGTTCGACATCGTGTTCGGGCGCCGGATCCTCGGGCTCCCGCTCATCGCGCTCGGGGCGGTCCTCGCCCTCACCAGCTACCGGTTCTGGAAGCAGAACGAGCAGGCCCTCCGCCGCCGGCAGCCGCTCCCGAAGTCGCCCATGCCACTCGTGCTCGCGATCGGGATCGGCATCGTCGCGATCATCGCCGTGCTCCTCGGCGCGTTCGAGAACTGAGCGCGCTGTGGCCGAACCGCTCGACGAGGACGACGAAGGTCTCGCTCCCGAGCGGACTGCGCTCGCCTGGAACCGCACCGGGATCGCGTTCCTCGTGGCCATCGCCGCGCTCGGACGGAAGGTGTGGCCGATCGACGAGCAGAACCACGGCTGGGTCGTCGTCGCGCTCGGTGGCGCGGCGATCGTGTTCCTCGCCAGTCTGTGGATCGCGACCCGCCTGTCGACCCACCACCGCTACGCGGGCGGCACGATGGACGAGCGTGCCTTCCAGTTCGTCACCGCCGGCACGCTCGCCGTCGCGATCGCCGGCTTCGTCCTCGCGTTCTGACGCGGGCGGCTCTCCGCCCGGTCGTCACGGCCGGAGCGCCGGCAGGACCTCGCTCGCGAAGAGCTCGAGGCTCTCCCACGCGAGCGCGGGCGGCAGGCCGCCCGCCAGGGGGTTGAACGTGATCGCACCACCCGGCTGGAGGTTGCGGGCGCGGTCGATGACCTCCTCGGGCGGACCGACGAGCACCTGCGGCGACCGCTTCAGATCCTCGATGTCCTCGGCGTGCACCATCGGCGCCGAGTGCTGGCCGCCGGTCTGGATCGCCTCGTAGGTCTGCGCCTCGTACAGCACGTAGGGGCCGATCTGCTCCCACGTGGCGTCGGGGTCCCGGGTGACGTGCACGAACGTCGGACCCGACGGTCGCATCACGTAGCCCCCCTCGAAGCCGACCTTCGCCGCCTCGTCGGCGTACCACTCGGCGAGCCGGGGATCGGCGTGCATCGGCATCATCGGGAGGCGCAGGCGCGCCGCCCGCCGGGCCGCCGCCTCCACCCCACCGCCGACGAGGATCGGCGGGTGCGGATCGGTGAACGGCTTCGGCGTCACCACCACCTCGCGGCCCCGGTACTCGAACGGCTCGCCGGTGAACGCCCGCAACAGGACCTCGACGTACTCCTCGAGGATCTTGCCCCGCCGCGTGCGGTCGACGTCGGCCATCGCGAACTCCTCGGGCCGGTAGCCCGCGCCCGCGACCGTCCACACCCGTCCGCGGCTGAGGTGGTCGAGCACCACGAGCTGCTCCGCGAGGCGGATCGGGTCGTGCAGGGGCACGAGCGCCGCCGAGAGCAGGATCGGGATCCGCCTCGTCGCGCCCGCGATCGCGGCCGCCGCGGTGAGCGGCGCCGGGAGCCAGCCGTCGGGGAACCCGTGGTGCTCGCTGACGACGGCGAAGTCGAAGCCGTGCTCGTCGGCCCACCGGAACTGGTCCATCGCCGCCGTGTAGATGTCGGCGAGGCTCGTGGAGCCGTCGGCCGGCGCGCGGAAGTCGTGGCGCATCGTGAGGTGCATCAGCCCACCTTCCGGGTCAGGTGCGGACCGACCTCGGAGCCGAACGCGGCGATCTGGTCGCACAGCTCGTTCGCGGACCGGGCCGCGAAGCGGACCTGCAGGTGGGCGACGCCCATGGCGCCGTACTGGTTGAGCGCCTCGGCGATCGCCTCGGGGCTCCCCGTCCTCGTGTACTGCGGCAGCTCCCAGTCGGCGTCACCGAGGTACATCATCTCGGTGATCACCCCGATGTCGAAGGTGGCTCCGGGCCGGACCTTCTCGGCCTCGGCCTCGATGTAGGCGATGGCGTCGGGCATCTGCTTCTTCGGCGTCCCCTGGGGGATCCAACCGTCACCGCGCGCCGCGACCCGGCGCAACGCGGGCTTCGACGAGCCCCCGATCCAAATCGGCGGCCGGGGCGACTGGGCGGGACGCGGGCGCAGCCCGACGTCGCCGACGTACTCGTCGGTCCACGCGTCGAGGATGCCATCGACCGCGGAGTCGGTGATTCGGCCGCGCTCCGCGAACGGGACGCCGAGCGCGTCGAACTCGCCCTCCACGTGACCGGCGCCGACCCCGAGGATCACCCGTCCGCCGGAGAGGTGGTCGAGCGTGGCGAAGGCCTTCGCCGACTCCAGCGGGTGGCGGTACGCGGCGACGTACACGTTGGTCATCAGGCGCACCGTGCGGGTCTGGCCCGCGAGCCAGCCGAGCGTCGCCACCGGGTGGTACCAGGTGGTCGACATCGCGTCGGCCTTCTCGCGCGGGATCGCGATGTGGTCACAGACCGCGACGTAGAAGAAGCCGGCGTCGTCGGCCGCGCGGGCGGCGGCCGCCAGTTCGGCGGGACCGGCGCCCTCGCGCTCCCACGGCTGCGAGGTGAGAAGCGACAAGGCCTGCACCGGCAGTTGGATGCCGTAGACCAGCGCGCCCTCGGGCACCACCGACACGGTCGGGTTCGTCATGACCTGTCCTCCTGGCCCTGCGGGCCGGGCCGGACGGGCCCCGCTTCGCTGGCGTCTCGGCGCTGGGCGCGTGCCCGCCCCGCTGCACTCATGAGCACTGCGCCTCTCGTTGCCGGGTGGTCGAGTGGACCGGGTCCGAGTCGAACGCCGGGATCACGTCGCGCCCGAAGACCTCGAGCGACTCCAGCGCGATCTCGGTGGGAAGCTCGCTGTCGAGGATGCCGTAGACGAGCTGGTCGGCGCCGACCGCCTGCCACCGCGCCGCGTTGCGCGCGACGTCGTCCGGGGCGCCGAGGCTGCGGCGGCCGTCGGCGATGTCGGTGAGGAGGTCCTCGGTGCTCGGCTCCTCGATCGTGAAGTTCTGGCGGTCGATCTCCGGCGGCAGCGGGATCGAGTCGAGCCAGCGCACGACGAGGGACTGGTAGTGCGCGGAGCCCGTCGTCCGGAACAGCTCCACGGCGCGGTCCCGGTTCTCGAGACAGAGCAGCATGCTCACGCACGCGACGTTCTCGTTGACGTAGCTGCCGACCGGCTCGTCGCACTCCGCGATGGCGTTCCGGTACGTCTCGATCAGTGGCGCGAGGTCCTCGGGCTGGCCCATCGTGAAGCACAGCGCGCCCATACCGAGGCGACCCGCCTTCTCGAACGACGACGGGCTCCCGCACGCCAGCCACAACGGCGGGTGCGGCTCCGTGTACGGCCGGGGCAGCACCGACCGCTCCGGCATCGAGAACGCGGAGCCGTCGTACGCGTACGGGTCCTCCGTGAGCATCCGCACGATCTCGGGCAGCGTCTCGTCGAAGAGGTCCCGCGTGCCGTCGGCGTCCGGGATTCCGAAGCCCTGGTACTCGGTGCTCGACGAGCCGCGTCCGACGCCGAACTCGAAGCGTCCGCCGCTCAGGTGGTCGAGCATCGCGACGCGCTCGGCGACGCGCGCCGGGTGGTTGACGGGCGGGGTCACGTTGAAGATGCCCGAGCCGATGTGCATCCGCTCGGTGCGGGCGGCGACGTAGCCCATGAACACCTCGTTCGCCGAGATGTGGCTGTACTCGCGCAGGAAGTGGTGCTCGGTGAACCAGCCGTACTTGAACCCGGCCCGATCCGCGGTGACCGCGACCTCGACCTCGTCGAGCAGCCGTGCGTGCTCGCTCGCCCCGACCGGCACGTGGCCGGAGTGGAACACTCCGAATTCCATCGAGACCCCTACACCCAGACGACGGACTGCAGGTCCGAGTACGCGTGGAGGCCGAAGCTCCCGCCGTCGCGGCCGACGCCGGACTGCTTCGTGCCGCCGAACGGCGTCTCCTGGTTGCGTTGGACCGTGTTGAGGCCGATGTTGCCGGCGCGCATCCGACGGCTCAGGGCCATCGCCCGCGCCTTGTCGCCGCTGAACACGTAGTCGTAGAGACCGAACTCGGTGCCGTTGGCGAGCGCGATGCCCTCGTCGTCGTCGTCGAACGGGATCGCGACGATGACCGGTCCGAAGATCTCCTCCTGCACCACCCGCATCCCGGCCCGGGCGCCGGCGATCAGGGTCGGTGGGACGTAGTACCCCTTCTCGAGGTGCTCCGGCCGGGCGCCCCCGGCGACGATCTCGCCGCCCTCCTCCCGCCCCGACGCGATGTAGCCCTCGATGCGCGCCCGGTGTGCGTCGGTGATGACCGGGCCGACCACGGTGTCGGGCTCGTACGGGTCACCGACCTTCAGCATCGTGGCCATGCCGGCGAGGCCCCGCACCACCTGGTCGTAGATCGAGCGGTGCACGATCGCGCGTGTCGGCGCGGTGCAGATCTGACCGGCGTGGAACGTCCACACGGATCCGATCATGCCGATGGCGGTCCGCACGTCGGCGTCGTCGAGCACGAGGGCGGCGCCCTTGCCGCCGAGCTCGAGCAGCTGGCGCTTCATGCCCCGTCCGGCGACCTCGCCGATGCGCGCCCCGACGCCGCTGGAGCCGGTGAAGCTCACCATGTCGACGTCCGGCGACGCGACGAGCGCCTCACCGCTCTCCGGCGTGGAGCCGGTGACGATGTTGACGACCCCCGGCGGGAAGCCGACGTCCTCGAGCAGCTTCACGAGCTTCACGATCGCGAGCGGGTCCTGACCCGCGGGGCGCACGATGACCGTGTTGCCCATCGCGAGGGCCGGGGCGATCTTGCCGACCATGTTCACGATCGGGAAGTTGTAGGACGTGATGCACGCGACGACGCCGACGGGCTGGCGCCGGGCGATCGCACCGATGAGCCCACCGGGTGCGAGCGCGGTGGCCGGGGCCTCCTGCGGCGCGAGCGGGATCACCGTGTCCTCCATCGCGCCCCTGGCGTAGCGCTGGAAGCGAACTGCGGCCTGCGGCACCTGCATGGACTTGCCGAGCGCCGCGGTGCAGCCCGTCTCCGCGATCACGAGCGGCACGAACTCGTCGCGCCGGGCGAGCAGCGCCTTGCCCGCGGCCTCGAGGAGGTTCGCCCGCTCCTCCGGCTTCGTGCGCGACCACGAGTCGAATGCGTCGCGCGCCGCGGCCGCGGCCGCCTGCGCCTGCGCGGCCGAGGCCTCCGGCGCGTGGCCCACGGGCTCCTCGGTCGCGGGGTTGACGATCGGGTAGGTCCCGGCGTCGCCGTCGACCCAGGAACCGCCGATCAGGAGTTGGTACCGCTCGTCCACGTCGACTGCCGTCATGACCCGGAGAATAGAACGTGTTCTAACTCCGGCGCGGACGATGGCGGGAGGAGTGTGCGTCTCACCCCGCTGGGCGAGGTCGAGCGCACATCGCTCGGCGGGCTGCGCGGCACCCGGTCGACGCGGGTGGTTCGGGCGCGCGGCCCGCGGATCAGGTGGTGGAGGCGTCGAAGATGCTCTGGATCGCGCCGTCGAGCATCGCGTTGAACTCGTCGTCGCTCTGCTGGGCGGTCAGCCCCTCGGTGAGGGCCCGGGAGAAGCTCGCGATCATCCCGTGGTTGCGGGCGAGCTTCGCGTTGGCGTCCTCGCGGGTGTAGCCACCGGACAGGGCGACGACCTTGATCACCTGCGGGTGCGCGATGACGTCGGCGTAGAAGTCGTCGATCTCGGGCAGCGTCAACTTCAGCATGATGTGCTCGTCGCCGCCGAGCGCGTTCGCCTGCTCGAGGATGCGCGCCTTGAGGAGCCCCTCGGCCTCACCCTTCGACGGGCTGTGGATGTCGACCTCGGGCTCGATGATCGGGACGAGGCCGTGGCCGAGGATCTGCTTGCCGACCTCGAACTGCTGGTCGACGACGGCGTTCACGCCCGCCTTGTCGCCGAGCTTGATGACCGAGCGCATCTTCGTGCCGAACACGCCCTTGCCGACGGCGCGGTTGCACAGCGCGTCGAGGTCCGGCATCGGCTTCATCACCTGCGCGCCGTCGACCTCGTCGGCGAGGCCCTTGTCGACCTTCAGGAACGGGACGACCTGCTTGTCCTCCCAGAGGTAGCGGGCGGTGCCCTTGCCCTCGATCTCGCGGTCCATCGTCATCTCGAACAGGATCGCCCCGAGGATGCGCCGACCGTCGAACGCCGGGCTCGTGATGATCCGCGTCCGCATCTCGTGGATGCGGTCGAACATCTCGCCCTCGCCGGAGTACGAGTCCTCGCCGAGGCCGTAGAGCTTCAGCGCCTTCGGCGTGCTCCCACCGGACTGGTCGAGCGCGGCGATGAAGCCGGGGCGGGACTTGACGACGTCGAGCAGTTCCTGGTTCATGCGGGCAGTCCTTGGTCTCCGGGCCGGCTCCGTTGCCGGCTCCCCGATCCGTTCCGGGCGAAATGTTGTCAGGCGGGCAGGTCCAGGCGCAGCATCCGGATGGCGTTCGTCCGCACGATCTTCACGATCGTGTCGTCGTCGAGGCCCTCCATGATGTCCATCGCCACCTTGCGCGAGTGCGGCCAGGTGGAGTCCGAGTGCGGGTAGTCGGTCTCGAAGGTGACCGTGTCCACGCCGATCTCGTCGAGCGACCTCAGCCCGTGCGGGTCGTCGAAGAAGCAGCCGTACACGTGCTCCCGGTACAGCTCGCTCGGCGGCCGGGTGACCTTGTCGGCCACGCCGCCCCATCCGCGGTTCTCCATCCAGACCTTGTCGGCACGGTCGAGGACGTAGGGGATCCAGCCGATCTGGCCCTCGGAGTACGCGAGCTCGAGCTTCGGGATGCGCTCCAGCACGCCCGACATGAGGAAGTCCGTGAGCGACATCGCCGCGTTCATCGACGTGAGCGTCGAGCTCACCGCGGGCGGCGCGTCGGCCGACGTCGACGGCATCTTCGAGCTCGAGCCGATGTGCATGCTCACGACCGTCCCGGTCTCCGCGCACGCCTCGAAGAACGGATCCCAGTAGCCGTCGGCGTCGTGGATCGACGGCAGCCCGAGGAACGGCGGGATCTCGCTGAAGCACACCGCGTGGGCGCCGCGTGCGGCGTTGCGACGGACCTCCGCGGCGGCGAGCTGCGCGTCCCACAGCTGGATGATCGGCAGCGGGACCAGGCGACCGCCGGAGCCGGCGCACCACTCGTCGAACATCCAGTCGTTGTACGCCTTGACGCAGAGGTCGGCGAGCTCCTTGTCGTCACGCTCGAGGAACGTCTGGCCGCAGAAGCGCGGGAACGTCGGGAACGAGAGCGACGCCTCGACCCAGTTGACGTCCATGTCCTCGAGCCGGGCCTTCGGGTCCCAGCACCCCCGGCGCATGTCGTCCATCGTGATCGGACTGATCGTCACCTCGTCGCGCGGCACCCCCGCCGCGGCCATGACGCGCGTCATCGGGTACCGCAGATCCTCGGTGAACCACCAGTCGCACCAGGTGCCGTCCTCGCCGGCGTTCGCCTCCCGGTAGCTGTAGACCCCACCGACGAAGCTCATCTCCGCGATCTTGCGCCGCTCCATCCGCGGACCGAAGGCCTTGAACTTCTCGGGGAGCCGGTCCTGCCACACGCCCGCGGGTTCCACGACGTGGTCGTCGACGGAGATGATCCTCGGGAAGTCGTCGGGCGGGAACATGCGCGCAGGCTACCTCCGACACCGCGAGGGATCCGCCGGTCGGCACCGGCGCCGAGCGTCGTCAGCCGACGGGCGCCCACGCGTCGAGCACGGCCGCGGTGGTCGTGAGCACCGCGACGAGCGCGAGCGTGTTCGCGATCACGGCCTGCGCGTAGTCGTTGGGCACCCCCGCGACCGCGTCGGTGGGCATCACGAAGGTGTAGCCCCGGTTCACCGCGTCGAACGCGAAGTTCGTCATGCCGATGTTCACGGACACGCCGACGCCGACGATCGTGGTGACGCCGAGGTTGCGCAGCATCGGGTCGAGCTGCGTCCCGGTCATCGGCCCGAGGCCGTGGTGACGTGCGAGCACGACGTCGCGCGGGTCCGTGCCGATCGTGTCGGGCACGCGGACCGCCGCCGATCCGGGCGAGAGGTGGAACGGCGCCTTGCGCACCCCCGCGAACAGACGCGCGTTGCGGTTCGCGCCGACGAGGTCGTCGCGCGTCTCCGCCGTGCAGTGGAATACCGGGACCCCGAGTGCACGGGCGCGCTGGGCGAGCTGCGCGCAGTGACCGACCAGGTCGACGCGCGCCGCGGCGGCCGCGAGCTCCGGGAGCACCGACGGCTCCCCCACCACCCCGTTCTGCACCTCCTGCAGGACCAGCGCGGTGTGACCCGGGGCGACGAGCTCGGTCAGGTCGAGGGGCACCCGGTCACTCCTCCGAGAACTGCAGCGTCTCGGGCTCGGCGAGCGCGGCCTTCACGACCTTGCCGAGCGCGTTGCGCGGCAGCGGCTCGTCCCGGAGGTCCCAGTGCGCGGGGACCTTGTAGTAGGCGAGCGTCTCGGCACAGAACGCGGTGAGCTCCTCGGGATCGAGGGTCGCGCCCGGGCGGGGCACGACGACGGCCAGCACCTCCTGGCCGAGCGACTCGTGGTCGACGCCGACGACCGCGACCTCGGCGACGTCGGGATGGGCCTCGAGCCGGTTCTCGATCTCGATCGGGTAGATGTTCTCGCCCCCGCGCAGGATCAGGTCGCGCTTGCGGGTGGCGAGGTACAGCCGCCCCCCCTCCATCCGACCGATGTCGCCGGTGCGCAGCCAGCCGCCGGGCAGGATGGTCTCGGCCGTCGCGTCGGGCCGGCGCCAGTACCCGGGCATCACCATCGGACCCCGCACGAAGATCTCGCCGTCCTCGCCCTCCGGGAGCACCGCGCCGTCGTCGCCACGGATCTCGAGCTCGACGGTGGGCAGCGGCCGCCCCGCGGCCTCGGGGAACCGGATCAGCTCCTCGCCCGAGTTGATCGTCGCGAGCGCGGCGCACTCGGTCTGGCCGTACCCGACGCCCATCGACCCCCGGACGTTCGGGATGACCTCACGCGTCCGCTCCAGCAGCGCCGGCGAGAACGCCGCGCCTCCTCCGCCGCCGTTGCGCAACCCGCTGAGGTCGTACTCGCCGACGCGCGGGTGGTGCACGACCCGGTGCAGCATCGTGGGGGTGTACGACCAGCCGGTGACGCCCTCGGTCTGGATCAGATCCATCACCAGCTCCTCGTCGAACCGGCCGATCGTCCACACCGACTTGAGCCCCGAGATCATGAACGCCACGGCGCCCATGTGCAGGCCCGACACGTGGAACAGCGGGTACGTCACGAGCTGCACGGTCGGAGGCGCCGGCGGTGCGTCCGGATCCGGCGGCTTCAGCATCATCATGCGGGCGCCGTGGAAGAAGCTCATGCCGATCGTGGCGAGCACGTTGCGGTGGGTGTTCACGGCGCCCTTCGGCCGGCCCGTGGTCCCGCTCGTGTAGAGGATGATCGCCGGGTCGTCCTCGGCGATCGGCTGGCTCGGCAGCTCGGCGTCGGGGTGCGCGTGCCAGATGCGGTCGAAGTCGTCCTCGATGACGATCGTCGGGACGCCCGGGTCCGCGCCCTGGAGGCGGTCGAGCCGCTTGCGGTCGGCGACGAGCACCTTGGGGTCGGCGTCCTCGAGTCCGTGACGGATCTCGTCGCCGACCCACCAGCCGTTGAGGCCCACCGCGATCGCGCCGAGGCTGACCGCGGCCCAGAACGCGACGATCCACTCCGGGCAGTTGGCGGCGAGGATCGCCACGCGGTCGCCCGGACCGACGCCGTACTCCTCGGCGAGCACCTGCGCCGTCGACGCCACGGCCCGCCGGTGCTCGGCGTGGGTGATGACCCGCCGCTGCTCCCGATCCGCGAAGACGACGTACTCACGGTCGCCGAACCCCTCGGCCGCCTCGAGCGCGGCCCGCAGGTGGGGTAGCCGGTTGGCGAAGACCGTCATCGGCTCGTCGCCGACCGTCTCGGTGCGAACCTCGAAGAAGCCGCCGGGCCCGAGGAGCGATGCCTCCAGCTCGGCCATGCCGTCGGGAACCCCAGTCGCCGTCATCGGGCCGGGAGGCTACCGATTCGGGCGCGCGCCCCGGATCGGGCGACGAGCGAGGACGCCGTACGCAGATCGCGTGACACCCGTCAACGTTCGGACAAACCCGCTCGCCCGACCCCTTCACCGGCCCGGAGGTCGGGCATGATGGCAGCCCCTCGGGCGCGGGCCGCGGGCCTCCCTGCCCGGTCCGCCGGCCGCCCCGAGGGATTTCGCCCCGCACACTTCACCTCGGGCCCGTCGCGGTCGATACAGCGGTCGTATGGCCCGGCGTATCTCCCCGACGTTCCTCCTCGTGGTCGGCCTCACGTGCCTCACCTTCGCGGGCATCCTCGGCGCGCTGCACGGGACCATCACCGACCGCGACCGGATCCTGAGCGAGTCGGACGCGATCTCGAAGAGCGCGGCCGTGCGTGCGGAGTTCTCCGGGAAGATCGCGGACACGCTCGTCCCGCACGACGCGTCGTCGCCCCCGCTCGCGATCGCGCAGTCGAACCAGGTCGCCGCCGCTGCGGTCCGGTCGCCGGAGTTCCAGCAGGCGTTCGTCGCCGCGCTCCCGGCGCTCTACGACCAGCTGGTCGCCGGGCGGGGAACCGACATCGACCTCGACCCGGCGCTCGTCGACCAGGCGATCGTCAAGGCGGGCGGCGCACCGCCGTCCGGGTACGTGCTCCGCGTGCACTCCGGGGACATCCCCGACCTCAAGCGCCCGATCGAGCTCATGCAGCGCGGCGCGGTGGTGTTCGGAGCGCTCGGCCTGCTGCTCGTCGTCGCCGCGCTGATCTGGACCCGGCACCGCTCCCGCGCGGTGATGCGCATCGGACGCTGGCTCATCACGATCGGCCTGCTGACCATCCTCGGATTCTGGGTCGTGCCGCAGTTCGCGCTGCTGCCCTTCGGGGGCTGGTCGGCGGTGATCGGCATTGTCCTCGCCACCGGCGAGTGGCTCGTGCTCCCCGCCGCGCTCATGACCGCGCTCGGTGTGACCATCCTGCTGATGGGCCGGTCGAGCGACGCCGAGACCCGCCGCCGCAACCTCGAGGTCATCCCGAACGTCACGCGGAACCCGACGCGCCCGTCCTACTGACCGGCGGGCGGCACCGTTCCCGACATCCCCCCGAGCAGCCCCGCGACCGCGCGGTCGCGCACGGAGACGAACCGCTCCACGACGAGATCGGCCCAGCGCGGATCGTCCGGGGCGAACGCGGCGCGGATCTGCCGCTTGATCGCGACGGCGTCCGGGCCCCGGGGGTCGCCGAACCCGTGGAGCCACGCGTCGGCCCGCAGCGCGGTCGACACCTCGACGATGTCGACGGTCCCCCACTCGATCGCGACGCCGGCGAAGCCCACGCCCGCGACCCACGCCTCCATGCCGTCGAGCACGTCCCCCTGCACGTCGGCGGAGACCGACGTCCCCTCCGACGGGACCGTGTACTCGTCGAAGCACGCGTCGAGGCGGGCCCGGCCGGACGGGTCGGGATGGCTGGCGATCAGCTCACCGTGGCCGAAGGGACCGAGGCCGGTGTGGAGGTCGAGCACCGCCACGTGCGCGGCGTCCGCGAGGTGCCGCCGCACGATCCGCTCGAGGGTCACGCGCGACCACACCGGCCGCGCGCCGCCGTAGAAGATCCCGGTCGGGTGCGAGTACTGCCCGCTGCTGACCGCGGCCTGCAGCGCGTCGAAGCCGTGCTCGGCCGCGTACCCGAGCAGCACCTCGGCGGTGGCCTGCTGCGTCCCGTCGTCCCAGGCCGCGGGCACGAGCGCGTCGGCCAGCGAGTCGTACCCCGTGTTGACCGGCAGCGGCGCGCCGAAGTCCACGCAGTTGCGATTGAGGTCGACGTTGTCCTCGTTGACGCGTCGTACCCAGGCGAACCCGTAGGGGTTGATCGCGTGCACGAGCACGACCGCGAGGTCGGCGGGAAGATCGACACCGTCGCGCAGCCAGGTGGTCTGGCACAGGCTGCCCGCGAAGCCCTCGACCCCGTGCGTCCCGGAGACGACGAGCAGCCGGTGGCGGGCGTCGGCGGGACCGAGCCGCGCGACATCGGTGGCGAGCGCGCCGTCGTCGGGACCGCGGTCGGGATGGTCGTGCGCGGTGACCACCGCGCCGGCGGCCTCCGCCGCGGCGAGGAACGCGGCGCGTGCCTCGGCGTAGTCGGGTGCGAGCGTCGCCACGGGGAGCCCTACGACTGCACCGGCTCGCCGGCCGGCGTCAGCGCGTACCACTGGTCCCCGACCGCGTTGCCGTTGACGTCGCCCGGCTTCGTGTCGCCCGAGAACCGGTAGACCAGCCGCCCGTTGTAGGTGACCCACTCCTGGCCGTTCGGCTGCTTCGCGGCGGCCCCTTCGGCGGTCAGCCCGGTACCGAGCGTCACCGGTCCGTCGGCCACGAGCGGCGGCCACGCGGCGAGGGCCGACTCGGGCACCTGGCTGGTCGCGCTCTTCCCGTTCGGCACGTACTCGTAGAGCGTGAGCCCGTCGGCGTCGGTCAGGACCTTGCCGACCGCGGAGCTGCCCACCCGCAACGTCGCGGCATCGAGGTTCGGCGCCGTCGTCGTCGACGAGCCCGGGCCGGCGCCCGCGGACTTCCCCCCGCTCGATCCGCCACTGCCGCTCGAGCAGGCTGTGGCCACCGCCACGAGCACGAGCGCGATCCCGGCGAGCTTTCTCATCCCGGCCACCTCCCGGCCCCGGACCCTACGACGCGACCGGCGGGCGCGCCGACGGTCAGCTCGACGCCGTCACGGTCTCGGTGTCGCGTCCCGACCGCAGCACCGTGCCCGGCGTGGCGCCGGTCGGCCGGTTGTCGGCGACGGTCTCCACGCCGTTCACGAACACGTGGCGGACGCCGATCGCCCCCGAGGTGAGCCGGGCGGTGCCACCGGGGAGGTCGGCGACGAGGCTCGCGTGCTCGGCCCCGACCGTCTCGGGGTCGAACAGCACCAGGTCGCCGCGTGCGCCGACGCGGATCACGCCGCGGTCGCGCAGCCCGAACAGCCGGGCGGGATCGGCCGTCAGCATGCGCACCGCGTGCTCGAGGGGAACCAGCTGCCGGCCGCGGATCATGTCGCCGAGGAACCGGGTGGTGTACGGCGCCCCGCACATGCGGTCGAGGTGCGCGCCCGCGTCCGAACCGCCGAGCATGGCGCGGCCGTCCTCCCAGACCTGCTTGCGCAGCGCCCACGACGCGGCGTCGCCGTCGGGGGCGATCGGCCAGAGGATCGTGCGCAGGTCGTCGGCCAGCACGATGTCGAGCAGGGTCGCGAACGGCTCGGTGCCGCGGTCCGCCGCGATGGAGGCCACCGTGCGGCCCTTGAGTCCCTCGTTGGCGGCCGAGTAGGTGTCACCGATCACGTAGTTGGCCCAGTCGGCGAGCCGGCGGAACACGCCCGCCTCCTCCGAGTTCGCGCGCTGGTCCATCCACACGCGCGTCTCCGGGTCGCGCAGGCGCGCCATGCGCTCGCCGACCGGCAGCCCCATGACCTCGTTCCAGCCCGGCAGCATGAAGAGCGCGCAGTAGTTGAGGAAGCTCATGTTCATCGGCACGAGCACCGGCATGGTCAGCGCGACGACCCGGCCGCCGATCTCGGCGGCCCGGTCGTACGCCGACAGCTGGCGGTCGACCCGCTCGGGCACGCGGGAGTCGACCGTGAGCACGTTCCAGTTGAGCGGCCGGTCCCCGGCGGCGGACATCCGCGCGAACAGGTCGATCTCGGCGTCGCTGAACTGGTCGAGGCAGCCGTCGATGATCGCCTCGAGCGTGGTGCCCTCGTGGCCCCGGACCGCCGCCGACAGCGCGAGCACCTCGGCCTCGCTGGCCCAGCGCGACGCGACCGGCTGGCCGTCACCGTCGGAGTGCGTCTTCGACAACGTGGTCGAGAAGCCGAGCCCGCCCGCCTCGATCGCGGTCTCGAGCTCGCGCACCATCGCGGCGATCTCCGCGTCGGTGGCCTCCCGGCCGACCGCCTCGGCGCCCATCACGTACCGCCGGATCGCGCAGTGACCGACGAGGAAGCCGGCGTTCACCGCGATGGTGCCGTCGAGCCGGTCGAGGTAGTCGGCGAAGGTCTCCCACCCCCAGTCGATGCCCTGCTCGAGCGCGGCGAGCGGCATGCCCTCGACCTTGGCCATCATCCGGCGCAGGTAGTCGGCGTCGCCGGCCTGCAGCGGGGCCAGCGTGAACCCGCAGTTGCCGCCGATCACGGTCGTGACGCCGTGCTCGTTGCTCGGAGTGGCGGCCGGGTCCCAGAAGAGCTGCGCGTCGTAGTGCGTGTGCGGGTCCACGAAGCCCGGGGTGAGCACGAGGCCGCCGGCGTCGATGCTGCGGGTCGCGCCGCTCTCGACGTCGCCGATGGCGACCACCCGCCCGCCGTCGACCGCGACGTCGGCGACCGTGCCGGGTGCGCCCGTGCCGTCGACGACCGTCGCCCCCCGGATGACCAGATCCACCATGTCCGCGTGTCCCCTTGCCGTTCGTCGGGTAGGGCGCGGAGGCTACCGCCCGCCCGCGACGGCCCGGGAGGGAGCTCGCCGGTCAGTCCGCCGGCGGGGCCACCGGGTTCGGGTTGAGGTGCACGGGCCGGCAGAGCATCTGCTGCCCGCCGGTCGCGAGCAGGACGCCGGACTCGGACCAGATCGAGCCCGCGCCGCCGACCAGCCCGTCGCGCGCGACCGGCGAGTGGGCGTCGACGAGCAGGTACTCGCTCGCCGGCTCGAGCGAGTGGAACCGCGCCTGGATGTCGACGCTGGGCGCGTACCACTGCCGGTTCTCCGGGTGACCGCGCGACGCGGCCGGCCAGAACATGGTGTCGAGCAGCAGCAGCGCCCGGCCCGCGTCGACGAACGGGTCGGCGAAGGTCGCCGTCGGCGTGTAGCGGTACCAGCTCAGCTCGTGGAAGTCGCCCGGTGGCCGGTGCTCCCAGTCGACGACCCAGCGCAGCGGCCGGCACTCGAGGTTCTCCCAGAACCGGAACGACGGCAGCTCCGCGTCGCCCATCAGCTCGACGTTGGTCGGCAGGTCGCGCGGGCGGGCCGCGTCGGGCATCGTCCACGCGTCGTGCTCCAGGCCGTCGCCGGCGTCGACGACCCAGACGAGCGCCTCCAGGATCGGGCGGTCACCCTGGGTCAGCGAGACACCGAGCGACGCGACCCGCCTGGTCTCGCGCACGGGCCGCACGGTCAGCGTCACCGGACCGAAGTCGGCGACGCCCAGGAAGTGCGCCGCGAACGACACCGGTCGGCGCAACCGCGTGTGCGCGCCGGCGGCCCGGAGCGCGATCACGGCGAGGTAGCCGCCGTTCGGTCCCCAGATCTCCCAGTCGCGCGACAGCTCCGCGGTGAAGGTCCCGTCACCACGCGGCTCGACGGCGGTGTCGAAGTCGAATGCCCCCATGGGGCCCATGGTACGGACGGAGCCCGTCGGCGCCGCCGGAGTTGCGCGGCCCGGCCCGGTAACCTCCGCGGCGCGCTGCGGCGGGACGCGCGGCGTCACCCGCCGAGCGAACGAGGAGCACCGTGGCCCGGGCCGACATCGAGTGGGGCACGATCCCCAACCTGTTGCACGACGCCGCCACCCGGCGCGGCGAGACGCCCGCGATCCACGACGGGGACGTCACGCTCACGTGGGCCGAGCTCGAGCGCGTCGCCCGCCGGGCCGCCGCCGCCTACGTCACCGCCGGCGTCGAGCCCGGTGACCGGGTCGCCATCTGGGCGCCCAACGTGTGGGAGTGGATCCCCGCCGCCCTCGGCATCCACCTCGCCGGAGCCGTGCTCGTCCCGCTCAACACGCGGTACAAGGGCGTGGAGGCCGGCTACATCGTCGGACGCAGCGGCGCCCGCGTGCTCGTGACCATCGGCGAGTTCCTCGGCACCGACTACCGCGGGATGCTCACCGGCGCGGTCGACGTGGCCGCCGAGCTGCCGGACCTCGCCCGCGTCGTCTGCCTGCGCGACGACGGACCCGACGGGTGGGACGCGTTCCTCGCGAGGGGCGACGGCGTCGACCCGGCCGTGATCGACGCGCGGGTCGCCGCCCTCGGGCCCGACGACCTCTCGGACATCCTGTTCACGTCGGGCACGACCGGGAACCCGAAGGGCGTGATGGAGACCCACGGCGCGACCCTGCGGGCGTTCCAGGCCTGGAGCGACGTCGTCGGCCTGCGCGAGGGCGACCGCTACCTGATCGTGAACCCGTTCTTCCACGCCTTCGGGTACAAGGCGGGGTGGCTCGCGGCGATGATGCAGGGCGCGACCATCCACCCGCAGGCGGTGTTCGACGTCGACCAGGTGCTCGAGCGCGTCAGCCGCGAGCACATCACGATGCTCCCGGGACCGCCCACGCTGTTCCACACGATCCTCGACCATCCCCGGCGCGCCGCGTACGACCTCTCCTCGCTGCGCCTCGCGGTCACCGGCGCCGCCGCGATCCCGGTCGAGCTGATCGTGCGCATGCGCGACGAGCTGACCTTCGAGACCATCATCACCGGCTACGGGCTCACCGAGGCGTGCGGCATCGCGACGATGTGCCGCTTCGACGACGACCCCGAGACGATCGCCACCACGAGCGGTCGGGCGATCCCCGACGTCGAGGTGCTCGTCATCGACGACGCGGGCGCCGAGGTGCCGCGCGGGGAGCCGGGCGAGGTGGTGGTCCGGGGCTACAACGTGATGCGGGGCTACTTCGACGAGCCCGACGAGACCGCGGCCACGATCGACGCCGACGGCTGGCTCCACACCGGCGACGTCGGGATCATGGACGAGCGCGGCTACCTGCGCATCACCGACCGCACGAAGGACATGTTCATCGTCGGCGGCTTCAACGCCTATCCCGCGGAGATCGAGAACCTCATGCTGCGCAACGAGGCGATCGCGCAGGTCGCGGTCATCGGCGTGCCCGACGCGCGCATGGGCGAGGTCGGCATGGCCTACGTGGTGCTGCGCCCGGGTGCGGCCGCCACTCCCGAGGAGATCGTCGCCTGGTCCCGTGAGGTGATGGCCAACTTCAAGGTCCCGCGCCGAGTCGAGATCGTCGCGGAGCTCCCCCTCAACGCGACCGGCAAGGTGCTGAAGTACGAGCTGCGGGACCGGGCTGCGAAGCAGCTCGGCGGGGACTGATGCCGCTCTCCGACGCGGAGCAGGAGCAACGCCGGGCGTTCCTGCGCGAGCAGATGCCGGCGACGCCGTTCATCGAGGGGCTCGGCATCGTCGTCGACGAGTGGTCGCCCGAGGGCGCGACGCTCCGCCTCCCGTTCTCACCGGCACTCACCAACGACGGGCGGGCGTACCACGGCGGGGCGGTGGCCGCGCTCATGGACACCGCCGGCGCCGCCGCGGTCTGGGCCGGGCACGACTTCGACAAGGGCGCACGGGCCGCGACCGTCTCGCTGACGGTCAACTACACGGGTGCCGGCCGGGACGAGGATCTGCTCGCCCACGCCGTGTGCGTGAAGCGGGGCCGCGACCTCGCGTTCAGCGAGATCCGGGTGACGGACACCACCGGGCGCCCGATCGCCACCGGCACCCTCGTGTACCGCATCGTCCCCTGACCCGACCCCGTCCGGTGACCGCTGAGCAGCGTCGTTGCACGTCTCGTGCAACGACACCTACGGTGCCCGGCCGATGACGACGACGGAGACGGTCGACGGGCGCTCCGCCCGCTCCCAGCGCACCCGCGATTCCGTCGTCGACGCGGTCCTCGCGCTGGTGACCGACGGCAACAGCCGGCCCACCGCCCGCGAGATCGCCGAGCGCGCGGGGATCTCGGTCCGCTCGGTCTACGTCCACTTCGACGATCTCGACGACCTGTTCCGCGCGGCGGCCGGCCGGCACTTCGAGAGCCTCTCCGACCTCCTCGTGCCCATCGACGGGACGCTCCCCGTGCCCGAGCGCATCGCGGCGTGCGTCGATCAGCGCGTACGCGTCCACGAGCGGTCGGGTGCCGTGCGGCGCGCCGCCGAGCAGTGGGCACCCCAGTCCCCCGCCCTCGCCGAGGTGCTGCGCCAGGGACGTGTCGTGGGCCGTCACGATCTCGAGCGGCTCTTCGGTCCCGTGCTCGAGGGGCGGACCGACCACGACGTCGCGCTCAGCGCGCTGGACGCGGTGCTCGGCGCCGAGACGTGGGACGGGCTCCGCGAGCAGGGGCTGTCCGTCGACGCCACCCGCGAGGTGCTCGCCCACACCGTGACCCGACTGCTGGAGGAACCCCGGTGAAGGTGCTCCGCACTCCCGACGCGCGGTTCGCCGATCTCCCCGGCTATCCGTTCGCGCCCCACTACGTCGACATCGACTCCGGCGTCGACGGCACCACCCTGCGCGTGCACCACCTCGACGAGGGGCCCGCCGACGCGCCCGAGACCGTGCTCTGCCTCCACGGGGAGCCGTCGTGGAGCTACCTGTACCGCCACATGGTCCCGGTGCTCACCGACGCCGGGCACCGCGTGCTCGCCCCCGACCTCGTCGGCTTCGGCCGCTCCGACAAGCCGGCCGCGCGCACCGACTACACGTACCAGCGCCACGTCGACTGGCTCGACGCCTGGCTGACCGCCGTCGACCCCGGCCCGCTCACCCTCGTGTGCCAGGACTGGGGCGGCCTGCTCGGTCTCCGCCTCGTCGCCGCGTCACCGGAGCGATTCCGGCGGGTCGTCGCGGCCAACACCTTCCTGCCGACCGGCGACGACCCGGTCGGCGAGGGCTTCCAGAACTGGAAGCGCTTCTCCCAGGAGATCGAGACGTTCCCGACGGGCCGCATCATCAACGGCGGCTGCGTCTCGGACCTCACCGACGACGTCATCGCGGCCTACGACGCACCGTTCCCGGACGAGTCGTTCAAGGAGGGCGCGCGCCAGTTCCCGACGCTCGTCCCAGTGACGCCCGACGACCCGAGCACCGAGGCCAACCGCGCCGCGTGGAAGGCCCTCGAGACCTTCGACCGCCCGTTCCTCTGCGCCTACTCGGACCAGGACCCGGTGACCGGGGGCGGCGACCGCCGCTTCCGCGAGCGCGTCCCGGGCGCGCAGGGTCAGCCCCACACGACCGTCGTCGGTGGGGGTCACTTCCTGCAGGAGGACCGCGGTCCCGAGCTCGCAACGATCGTCGCGACGTTCATCGCGGAGAACCCGGCATGACGGCCCCCGACCCGACGCGACACCGTCGCCGGCGCCGGACTGCGTAGGGTCCGCACGGTGTTCCGGGGGGAAGCACGCCGAATCGATCAGGCCGGGGAGCGGCGGAGCGTGCCGCGCCCGCACGATCGCGAGGGGGACCGACGGTGAGCGCGCTCGCCGAGCGGCTCGTGCCGTCCGCCGACGCGCGCCGGATCCTGTCGTGGGTGCTGCCGATCGGCGTCGTCGCGTTCGCCGTCCTCGTCTGGCCGTACCCGTCGACGCTGGGCGTGATCCTCAACGGCGCGATCGGGGGCAGCCGCCTCGCGCTGATCGCGCTCGGCATCGCGCTCGTCTACCGGTCGAACCGGATCATCAACTTCGCGGCCGCGGACCTCGGCGTCCTCCCGGTGACCCTCATCGTGGTGCTCGTGCTGGGGTTCGGCTGGAACTACTGGGTCGGGCTCGGGCTCGGGATCCTCGCCGCGCTGGTCCTCGGCGCGCTCACGGAGATGATCGTCATCCGGCGCTTCCGCAATGCGCCGCGGCTCATCCTCACGGTGGCGACGATCGGCGTGTCGCAGATCCTGCTGAGCCTCGCGCTGTTCCTGCCCGGGTGGCTCGGCGGCGACGTCCTGTCCGGCCTCGGCGACCGGCTCTCCCCGCCGTTCACCGTCAACTGGTCCTTCGGCGGGATCATCTTCAACGCCAACGACATCCTCACGATCATCATCGTGCCGATCTGTCTCATCGCGCTGGCGTTGTTCCTCACCCGGTCCCAGACCGGGATGGCGGTGCGGGCGGCCGCCGAACGCGGCGAGCGGGCGTCCATGCTCGGCATCAACGTCGGCCGGGTGCAGACGATCGTCTGGACGATCGCGTCGATGCTGGCCTTCATCGCCCTCTTCCTGCGGACCGGTGCCGTCGGGCTGCCGGTCGGGACACCGCTCGGGCCGTCCTTCCTCGTCGCCGCGATCGCGGCCGCGGTGATCGGTCGCTTCGAGAAGTTCCCCACCGTGGCACTCGCCGCGATCGGCATCGGCATCCTCGACCAGGCGAACACGTTCCAGGCCGGCAACCGCCCGGCGTTCAACGACGTGATGCTCTTCGTCATCGTCCTCGTGGCGCTGTTCCTCGTGAAGCGGCCCGCCCAGACCCGCGCCGGCGACGTCAGCACCTGGCAGGCGGCGGCGGACGTCCGGCCGGTCCCCGACGAGGTGAAGCGGCTCCCCGAGGTGCGGGGCTTCCTGTGGGGCGTCGTCGGCCTCGTCACCGCGTTCGCGCTCCTCGTGCCCACCTTCATGAGCGAGTCGAAGGTCAGCCTGGCGTCGGTGATCGTGATCTTCGCGATCGTGGGCGTGTCGCTCGTCGTGCTCACCGGCTGGGCCGGTCAGGTGTCGCTCGGCCAGGTCGCGTTCATGGGCATCGGCGGCGCGATCGGTGGCTCGATCACCACGCGGCTCGGCTGGGACATCTCGATCGCGATGCTGATCGCCGGTCTGTCCGGCGCGGTGATCGCCGCGCTGATCGGCTATCCCGCCATCCGGCGCCGGGGCCTGACCCTCGCGGTGATCACGCTCGCGTTCTCGCTCGTCACCCAGAGCTGGCTGCTCAACACGGAGTTCTTCTCCGACTGGCTGCCCGACGGTCGCATCGAGCGGCCGTCGGTCTTCGGCGTCATCGACATCAGCACCGAGACCCGCTACTACTACTTCAGCCTCGTGATCCTGGCCCTCACCCTGGTCGCCGCCCGCGGGATCCGCCGCAGCCGCACGGGACGCGCGCTCATCGCCCTGCGCGAGAACGAGAACGCCGCGCAGTCGTACGGCATCAACGTCGTGCGCACGACGCTGACCGGCTTCGCGATCTCGGGGTTCATGGCCGCGGTCGCCGGTGTGCTGTACGTCCACGAGCAGAACGGCATCAGCCCCGCGGCGTTCGCGCCGTTCGAGAGCCTGAAGGCCTTCTCGATGGTCGTCATCGGCGGGCTCGCGTCGCTGCCCGGCGCCGTCCTCGGCTCGGTCTACATCAACGGGTCGACGTACTTCCTCAACGGCAACTGGCAGCTCATCGCGAGCGGCGCCGGCGTGCTCATCATCCTCTGGATCTACCCGGGCGGTCTCGGCGGGATGGCGGTGCTGGTGCGCGACGCCTACCTCCGCTGGATCGCGGAGCGGCGCGGGCTGGTGGTGCCGAGCCTGCTGCGCGACGAGCGCGTCGAGGACGAGGGTCCCGTCGAGCCGGTGCCGCTCCCGCACGCGGACCACGGCCACGAGACCGTCCGGTACGAGGAGGAGCCCGTCACGTGACCACGACCGCGCCGCCTTCGACCGCGCCCGACACGCCCGCGAAGCGCTCGTGGAGGCAGAAGCTGACCGGCGGCGCGCCGCTCTACCCGCTGCTGATCCTGTTCGGCCTCACCCTCACCGACCAGTTCGACAAGAGCGCGTTCCGAGTCCTGTTGCCGGACATCGCCAAGGACTTCGGCATGAACATCGGCGACGCGACCCTCGTGGTCGCGCTCGCCGCCACCGCCGCGATCCTGCTGGCCGTCCCGATCGGCTTCGCCGCCGACCGCGTGAAGCGCGTCCCGATCGCGATCGCCGGCGCGGTCGTGTGGGGTCTGTTCTCCGCGCTGACCGGCCTGTCGACGGCGATCTGGATGCTGCTGATCGCCCGGGCCGGATCCGCGCTGGGCGAGGGCGCCAACGGCCCGACCCACAACTCACTGCTGGCCGACTACTACCCCTTCGAGGCCCGCAACGCGGCGTTCTCCTTCCACCGCTCCGCGCTTGCGTTCGGCGCCATGATCGGGCCGCTCGTCGCCGCACCCCTCGCCGCCGCCTACAACTGGCGGGTTCCGTTCATCGTGTTCACGATCCCGACGGCGATCGTCGTGATCCTCGCCCTGAAGATGCGCGAGCCGGTACGCGGTCACTACGAGCGGGCCGCGATGGGCGCCTCCCAGGATGCGATCGCCACGGAGGACGTGCCGCCGAGCTTCGCCGAGTCGTGGCGGATCGTGTGGAACGTCGGCACCCTGCGCCGGATCTTCTACGCGCTGCCCTTCATCGCCACCGCGTTCGTCGGTCTCGGCGAGATGAGCAACCTCTTCTACCAGCGCATCTTCGACGTCGGCACCGCCGACCGCGGCTACCTCGCCGCCGCCCTCGCCCCCGCGCAGCTGCTCGGTCTGCTCATCGGTACGCCGATCGCCGCACGGCTGCTCGCGAAGGGCGCGTCGACGGTGCCCAGGTTCGTCGCGTACGTGAGCCTCGTGGTCGCCGCCGCGTGGGCGGGCTTCGCACTCGCCCCCAACCTCGGCTTCGCCATCGCGATGAACGCGATCCTCGTGGCCGGCGCCGTGCTCATCACCCCGGTCGTGTTCGTGGCCCTCTCGCTCACCATCCCACCGAAGGTCCGCTCCTACGGGTACGCGGCCGCGAGCGTCTTCATCATCCCGGGCCTGGTCCTCTACGCGATCATCGGCGCGCTCGCCGACTCGATCGGTCTGCGCGAGGCGATCCTCATCAACGTGCCGGTGTTCCTGATCGGCGCATTCCTCATCGCCAGCTCCGGCCGCGAGATCGACCGCGACATCCGCCGGGTGTGGGCGCAGGCGGCCGCCCAGTCCAACGTGCTGTACGAGCGGCGGCAGGGCCGGGTGAAGATGCTGCTGTGCCAGGGGATCAACGTCTCCTACGGCAATGTCCAGGTGCTCTTCGACGTCGACTTCGAGGTCGACGAGGGCGAGATCGTCGCGCTGCTCGGGACGAACGGGGCCGGCAAGTCGACGCTGCTCAACGCGATCGCGGGCATCGTCGAGCCGAGCGACGGGGCCATCGTCTTCGACGGGCGGGACATGACCTACACGCCCCCGAACGAGACCGCGGGCCGCGGCGTCACCATGGTCCCCGGCGGCAAGGGCGTGTTCCCCTCCCTGACGGTGCGCGAGAACCTGGTGCTCGCCGGCTGGCTGCACCGGAAGAACAAGCAGCACGTCCGCACCGCCACCGAGCACGTGCTCGAGCTGTTCCCGATCCTGCGCGAGCGGCTCGACCAGGCCGCCGGCAACCTGTCCGGCGGCCAGCAGCAGATGCTCACGCTCGGCATGGCCTTCATCGAGCGGCCGCGCCTGCTGATGATCGACGAGCTGTCGCTCGGGCTCGCACCCGCGGTCGTCGGCCAGCTGCTCGGCATCGTCCAGGAGCTGCGCGACGCCGGGACCACGATCATCCTGGTCGAGCAGTCGGTGAACGTCGCGCTGACCGTCGCCGAGACCGCCTACTTCATGGAGAAGGGCGAGATCCGCTTCCACGGGCCCACGAGCGAGCTGCTCGAACGCAAGGACATCCTGCGGTCCGTCTTCCTCGAGGGCGCGGCGTCACGCGAGCAGGCCACCGCCGCCGCGACCACCCACGCGGCGGAGGAGCTCGTGACCGCCGCGGTGTCGGGCAACGGCGCCGAGCCGGTGGCCGAGCAAGAGGACCGCCTCGAGGTGCGGGAGCTCTCGAAGCGCTACGGCGGTGTCACCGCGCTCGACGAGGTGTCGCTCACGTTCCGGGCCGGCGAGATCGTCGGGTTCATCGGTCCGAACGGGGCGGGCAAGACCTCACTGTTCGACGCGATCTCGGGATTCCTGCCGGTCGACGGCGGGCGGGTCCTCATGAAGGCGAACGACGGCGAGGTCTACGACCTCAGCAACCAGGCGCCCCACCTGCGCGCCCGCCTGGGCCTCGGCCGCTCCTTCCAGGACGGCCGGCTCTTCCCCGCGCTCACGGTGAAGGAGACGATCGCCGTCGCGCTCGAGGACAGCATCGCGGTGAAGGACCCGGTGGCCGCCGCGCTGTACCTCCCCGCCGTCATCGAGTCGGAGGCGGCGGTCGACGAGCGGGTCGAGGAGCTCATCGAGTTCATGGGGCTCGGCGCGTTCCGCGACAAGTTCACCAACGAGCTGTCCACCGGCAGCCGGCGCATCGTCGACCTGGCGTGCATCCTCGCCCACCGGCCGACCGTGCTGCTGCTCGACGAGCCGTCGAGCGGCATCGCCCAGCGTGAGGCCGAGGCACTCGGCCCGCTGATGCTCAAGATCCGCGACCAGCTCGGCGCGACGTTGCTCGTCATCGAGCACGACCTGCCGCTGCTGTCCTCGGTGTCCGACCGGATGGTCGGCATGGACCTCGGCCGCGTCATCGCGGTCGGGACCCCAGGGGAGGTGGTGAACGACCCGGTGGTCGTCGCCAGCTACCTCGGTGACAACGAAGCTGCGATCGCCCGATCGGGCGGCGGGAACTAGGGGGAGCGATGGAACCGACCACGGGCAAGTCCGGCGGAGGGAACCGACCGAGCGCCATGAAGCGCTACGGGCCGCTGATCGTGATCGTGGCGATCGTCGCCGTGGTCGCGATCGTCGTCGCGGTCACGAGCGGGGGCGGCGACGACAAGTCGACCTCCACCACGACCGCGTCCGGGGGCAACACCAACGGCGCGACCGGTGGCGCGCCGTGGAAGACCTTCACCAAGGGCGACACCTCCACGAACTGGGGTCCCCACTGCGACACGAGCCGGGGCACGGTGGCCATCCCGTGGAACTACGCGGTCGCGTGCGCCGAGGACACCTCGAAGAACCCGGGTGCCACGACGACCGGCGTCACCGGTGACGCGATCAAGATCGTCGTGTACCAGGGCGACCCGGCGAAGAACCCGCTGCAGGCCGCCACGGTGAAGGGCGCGGGCGCCGACGTGAGCCCCGCCACCGCCAAGCAGGTGTACCAGGGCTACATCGACGGCTTCGCCAAGTACTACAACCTGTACGGCCGCACGATCGACCTGCAGTTCTTCCCGGGGACGGGTGGCCCGAGCGATCCGGTCACCGCCAAGGCCGACGCCGACGCGATCGCCGACATGAAGCCGTTCGCGGTGCTCTCCGGACCCAACCAGACCCCGGTCTGGTCCCAGGAGCTGGCGGCACGTCACGTGATGTGCCTCGGCCAGTGCTCGCTGGCGGTGCCCCAGAAGACCGTCGTCGACAGTTCGCCGTACATCATGAGCGGCGGACCCACGCCCGAGCAGGCCGGTCTGCTGACGGCGAAGTTCGTCACCGAGCAGCTGAAGGGCAAGAAGGCCCAGTACGGCGGCAGCGCGGTGCAGGACAAGACCCGCGTCTTCGGCGTCACCCACTACGACACGGTCGACGGTCAGCAGGCGAGCGCCTACGCCAACCTGAAGCAGGCGCTCACCGACGGCGGCGTCAAGATCGCCGCGGACCTCCCCTTCCAGCTCGACCTCGCGCGCGGCCAGGAGAACGCCCGCACGATGATCGCGAAGCTGAAGGAGGCCGGGGTCACGACGGTCATCTACACGGGGGACCCGCTCACGCCGAAGAACCTGACCCAGGAGGCCACGGCCCAGAACTACTTCCCCGAGTGGGTCATCGGCTCGAACGTGCTCGTCGACATCGCGCTCTTCGGCCGTACCTACGACCAGCAGCAGTGGCAGCATGCGTTCGGCCTCGCGCTCACCGGCGCGCGGGTCAACCAGGACGCCAACGAGTCGTACAACCTCTACAAGTGGTTCACCGGCGTGAAGCCGCAGAACAACACCTACGGGGTCATCCTCGGTGACCTCGCGCAGATGGTGACCGGCCTGCACCTCGCGGGTCCCGACCTCACGCCGCAGACGTTCCAGCGCGGCATGTGGGCCGGCAAGGTCCGCGGCGGCACCCCGATCGATCCCCGGACGTCGTGGGGCCACCACGACCTCTGGCCGACGACCGACTGGGGCGGCAGCGACGACACCGGGCTCATCTGGTGGAACCCGAAGGCCAACGGCGAGGACGAGGTCGGCACCGTGGGCGACGGCCTCTACGAGTACACCGACAACGGCACCCGCTGGACCCTCGACAAGATCCCGAGCACCGACCCGGGCCTCTTCGACGAGTCGAAGTCCACGACCATCTTCACCACCGTGCCGAAGCAGTACCAGCCGCCGAGCTACCCCTCGACGGCGAAGTAGCACCGGTTCCGCAGGTCACGCGCCCCTGTCCCGCCGAGCGGGGCGGGGGCGCGTACCCTGCCCGGACGTGGAACCCACCGCCCAGGCCCCGAAGTCGTCGCGCAGTCCGTTCCGGCGCTACCTCCCCTTCGTCGCCGGCATCGTCGTCCTCGCGGTGGTCATCGCCGCGGTGAACCTCGCCGGCGGCGGCGATTCGAAGAAGGGCTCGACGTCGTCGACGACCGGAGCGGCCGGGAGCAGCACGGGGCCGGTCACCATCGACGACCAGAACCGCCGGTCGGTCGACTGGGGCCCGCACTGCGACGTCGCCCGCGGCACCGTCAAGGTCCCGCTGACCTACGCCCCGCCGTGCGTGAAGCCGTTCTCGGGCGACAACGGCGGCGCCACCGCGCCGGGCATCACCGGCGACACGATCAACGTCGTGCTGTACCAGGCGCAGCCGGACATCCTGCAGCAGGCCGCCCTCGACCGCAGTGGATCCGACGAATCGCTCGCCGCCGAGGCCGACACCGTCCGCCAGTACGTCCACTTCTTCGAGTCGTACTACGAGACCTACGGCCGGCACGTGAAGCTCATCGTGCTCAAGGCCAGCGGCGCGCCCGACGACGACGCCGCCGCGCGCGCCGACGCGATCAAGGTCGCCACGGAATACAAGGCGTTCGCGTCGTTCGGCGGTCCGGCCGAGACCGAGGCGTACGCCCAGGAGCTCGCCGCCCGCCACGTGCTGTGCCTCGGCGACTGCATGCTGGCCTCGTCGCAGAAGTTCGTCGACCAGCGCGCGCCGTACATCTGGCTGACGCTTCCCGCCGTCGACCAGTCGGCCCAGCACTGGGCGAACTTCGTGTCCCGCCAGCTCGCGGGCCGGCCGGCGGTCTACGCCGGCGACCCCGCACTGAAGAAGCAGAAGCGGGTCTTCGGCATCGTGCGCTTCGACGAGCAGTTCGCCAACTTCGACGAGGCGGGGAAGGCGTTCATCGGTCTCCTGCACCGCGACGGCATCAAGCTCGCGGCGGACGCGCCCTACGAGCTCGACCTCTCGAGGGCGCAGGAGAACGCCCGCAACACGATCGCGAAGCTCAAGGCCGCGAAGGTCACCACCGTCCTGTTCGCGGGCGACCCACTGACACCGACCTCGCTCACCCACGAGGCGACGGCGCAGAAGTTCTTCCCCGAGTGGGTGGTGCTCGGCGCCGCGTACAGCGACACGTCGCTGTTCGGCCGCACGTTCGATCAGGAGCAGTGGAAGCACGCGTTCGGCGTGACGTCGCTCTACGTGCCGACGCCCCAGGACCTCGACCAGTACTCGTCGATGCTGGTGTGGCAGACCGGCCGGGCCCCGATCGCCAAGACGTACAAGCTGCTCGTTCAGGCGCCGCTGATCCTGTACACCGGCCTGCAGCTCGCGGGCCCGGACCTCACGCCGGCGTCCTTCCGGGACGGCCTGTTCCGCTTCCCCTCCGCGCGCACCGAGGCCAGCCAGATCCACATCTCGTGGGGTCATCACGACATCTGGCCGACCACGGACCTCTTCGGTGCCGACGACGCGGCGCTCATCTGGTGGAACCCGGAGGCGAAGGGCACCGACGAGCTCGGCAACGCCGGGACCGGGATGTGGGAGTTCGCCGACGGCGGGAAGCGCTACCTGCCCAAGGACTGGCCGGAGCGGGCACCGAACCTGTTCGAGCCCGCGACGTCGGTCACCCAGTTCACGAGGTTCCCGCCGGGTCAGGGCCCGCCGGCGTACCCGTCACCGGCCGCGACCGGCGGCTGACCGCTACGGCGCGGCGCGGTGCTCCTCGGCCCGGTCGCGCAGGACCTTCACCCACGCCGCGCGCTCGGTGTCGTAGCGGCGGATCACGCGCGCCGGGTTGCCGACCGCGACCGAGTAGCTCGGCAGGTCGCCGGTGACGACCGCGCCCGCGCCGACCGCGACGTGCTCGCCCACCGTCGAGCCGGGCAGCACGATGGTGCCGTGCCCGAGCCACGACCCCGCGCCCACCACCACGGGCCGGGGCGCGGCGAACTGGCGGCCGATGGTCTCGCTCACGTCCTCGTAGCCGTGGTTGGCGTCGGTGATGTACACGTTGTGCCCCGTGAACACGCCGGCGCCGATCGCCACGGAGCGGTGACCCACCACGCCGCTCCCCCGGCCGATGAGCACGTCGTCGCCGATCGTCACGACCGGGTCGTTGTCCGGGACGTGGCCGGGCATCACGCCGGCCGAGAGGGTGCAGTACGGGCCGACGATCACGTTGGCGCCGATGCGGATGTACGGCTCGCCGTAGAGCGCGACGGTCGGGAACAGGATCCCGCTGCCCACTCCGAACGCACCGAAGGTCCGCGCCCGTCTCGACTTCGGACCGATCGACGCCTGCTTGCCGTACCAGCGCCATGCCGCATCGAAGATCTCCGCCCGTCCCCGCACGGCCGGCAATGTAGCGGTCGGCGCGTCGCCGTCACCGACGCCGGCAGCGGTCAGTCGAGCAGTCGCCGCTTGAGGAGCTTGCCGGTCGGGAGACGGGGCAGCGCGTCGACGAAGCGGACCTCGCGCGGGCACTTGTAGTGGGCGATGCGGTCCCGGCACCACGCGATCAGCTCGGCCTCGGTCGGCTGCGCGCCCGGGACCGGCTGCACGAACGCGCAGACCCGCTCGCCCATCTCCGGGTCGGGAACGCCCAGGACGCCGACGTCGGCGACGCCCGGGTGCCCGATCAGGACGTCCTCGGCCTCGCGCGGGTAGATGTTGACGCCGCCGCTGATGATCATGTGGCTGGCCCGGTCGGTCAGGTAGAGATACCCCTCCTCGTCGACGCGGCCCACGTCGCCCATCCAGGACCAGCCGCGGTCGTCCCAGACCGTGCGGGTCTTCTCGGGATCCTTGTAGTACTCGAAGGAGCGGTCGGTCTCGAACCACACCTCGCCCTCGTCGCCGACGGGCAGCTCGGCGCCGTCGGGGCCGAGCACGTGGATCACGCCGGTCATCGAACGCCCGACCGAGCCCGGGTGGGCCAGCCAGTCGTCGGGACCGATGTAGCAGAAGCCCGCGCCCTCCGAGCCGCTGTAGAACTCGTGGACGACGGGTCCGACCCAGTCGAGGAACCGCCGCTTCACCTCGACCGGGCACGGCGCCGCCGCGTGGATCACGGACCGGAGCGAGCTCAGGTCGAACCGGTGCCGGTCCGCCTCGGAGAGCTCGAGCAGCCGGATCATGTGCGTCGGGACCAGTTGCACGTGGGTGACGCGGTGGCGCTCGACCGCCTCGAGCAGGGCGAGCGGGTCGAACCGCTCCATCACGACCGCCGTCCCGCCGAGGCGCTGCGTCCCGATCGTCCAGCCGGCCGGCGCCGCGTGGTACAGCGGTGCCGGGCTCAGGTACACGGTGTCGGCGTCGAAGCCGAACAGGCCCGTGAGCATGCGGGTGAGGAACGACGGCGCCCCGAGCGCCGCGGGGGACGGCGGCGGGAGGATCCCCTTCGGCCGCCCCGTGGTCCCCGAGGAGTAGAACATCCAGCCACCGTCGTGCTCGTCCGGGACCGCACCGGCCCCGGCGCCGGCAGCGAGGTCCTCGAGGCGGTCGAACCCGTCGAGGTCGCCCCCGACGCTCAGCCGCACCCTGGCCGCCGCCAGCTGCTCGGTCGTCATGGCGTCGACCACCGCCGACAGCTCGGCCGCGGCCACGAACGCCGCCGCGTCGCAGTCGGCGACGATGTAGCCCGCCTCGGCGCCGGTCAGGTGCCAGTTGACCGGCGTGACGAACAGGCCGGTGCGCATCGCCGCCCAGACGACCTCGAAGAAGGCGGGCTCGTTGTCGACGAGCAGCGCCAGGTGGTCCCCGGTGCGCAGGCCGCGGTCGCGCAGCGCCCGGGCCAGCCGGACCGACGTCGCGTCGAGCTCGGCGTAGGTGCGCACCTCGCCCGACGGGACCATCACGACCGCGGCCCGGTCGGGGGTGATCCGGGCCCGGGCGGCGAGATGCTCGCCCGCGGGGTCGATCGCCACGGGCGCACGCTACCTGACACGTGCGTCAGGGAATGCCTAGAGTCGCCGTGTGAGTGAGGCCGAGCCGCGCCCGCCGGCCGCCGCCCGATCCGAGGTCGGGGTCGTCGGCCTCGGCCACATCGGCGGGGCGATCGCCGCCAACCTCGGCGAGGACGGACTGGCGCCCCTCGTCTTCGACGCCGTGGCCGATCGCGCCCACGCCGTGCCCGGGGCGCAGGCGGTGGACTCGGTCGCGGCCGTCGGGGCCGGCGCCGCGATCACCCTGACGTCGTTGCCCACGCCCGAGGTGGTGGACGCCGTCGCCCGCGAGTGGGCCACGGCCGCTCCAGCCGGCGCGATCCTCGTGGACCTCTCCACCAATCTGCCGGCCGACAACCGCCGTCTCGCCGAGCGGCTCGCCGCGTCAGGTCACGAGTTCGTGGAGGCGCCGCTGACCGGCGGGGCCGTCGGCGCCCGCCGGCGTTCGCTCGTGTTCATGGTCGGCGGGAGCCCGGGCGCCGTCGACCGGGTACGGCCGATGCTCGACCGCCTGGGCCGCGCCACGTTCCACCTCGGCCCGGTCGGCGCCGGCACCACGATGAAGCTCGTCAACAGCCTGGTCGCGTTCGCCGCCACCTGGAGCTCGCTCGAGGCGCTCTCGCTCGCCGCGGCCGAGGGACTCGACCTCGCCACCACCGTCGAGGTCGTGCGCACCGGCGGCGCCTCGAACTTCTACCTCGACCGGGTGGTCGACGGGATCGACGTGCGCGACCGCCCGGTGGAGTTCGCGCTCGAGCTCGCCGCCAAGGACGCGGACCTCATGACCCGGCTCGCGGCGGGCGACGACGTCCCGGCACCACTGGCCGGGGCGATCGCGGAGGTCCTCCGGGACGCGGTGGCGCACGGGATGGGCGGGCGGGACTGGGGCGACCTCGCCGTCGTCGCGGAGCAGCGCTCCGGGCGGCCACTGCGGATGCGGTCCGACGCCGGCGGGGAGGACTGATGGCGCGCGTGCCGATCGAGGCGGGCTACTTCACGGTGCCCGAGGACCCGGACGAGTCGCCGCGTCTGCTGGGCAGCCGGTGCCCGGCGTGCACCGAGGTCTTCTTCCCGCGCCGCCAGGTCTGCGCGCGCTGCCTCCACGACGGGTGCGACGACGTCGAGCTCGGTCCCACCGGCACGCTCTGGACCTGGACCTACGTGCGTGTCCCGCTGTTCGCGAAGAAGGACGCCACGGTCTCGGCCTACGGCGTGGGCCAGGTGGACCTGCCCGAGGGCCCCCGCGTGCAGGCGCTCCTGCTGGGTGGCCCCGAGGACTTCCACATCGGGATGGAGGTCGTGACCGACCTCGAGGTGCTGCGGACCGACGACGCCGGTGACGAGGTGGTGATCATGCGGTTCGCGCCCGCACCCCGCGCATGAGGATCGAGGGCGCCGCCGTCGCCGGTACCGGCATGGTCCGGTTCGGCGAGTACCGCGACCGCCCCGGCGCGGCGCTGGCCCGGGACGCGGGCCTCCTCGCGCTGCGCGACGCCGGGATCACCCTCGCCGACGTCGACGAGGCCTTCGTCGGCTACATCCAGCCCGCGGCGATGCTCGGCGTCAAGGCCATGAAGGAGCTCGGACTCACCGGGCTGCCCGTCACGCACGTCGAGAACGCGTCGGCCACCGGGCTGGTCACCTTCCGGGAGGCGGCCTGGGCCGTGGCCTCGGGCCGGGCCGAGGTGGCGATGGCGATCGCCTTCGACAAGATGACCGACATGGCGCGCGGCGGCGCGGCACGCGGCCCCGGCCGCGAGCAGCTGGACCAGACCATCCTCCCCGCCGCCTACTTCGCGCTCTGGGCCCAGCGCCGGATGCACGACCACGGCACCGGGCCGGAGCACTTCGCGGCGATCGCCGCAAAGAACTGGAACCACGCCGCGCGCAACCCGCTCAGCCACCGGCAGCCGGATCACACCGTCACCGCCGAGGAGGTGCTGGCGAGCCGGGTGATCGCCGAGCCCCTCACCGCGATGATGGCGTGCCCGGCCGACGACGGCGCCGCGTGCGCGATCGTCGCCAGCACCGACTGGGTGCGGCGCCACCAGCCCGACCGGCGGATCGTCCGGCCGGTGGCCTCCGCGCTGCAGAGCGAGACCTACTCGCCGGGCCACACGTTCCTCGGACCGGTCGTCGGTCCGGCCGCCATGACCCGCCGCACCGCCCGCCAGGCGTACGAGGAGGCCGGGCTCGGCCCGGAGGACATGGACCTGGCGCTGTGCCACGACGCGTTCGCGAACGAGGAGCTCGAGTACTACGAGCTGCTCGACTTCTGCGCCGACGGCGAGGGCGACCGGCTCATCGAGACGGGCGCCACCGCGCTCGGCGGCCGGATCCCGTTCAACACCGACGGCGGCCTCATCGCGCGCGGTCACCCGGGCGGCCCGACCGGGCTCGCCATGGTCCACGAGGTGGTGACCCAGCTGCGGGGCGACGCGGGGCCCCGACAGGTGCCCGACGCGCGCCACGCCCTGGCGCATCTCGTCGGCGGCGGCAGCGTCTGCACCGTGACCCTCTTCGAAGCCGACTGATCCCGGAGGAGCCATGCCCGACGACGCCCGACCGGACGACGAGCTCGTGGCGCGCGGCCGCGAGATCCAGGCCCGGCTGTGGCCGCAGGTCGCCGGGTCGTCCGGCACCACGAGTCCCGTCGCCCGCGTCGCCCCCGACTTCCACCGGTACGTCGCCTCGAGCGCGTTCGGGACGTTGTGGAACCGGCCCGGGCTCGCCCTCCGGGACCGCAGCCTCGTCACGGTCGCGCAGCTCGCGGCGCTCGGGCGCCCGGACGAGCTGCGCGCGCACCTGCGCGGCGCACGCAACGTGGGCATCAGCGAGGACGAGCTCATCGAGGTGCTGATGCAGACCGCGGTCTACGCCGGCGTTCCGGCGGCGAACGAGGCGCTGAGGGTCGCGGCCGAGGTGTTCGGGACGGCGTGAGCGACCCACGGGCCGGCCGGCCCTCACCAGTAGATCGTGGTCTGCTCCCCGACCCGCACCATCTCGTCGCGCTGGTTCGTCCAGACGAACTCGCTCGTGAAGAACACCATCGGGCCGCGCTTGGTCTCGCGCTCGACCACGTCGACGAACCGGCGCGTCACCGAGACGACGTCGCCGGGTCGGACCGGCGCGCCGTAGCGGTTCGCCTGGCCGCCGTTCAACACGCGCTCGCCCGGCCCGCTGCCCATCCCCCAGAGCCAGTCGCCGCTCCACGGCCGGTCGGGCATCCACGCGAACGGGTCGAAGTCGCGGGGCGCCACGATCCCGCCCCAGGCACCCTCCGCCGCCGCGACGGGATCGACGAACCGGGCCGGTGGCGGCTCCGGCCACCACGTCGCGGTCGCCCAGCGCGCGATGTCGTTGACCCCGACCGGCGGCGCGGCCACCGGATCGAGGACGCGTCCGATCCGCTCGATCGTCGCCTCGGTGAGATAGGTCCCGGGCCGGGCCTCGCCCGAGGCCTCGCGGCGCGGCCCGGCCGGCGGCATGACCGCGTCGTCGGCGCCGAACCCGACCACGGTGGCGGTCCCGGGAGTGGTGTCCACGCCGTCCTGGTTGCGGACCGCGAGGCGCACGGTCGCGAGCGTGCCTCCACCCTCCTCGCGGACGTCGTCGACGGTGCCGGTGCACGTGAGCCGGTCGCCCTTCAGGTTGAGGCCCCGGAACTCGCAGCGGAACTCGACGATGTCACCACGCGGCCCGAGCGCGTCGACCAGCAGGTTGTGCAGGTAGCTGATCCGCAGGTTGCCCATCCCGAACACGCCCGGCATGCCGACCGCGCGCGCCGCCTCGTCGTCCATGTGGATGTCGATGAACTCGTCGTTGACCGCGGCGAAGCGGTTCCAGTTGGCGAGACCCGTGGTGCGGACGAACGGAGGGAGCTCGTCCCCCGGCGCGGGCAGATGCTCCGACATGACCCAGACGTTAGATTGCGCGCCCGACACCCGCGGGGGAAGACCGCATGGCTCTGAGAGATCATCCGATCGCCGACAGCGACCTGCACGTGATGGAGCCGCCGGATCTCTGGCAGCGGTACATCGCACCGGAGTTCCGGCACGCGGCCCCGGTCGGGCTGAGCGAGATGCCGCGCGACATGCGGGTCCGCGTCAAGAACGACGTGCTGCTGCGCGCGGGTGCGGTGCGACCCCGGTCCGGCGACGGGCGGAGACCCGGGTGGCGGGCCGAGCACGAGGACGTGTACGCGGACGGTCAGGCGAGCGACTGGGACGCCGCGTCCGAGGTGCGGGCGATGGACGCCGAGGGGCTGGACCGGGCCGTGATGTTCCCGTCGCGGGGCCTGTTCGTGCTCGGCCTCGACTCCACCGAGCACATCGGCCCGCAGGGGCTCGAGCCCGCGTTCGCCTCCGCCATCGCCCGCGCCTACAACGACTGGCTCGCCGACTTCGTCGCCGAGGCCCCCGACCGCATGTACGGCGCCGCGATGGTCGCGCCCCACGACGTCGACGGCGCGGTGCTCGAGGCGCGTCGCTGCGTCGAGGAGCTCGGCTTCCGGGCCGTGTTCCTCTCCCCCGGCGTCGTCAACCGCCGACCCTGGCACCACCCCGCCTACGACCCGCTCTGGGCCGAGATCCAGCGCCTCGGTGTGGCCCTCACCTTCCACGGCGGCGGACTGACGATGCTGAGCCCGGACTTCACGCGCCACGGCCTCGACGAGCTCATGCTCTGGCACACGTTCAACCAGCCGCTCGCCATCCAGTTCGTGACCGCGTCGTTGTGCGGTGGTGGCGTTCTCGAGCGCTTCGGCGATCTCCGCGTCGGGCTCCTCGAGGGCAACTGCTCGTGGGCCCCGTGGTTGCTCGAACGGCTCGACGAGCACCAGGAATGGGTGGGTTGGTTCGAGTGCGATCTCCCGCACAAGCCGTCGGAGTACTTCCGGCGGCAGTGCTTCCTCAGCATCGAGGCCGAGGAACGGACCGGCCGCCAGTTCCTCGACTGGTTCGGCGACGACAACCTCGTGTTCTCGACCGACTACCCGCACGGGGACTCGCAGTTCCCGCACGCGGTGGACACCTTCGACGAGCTCGATCTCCCCGAGGCGTCGAAGGTCAAGATCTGCGGACCGAACTGGGAGCGGCTGTACCGGATCCCGTTGACCGGGTCCGCGTGACCGCGGCGCGACCGGGGAGCCGACGATGAGCGACCGCACCGCGGAGCGCTTCGACCCCGAGGCGGTCCGGAGCAAGTACCTGGCCGAGCGCGACCGACGCCTCGCCGGGGACCGGGCGACCGTCCACGACCTCGACCACGACGACCGCTTCGCGCGCTACCGACGCGACCCGTTCACCCCCCTCACGGAGCGGGCGCCGGTCACCGACGATCCCGACGTCGTGATCCTGGGTGGCGGGATCGCGGGGATCCTCGCCGCGGTCGAGCTGCGCCGGCGCGGGGTCGACCGGTTCCGCATCGTCGACCAGGCCGGCGGGATCGGCGGGACCTGGTACTGGAACCGGTACCCCGGCGTGATGTGCGACGTCGAGTCCTACCTCTACCTCCCGTTGCTCGAGGACCTCGACTACGTCCCGAAGCACCGCTACGCGTTCGGGGACGAGATCCTCGGGCACCTCGAGGCGATCGCCGAGCGCTACGACCTCGGTCGCGACGCGCTGTTCCACACCGGGATCACGCGGGCCGCATGGGACGAGGACGTCCGGCGCTGGCGGATCGAGACCGACCGCGGCGACCGGCTGGCCGCGCGGTACTACGTCCTCGCCGTCGGCATCCTGAACCTCCTGAAGCTCCCCGCCATCCCGGGCATGGAGACCTTCGCGGGACCCGCGTTCCACACCGCCCGGTGGGACTACACGGTCACGGGCGGCTCGCCCACGGAGCGGATGACCGCGCTCGGCGACCGCACGGTCGGTCTCGTCGGCACGGGCGCCTCCGGCATCCAGTGCGTCACGCCGCTCGCCGACGCCGCCGCGCAGCTGGTGGTGTTCCAGCGCACGCCGTCGGCCATCGGCGAGCGCGGGAACCGGCCCACCGACCCCGACTTCGCGGCCGGCCTCACCCCCGGATGGCAGGCCGCCCGCATGGACAACTTCCAGGCGATCATGCTCGGCCGGGAGACCGGCGGCGACCTCGTCGACGACGGCTGGACCCACGACTACGCCGCCGTCCAGAACCCGCCGCCGAAGCGTCCCGACGAACGCTTCCCCGAGTACCTGCGGCGGGTCGAGGAGCGCGACTTCGCGATCATGGAGCGTCACCGCGACCGAGTGGCCGATCTCGTCGCCGACCCCGTCGTCGCCGAGGCGCTGAAGCCCTACTACCGCTACCTGTGCAAGCGCCCGTGCTTCCACGACGACTACCTCTCGGCGTTCAACCGTCCGAACGTCACGCTCGTCGACTGTCCCACCGGCGTCGAGCGGATCACGCCACGCGGGGCGGTGGTCGACGGGCGGGAGTACCCACTCGACGTCATCGTGTACGCGACCGGGTTCGAACCCGAGCTGACCCCGCTCCCCCGCCGCGCCGGTCACGACGTCGTCGGCCGCGACGGCGTCCCACTGGCCGAGCGGTGGGCCGACGGCGCGTCGAGCCTCTACGGGATGATGGTCCGCGGCTACCCGAACCTGTTCGCGATGCCCGCGCCGGGCCAGCAGGCGGTCGTCACGGTCAACTACACGCAGCTCGCCTGCGTCGGCGCGGAGTTCGTCGGGCGCACGATCGCCGCGCTCGCCGCGGAGGGGGTCGAGCGGTTCGAGGTGTCGGCTGCCGCCGACGCCGCGTGGACCGCGCAGATCGTCGACACCTTCGTCGACGCGAGCAGTGTGCTCTCGGCCTGCACCCCGTCACGGATCAACAACGAGGGCCATCCCGAGCTGCTCAACCCGCGCAACGGGAACTTCGGTCCGGGGTTCGGTGACTTCTTCGCGTACCGGGCGACGCTCGCGGACTGGCTCGACGCCGGCCGGTTCGAGGGACTGGAGCTCGCGTGAGCGGACGCGCCGACGTCCCGGTCGCCGTCGTCACCGGGGGCGGCGGCGGCATCGGTGCCGCGATCGCCACCGAGCTCGGCCGGCGCGGCGTGTTCGTGGTCACCGTCGACCCGCTCGTGTCCGTGGACGGCTCGGAGCGGATGACGCCCACGGAGACCACGACGGCGGAGCGGATCGTGGCGGCCGGCGGCCGGGCACGCGCGTCCTCGGTGTCGGTGACCGACCGCGCCGCGCTCGGCGACCTGTTCACCGCGCTCGTCGACGAGCACGGCCGACTCGACGCGGTGGTCAACGTGGCCGGGATCAGCCGCCCGACCGGCTTCGCGTCGGGGACCGACGAGGACTGGGACGCGGTCCTGGCGGTGCATCTGGACGGGTACCGCAACGTGCTCGACGCCGCGCTCCCCCTCATGGTCGAGGCGGGCGCCGGGCGGATCGTGGGCGTCACGTCCGGTGCCGGCTGGCGCGCCGCCGACGCCGGCGCGTACAGCTGCGCGAAGCGCGCCGTCGCGTCGCTGACGTGGCAGCTCGGTCGCGCGACACCAGCCGGGGTCGCGGTGAACGCGATCTCCCCCATCGCCATGACGCGGATGGTGAGCGCGGCCATGGCCCGGGCGCGCCCCGCTCCTGCGGACGACGCCGCACCCGCCGGGCGGGCGAGCGGCGGCCTGTCGCTGCGGGCGATGCCCGAGGCGGAGGCGCTCGCTCCGCTGGGCGCGCACCTCGCCGCCCCCGACGGGACCGCGCTGCGCGGGCGCGTGCTCTTCGCCGGTGGCGCGGAGGTCGCGACCGTGATCGCACCGCGACTGCTGGAGGTCGTCGCGACCCCCGACGCGGCGGCGGTTCTCCGGGACTTCCCCACGGTCGTGGACGCGTGGATCGCCGCGGAGGCCGGCCAGGCCACCACCGGGTGCAGCAACCCGCGCTTCGCCGCCTTCGAGACCGCCGACGTCGCGCCACCCGGCCCCGTCGGGGCGATCGGGTCCGACCGCCACGTGCTCGTGGTCGGCGACGGTGAGCCGGCGGCGCGCACCGCCGCCCGGCTGCGCGATCTCGGAGCGATCACGACCACGGCCGCCGGACCCGGCGGCGGGTCCGACGCCGCCCGGCACCTGCTCGACGAGGTCGCGGCGCAGCACGGAGCCCTGGACGCGGTCGTCGTCGAAGCCGTCGAGCCGGGCTCGGGGACCGGTGGGGACGGTTGGGCCGCGATCGTGGCGGACCACGCCGGCCTGGCCACGCGGATCGCCGCCGACGCCCGCTGGGCCCGGGCGGGCGCCGACCACGCGGCGCGGGCCGGCCGCCCGCTCCGCCTGGTCACGCTGGTCGACGCCGCCACGCCCGCCGGTGCGAGCCGGGCCCAGGCCGCCGCGCAGCTGGCGCGCGCCGCATCCGGAGCCACCGGGGGCCGGGTGTCCGCCGCCGCCGTCGCCACAGAGGACCGGGCCGCACGGGACCAGGCCGGAGCCCTCGGCGCGCTCCTCGCCGTCGACGCCAGGGCCGACGGGCTCGCCGGCGCCGAGCTGGCCGTGGGGCCGGGATGGACGGGGCTGCGGAGCCATCCCGCGCCCGGCGGGGCGGTCGTCGCCCGGGGCGCGGCGGTCCCCCCGTGGCTCGACGCGGTCGTCGAGGCGATGAGCGGGACGGACGCGGCCCCGTGACGGCGCGCCCGGAGCGGATCGTCGACGCCCACGTGCACCTGTGGGACCCCGCGCGCGCGGACTGGTACCCGTACCTGGGCGGAGGACGGGACCTGGGTCTGGGCGACGTCGCCGGGATGGCCCGGCGGTTCGACCCGGACACGTACCGCACCGAGGCCGACGGCTGGAACGTCGTGAAGCTCGTCAACGTGGCGGCCGCGACCGGGCGCCACTCGGTGGCCGAGACGCTCGAGCTCGACCGACGCGCGACGGAGGCGCCCGACGGCCAGCCGGCCGCCATCGTCGGCGGCCTCCCGCCGGCCGGGTCGACCGCGGAGGCCGTCGCCCTCCTCGACGAGCAGCGCGCCGCCGACCGGTTCCGCGGCGTCCGGCCCATGGGCGCCGGCGCGCCGCCGGTGCCCCCCGACGACGTGCTGCGCGCCCTCGCCGATCGCGGGCTCGTCTTCGAGGTCCTGGCCCACCCGGACGCGCTGGTCGCGGCCGCCCGGCGCCTGGAGGCCCATCCCGAGCTGACCGTGGTGGTCGAGCACACCGGCTGGCCCCGCTCCGGGGACGCCGAGGAGCGCGCCCACTGGACCGAGGGCCTCACCGCGCTCGCCGGGTCGGGTGCGCACGTCCACTGCAAGCTCTCGGGCCTGGCGATGGCGACGGGCGCGATCCACGCGGCGGCGTTCCGACCCTGGTTGGAGCCCGCCATCGAGGCGTTCGGGACGGCACGCTGCCTGTTCGCGAGCAACTTCCCCGTCGACGGGCTCCACGGGACCCTCGACGCGCTCTGGTCCGCCTACAGCGAGGTGACGGTCGGTCTCGCGCCGGACGACCGGGCGGCGCTCTTCGCGACCAACGCCGAGCGCGTCTACCGCTGCTGAGCCCGCGACCGCCGGGCCGCGTGTACCGGCGACCGGACGGGCGCGGAGTCAGCTCCCGCCGAAGCGCGCGCCGAGCAGCTCCACCAGCCGCCGCCGGTCGAGCTTGCCCGAGTCGAGCCAAGGCAGCTCCGCCTGGTCGGCGACGACCGCGACGTGGCGGGGGACCTTGTAGGACGAGAGCGATTCCTTGACCCGCGCGCGGGCGGTGTCCTCGTCGAGCGAGGCGCCGGGCCGCAACACGACGAGCGCGACCACGACCTGGCCCCGCTCCGCCTGGTCGAGTCCGGTCACGAACGCGAGCGCGACCTCGTCCATCGCCTCGAAGGCCTCCTCGACCTCGCGCGGCGTGACGTTCATCCCCGAGGTCTTGATCAGGTCACCCATCCGACCCGTGAAGTAGAAGTGACCGTCCTCGTCGAACCGGCCGGTGTCGCCCGTGCGGTACCAGCCGTCGGCGGTGAAGGTCTCGTCCCGCTCCCGCTTGTGGATGCCGACGGTCACCGGATAGCCGCGCAGCCAGACCTCGCCGACCCGGCCGCTCGGCACGTCCTCGCCGGTCACCGGGTCGACGATCCGGTGCTCGACGCCCGGCACCGGGTGCCCGAAGCTGCCGTCCTTGCCCGCCGGCAGGGCGACGCGCGGGTCGAACGTGTGCGGCCCGAGCGACTCGGTCATCCCCAGCGAGTTGGGCATCGGGAGCTCGGCGCCGGCGCGGAGGTGCGGCGGGAGCAGCGCCGCGGCGGACCCGGTCCGGATCGAGGACAGGTCGCGGTCGGCGAACGACGGGTGCGCGGCGAGCGCCTCGGCCATGTGCGGCCACCCGAGGACCTGGGTCACCCGCTCCCGCTCGATCAGCTCGAGCGTGGCGCCCGGCTCGAACTGCTCCTCGAACACGAGCGTCGCGCCCACGTGCATCGCGCCCACGAGGGTGAAGCTGAAGCCTCCGACCCAGAACAGCGGCATCGGGGTGTACAGCACGTCCTCGGGGATCAGGTCCCGCATCTGCCCGACGTTGTGCGCGTGCCGGATGACCGCGCCGTGCGTGTGGACGACGGCCTTGGGGTCCGCGGTCGACCCCGACGAGAAGACCATCACCATCGCGTCCGCCGGACGCACCTCGGACTCCACCTCGAGCAGCAGCCCGTCGCCGACCTCGTCGCCGCGCCCGGCCAGCGTCTCCACGTCTCCGCACCAGGGGCGGCCGGCCACGCCCGAGGTCCACACGGCGCGCAGGTAGGGGTGGCTCTCGAGGAGCAGCCGCTCGTGGGTCTGTCCGCTCAGACCGGGCGCCGCGTGCTCGAGCCGGTCGAGGTAGTCGTGACCCAGGTGACCCGCGACCGTGAGCAGCGCCGCCACGTCGGCATGGCGCAGCGCCCTCCGGAGCTCCGGCGGCTTGCTGTAGGTGTTGACGAGCGCCGCCACCGCCCCGATGCGGGCGACCGCGAACCACCAGATCACCCATTCGGGGCTGTTCGGGGCCAGGACCCCCACGATCGTCCCCTTGCCGATGCCCGACACCAGCAGCCCCCTGGCCAGCCGCGCCGAGCGGGCCTCGACCTCCGCGTAGCTCACGCGCCGGTCACCCAGGATCACGAGCGGCTTGTCCCCCCAACGCCGCGCGCCGGCCCGGAGCAACGCGGCGGCGGTCGGTGGGAACGGCGGGAAGTGCGTGGTGCGGTTCACGGCGCGTCGTCGCTCCCCCGGGATGACGTGGACCTCACCGCCCATCTTGGCGTACGCCGCCGCCGGCCGCATCGCACCGGGCCCGCCGGGGGGCGGCTAGCCCCGCGGGAGCCCGAGCACGCGCTCGGCGACGATGTTGCGGTTGACCTCGCTGGTGCCGCCGGCGATCGACAGCGACCGCGCCGCGTTCAGCCGCTCCGGCCACGGGCCCGTGAGCGCGTCCGGTCCCAGCACGGCGAACGCGACCTCGGGCAGCAGCTGACCGGCGTCCGACCAGGCGAGCTTGATGATGCTCGACTCGGGTCCCGGAGCCCGGCCGGCCGCGGCGGCCGAGATCGCGCGGTCGGCCAGCAGCCGGAGCAGCTCACCGGCGGACCACAGCGCCGCGAGCCGGTCGCGGTTCCGCGGGTCGCTCGTGCGCCCCGCGTCCCTCGCCTCCCCGATCAGCCCGGCGATCCGCTTGCGCAGCTGCAGCTGCAGCACGGCGACGCCACCACGCTCGTTGGCGAGGGTCGTGGTCGCGACGCGCCAGCCCGCGTGCTCCTCGCCGAGGCGCGCCGACACCGGGACGCGGGCACCGTCGAAGAAGACCTCGCAGAACTCGGCCGAGCCGGTCATGTTCCGGAGCGGGCGCACCTCGATCCCCGGCGTGCGCATGTCCACCAGCAGGGCGGTGATCCCCGCGTGCTTCCGGGTGGCGTCGGGGTCGGTGCGCACGATGAGCTCGCACCAGTCGGCGACCGACGCCAGCGTGGTCCAGATCTTCTGGCCCGTGACCACGTAGTGGTCGCCGTCGCGCACCGCGGCGCAGCGCAGGGCGGCGAGGTCGGAGCCGGCGTCGGGCTCCGAGAAGCCCTGGCACCAGATCTCCTCGCCGCGGAGCAGCGGACGCAGGAACCGCTCCTGCTGGTCCCGCCGGCCGTGGGCCATGATCGCCGGCGCGATGTTGGGGACGCCGACGACGTTCACCACGCCGGGCGCGTCGCACGCCGCCATCTCCTCCGCGTGCGCCAGCTGCTCGAGCACGCCGGCGTCGCGTCCGCCCCATTCCGCGGGCCACGCCGGCGCCGCGTGCCGGGCGTCCGCCAGCAGCGCGTTCCACTCCTGCAGCCGGCCGAGGCGCTCGGCGGTCGGCGCACCGTGGAACTCGAGCCCGCGGTAGCGGTCCGTGAGGTGCTCCGCGAGCCAGCGGCGCAGCTCGAGCCGGTACGCCGTGGCGGCGATCTCCGGGGCGGACGGCTCGGACACGGCGCGGAGCGTACCGGCGGCGCCGGGCCCACCGGCCGCCCTGCGGGTCCCGCCGGCCGGGCGTGTCACACCCTCGTGCGACGATGGACGGGTCGGGAACTACACTGATGTGATTCGCCCCCGGGAGGTCCGGACATGGCCCAGATGCGCAGCACCCCCACCGCCCCGGCCGAGACCGGGCTCGCCCCGGCGGTCGACTGGGAGCCCTGCCCCGAGTTCGGCACCGACCCGGCCGAGCCGGGCGTGTGCGCCGGCTGCGGCTGGCTCGAGGACGACCACGCGGCCGAGGTCCCCCGGGCCGCCTGACCGTCCCGACCCGAGGCTCAGGCGCTCTTCTTGCGGGGCGCCCGCTTCTTCTTCGGCTCGGCCGCCCCGGCCGCGTCCGCCGCGACGTCGCCGCCCTCCGACGCGCGCTGGAGGCTCGCCTCGAGCGCGGCCATCAGATCGATCACCGGGGCCGCGGCCTCGACCGGCGTACCGGTCTCGATGACCTCACCGGCCGCCTTCCGGTCGATCAGCGCGAGCAGCTGCTCCCGGTACTCGTCGTGGTACTTCGACGCGTCGAACTCGGCCGACAGCGTCTCCACGAGCTGACGGGCCATCGCGACCTCACGGTCGGAGAGCTCCACGTCGGCGTCGTCGGGGAGCCCCAGCGTGTCGGCGTTCACCACCTCGTCGGCGTAGCGCATCGTCTCGACGCACAGCATCCCGTCCACCGGCCGGATCGCCACGAGCCGCTCCTTCGCCCGGATGACCACCCGCCCGATCGCGACCTTGCCCAGCTCGGTCATCGCGTCGACGAGGAGCTTGTACGGCTTGGCCGCCTTCTCGTCGACCATCACGTAGTACGGCGTGTCGAAGTAGATCGGGTCGATGTCGGCGATGTCGACGAAGTCCTCGATGTCGATCGTGTGACTCGCCTTCGGCGCGAGCGAGTCGAGCTCTTCCTTCTCGACGACGACGTACCGGCCCTTCTCGATCTCGTAGCCCTTGACGATGCGGTCGGGACCGACCTCGTCGCCGGTCTGCTCGGCCACCCGGCGCATCCGGACGCGCGAGCCCGTCTCGGAGTCGAGCTGGTTGAAGGACACGTCGCGGCTCTTGGTCGCGGGCGTGAGCTTCACGGGCACGTTCACGAGCCCGAAGCTGATGGATCCGGTCCAGACGGACGTGGGCACGAGCGGACCTCCGTGCGGTCGGGGAGCCGATAGGTTCGCACAGAATGAGCCCCGACGGGACCGACGTCCAGGTGCGGATCGGATCGAGGACGCTCACCCTGACCAACCTCGACAAGGTGCTCTACCCGGCCGCGGGCTTCACCAAAGCCGCGGTGGTCGACTACTACGCCCGAATCGCCCCGTTCATGCTCCCGCACCTCCACGGGCGGCCGCTCACGATGGTCCGGTACCCCAACGGGGTCGACGGCGGCTCGTTCTTCGAGAAGCGCACGCCACCCCACCGGCCCGACTGGATCCCGTCCGGAGGCCAGCTCGACGGCGTCCTCTGCGAGGAGCCGGCCGCCCTCGTGTGGCTCGCCAACCTCGCCGCGCTCGAGCTGCACACCCACCAGCACCAGGTCGCCGCACCCGACCTGCCGACCGCGGTCGTCGTCGACCTCGACCCCGGACCGCCGGCCGGCGTCCTCGACTGCGCGCGGGTCGCGCTCGACCTCCGCACCCTGCTCGACCGGCTGGGCCTGATCGCGGTCGTGAAGACCTCCGGCTCGAAGGGACTGCACCTGTCGGTCCCGATCCGGGTGGGCGTGGCCGACGACGAGGCGACGAAGGGCTTCGCGCTCGCGCTTGGCCGCATCCTCGCCCAGGCCGCGCCCGAACGCGTCACCACCGTCATGGCCAAGGAGCGGCGCCCGGGCAAGGTCTTCGTCGACTGGAGCCAGAACGACGTCCACAAGACGACGGTCGCTGCGTACTCGCTGCGCGCCGGCGCCCGGCCGACCGTCTCGGCTCCCGTCACGTGGGACGAGGTCGACGACGCGCTCGCCACGGAGGATCCGGGCCGGCTGACGTTCGAGGCCGACGCGGTGCTCGACCGGGTGACCCGGCTCGGCGATCTCTACGCGGCGAACCTCGACACACCGCAGGAGCTCCCGACGCTCGCGTAGCGTGCGTCGACATGGACCTGGACGGCGCCGTCGCCATCGTCACCGGGGCGAGCCGCGGGGTCGGCGCCGCCACCGCGATCGAGCTGGCCCGGGCCGGCGCGCGCGTCGTGTGCGCGGCGCGCGCCACCGACGCGTCGCCCCTGCCGATTCCCGGCACCCTCGACGACACCGTCCGCGCGATCACCGAGCTCGGCGGGACCGCGGTCCCGCATCCCACCAATCTCGCAGCCGACACCGAGGTCGAGGGCCTGGTGGACGCGACGGTCGAGCGCTTCGGCGCGGTCGACGTGCTCGTCAACAACGCGGCGATCACGTTCCCCGGCGACCGCGAGCTGCCGATGAAGCGCTTCGACCTCGTGTTCGCGGTCGACCTGCGCGCGCCGGTGCTCCTCTGCCAGCGCGTGGTTCCCCACATGCTCCGGAGCGGGCGCGGCGCGATCGTCAACGTGTCGTCGGCGGCCGCGCTCAACTACTACCCCGGCCAGATGGCGTACGGCATGGCCAAGGCCGCGCTCGAGCACCTCACCGTCTCGCTCGCCGAGCAGCTGCGACCGCATGGCATCCCGGTGAACACGTTCCGCATCGACGTGCCCGTCGCGTCGGAGGGGTTCCTCGCCGCGCTCCCGGACTTCGACCACTCCGACTGGGAGCCGCCGGTGGTCGCGGCCGAGGGCATCCTCTGGATGCTGCGCCGGCCGCCGACGTACACCGGTCACAACGCCGGCATGGCCCGCCTGCGCGCCGAGCACGGGATCATGCCGAGCCGGGCCGAGCGGCCCCACACGCAGGCCGGGTCGATGAACACGCGGCCGTCCATCGGCGCGCCCTGAGCCGCGGGCGGGCGCACCCGCCCGGACCCGATCGGCGTCGCACCGCTCGGATACGGTCGCCGCCGATGCCCTCGGCGAGCCCCCGCGACAGCCAGCGCAGCCGCGTCTACCGTGCCGAGACGCCGCTCGGCGGCAAGCGGCTGCCCACGCTCCCCGACTGCGAGGCCTACGTCGAGCACGTCGTCGGTTCGCTGTGGTGGGTGGCCCGGTTCCCGCAGCGGGACCTCGCGGGCCTGCCCCGCCTGCGCCCGGGCAACGGCGCCCGGCAGGCGTTCTACCGGGAGGATCCCGGCCGCCCCACCATCACGCTCCCCCGCCGCTACCGCACCGTCGGCGTGGTCCTGCACGAGCTCGTGCACTGGGCCCTCGCCGACGCGCACGACCTCCCCAACCACGGCCGCACGTTCACGCGCATCCTGCTCGACGCCACCACGGAGTTCATGGGTGAGGGCAAGCGCGAGCGGCTCGCCACCGCGTACTCGGAGCAGCGCGTGGCGGTCGGCGCGCCCGCGCGGCGCAGCCCGTCCGGCGAGTTCGACTACGGCTGGGAGGAACGCCTCCGGCTCGGACGCGGGCGGCGCCTCGTCGTCCGCTTCGACACCGACGGCGAGGCCACCGGCGTGCTCACCTCGCGGGCCCGTCGCGCGGTGACGCTGCGCGACGGCGACGACGAGGTCACCGTCCCGGAGCGCACCATCTGGTCCGTGCGGCCGGCGCCGAAGCGCCGGTAGTCAGCGGGTCAGATCCGCTCGACGATCATGGCCATGCCCTGGCCGCCGCCGACGCACATGGTCTCGAGCCCGACGGTCCGGTCGGAGTCCTCGAGGCCGTTGAGCAGGGTGCCCATGATGCGGGCGCCGGTCATGCCGAACGGGTGGCCGAGCGCGATCGCGCCGCCGTTGACGTTGAGCTTGTCCATGGGGATGCCGAGCGCCTTGGCCGACGGCAGCACCTGCGCGGCGAACGCCTCGTTGATCTCGACCAGGTCGACGTCGTCGATGGTCATGCCCGCGCGGGCGAGCGCCTGGCGGCTCGCCTCGATCGGGCCGAGGCCCATGATCTCGGGGTCGAGGCCGGAGACGCCGGAGGAGACGATCCGCGCGAGCGGCGTGATGCCGAGCTCACGGGCCTTGGTGTCGCTCATCACGATCACCGCGGCGGCGCCGTCGTTGAGCGGGCAGGCGTTGCCGGCGGTGACCCGACCGGTCGGCCGGAACGCCGGGGCGAGCGAGGCGAGCTTCTCGCGCTCGGTACCCGGGCGCGGGCAGTCGTCGGCGCTGACGACGGTGCCGTCGGCCTTGGTGTACGGCGTGATCTCCCGCTCGAAGAAGCCCCGGGAGATCGCGTCGCCGGCGCGCTGCTGGGACCGGAACGCGTAGTCGTCCATCTCCTCACGCGTGACGCCCTCGACCTCGGCGACGTTCTCCGCGGTCTCGCCCATGGCGATGTAGACGTCGGGCAGCCCGGTCGGCGGGGTCCAGGTGCCCTGATCGCCACCGGCCCGGGCCGCGCTCCGGGCGGCGGCGTCGTCGAACTTGTGGTTCTGGGTGTTCGGGGTGTGGTCGGAGCTGCCGCCGACCATGAAGCGGCTCACGGCCTCGACGCCCGCGGCGACGAACACGTCGCCCTCGCCGGCCCGGATCGCGTGGCTGGCCATGCGGATCGTCTGCAGCGACGACGAGCAGTACCGCGTGATCGTGCAGCCCGGCACCTGCGGCATGCCCGCGAGGATCGCCACGACCCGGCCCATGTTGAAGCCCTGCTCGCCGCCGGGGAGACCACAGCCGAGCATGAGGTCGTCGACCGTGTTGCGGTCGAGCTCGGGCACCTTCTGCAGCGCGGCGTCGACGATGAACGCGGCCATGTCGTCGGCGCGCTCCTCGGTGAAGGAGCCCTTGAACGCCCGACCGATGGGCGTGCGGGCGGTGGCGACGATGACGGCTTCGGGCATGGAACGACTCCCTCGAGATCTCCGGAAACGCAGAGACCCTAGGGGCCGCGGACGGGATCAGTCGATGCGACGCAGGAGCGTCCGGAAGCGCTCGCCGTTCTCCACGTACTGGCGGGCGGCGAGCCCGATCATGATCTCCGGGTCCACCGAATCGGGCCGCAGCTTCGCGGGGACGCCGAGGGCCATCGCCCGGCTCGGGACGACCATGTCGTTCGGGACGAGCGCGGCGGCACCGACGAGCGCCTCGTCCTCGACGACGGCCCGGTGCAGCACGATCGAGCCGGAGCCGACGAGCGCGCGGTCGCCGACGGTGCAGCACTCCATGTGCACCAGGTGACCGACCACGCAGTCGTCGCCGATCCGGGTCGGGTGCAGGAGGGTGGCGTGGATGACGCTGCCGTCCTGGATCGACGTGCGGGCCCCGATGGTGATCCGCCCGTAGTCGCCGCGCAGCACCGCCTGCGGCCAGATCGTGGACTGCGCCCCGACGTGCACGTCGCCGATCACGGTGGCGTCGGGGTGGACGTAGGCAGTCGGGTCGATCTCGGGCACCAGGTCGCCCAGCGCGTACACAGCCATGGGGTGACCGTACCCGCGCCGACCGGCGCCACCTTCGCTACCGTGAGGCCCATGTTCGAACCCGAGGTGCTGGAGCGCCACGTCGAGGACATCTCGCGCGACGGCTACACGATCGTCGAGGATGCGATCGACGCCGACATCGTCGACGCTCTGCTCGCCGACCTGACCCGCCTCGAGACGATCTTCGAGGTGGAGCCGGCGCACAACTCGTTCGAGGGCGAGAACACCCTGCGCGTCTACAACCTGCTCGCGCTCTCGCCGCTCTGGGCCCAGGTCCCGGTGCACGAGCACGTCCTGCCGATCGTCGACCGGGTGCTCGACCCGGGGTGCCTCGTGTCGTCGCTCTCGTCGATCCGCATCCGCCCGGGCGAGACCGCGCAGCCCATCCACGCCGACGACCAGCTGATGCCGCTCGCGAAGCCGCACGTGCCGACGGTGTGCAACTCGATGTGGGCGCTCACCGACTTCACGGACGCAAACGGCGCCACGCGCGTCATCCCCGGCTCGCACCGGGCCGGGACGTCGCCCGAGTACGGCCGGCCGTACGACTCGGTCCCGGCCGAGATGCCCAGGGGCAGCGTGCTCATCTGGCACGGCAGCCTCTGGCACGGTGGCGGGGCCAACCGCACCGCCACCGACCGTGTCGGCATCGCGATGAACTACTGCGCGGGCTGGGTCCGCCAACAGGAGAACCAGCAGCTCGGCATCCCGCTGGAGATCGCCCGGACGTTCTCGCCCCGCCTGCGTGAGCTGTGCGGGTACGGCGTGTACAACATGCTCATCGGCCACATCAACAAGCGCAGCCCGGTGGAGATCCTCGACGGTGAGCCACCGAAGAAGAAGCGCATGATCTGGGACCGCTAGTGCACGAAGGCTCCCGCCGGGCGATCATCGCCGCGCTCGTCGCCAACCTCGGCATCGCCGTCGCCAAGCTCGTCGCCGCCGGGATCACCGGCTCCGCGTCGATGGTGGCCGAGTCGATCCACTCGTTCGCCGACACCGGCAACCAGGGTCTGCTGTTCCTCGGCGGCAAGCGGGCCCGGCGCCCGGCGGACGAGGCGCACCAGTTCGGCTACGGCGCCGAGCGCTTCTTCTGGGCCTTCGTCGTCGCGCTGGTGCTCTTCACCCTCGGCGCGCTGTTCTCCCTCTACGAGGGCGTCGACAAGCTGCGTCACCCGCACGAGCTCGAGAGCCCGGTCGTCGCATTCGTCGTCCTCGGCATCGCGGTCGTGCTCGAGGGCTTCTCCCTCCGCACCGCCGCACGCGAGGCGCGGCCCGGCCGGCGCGGCCGGTCGTGGTGGGGCTTCATCCGCCACACGAAGAACCCGGAGCTCCCGGTCGTGCTGCTCGAGGACACCGGCGCGCTCCTGGGACTCGCGATCGCGATCGTAGGACTCGGTCTCGCGGTCGCCACCGGCGAGTCCCGCTTCGACGCGATCGGCTCGATCGGCATCGGCCTGCTCCTCGGCGTGATCGCGGTCGTGCTCGCGATCGAGATGAAGAGCCTGCTGATCGGCGAGAGCGCCGGGCCCACGACCCAGGCCGCGCTCCGGACCGCGATCACCGATGCGCCCGAGGTGCGGTCGATCATCCACCTCCGCACGCTGCAGCTGGGCCCCGAGGAGCTGCTCGTCGCGGCGAAGCTCGACTTCGTCGCCACCACGACCGTCGATCTCGCCCCGGCGATCGACGCGGTCGAGGTGCGCATCCGCGCCGCGCTGCCCGACGAGAAGGTCGTGATCTACCTCGAGCCCGACCTCGACCGCGACCCCGACCGCATCGGCCCCGGCTGACCCGCCCGAGCACTCGTTTTCTCCTCGATTCCCAGGCCCCTGACCCCTGTTTTCGGGGACAGATCAAGTGGAGGCGCGGGCGAAGTCGACGAGCGCGACGGTGTCGCTGCGGTGGTCGAGGACCACGCGCATCGGCAGGTCGAGCACGAGATCCCCGGGCGCGACGTCGAGGACATTGCCCACGACCCGCGGCCCCTCGTCGAGCTCGACCACCGCGATCACGTAGGGCAGCTCCCCGGCGAACGCCGGGTCCACCGCCCGGTGGGTGACCGTCCACGTGAACAGGCGACCGGTTCCGGCGACCGGCTGCCACGACCACGCGTCGGACCCGCAGGCCGCGCAGCGGATGCGTGGCGGGTGCCGCCAACGACCGCACTCGTCGCACCGCTGCAGGTGCAACGCGCCGGTCCGGGCGGCGTGCTCGTAGAACTCCGCGCCGAGCCCGTCGGTCCCCGGCAGCATCCGATCGGGACGGGTCGCATCCATTCCTCGCTCGATCACCGGTCGACCCCCAGGATCGCGATGCTGCCGTCGCCGAAGTCGCCCCAGCCGGTGACGAGCGCGGTCTCGACCCCCGGGACCTGCAGCGAGGCCTCGCCCCGGATCTGGCGCACCGCCTCGACGACGTGGTTCATCCCCCACATGTGGCCCTGCGACAGGAGGCCTCCGTGGGTGTTGGTCGGGAGCTCGTGGCCGTACCGCAGCCGACCACCGCGGACGAACTCGCCCGCGCCACCGCGCTCGCAGAACCCGAGCGCCTCGAGCTGCAGCAGGACCACGTACGTGAAGCAGTCGTAGATCTCGGCGACGTCGATGTCGGAGGGTCCGAGCCCCGCCATCGCGAACGCGCGGGGCGCCGCGTCCGTGAGGCCGATGTGGAAGAGGTCCTCGCGGTTGGTGATGTCGTCGGCCGGCGACGGGTGGCCCTCTCCCACGCCGAGGACGACCGCCGGGGCGTGCGGCAGGTCCCGGGCCCGCTCCGTGGTGGTCACCACGACGGCGGCCGCGCAGTCGGTCTCGACGCAGCAGTCGAACAGGCGCAGTGGCTCGCTCACCCACGCGCTCGCGAGGTAGTCGTTCAGCGTGAGCTCGCGGCCCCGCATGAGCGCCTTCGGGTGGTGCTGCGCGTGCTCCCGGAACGCGAGCGCGACCTCGGCGAGATCCGTCTCGAGGGTCCCGTACCGCCGCTGGTGACGCGTCGCGATCCACGAGTAGAACTGCGCGGCCGAGCGGGCGCCGTAGGGCAGGTAGAAGTCCACGAGCACGTCGGCCACCGCGTTGGCGTCGAGCCCGCGACGCGGGCGACGGGCGCCCGGGCGGGGCCGGAAGGCGGAGTAGCCGTTCCAGCCCACGACGACGAGCACGTTCCGGGCGACCCCGGTGGCGACGGCCATCGCCGCGTCCTGGATCGCCGCGGTCGACGACGCGCCGCCCATGTGGACCGTCGCACTGAAGCCGACCGACGGGATCCCGAGGTTCGCCGCGAGCTCCTCGACCGTCGTATAGCCCGGCGGCGGCATCACCCCGTCGATGTCACCGACGGTCAGGCCGGCGTCCGCGATCGCCTCGTGGGCGACCCCGAGCATCATCTCGACCGGCAGCCGGTCCGAGCCGCGCAGGTACTCGGTCTCCGCGACGCCGACGATCGCCGCGGCGCCCGACAGGCCGCTCACAGCCCGGCCTCGCTCACAGGGGGATCACCTCGAAGTCGACCGCGTAGGCCACACCGCACTGCGCGCCGGTCTGCGCGGCGTGGCCCCGCAGGAACGCGTCGGGGTCCGTCGCGTCGTCGCCGAGACCGGCGAGGTAGGCCCGGTGCTCCCGCAGGGACGCGATACCGCGATCGACGGTCGCGGTCACGTCCACGAAGTGCGTGACCCGCGGCGACGCGCCGACGGCCGCGAACCGCACCCCCGACCACGGTTCGTGTCCCTCCTCGAGCAGCTCCGGGAAGACCCACCGGTTGCCGGCATCGCGCGCCGCGTCGAGCGCGGCGAGCCCGACCACGCGGTGGTCGGCCATGTTGAGGCCGCCGAACCCCCACCGGAGCTCGAAGTTCGAGAGGATCAGCACCTCGGGCCGGTGCCGGCGGATCGCCCGGGCGAGGTCGCGCCGGAGCGCGAGCCCCTCCTGCACCACGCCGTCCGGGTGGTCGAGGAACTCGACCGTGTCCACGCCGACGTGCGCGGCGCCCGCGCGCTCCTCGTCGCGACGCAACGGGCCCGCCTCGTCCGGACGCATGCCGTCGATGCCGGCCTCGCCCGAGGTGGCGAGCACGTAGCCCACCCACTTGCCCTGATCGGTCCAACGCGCGACGGCACTCGCCGCGCCGTACTCGAGGTCGTCCGGGTGGGCCACGATCGCGAGCGCGCGCGTCCAGTCCTCGGGAACCGGCTCCGGGGTCACACCGCCGTCGGTCACGCGGCGCCGCCGAAGGCGGCGACCACGCGCCGTCGCCACTCGAACAGGTCCGCCGATTGCGACGCGTCGGTGCGACCGCAGCGCACCACGACGAGATCGGTCCCGGGCGACACGAGGATCGACTGGCCCTCGTAGCCGTTCGCCCAGAACGTCCCGTGCTCGTCGTCGGTCACCCACCACTGCCAGCCGTAACCGCGGCCGTCCTCGGGGTCCACCGACCGGAGCCGGCGCGCGGCGTCGACCCACCCCTCGGGCAGGATCCGGGCGCCGGCCCACGTGCCGTCGCGCAGGTAGAGGTAGCCGAACCGGGCGAAGTCCTCGGCCGTCGCGTGGAGGTAGCTCGACGCGACCCAGAGGCCGGTCGCGTCGAGTCCCGGCTCGGCGGCGCGTACCCCGATCGGGCGGAACAGCCGCTCCTGCAGGAAGCGCACGTACGCGTCACCGCGACCCACGAGATCGGCGACGATCCCCGAGATCACGTTCGTCGTCCCGCTCGAGTAGTTGAACCGCGTGTCCGGCGGCACGGCGAGGGGCCGGGACCGCGCGAACGCGCCGACGTCCTCGGCCCCGGGCCCGAAGAGCATGTCGATCACCTGCGAGCCGCCGGCGTCGACGTAGTCCTCGTTCCACGCCAGGCCGTCGCGCATGGCGAGGAGGTCGGGCAGGGTGATCGCGGCCCGGTCGTCGTCGCGCCACTCCGGCACCAGGCCGTCGGCCCGCAGGTCGAGCGCGGCGTCACCGATCAGGACGCCCACCGCGGCCTGCAGCATCGACTTCGCCATCGACCACGAGAGCAGGGGCGTCACCGGGGTCACCGGGATCGGGTCCCCGACCCAGTTCGGCAACGCGCCCTCGTAGCGCTCCGCGACCACCCGGCCCTCGTGAACCACGACCACCGCGTAGGTGGTCCCGTAGCGGGCGTCCGCGAACATCTCGTCGACGAGGCCGGTGGCGTCGACGCCACCGGGCGCGTCGCCGCGGGGCCAGACGTCGGTCGCCCAGTCCCGGCCGGCCGGGTGCGGGCGGAGGGGGACGAGCGACGCAGCGGCTCCGGACACGGACCCACCTTGGCACGGCGCCGGCGCCGCGGGCACGTCCGTGACGCCGCCTATCCTGCGGACCCTCGAACCGGAGGACGTCACCATGCCCGAGCCCATCGTCGTGACCGCCAGCGGACCCGTCCGCGGCATCGAGCACCACGGCATCGCCGTCTTCCGCTCGATCCCCTACGCCGCGCCGCCGGTCGGGTCGCGCCGCTTCCGGGCGCCGGTCCCGCCGGAGCCGTGGACCGAGCCGTACGACGCGACGCGCTTCGGACCGGTCGCAGCCCAGCTGCCGTCGCCGCTCGAGGCGATGCTCGGCGCCCCCGACCCGGTCGTCGACGAGGACAGCCTCACCCTCTCGGTGTTCACCCCGGCCGCCGACGACGCGCGTCGACCCGTCCTGTTCTGGATCCACGGCGGCGCGTTCGTGAACGGCACCGGCTCGTCCCCGATCTACGACGGCACCCGGTTCGCGCAGCACGGCGACGTGGTCGTGGTGAGCATCAACTACCGGCTCGGGGCGTTCGGGTTCCTGCACCTCGCCGACGTGTTCGGCGACGAGTTCGCCGGGTCCGGCAACGCGGGCATCCTCGACCAGATCCTCGCCCTCGAGTGGGTCCGCGACAACATCGCCGCGTTCGGCGGCGACCCCGACCAGGTCACCATCTTCGGCGAGTCCGCCGGGGGCATGAGCGTCGGGACGCTGCTGGGCTGCCCCGCTGCGCAGGGGCTGTTCGCCCGGGCGATCGTCCAGTCGGGCGGCGCCTCGTTCTGCCGCAGCGCCGAGTCCGCCACCGAGACCGCGCGGGCGGTCCTCGCCGAGGCCGGGATCGACACCGTCGCCGAGCTCGAGTCGGCGTCCACCGACGCCCTGCTCGCCGCCCAGGGCAAGGTCCTGGCCGCCAGTGCCCGGACCGAGCTGCCGTTCATGCCCGTGGTCGACGGCACGGTCCTGACCCAGCTGCCCGTCGACGCCGTGCGGGGCGGGCTCGGCGCCGTCCCCACGATGATCGGCACCACCAAGGACGAGATGACGCTGTTCACCGTCCTCGACCTCGGGATCGGTGAGCCCGACGGCGATGCGGTCGCCGCCGCGCTCGAGGGCAGCTTCGGTGCGCGCGCCCGGGAGGTGCACCACACCTACCAGGACCTCTACCCCGAGGCGACCCACCACGAGCTGCTGACGATCATCGCCACCGACCGGGTCTTCCGCGTGCCTGCCGTGCAGCTCGCCGAGGCGGCCGCCGACGCCCGCCCCACCTACATGTACCTGTTCGCATTCGAGAGCCCGGTGTTCGACGGCAAGCTCAAGAGCTGCCACGCGCTCGAGCTGCCCTTCATGTGGGACGCGATCGACGCGCCCGGCCTCAGCATGCTCACCGGGAGCGGCGACGACCGGCGCCCGCTCGCCGACACGATGCACGCCGAGTGGATCGCGTTCGCGCGGACGGGGGACCCCGGATTCCCCGCCTACGACACCGCGCGCCGGGCGACGCGCTGGTACGACGCCGAGAGCAGCGTCGTCGAGGACCCGATGGCCGCCCAGCGGGAGCTCTGGGCCCACACGTGAGCGCACGGGACATCGACGACTACCTCGCCGCGGTCGACGAGCCGGGCCGCACCACGCTCGAGGCGCTGCGCCGGTCGATCCTGGCGGTGGTGCCCGACGCCGAGCAGTGCATCTCGTACCGCATGCCGGCGTTCCGGGTACGGGGCAAGGTCGTGGCCGGGTTCGCCGCGTTCACGAACCACCTGAGCTACCTGCCCCACAGTGGCACCGTCCTGCCCACCCTCGCGGGCGAGCTCTCGGGCTACGAGCGGACCAAGAGCTCACTGCACTTCGAGAAGGACACGCCGCTGCCGGACCCCCTCGTCGCCCGGCTCGTGACGGCGAAGCTCACCGAGATCGGGGCGGCGTAGGCGCGGCTACTGGATCGTGGCGCCACCGTCGACGACGAGCGCGTGCCCGACCAGGTAGCTCGCGGCGTCGCTGCACAGCCAGACGATCGCCTCGGCGATCTCCTCCGGGGTCGCGAGCCGCCCGAGCGGCACGCCCGCGGTCATCATCCGCTCGATCTTCGGGTCGCCGCCCATGAAGCCCTCGAGCATCGGGGTCCGCGCGCTACCGGGGCACACGCAGTTGACCCGCACGCCCCGCGGCGCGCATTCGATCGCCGCCGATTTCGTGAGCCCCACGACGCCGTGCTTGCTCGCCACGTATGCCGGCAGCCCTGCGAAGCCCATGATCCCGGCACCGGACGCGACGTTGACGATGGCGCCGCGGCCCGCCGCCACCATCACCGGCAGCTCGGCGCGCATCGAGAAGAACACGCCGTCGAGGTTCACGGCCATCGTCGAGCGCCAGGCGTCGAGCGGGTAGTCGACGACACTGGCCGTCGCACCGGTGGTCCCCGCGTTGTTCACCGCGAGGTCGAGCGCGCCGTAGGCGTCGACGCACGCCGCGACGAGGCGGACGCACGCGTCGGGCTCGGTGACGTCGATCGTCTCGGCGGCCGCCGCGCCGCCCGCCGCTGCGATCTCGGCGACGACGC
>WBZN01000231.1_pt1 | contig 67708 bp, 57 predicted proteins | sample 5204281 | NCBI WGS metagenome assembly WBZN01 (sample SAMN12344347, study PRJNA552823) | activated sludge metagenome | biome: Activated sludge suspended growth; feature: Nitrification reactor; material: Wastewater; isolation source: activated sludge from nitrification reactor of wastewater... | reverse complement strand
GGTACTGTTCTACTCCATCGCGTTCGCGGGACTGTGGCCGCAGGCGCAGCTCCTGCAAGTGATGGCCACGCAGTACCTGCTCAAGAGTGGCTGGGAGGTGGTGATGTACCCCTTGACCTACCGGTTCATCGCCTTCCTCAAGCGGGCCGAGCACGAGGACTACTACGACCGGCACACCAATTTCACACCTTTCTCGCTGAAGACCTGAGTTCCCGCTCGGCTGGCCACGCTCGAATTGAGCGGCGGATTGCCACAATCCGCCACCATCGCGTGCGCGAGGATGACCCATTGCAGGACTTCAATGGCTCTCACGGGCGGCACGGGCGTGCCGCCCGGCAAGAGGTTCGAACACGAGGAAGCAGTCATGAACAAGTCCTGGTCGAAGGTGGTCGTTGGCATCGGGTTGGTCGGTCTGTCCGGAGCGGCGCTCGCCGGCACCCCGAAGCCCGCACCGGTATCCGAGCCCGCCGGGTTCGTCAGCGGCGCGGTGGTGGGCGGCTTCGCCGCGGGTCCTTTCGGAGCGGTGATCGGAGCGGGCATCGGCACCTGGCTCGGCAATCGCGTCCATCGTGCCAGCGAGGCCGCGGTGGCGGAGCGGCAGGCAGCGGAACTGATGGGCGACAAGAATGAGCTCATCGAGACGAACCGGACGCTGACGGCCCAGCTCTCCTCGCTCTCGCAGGCGGTCGAGCAGGCGCGCATCGCCAAACCCGATTCGCCCACCGGTCTCGAGGGGCTGAGCGGCGATGTGCTGTTCCGCACCGGCAGCGCTGAGCTTACGCCGGCGATGAGCCAGCAGGTGCAGTCACTCGCCCAGGCGCTGGCGAAGTCGCCCGGGCTGAAAATCCGCCTCGACGGCTACGCCGATCCGCGCGGCACCGAGCAGGACAACTTGCAGCTCTCCGAAAGCCGCGCCAATGCCGTGCGTGACCTGCTGCTCGCCGCGGGCGTGAGCGAGGAGTCCCTGGAGGTCAATGCCTACGGCAAGGCTCGCAGCGAGGCCGAGGCCGGTGACCTCGATGCCTATGCGCTGGAACGCCGGGTGCGCATGACCATCGAGCCACGCGAGGGGCCTGCCGAGGTCGCGCAGGTGGGTGAGCACGAATGAGCCGGCGGCGGTTGCGGCTCGAGCGGGGCGGCGCGCCATGGCGCGCCGCCCTTGTTTCGGCTGCCGGCCCGCGACTACGATAGGCCATGAGCGCACCGCGCATCCTGGTCATCGACCGCCACCAGAACGGCGAACCCGCCAATCCCGCCCCCGAGCGCATCCTCGCCGGCATCCCGCGCGCGCGGGTCTCCAACCAGTTTGCCGATCCCACCCAGCAGTTCTTCTGCGGCTGGTGGTCCAGCAGCATGGGCAAGTGGCGCATCAGCTACACCGAATACGAGATGTGCGTGCTCATCGAAGGCCGCGTGCGCCTGGAATCCAGCGACGGCGAGCGCTGGGAATTCCGCGCCGGCGATGCTTTCGTGATTCCCTCGGGCTTCACCGGCAGTTGGGAAGTCCTCGAAGCCTGCAAGAAGTGGTACGCCATCTTCGAGCCACGCGCCTGAACTTCCGCGTCTCGTGTCTTTGATACCGTCGACGTCGACGCGAGAGCTGGCGGACGTGGACATTGCGTTTGCTCCTGTCGGGATACTGGCCGAATGCGGTGCTCAATCTGGCGATAGCACTGGGGCGATAGCACTGGCGCTTGCCATTCCCCTGTTTCGCGTGAGTCCAATCTGTCGACCTGCGGAGCTAAATACCATGAAAAACCACGGGTCAGTGGAGGAATATCATGGTAAGATCGGCAAATGATCAGGCGTAGTGCGCTGCTGGCTGAGGTGCGTCAAGCGATTCGGCGCAGTCGAGTTGTGGCGCTGATCGGGCCCCGGCAAAGCGGCAAGACCACTCTGGCCCGAATGATCGTGCCCGCTGAGTCGGTACGCTACTTCGATCTGGAGAGTCCGCGCAGTCTGGCCAGACTCGATCAGCCGATGGCCGCGTTGGAGGCTCTGCGGGGCGTGGTGGCCATCGACGAAATTCAACGTAAGCCCGATCTGTTTCCGGTACTGCGGGTACTCTCCGACCGCCGGCCACTGCCGTCGAGATTCCTGGCGCTTGGCAGCGCATCACCCATGCTGCTCAAGCAATCGTCGGAGTCGCTGGCCGGTCGCATCGAAACCGTGCAGATCCCGGGGCTAAGCCTGGGGGAGGTGGGCATTGCCAGGATCAATCGACACTGGCTGCGAGGCGGATTCCCACTGTCCTATGTGGCACGTTCGGAGTCCGACAGCTTTGCGTGGCGTAGTCAGTTCATACAGACGTTTCTCGAGCGGGATTTGCCGCAGCTCGGCATCTCAATCCCTGCGCCCGCACTGCTTCGATTCTGGGTGATGGTGGCCCATGGCCACGGCGGCATCTGGTTCGCCGCCGAGCCGGCCAGATCGCTGGGAATAGGGGAGACCACTGTCCGGAGTTACCTCGATCTCTTCACTGCGTTGCTGATGGTTCGTCAGCTGCAACCGTGGCATGCGAATCTGAGCAAGCGCCAGGTCAAGTCACCCAAAGTTTACCTTCGCGATAGCGGGCTGTTGCATGCCCTGCTGGGCATCCGATCGGAAAAGGAATTGCTCGAGCATCCCAAGTCCGGGGCGTCCTGGGAAGGCTATGTGATCGAGGAGATTCTAAAGAGCGTACGACCAGACGAATTTTATTTCTGGGCTACACATCAAGGGGCGGAGCTGGATCTGCTGCTTTTCAAGGGCGGGAAGCGTGTCGGTATCGAGATAAAACGTAGCGACGCGCCAAGGGTGACGCCGTCCATGCGTCATGCCATGCGGGACCTCGAGCTGGACGCGCTCGCGGTTGTGTACCCGGGATCCGACTCCTATACGCTGGACGGCGCGGTCGATGTTCTGCCCGCCAGACAAGCCATTGCCGGTGCGCTTGATGCAATCTTCAGGCGGCGGCGCAAACTGAAGTAATGGACGCCCTTCCTTCCCACGTGACGACCTCCTCCGCTGACATGCAGCAGCGGCGAGCCCGACCTCGCTATTTCCTGGCCAACAAGCCTCCCGACATGACGATCTCCACGCGCCGGTTCATGGCACGGCCCGCGGCGGTCGTGTTGTCGGAGGCCGGCACATTGGATCCCATGCCTTTGACGTCGATGGACGAGGCGGCCAGGCCCTGAGCGATCAGGAAGTCCCTCACCGTGATCGCCCGCTGAAGCGACAGAGCCGTATTGGTGGTCTCGGAGCCTACGTTGTCCGTGTGCCCCTCGACCATGAAGCGGATTTCCGGGTATGACAGCAGAATGCCGGCAAAACGTGCCAGCGAATTCTGCGCCGAGGCATTGAGCTTGGCGCCGCCGCTCGAAAACTGCACGCCCGATATCTGCGCCACGAGACCCCGCTCGGTTTCGGTCGTCGGCAGCGCCTTGTTCAATCGCTCGAGCAGGTCGGCGCGTGCCTTGACCTCGGCTTCGGCAGATGCGGTTTCGGCGGCTGCCTTCGCGGCCGCCGCGGAGCTGGCGGCTTCGCGTTCCTTTGCTTCCGCGGCAGCCTTTTCAGCAGCCGCTCGGTCGGCCTCCGCCCGCGCCTCATCACGCGCTTTCTGGTCGCTGACCTCGCGCCCGGCGATGGCGTCCCGACGTGCCGCTTCCAGCGCCTCGACCGCATCCCGCGCCAGCAGCGCAGCCTGCTTTCTCTCCGAATACTTCTTGCTGGCTTGCGCGGTTTCGGCCTTCCTGGCGAGCGCCTCAGCGCGCGAGAAACTCTCCGGAGCATACTGCGCCGCTGATACTCCCTGCGCGATGGCAAGCGCATAACGTTCCTGGATCAGATCCAGGGGAGTGCGGCCACGCGGATCGGCCGGCTGCCTCGCGAGCGAGCTGTAGTCGGCGCGTTCGGTCAGCGTGTGAATGGTGGTTTGCCGGAGCCGCTCATCGCGCGTGAAGTTCTGCAGCACGATCGACTTGCTGGGCGCGGCGACGGCAAAGTGCGGTTCTGCCGTCACCATCAACCCGAATTGCGCCAGCGGCGTTGCCGCGTCCAGTTCGCCGCGACCGGAACGGACGTCCAATGCGCCGAGATTCGATGGCTGGCCTTGCGGTGTGACCGCCCACAACACATAGGTGGTGTAAGGACCGAGTGAATCCGGGCCGGGCAACTCACGCACGTCCGCCGATACACGCGAGCGCCCGTCCTGAAACTCCACCTTGGCGGTGCCGCTCGCGGCCGGGGCCACGGAGGTGCCGCGGAAATTCAACGTGAACTTCGGCCCCTCGATGAAGCTGAAGGCCGGCATCTGACTTGCCACATCCTCGCTGACCACAGCGGCACTGCGATCGAAGGTCTGGGCGAAGGTGGCACTCGCAAAGGCGAAGACAAGGGCCAACGGCCCGAAGAGGCTGATACGACGCATGGATCTGCTTCCCTGTCCCGATGTTGTCCTTGGGTGGGCGGATTGTAGCCCGGTGACGGCGGGATCGTCAGCAGCGCTTCGACAAAGTTTGTGAAGCGATGGCCGGGACTTTCGGAAGTGACCTTGCGCTCAATCGGTCGCGGAGATCACCGTGCGCAGCGTCGAGACGATCTGGTCGATGTGCGCGTCCTCGACGATCAGCGGCGGCGAGAGCGCGATGATATCGCCGGTCTGGCGCACGAGCACGTTGCGTTCGAAGCAGCCGGTGAAGACTTCGTAGCCGCGGACGGTGGGATTGCCGGGCCGGGGGGCGAGTTCGATGGCGCCGATCAATCCAAAGTTGCGGATGTCCACGACGTTGGGGAGCTGCTTCAGCGAATGCAGCGCCGATTCCCAGCGTGGCGAGAGCGTCGCGGCGCGGGTGAGCAGGCCCTCGCGTTCGTAGATGTCGAGCGTGGCCAGGGCCGCCGCGCAGGCCAGCGGATGCGCGGAATAGGTGTAGCCGTGGAACAGCTCGATGAGGTTCTCCGGGCCCTGCATGAATGCGTCATGGACCTTGCGGTGCGCGAACACCGCACCCATCGGCACTGCGCCGTTGGACAGGCCCTTGGCAGTGGTGATGAGATCGGGCAGCACATCGAAGGTCTGGGCGGCGAATGGCTGGCCGATGCGGCCGAAGCCCGTGATCACCTCGTCGAAGATCAACAGGATGCCGTGCCGGTCGCAGATCTCGCGCAGGCGCTTCAGGTATCCCACCGGCGGCAGGATCACGCCGGCGGATCCGGAAATCGGCTCGACGATCACCGCCGCGATGGTCGAGGCATCGTGCAGCGCGACGATGCGCTCGAGCTCGTTCGCAAGATGTGCGCCCCACTGCGGCAGGCCGCGCGAGAAGGCGTTGTGCTCGAGGTCGAGGGTGTGCGGCAGGTGATCCACGCCCGGCAGGAGCGGGCCGAAGACCTTGCGGTTGTTGACGATGCCGCCCACGGAGATCCCGCCGAAGCCGACACCGTGATAGCCCTTCTCGCGGCCGATGAATCGCGTGCGCGAGGCTTCGCCGCGTGCACGGTGGTAGGCGATCGCGATCTTCAGGGCGGTGTCCACCGACTCCGAGCCTGAGTTGGTGAAGAACACTCGGTCGAGTCCTGGCGGTGCGAGCCTGGCCAGGCGCGTGGCCAGTTCGAAGGCGATGGGGTGGCCCATCTGGAAGGTCGGCGCGTACTCCATCGTCGCGACCTGCTTCGACACCGCCTCGGTGATCTCCTTGCGCGAATGGCCGGCGTTCACGCACCACAGTCCTGCCACGGCGTCGAGGACCTGGCGCCCGTCGTCCGTCCAGTAGTGCATGCCCTCCGCACGCGCCAGCATGCGCGGCCTGGCCTTGAACTGCCGGTTGGCGGTGAACGGCATCCAGAAGGCGTCGAGGTCGTGGCCGGACAAGGGATGGGGCTGGGCACTCATGGGACGATCCTTGGGATGCGGGGGTGAGGTTTTTCAGGAATGATAAGAAAATTCGACACAATCATCAAATTCAAGGTGCTTTACGTGCCGATTGTTTAATATAATTGACACCATGGACATCGATGTGGGTGCGCACCTGAAGGCCGTGCGCCAGATGTACGGCCTGTCGCAGCGGGAACTCGCCAAGCGCTCGGGCGTGACCAACGGGCTGATTTCCCTGATCGAGCAGAACCGGGTGAGTCCGTCGGTGAGCTCGCTCAAGAAGGTGCTCGACGGGTTTCCCATGGCACTGGCGGACTTCTTCACCTTCGATCCGGCCGGCCGCCCGCAGGTCTTCTTCACGCGCGAGGAGCTCACCGACATCGGCTCGGGCGCGGTGACGTTGCGGCTGGTGGGTTCGCGCCTGGCCAAGCGCAGCATGTCCATCCTGCACGAGCGGTATGCCGCGCATGCCGACACCGGCCCCGAGATGCTCACGCATTCGGGCGAGGAGGGGGGCGTGGTGGTGCGCGGGCGCATCGAGCTCACCGTGGGCGGCGAGTCGCGGGTGCTGTCGGCGGGCGATGCCTACTACTTCAACAGCACGCTGCCGCACCGCTTCCGCAACCCGTACCGCGAGGAATGCGAGATCATCAGCGCCAGTTCGCCTCCGACGTTCTGATGGCAAATGCCGTAGGATGATCGCATGAGCAAGATCACCGTGGCCGCCACCCAGATGGCGTGCAGCTGGGACCGCAATGCCAACGTCGCGCGTGCCGAAAAGCTGGTGCGCGAGGCCGCGGCGCGCGGCGCGCAGGTCGTCCTCCTGCAGGAGCTGTTCGAGACGCCGTATTTCTGCCAGGAGCACAGCCTGAAGTTCTTCGAGCTGGCCCACGCGCTCGAGGGGCATCCGGCCGTGGCGCATTTCCGCGGCGTTGCGCGTGAACTCGGCGTGGTGCTGCCGGTGAGTGTGTTCGAACGCTGCAACAACGCCTACTACAACACGGTGGTGATGCTGGACGCCGACGGCGCCGTGCTCGGTCACTACCGCAAGTCACACATCCCGGAGAGTCCCGGCTATCACGAGAAGTTCTACTTCTCGCCCGGCGACACGGGCTTCAAGGTGTGGGACACGGCGCATGCGAAAGTCGGCGTGGGCATCTGCTGGGATCAGTGGTTCCCGGAATGTGCGCGTGCCATGGCGCTGATGGGAGCGGAGCTCCTGCTCTATCCCACCGCCATCGGCTCCGAGCCGCAGGACAGCTCCATCGACTCCAGCGGCCACTGGCAGCGCACGATGCAGGGTCATGCCGCGGCCAACATCATGCCGCTGCTGGCGAGCAACCGCATCGGCACCGAGACCGGCGAGCGATGGTCGATGACCTTCTATGGCTCCTCCTTCATCGCAGGTCCCACGGGTGAGAAGGTCGCGGAAGCCGACCGCACCACCGAGGCCGTGCTGACCGCGAGCTTCGACCTCGAGGAGATCCGGCGCTACCGGCACGCGTGGGGCGTGTTCCGCGATCGAAGGCCGGAGCTGTACTACCCGTTGCTGTCGCTCGACGGCCGCGGTTGAATTCCGGCAGTCTGTTCTGGGTGGCGACCGCGCCGCTCGGCGCGAGCTCGGTGCTGGCCGGGGAACTGGCCGGCTTCGGCGCGCACGACATCCGCGAACGCTCCACCGACGTGCGCTTCCAGGGTTCGCTCGAGGTGGGATACCGAGCCTGCCTGTGGTCGCGCTCGGCGACGCGCGTGCTGCTGTCCCTCGGCCTCGTGGATGCTTCCTCCTCCCCGGCCTTGCTCGCGGCAGCGAGCCGCCTCGACTGGCGTGATCATTTCGTGCCCGGCGCCACGCTGGCCTGTGACTGCAGCGGTGGCAATGCCGCCATCAAGCACACGCTCTACGGTGCGCAGTTGCTGAAGGATGCCGTGTGCGATTCCCTGCGGGAGAGCACGGGCGCCCGGCCCGACGTGAGTCCGGAGCGCCCCGATGTGCGGCTGCACCTGCACGTCGAGGGACAGCAGGCGCTGATCCTCGTCGACTTCGCCGGCGAGAGCTTGCATCGGCGCGGCTATCGCGGCCAGGCGGGCGCTGCGCCCCTCAAGGAAAATCTCGCCGCCGCGATCCTGCTGCGGGCCGGCTGGCCCGCGCGGTGCGAATCGGGCGCCTGGCTCGTGGATCCCATGTGCGGGTCGGGAACGCTGTTGATCGAGGCCGCGATGATCGCCGCCGACCGCGCACCGGGCCTCGCGCGCGAGTATTGGGGGTTTGCGGGCTGGCGCGGACACGATGCCTCGCTGTGGAGCTCGCTCCTCGAACAGGCGCGTGTCCGTGCGCAGGCACGCGAGCCGCGCCGCGTGATCATCGGCTACGACGCCGACGGCGAGGCCGTGGGCGCGGCGCTGGCCAATGCCCAGCGCGCCGGCGTTGCCGGCTGGGTCCATGCCGAGAAGCTCGACGTGAGGGCACCGCACCGCGCGCCGGGCCCTGCAGGGCTGCTGGTTGCGAATCCGCCGTACGGCGAGCGCATCGGGGAGGCATCCGCGCTGCCGGCGCTGTACGAGCAGTTGGGCATGCTGATGAAAGAAGCCTACGCGGGCTGGCAGGCAGCGGTGCTGACGGGCAACCCGCCCCTGGCGCGGCATCTGGGGCGCCACGCCATCCGCACGCACCGGTTCATGAACGGCGCCATCGAATGCCGGCTGCTGCGCTTCGCACCGGATGAAGGGCGCGTGCGTGCGAGCCCCGAGCAGCGGCGCGCGGAACGCGCGCAGCGGCCGGGTGCGCAGATGTTCGCCAACCGGCTTCGCAAGAACCTGCAGCGGCTGGAGGGCTGGGCGCGCTCACAGGACATCGAGGCCTTCCGGGTCTACGACGCTGACATGCCCGAATACGCCTTCGCCATCGACTGCTATGGCCGGGAGCCGCGCCACCTGTTCGTGCAGGAATATGCCGCGCCGGCAAGCGTCGATCCGGACAAGGCGCGGGAGCGGCGCCGCGAGGCGCTGGCGGTGCTGCCGGAGGTGTTCGGCGTGCCGCTGGAGCAGGTGCATTCGCGAACCCGGCGGGCGCAGAAGGGCGCTGCGCAGTACGAGGCGCTGGGCGGCAGCGGGCGGCGATTCGTGGTGCGCGAGGGCTCCCTCAAGTTCTGGGTGAATCTCAGCGACTACCTGGATACGGGGCTGTTCCTGGATCACCGCCCCACGCGCGCGCGCCTGCGCGAACTTGCGCGTGGCGCGGATTTCCTCAACCTGTTCTGCTACACGGGCAGCGCGACGGTGTACGCGGCCGCGGGGGGCGCGCGCCGCACGCTGGGACTCGACCTGTCGAACACTTACCTGCAATGGGCGCGGGACAACCTCGAGCTGAATGGTTTCGGACGCGAGGACCATGAGCTGCTCGCCACGGATTGCCTCGACTGGCTGCAACGCGCGGCCCAGGGTGGTCCGGCCTATGATCTCGTGTTCCTCGATCCGCCGACCTTCTCGAACTCGAAGCGGATGCAGGGTGTACTCGACATCCAGCGTGACCACCCTACGCTGATCCGGAAGTGCATGGCCCTGCTGCGCCCGGCCGGCCAGTTGCTGTTCTCCACCAACTACGCGCGCTTCAGGCTGCAGCAGGAGCTCCTGCGGGAGTTCGAGGTCGAGGACATCAGCGCGGCGACGATCCCGCCGGATTTCGCCCGCAATGCCCGCATCCACCGATGTTATGTCATGCGCAGGCGGGCCTGATCGCGCTGCAGCATCCTTAAGGGTGTTTAGGATATTGTTGCTATTGACTGGATCCCGCGGCTGTGGGCCAAGGGGCCTCAAGCGCCCGAAACTGCGCCTGTCGCGTCGCAGCAAGTACCTGTAAGTTACGGAAATGCCTGAATCTTGGCCGATTCTTGGCGGGTTACCGGGACGGCTGGCGCCGGCTGTGGTGTAATGAGCCTGTCAGACCCGCCTGGATGTGAGTCCGGGCGTTTAAGATCATTAACATGTCGCGCAAGCCGCTCATAGGAATTCCGGCCGATCGCCGCACCGTCGGGAAGCATTACTTCCACATGGTCGGCGAGAAATACATTCGGGCTGTGGCGGAAGGAGCCCAGGCGGTTCCCCTGCTCATCCCCGCGCTCGGAAGCGCCGCGGACCTTGCCGAAGTGCTCGATCTTTGCGACGGGCTGCTGCTCTCGGGCAGCACGTCCAACGTCGAGCCCCATCGCTACGGAGGCCCGGCCAGCGCGCCGGGAACACTGCATGATCCTGATCGGGATGCTACGACGCTTCCGCTGATCCCCAAGGCCATCGCCGCCGGCTTGCCGGTGCTGGCGATCTGCCGGGGCTTCCAGGAGATGAACGTCGCCTATGGCGGCACGCTCTGGCAGAAGGTGCACGAGGTGAACGGCCACCTCGACCACCGGGACGATGAATCACAGCCGCTCGAGAAACAATACGGTCCGGCGCACGAAGTGCTGCTGGAGCCCGGGGGAATGCTGAAGGGCATCGCCGGGAGCGACTCGCTCACCGTGAATTCCCTGCATGGGCAGGGCGTGCAGACGCTCGGCAAGGGACTCAAGGTGGAGGCGCGCGCTCCCGATGGGCTGGTGGAGGCCTTCAGTGATCCGCAAGCCCCGGGTTTCGCCCTCGGTGTGCAATGGCATCCCGAGTGGCAGTTCGAAAGAAATGCATTCTCCCGCGCCCTGTTCGGCGCATTCGGCGAAGCCAGCCGGCGCTACGCGGGAGGTTCGAGGTGATTCATGACGAGTTCCATCCAGCAGTTCCTCAAGGAACACGGAATCTCTGAAGTCGAGGCCATCATCCCCGACATGGCGGGGGTGCCGCGCGGCAAGCTGATGCCGGCGGAAAAGTTCGCGGAAGAAGAGGGCATGCGCCTGCCCGAGGCCATCTTCCTGCAGACCGTCACCGGCGATTATCCGGACGATGCCAGCGCGATGAACCCCTCCGACATCGACATCGTGCTCAAGGCGGATTCAGCGACGGTGCGGGTGGTGCCCTGGGCCGCCGAGCCCACGGCGCAGGTGATCCACGACTGCTTCTACGGTGATGGGCGGCCGGTGACCATGTCGCCGCGCTACGTGTTGCGCCGGGTGCTCGACCTTTATGCGGCGCAAGGCTGGGACCCGGTGATCGCGCCCGAACTGGAATTCTTCCTGGTCGAGCCGAACATCGACTCCGATTACCCGTTGAAGCCGCCGGTGGGGCGTTCCGGCCGCCCGGAGATCGGCCGGCAGGCCTACAGCATCGCGGCGGTGAACGAGTTCGATCCGCTGTTCGATGACATCTATTCGTTCTGCGAGGCGCAGGACATCGAGATCGACACGCTGATCCACGAGGCTGGCGCCGCGCAGATGGAGATCAACCTGCTGCACGGCAATGCCCTGAGCCTTGCCGACCAGGCCTTCCTGTTCAAGCGCACCGCGCGCGAGGCGGCGCTGCGCCACAAGATGTATGCGACGTTCATGGCGAAGCCGATGGCGAAGGAGCCGGGCAGCGCCATGCACCTGCACCAGAGCATCGTCGACCTCAAGGCGCGCAAGAACGTGTTCTCCAATGCCGACGGTTCGCCTTCCAACCTGTTCTTCTCGCACATCGCCGGATTGCAGAAGTACCTGCCGGCCGCGATGTCGCTGTTCGCGCCCAACGTGAACAGCTACCGCCGCATCAGCCGCTACTCGGCCGCGCCCATCAACGTGCAGTGGGGATACGACAATCGCACGGCGGGCCTGCGCGTCCCCATGTCGGGCCCGGAGTCGCGGCGCGTCGAGAACCGCGTGGGCGGCGCCGATGCCAACCCGTACCTCGCCTTCGCCGCATCGCTGGCCTGCGGCTACCTCGGCATGGTGGAAGGGTTGAAGCCCACCGAGCCGATCAGCGGCAGCGCCTACGAACTCGCCATCGCGCTGCCTCGCACGCTGGCCGAGTCCCTGCGGCTGTTGCGCGAGTCGAAGGCTCTGGTGGACCTGTTCGGCGACCGCTTCGTGCTCGCCTACACCTCGGTCAAGGAGGCGGAGTACGAGACCTTCGCCCAGGTGATCAGCTCCTGGGAGCGGGAGTACCTGTTGCTCAACGTGTGAGACTTTGGCCATTGCCTGAGCTATAAATAGCTCGGGGACAACTCGAAGGGGATCGAAGGCGATGAAGAGATTGGTCCGGCCGGCATTGGCGCTCGCCTGCGCCTTGCTCATCGTGGGTGGGTGCGGAGGGCACAAGTCTCCCGCGCCGGGCGGGGCGGCGGCGAAGCCGGGCGATGGGCAGGTGCTCAACCTGTACATCTGGTCCGACTATCTCGCCGCGGACACGCTGTCGAACTTCGAGAAGCAGACCGGCATCAAGGTCAACGTCGCCTACTTCGACGCGAACGAGACGCTGGAGACCAAGCTCCTCGCGGGCAGCAGCGGTTACGACCTCGTGGTCCCGACCGCCTCGTACTTCGAGCGGCAGATCAAGGCGGGCGTGTACGCCCCGCTCGACAAGTCGCGGCTCCCCAACTGGAAGAACATGGATCCGCAGCTCATGCAGCTCGTGGCCATGCACGATCCCGACAATGCCCACGGCATCATCTACATGTGGGGCACGAACGGCATCGGCTACAACGAGAAGATGGTGAGCGCGGCGCTGCCCGGCGTGCCGCTCGACAGTTGGAAGCTGGTGTTCGACCCGGCCCATGCCGCAAAGCTCGCCAAGTGCGGCATCAGCGTGCTGGACTCTCCCGCCGAGATGCTGCGCGGTGTATACAGCTACCTGGGGCGCGATCCGAACTCGCAGAAGGCCGAGGACCTTGCCGACGCCGAGAAGACCCTGATGGCCATACGGCCCTACATCCGCAGCATCAATTCATCCGAATACATCGAGGGGCTGGCAAACGGCGACCTGTGCGTCTCGGTGGGCTACAACGGTGATGTGCTGCAGGCCCGCGACCGCGCCCGCGAGGCCGGCAAGGGCACGGACATCCGCTACATGGTGCCGCGCGAGGGCACCATCATGTGGTTCGACATGCTGGCGATGCCGAAAGACGCGCCGCACCCGGATGCCGCCTATGCCTTCCTCGATCATGTGATGCAGCCGAAGGTCATGACCGACATCACCAACCACAAGCGCTTCGCCAATGCCAATGCGGCCTCGCTCCCGATGGTGGAGAAATCGGTGGCCGAGGACCCGGCCATCTACCCCACGCCGGACATCCGCAAGCGGCTGTCGGTGCAGCTCGCCGATTCGGCGGACCAGACCCGTGCGATCACGCGCGTCTGGCAGCGTTTCAAGACGGGGCAGTAACCGATGAGCCAACCGGCCGGGGCGCCCACCAAGCCCGCACCGTGGAAGGACCCCAACGCCCGGCCCTACGTGCAGATCGAGCGCATCACCAAGAAATTCGGCGAGTTCACCGCGGTCGATGACGTCAGCCTGAACATCTACCAGGGCGAGATCTTCTGCCTGCTGGGCGCCTCGGGCTGCGGCAAGACGACGCTCCTGCGCATGCTCGGCGGATTCGAGACGCCGACCTCCGGCCGCATCCTCATCGATGGCGAGGACATGGCCGGCGTTCCGCCCTACCAGCGGCCGGTGAACATGATGTTCCAGTCCTACGCCATCTTCCCGCACATGAACGTCGAGCAGAACGTCGCCTTCGGGCTGAAGCAGGACGGCGTGCCCAAGGCGGAAATCCGCGAGCGGGTCGCCACGATGCTCGACCTCGTGAAGATGGGCGAGTACGCCAGGCGCAAGCCGCACCAACTCTCCGGAGGCCAGCGGCAGCGCGTGGCCCTGGCCCGCTCGCTGGTCAAGCGCCCCAAGCTCCTGCTGCTCGACGAGCCGCTCGGTGCGCTCGACAAGAAGCTGCGCGAGCACACGCAGTTCGAGCTGATCAGCCTGCAGGAGAAGCTCGGCGTCACCTTCATCGTCGTGACCCATGACCAGGAGGAGGCGATGACGCTCGCCAGCCGCATCGGCGTGATGAACCACGGCGAGATCGCGCAGGCCGGCACGCCATCGGAGATCTACGAGTTCCCCAACACGCGGTTCGTCGCGGATTTCATCGGCTCGGTGAACATGTTCCAGGGCAAGCTGGTGGAGGATGAGCCCGACCACGTGCGCATCCAGTCCGACGAGCTCGGCTCGACGATCTACGTCAACCACGGCATCAGCGCGCCGCCCGAGGCGTCGGTGTGGGCGGCGCTGCGTCCGGAGAAGATCTTCATGACGCGCGAGGCGCCGGCGCAGGGCACCGACAACTGCGTCGCGGGCATCGTGCAGGACATCGCCTACCTGGGCGACCTGTCGATCTTCCTGGTGAAGCTGCCGACGGGGAAGGTGGTGCGCGTCACCCGCCCCAACACCTCGCGTCATGCCGAGGAGGTCACCTGGGAGCAGCGGGTGTACCTGTCCTGGGATGCGGCGAGTCCCGTCGTGGTGACGCGCTGACGGCCATGGCGCGCAAGAGCCTGCTGCGGCGACTGGGATTCTCGGGTGGCACCTTCGTGGTGGCCGTGCCGTACATCTGGCTGCTGCTGTTCTTCGCCGTGCCCTTCATCATCGTCCTGAAGATCTCCTTCTCGGACGTCGACCTCGCCATCCCGCCCTACAAGCCGCTGCTCGAGTGGGCCGGCAAGAACCTGGTCGCGATCAAGCTCAACTTCAACAACTACGCCTTCCTGTTCACCGATTCGTTGTACTTCAACGCCTTCGTGAATTCGATCAAGGTGGCCTTCGTCTCCACGGTGCTGTGCCTGGGCATCGGCTACCCCATGGCCTACGGCATCGCGCGCTCGGCGCCCGCCACCCGCAACGTGCTGCTGCTGTTCGTGGTGCTGCCGTTCTGGACCTCGCTCCTGCTGCGCGTGTACGCGTGGATCGGCCTGCTCAAGGCGAACGGCGTGATCAACAACATCCTGCAATCGCTGGGACTCATCCAGGATCCGTTGCCGATGCTGTACACGCCGTTCGCGATGTACGTGGGCATCGTGTACTCGTACCTGCCGTTCATGATCCTGCCGCTGTACTCGAACCTCGAGAAGATGGACTGGCAGCTGCTGGAGGCCGCGGAGGACCTTGGCTGCCGCCCCTGGCAGGCCTTCTACAAGGTCACGCTGCCGCTGTCGCGCAACGGGATCCTCGCCGGCTGCATGCTGGTGTTCATCCCCGCGGTGGGCGAGTTCGTCATCCCGGCGCTGCTCGGCGGCCCGAACGCGCTGATGATCGGCCGCATCCTCTGGGATGAGTTCTTCTCCAACCGCGCCTGGCCGGTGGCCAGCGCAGTGGCCATCCTGCTGCTGATCGTGCTCGTGCCCTTCATGATGTGGTACCAGAGCATCCAGGCACACGAGTCGGCCGGGGATCGCAAGTGAACGCGCGCCGCTCGATGTTCGTGCTGTGCGCGCTGGGCTTCGGCTTCGCCTTCCTGTACGTGCCGATACTCTCGATGGTGGTGTTCTCCTTCAATGCCTCGAAGCTGGTGACGGTGTGGGATTCGGCGAACTCCCCGACCCTGAAGTGGTACGCCGCGCTCCTCGACAACGACGAGATCCTCGATGCCGCCTGGATCTCCCTCAAGGTGGCCGTGATCAACGCCACCGGCGCCTGCATCCTCGGCACCCTCGCCGGCTTCTCGCTGTCGCGCTTCGGCCGCTTCCGCGGCCGCATGATGTTCAACGCCATGACCACGGCGCCCCTGGTCATGCCCGAGGTCATCACGGGCCTGTCGCTCCTGCTCACCTTCGTGGCGATGGAGCAGATGTTCGGCTGGCCCGCCGGGCGCGGGCTCACCACCATCACCATCGCGCACATCACCTTCTCCATGGCCTTCGTGGCGGTGGTGATCCAGTCGCGCCTGTCCACCTTCGACATCGCGCTGGAGGAGGCGGCCATGGACCTGGGCGCGCACCCGGCCAAGGTATTCTTCGTGATCACGCTGCCGATCATCTTCCCCGCCATCCTGTCCGGCTGGCTGCTGGCCTTCACCATGTCCTGGGATGACCTCGTCATCTCCAGCTTCGCCTCGGGCCCCGGCAGCAGCACCCTGCCGATGGTGGTGTTCTCCAAGGTGCGCCTCGGCGTCTCCCCCGAGATCAACGTGCTGGCCACGCTCACCATCGGCTTCGTGACGCTGATCATGATCAGCGTGGCCTGGGCGATGGCGCGGGCGGAGCGGCGCGCCAAGCCGGCCTGAGGCGCCATGAAGCAAGAGACCCGCGTCAATCACCCGCCGGCCGTGGAACTGCCGCCGGACAACCGGCCGCTGGTCGCGCCCATCTACCAATCGGTGAAATTCGAGTTCGCGGACACCGCGGAGACGGACCGGTTCCTGCACGGCGAGCGGCCGGGGTTCTACTACTCGCGGCAGGCGAATCCGACGCTGCGCCAGCTCGAGCTGTTGCTGAGCGAGCTGCAGGGCCAGGAGGCCTGCCTGCTGACGGCCTCGGGTGCCGGCGCCGTGGGCATGTGCCTGACCTCGCTGTGCAAGGCGGGCGATCACATCCTCGCCTTCATCGAGTCCTATGGTCCCACCAGGCACATCATCCAGCGCATCCTCGGCCGCTACGGCGTCACGCACACGCTGCTGCCGATCGAGGATCGCGCCGGCATCGAACGCGTGCTCGAGGCCACGCCGACGCGCCTGGTCATGTTCGAGAGCCCCACCAACCCCATCACCAAGGTCGCCGACATCGCGCACCTCGTGGGCGCGGCGCATGCGCACGGCGCGCTGGCGGTGATGGACAACACCTTCGCCGGCTTCCACAACCACGGTGGTATGGGCATCGACGTGCACGTGCACTCGCTGACCAAGTACGCCTCCGGTCACGGTGATGTCATGGGTGGGGCGATCCTCGCCTCCGAACGGCTGATCCGCTCGATCCGGCAGGATGTCAACACGCTGGGCGCGACGCTCGATCCGCATGCGGCTTTCCTGCTGCAGCGGGGCATGCGGACCTACTTCCTGCGCTATGAGCGCCAATGCGCGAATGCCCTGCAGGTGGCGCGATTCCTGGCCACGCACCCGCGGGTGCGCCGCGTCTTCTATCCGGGCCTGCCGGATCATCCGCAGCACGCGCTGGCGGCACGGCAGATGCGTGATTTCGGCGCCGTGGTCAGCTTCGACCTGGACGGTGGACTGGATCACGGCAGCCGCTTCGCCGATGCGCTGCAATTGTTCTCCGTGACCCCGAGCCTGGGTTCCACCGAGTCGCTGGTGATGCCGGGGCGGCTGCTGGGCGGCCGGGAATTCACGCCCGAGCAGCGTGTCCACAGCGCGATCGGTCCGGGCACGGTGCGGCTGTCGATCGGCATCGAGGCCGCCACGGACCTGCTCGCGGATCTCGCCCAGGCGCTGGCCGCCGCCTTCGGCTGAAGATCCCGCCACGCGCGCCGCAGGCGCACCTGAAAACCTCGAGAAAACCCTCGAACGGTCCCTAAAGATCGGGGATTTCCTGCCGACCAACCGGGCAGCGTTCTGCGCCTTGCGAGGGATGGCCGTGCTGCGTGATTCGAGACAGACCAAGCGTCCGGGCCTGGGGGTGACCCCCCGGGATTACCTCGCGGCCGCGCTCGCCACCCCGCAGAACATCGCGCCGATGCCGCGCATCTGCGCGCAGATCGCCGAACTCGCCGCGCAGGAGTCCGCGGATGGCGCCCAGTACGCGCGGCTGATGCAGTCCGACCCGGTGCTGGCGGGCGAGGTCATGCGCATCGCCAATTCGCCGGCCCTGAAACCCCGCTCGGCCATCGTCTCGCTGCAGCAGGCGGTCTCCTGGCTCGGCATCGCCGAGGTGCGCAACATCGCCATGGCCATCATGCTCCGGGGCGAGGTGTTCATCGCGCCGGGTCATGAGCCCGAGTGCGAGGAATTCTGGCGCGAGGCCTGGTTCGCGGGCCTGTGGGCCAAGGAGATCGGGCGGTTGCGCCGGCGGCACGTCGAGTCTTCGTTCCTCGCCGCGCTCATGCATCGAACGGGCGCGGCGCTGGCATTGAAGATCCTGGCGCGCTTCGAGGTCGAGCACCGCACCGCCATCGACACGCGCTCGCTCGGCGAACTGGTGGCGGAGTTCGACCCGCCGTTCGCGCGGCTCCTGATGGATGGCTGGCACATCGCGCCCGACATCCAGATGGGCGCCACCGACTGGCGTGACTATCGCTCTTGCGCGCAGTCCGACCTCGCGGCGACCGTGCATGCCGCCCACGTGCTCGCCGCCCACACGATGCATCCGCAGCTGCTGGTGGAGGAGATGGTGCTCGAGAGTCCCGTGTTCGAGCACCTGGGCCTGTTCATCGACCAGCGCCGCTCGCTGCTGGCGATGCGTGACACCATCCGCGCGACGCCCGGCGCCTGAACATGTCCGAAACGAGGGAATTCGACCTGATCTGCCTGGGTGCAGGACCTGCCGGACAGAAGGCGGCCATCCAGGCCGCCAAGGCCGGGTTTCGCGCTGCCGTGGTCGAGCCCGACGCGCGGGTCGGCGGGGCGTGCCTGCTGACCGGCACGATCCCGAGCAAGGCCCTGCGCGAGCAGGCGCTGCGATACTCGCGCGTGCACAACCACGCGAGGGCCATGTCCGTCCATATCGATGCCAGCGCACCGCTGTCGGCCCTGCTGGGCGGGGTCGACGATGTGGTCGCGGCGCAGGATCGCTACCTTCGCAACCAGATGATGCGCAACGAAGTGACGCTGTTGCGCGGCCGCGGCCGGATCGAGCATCCGCGCAGCGTGCTCGTGGAGAAACTGGACGGGACACGCATGGCGCTGTCCACCCGGTGCATCCTCATCGCCACCGGCTCGCGGCCCCGCCACGTGTCGAGCGTCCCGGTCGACCACGAGCACATCCTCGACAGCGATTCCATCCTGACGCTGTCCTACCTGCCGCGCTCGATGGTGGTGCTCGGGAGCGGGGTGATCGCCTGCGAATACGCCTCGATCTTCGCCGCACTGGGCACGCGCGTGATCCTCGCGGACAAGGCGGCCGAACCGCTCGGTTTCCTCGACGCGCGGCTCCGCCGCAGCTTCCTCGCGGCCTTCATCCAGGCCGGCGGGGAGTATCGCGGCGGCGTCGAGGTCCAGGGTGCGGCCTTCGATGGAATTTCCGCCGTGCAGGTGCGGCTGGGCTCCGGAGAGGCGCTGCAGGGGGACATCGTGCTGGCGGCGCTGGGCCGCATCGCGAACGTGGAGGATCTCGAGCTCGACCGTCTCGGCGTCGCGATGACGCCCCGCGGTCATGTCCAGGTGGATGAGAGCTTCGCCACCACGGCGGCCGGCATCTACGCGGCGGGTGATGTGATCGGCCCGCCGGCGCTGGCCTGCGCGGCGGCGGATCAGGGGCGCCAGGCTGCCCGGGCGGCGCTGGGGCTGCCTTCCAGCGGCATCCCGGACCTGATTCCCACCGGCGTCTACACGATTCCCGAGATCGCCTGCGTGGGCCTCACCCAGGGCGAGGCACAGCGCCGCAACATCGAGGTGGTGACCGGCAGCGCCGATTTCGGCGAAGTGGCGCGCGCGCACATCGCAGGCCAGGAGGCAGGCCTGCTGCAGCTCATCTGCGAGCGCGCGAGCGCCCGCGTGCTCGGCGTGCAGGCGGTGGGAGAGGGCGCCACGGACCTCGTCCACCTGGGGCAGGCGGCGATCGCCAGCGGGTCCACCGCGACCTTTTTCATCGAGCAGGTGTTCAATTTCCCGACGATGACCGAAAGCTACCGCATCGCCGCGTTCGATGTGATCAAGCAACTCGCCTCGCCGGTGCCATCGCGCGCCGCCGGGGAGGCTGACGCGGCGGCCGTCAAGCTCCAGGTGGCCTAGCCGAATCAGGAGTTCCTGGCTGATCTGGCCGCGCCGTCAGGCGCTGCCCAGCGCGTTGACCCGGGTCGGACGGTAGGGCAGGACCTCGAGCACATCGCCCAGCTGCAGGCGCTGCTGCACCCCGCGCCAGAAGGCGGCGGTGAGGATCTCGCCGTGGAACTTCATGAACAGCTCGCGCAGCTCATCATCGAAGCCCATGAAATTGATGAAGGTCTCGGGGAACACGTCCGACTCACCCACGTAGAACCACGACTCCCCGCGCATCTCGTCCTCATCGTTGGTGGCGGTGGGCACGTCGCGGAAGCGGCAGTCGGTGACGGCGCACAGCTCATCGTAGTCGTAGAAGATCACCCGGCCGTGGCGGGTCACCCCGAAATTCTTCAGCAGCAGGTCGCCCGCGAAGATGTTGGTGTAGGCCAGGTCGCGGATCGCCTGGCCATAGTCCAGCGCCGCGGCGATGGCGGCCTGGCGCTCGGCGGTGCGCAGGAACAGGTTGAGCGGTGTCATGCGCCGCTCGATGTAGCAATGGTCGATGATGAGGTCCTCGCCATCGACGTGCACCGTGCCGGCCGTGGCCTCGAGCAGGTCCTCCAGCAGCGCCTTGGAGAAGCGCCGCAGCGGGAAGCGCAGGCGCTTGAACTCCTGCGCATCCACCAGCCGCCCCGCGCGGTCATGCTTGAACACCAACTGGTACTTGGCGATGACCTCCTCGCGCAGGATGTTCTTCGGGTAGGCGAAGCGGTCGCGGATGAGCTTGAAGACAACGTCGAACGAGGGCAGCGTGAACACCACCATGACCAGGCCCCGCTCGCCGGCCGCGTGCACGAACTCATCGTTCGACTGCCCGAGGTGCCGGAACAGTTCGCGATAGCGCTCGGTCTTGCCCTGTCGCGCGCGCCCCAGCACGATGAACAGTTCGCTGGTGGGCTTCTTCGGCAGGATGGAGTGCAGGAACACCACGGCCTCGCCGACGCGCTCCAGGTCGACGTGGTAGTAGCTGCGGGTGAAGCTGAACAGCACGCTGACGCTGTCCTCGGTGGTCATCACCGCATCCACCAGCACGCCGGCATCGGTGTTCTTCAGGGCGATGGCCAGCGGCAGGATCCATCCCGGACCGACGATGCGGCCGACGAGGTAGGCGCGGGAGATCTGGTAGAACACCGGCCGGATGATCTCCACCCGCTCGATCACCCGGCGCTCGCCGCTGGCCTGGCACTGCGTGGCCACCGCCTGAGCGGTGAGCGCCACGATCTTCTCGAAGTTGCGGTACGGCGACTTGAAGCGGAAATCCGCGAACAGTTCCTCGAACAGCAGCTCGAGCGACCCCCGGTTCACGTACACGTTGGTGAGCACCGCCGAGCCGATGCCGCGCAGCGGATCGACATCCAGCGCGACGAACTCGATCTCGTCATCGAAACCCACCGTGCCGAACAGGCTGCGCGAGGCCGAGCTGAAGAAGGTCTTCATGAACTCGTTGTCGGGCATCGACTCGATGAGCTCGGCGAAGCGCCGCTTGGCCGCGGTCCACAGCGCGCGGTCGCGCACCTGCTCGCCGAACGCATCGTTCAGCTGGGCGATGATCTGCTTGACGTAGCGGTCGTAGAGCTCGATGCGCTCCACGGCGTCGCGCTGGCTGCCGACCCAGTCGCGTGATTCGAAACGATGCGGCGCCCGCCGGGTGATGGCGCGGAAATCCGCGTTGTAGCCGACGAAGGCATCGACGATGGCCTGCGCGCAGCCTTCCGCCCGCGCCGCCCACGAAGGGTCGGTGCCCGCCGCGGCCGGAAGCCGGGCCGGGTTCCGCGGCCCCGGATCCGGTTGCGACATCCTGCGTCCGCTACAGGTTGCGGATCAGGGCGTCGCCGAACTCGCTGCACTTGACCTCGGTGGCGCCCTCCATGAGGCGCGCGAAGTCATAGGTGACCACCTTCTGGCCGATGGTGCGGTCCATGGCAGTGATGATGGCGTCGGCCGCCTCGATCCAGCCCATGTAGCGAAGCATCATCTCGCCGGAGAGGATCACCGAGCCGGGGTTCACCTTGTCGAGGTTCGCATACTTCGGGGCGGTGCCGTGCGTGGCCTCGAACACCGCGTGGCCGGTCATGTAGTTGATGTTGCCGCCCGGCGCGATGCCGATGCCGCCGACCTGCGCGGCCAGCGCGTCGGAGAGGTAGTCACCGTTCAGGTTCATGGTGGCGATGACGTCGAACTCGTCGGGACGGGTAAGCACCTGCTGCAGCGTGATGTCGGCGATGGCATCCTTGATGATGACCTTGCCCGCCTTCTTCGCCGCATCCATCTCGGCGTTGGCCTCCTTCTCGCCCTTGGCCGCCTTGGTGCGTTCCCACTGCTCCCAGGTGTAGGTCTGGCCGGGGAATTCCCGCTCGGCAAGGGCATAGGACCAGTTGCGGAAGGCTCCTTCCGTGAACTTCATGATGTTGCCCTTGTGCACGATGGTCACGCTCTTGCGCCGGTTGACGATGGCGTAGTCCACCGCCGCGCGGAACAGCCGCTCGGTGCCCTCGCGCGAGGCCGGCTTGATGCCGATGCCGGAGCTGGCCGGAAAGCGGATCTTGTTGTAGCTCTTGGGGAAGTTCTGCTTGAAGAGGTCCAGGAACTTCTGGTTCTCGGGCGAGCCCGCCTCGAACTCGATGCCCGCGTAGATGTCCTCGGTGTTCTCGCGGAAGATCACCATGTCCACCTTGTCCGGCGACTTCACCGGTGAGGGCACGCCCTTGAACCAGCGCACCGGGCGCAGGCACACGTACAGGTCGAGCATCTGCCGCAGCGCGACGTTGAGGGAGCGGATGCCGCCGCCGACGGGCGTGGTCAGCGGTCCCTTGATCGACACCAGGAATTCGCGGCAGGCGCTCACCGTCTCATCGGGCAGCCAGGTGTTGAAGGCCTTGTTGGACTTCTCGCCGGCGAAGACTTCCATCCAGTGGATCCTGCGCTTGCCCCCGTAGGCCTTCTGCACGGCGGCATCCATGACGCGCACGCTGGCGCGCCAGATGTCCGGACCCGTGCCGTCGCCCTCGATGAAGGGGATGATGGGGTTGGCCGGCACGTTCAGCTTGCCGTCCTTGATGGTGATCTTCTGGCCCTGCGCGGGTACTTCGAGCTTGATGGGTTTGGCTTCAGACATCCGACGACTCCTACGACACAGGGCGGCAATGCTAGCATTGCGGCGAGGGAGAATCACTTTGCGGACACTGCGTACGACACCGGCGCGCGATGGTTTCCGGATGCCCGCCGAATACGAGCGGCACTCGGGGTGCTGGATGCTCTGGCCGGAGCGGGGCGACAACTGGCGCGATGGCGCGAAGCCGGCGCAGGCGGCTTTCGCGGCGGTCGCCACCGCCATCTCGATGGGAGAGCCGGTCAGCGTGGGCGTCTCGGCGGCGCAGTACCAGAACGCGCGCGCGCGCCTGCCCGAGCAGGTGCGGGTCGTGGAGATCAGCAGCAACGATGCCTGGGTGCGCGACTCCGGCCCCACCTTCGTGGTGGATGCGCGCGGCCGGCGGCGTGCCGTGGACTGGGGCTTCAACGCCTGGGGCGGCTTGCGCGGCGGCCTGTATTTCCCCTGGGATCGCGACGAGGAGGTGGCCCGCAAGATCGCCGAGATCGAGGGCGCGGACCGCTACGTTGCCCCGCTGATCCTCGAGGGCGGGTCGGTGCATGTCGACGGACAGGGCACCTGCCTCACCACCGAGGAATGCCTGCTCAATCCCAACCGCAACCCGCACCTGACGCGCACCGCGATCGAGCAGCTCCTGTGCCGCTACCTGGGGGTGAGGCAGGTCATCTGGCTCGGCCGCGGCGTCTACCTCGACGAGACGGACGGGCACATCGACGAACTGGCCTGCTTCGTGGCGCCGGGTCACGTGCTGCTGACCTGGACGGAGGATCGCAGCGATCCGCAATACGAGATATCCCGGGATGCGCTGAAGCGGCTGGAGCACGCGCGCGATGCCCGCGGGCGCAGGCTGACGATCCACCGCATCCACCAGCCCGATCCCATGTGCTACACGGCGCGCGAGGCCGCGGGCATCGACCGTCGGGAGGGCAGCCACCCGCGCCGCGCCGGCGACCGGCTTCCCGCCTCCTACGTCAATTTCTACGTCGGCAACCGGGTGGTGGTGATGCCCCTGTATGACCGGCGCCGTGACCGCGCCGCCGCCCGCACGCTCGCGCGTTTGTTCCCGACTCGGCGTATCATGGGCGTCGAGACGCGGGAAATCCTCCTCGGCGGCGGCAACATCCATTGCATCACCCAGCAAGTGCCGGCGCCCCGACGATGACGGCACCGCCGGCGGCCTGACAACGGATCGGGCATCCAGGGAACGAATTGCGTTGCGCGCCTTCAAAGGCGAGGGGGCGCACGCGCCACATTGACCAGGTGACAACGACATGCAGCTGACTCGATTCGATCACGCGCGGCGCCTGCTCGCGCTCGGCCTCGTCGCGGTGCTGGCCCTCGGCGGATGCGGCAAGCGCACCAACTACAACAGCGGGTATGGCAACGGCTTCGTCACCTACACCGGCAGCGCGGGTGATTTCGACAGCTACAAGGTGACGGTGACCTCCATCACCCTGACCCGGAGCGATGATGTGGTGGTGTCGGGCGTCTCGGCGGCCGAGCTCGTGGATTTCGCGAAGCTGTCGGACGTGGCGGAGATGGTCAGCAACACGGCCATCCCCATCGGCACCTACAAGTCCGTCACCGTCAACCTCGATTACACCAACGCCTTGCTGTTCCTCAACGTGAACGGCGTGCCCAAGCCCACCACCATCGTGGGCGCCGACGGCAAGGCACTGACGACGGTGGCGATCACCGTGACGCTGGATCCGGCCAACCAGCTCACCATCAAGCAGAGTGGTGCGCAACGCCTGAACCTGGATTTCAACCTCGCCGCGTCCAACCACATCGACACCACCGCCTCGCCCATCAAGGTGACCGCGACGCCTTTCATCACGCTGAACAACGATCCGGCCGGCAGCAAGCCCGTCCGCGTGCGCGGGCCCCTCATCAGCTACAGCTCGCTGCAGAACAGCTACACCGTCTATGTGCGGCCGTTCCTGGACGAGGCCAACACCCTGGGTACGCTCACGCTGTTCGGCACGCCCACGAGCAGCTATGTCATCGACAACGTCGGCTTCTCCGGCAATTCAGGCATCACCGCCGTCACCAACCTCAGCACCGGTGTGGTGACCTCCGCATTGACCACCTTCACGCCCGACAGCAGCGCCGGCAGCTTCAACATCCTCCAGGCCTTTCTCGGCACCGCGGTCGAGAGCGCGACGGCCGACCGGATCGAGGGCACGGTGATCGCACGCACCGGCGATACGCTCACGCTGCGCGGCTCCACCTTGAGCCTCAAGGCCGGGACCTTCACCTACTATCCGGCCGATGCCACGGTGAAGCTCGCCGCCGCCACCGTGGTCAGCGTCGACGGGCAGCCGCTCGCGACCGGCATCGACAAGAGCGACATCTCCGTCGGCCAGCACCTCATGGCCTTTGGAACCTCGACGGTCACCAGCGGCGTGGTCGCGCTGGATGCCACCGCCGGGCGCGTGCGGCTGATGCCGACCCGCGCCTGGGGAACCGTGACGGCCGGTGCCTCGGGCTCGGCATCCTTGAATCTGGCGGCCCTTGGGCCCTGGCCGGCCGCGGCATTCAGCTTTGCGGGGACCGGCACCTCCGCGGCCCAGGATGCGGATCCGGCCAGTTACCTGCTGTCCACCGATGCGACCGACCATGCCGCGCTCGTCGGTCAACTCGCCGCGGCGGATGGCATCGTCGCGCCCTTTGGCGCCGCGCCGCCGGACTTCCTCGCCACGGCGCTGACGCCCGCGGCTTCGCTGGACACCGCGCTGGAGGTGGAGTTCACCTCCGGCGGCTCGAAGACTCCCTTCTCCAGTGTGAGCAGCACCACGCTGGTGGTGGATCTCGCCGATCCGAACCTCGGGACGGTGCATCGGCTGCGCACCGGCCCGGTGCTCACCGACCTCAACGCGACCACCTCGCCATCGATCGTGGCCTCAGCGTCGGGCCGCAGCACCTTTGCCATCGGCAGCGCCGCGGCCGGCGTGAAGGTGTTCAGCAAGTTCAGCGACTTCGTGACCGAGCTGAACTCGACGACGACAGCGGCGAAGGCCGTGGCGCGGGTGGTGGCCACGGGCCGCTACGACGCGGCGACCAGCACGCTGAGCGCCTCGGCCATCGAGGTGGTGCTGCAGTAGCCCGCTTCGATGCGGCGCCTCGCGCAAGTGTGGTTGGTCTCACTGCTGGTCGCGGCGGGTCTCTCGGCGCCGCTGTCCGCGGCCCCCGCGCTCGATTCGAGCTGCGGCCCTCCCGATCTCGCCCGGCCGCGCATCGGCCTGGTGCTCTCCGGCGGAGGCGCCCGCGGCTTCGCGCACGTCGGGGTCCTCAAGGTGCTGCAGGAGATGCGCGTTCCCGTGGACTGCGTGGCGGGCACCAGCATGGGCGCCATCGTCGGCGGGCTGTATGCCTCCGGCATGGATCCACGGCAGATCGAGGCCATGGTGCGATCACTCGACTGGCAGGACGCCTTCCGCGATCGCCCCTCGCGGCGCGATCTCGCCTTCCGGCGCAAGCTCGATGACCGCAATTTCCTGGTGCGCTTCCCGCTGGGACTCAAGCATGGGCACATCCTGCTTCCCCGGGGGCTGGTGCAGGGCCAGAAGCTGCAGCAGTTGCTGCGCGGCATGACCCTGCCGGTGAGCGACCGGGAACGCTTCGACCAGCTGCCCACGCCGTTCCGGGCGGTGGCCACCAATCTCGAGACGGGACGCGGGGTGCTCATGGACCGCGGCGATCTCGCCTCGGCCATGCGCGCGAGCATGTCGGCGCCCGGCGTGTTCGCGCCGGTGGAGCGGGACGGAGCGCTGCTCGTGGATGGCGGGCTCGCCGAGAACCTGCCGATGGACGTCGCGCGCGCCATGGGGGCGGATGTGCTGCTGGTCGTGGACGTCAGCTTCCAGCTTCAGAACCGCGAGCACCTGGAATCAGCGCTGGCGGTGTCGAACCAGATGATCGCCATCCTGGTGCGCCGGGATGCCGAGCGGCAGAAGGCCACGCTGACGCAGAAGGACCTGCTGATCGAGCCGCAGCTCGGCGACCTTGCCTCCACCGATTTCACCGCCGTGGCCCGGTCCATCGATCTGGGCGAGGCGGCGGCGCGACTGCAGTCCTCGCGGCTCGCGCAGTTGAGCCTCGGCGAGCAGGATTACCAGCGCTACGCTCAGGCGCGCGGGGAACGCGAGTCGCTCGCACCGCGCATCGACTTCGTGAGCATCGATCCGCTCTCGCGCCGCTATGCGCCCACGATCCTCTCGGCCATGCAGCCGCTGGTGGGAAAGCCGCTGGACGTGCACCAGCTCGGCGAGGGTCTGACGGAGCTGTATGGCCTGGACAACTTCGAGTCGCTGGACTACTCCATCGTCCGGCGCCAGCAGGGCGGCGCGGAGCAGACCGGCATCGAGGTGCACGCACGCCGCAAGTCCTGGGGCCCCAACTACATCCGGTTCGGGATGAACCTGCAGGACGATTTCCAGGGCAACAGCAGCTACAACGCCGCGGCCCGCTTCATCGTCACCGAGATCAACCGGCTGGGCGGGGAGTGGCTCACGGACCTTCAGATCGGCGAGAACCCCAAGGCCGTTTCCGAGTTCTACCAGCCACTCACCGCGGACCGGCGCTGGTTCCTCGCACCCGCGATGCGCGTGGAGGTGAGGAGCCTGCCCGTCTACGACGGCGAGCTGCGCATCGCCGAGTACCGCATCCGCAATGCGCAGGCGGGCCTGGATGTCGGGCGTGACCTCGGCAACTGGGGCGAGATCCGCACCGGCCTCAGCGCCGGGAGCGGTGTGGCGCGCGTGCGTCTGGGCGATGCGAAGCTGCCGGTGCGGAGCTTCCAGTCCGGCGGCGCCTTCCTGCGATTCAGTTACGACCGGCTCGACAACCTGGACTTCCCGCGCCAGGGCCAGACCTTCAGCATGCAGTGGGATGCGCAGCGCACCGGGCTGGGCGCCGACCTGCGCGCTGACCGGCTGCAGGCCGACTGGCTCGTGGCGATGCCACGCGGGCGCAACACGCTGGTGGCCTGGACCTCGTTCGGCACCACGCTGTCACAGCAGGGCACGACGCAACTGCAGGACCTGTACACCCTGGGCGGCTTCTTCAACCTGTCGGGCCGGCCGGCGCAGTCGGTGTTCGGTGCGCACTACGCCATCGCGCGAGCCATCTACTTCCGCAAGATCGGCCGGGGCGGGGAGGGGCTGTTCGATTTCCCCGCCTACCTCGGCGTTGCGCTCGAGGCCGGCAATGCCTGGAACCGGCGTGGCGACATCAGCCTGCATTCGGCGCACAAGGACGCCGCCGTGTTCCTCGGCCTGGACACCTTCCTCGGGCCCTTGTACCTGGGGACGGGGTATGACGAGGCCGGCACCAGCGCGTTCTACCTGTTCCTGGGCCGGACCTTCTAGCGCCGGCTGGCGCCGGGCGGATAGAGGGCGCGGGGCGCTACAACCAGCGGCTCTGCGCGAGGTTCTCGACCTTCTCGAACACCAGCGCCGGCTCATCGCCGATGCGCGAGTACTCGTGGCGGCGAGCCATCTGCGTCAATGCCGCGTCGCGATCTTCCAGCGTGTAGTACCAGTGCGTGGTCTGCCAGTCGGCGCCGAGCAGTCGCGCGAACGGATCGCCCGCCTTGAGCCGCACCCGGACGCCATAGGGTTTCGGCGACTGCGGGATGGCGCGGATCATGTTCTGCTGACTGGCGATGCCCATGCGCGCAACAATAGCGCATGCGCCCCGGGCGGGCCAGAGGTGCGGCGATTTCGCACCGCTCATCCCGAAGGCGCGCGTGCTAGACTGCGCCGCCATCACGAACCGCAGCGGCATTTTCCAGCGATGGCATCGAACTACACAGCTTCCGACATCGAAGTCCTGAGCGGCCTCGACCCGGTGCGCCGGCGCCCGGGCATGTACACCGACACGACCCGCCCGAACCATCTCGCGCACGAGGTGATCGACAACAGCGTCGACGAAGCGCTCGCCGGTCATTGCGAGAACATCGCGGTCACCGTCTTCAAGGACGGGTCGCTCCAGGTGGAGGACGACGGCCGGGGCATGCCGGTGGACATCCATCCGAAGGAGAAGATCTCCGGCGTCGAGCTCATCCTCACCCGGCTCCATGCCGGCGGCAAGTTCAACGACCAGACCTACAAGCACTCCGGCGGGTTGCACGGCGTGGGCGTGTCGGTGGTGAACGCGCTGTCGAAGAACCTCGAGTGCTGGGTGCGCCGTGGGGGGAAGGAATACAACATCAGCTTCTCCAACGGCCGGGTCAAGTCGAAGCTCGAGGTGGTCGGCGAGGTGGCGAAGTCGAAGACCGGCACGACGGTGCGTTTCTGGCCCGACCCGCAGTATTTCGACACCGACAAGTTCGCCCTGCCGCGGCTGAAGCAGGTGCTGCGCGCCAAGGCCGTGCTCTGCCCGGGCCTGCGCGTGAGCCTGTCGAACGAGGCCGGCGGGGAGAAGGAGGAATGGTTCTACACCGGCGGCCTGCACCAGTACCTCGCCGAGGAACTGGGCAAGGGGCAGTGGCTGCCGGCGGAGACCTTCTACGGCACCCGGGAATTCCCGGGAGGCACCCTCGACTGGGCCTTCGCCTGGATACTCGAGTCCGCACAGGCGGTCACCGAGAGCTATGTGAACCTGATCCCGACGGTGGAGGGTGGTACCCACGTCAACGGGCTGCGGGCCGGCGCGGCCGATGCGGTGCGCGAGTTCTGCGAGTTCCGCAATCTCGTGCCGCGCGGAGTGAAGCTTGCGCCCGAGGACGTGTGGGACGGGGTGAGCTTCGTGTTGTCGCTGAAGATGCGCGAGCCCCAGTTCGCCGGCCAGACCAAGGAACGCCTGTCCTCGCGCGAGGCCGCCGGAGTGGTACAGGGCGCCATCAAGGACGCCTTCGCGCTGTGGCTGAACCAGCATGCCGACACCGGCGAGCAGATCGCGCAGCTGGCCATCCAGTCCGCGCAGCGCCGCCTGAAGGACAGCCAGAAGGTGGCGCGCAAGCGCGTGGTGGCAGGTCCTGCGCTGCCGGGCAAGCTCGCCGATTGCGTGAGCCAGGACCCGGCCCGGGGCGAATTGTTCCTGGTCGAGGGTGACTCGGCCGGCGGTTCGGCCAAGCAGGCGCGCGACCGCAACACCCAGGCCATCATGCCGCTGCGGGGCAAGATCCTGAACACCTGGGAGGTGGAGCCGGGCGCGGTGCTGCAGTCCCAGGAAGTGCATGACATCAGCGTGGCGCTGGGCGTGGACCCGGGCGCGAGCGACCTGTCATCGCTGCGCTATCACAAGATCTGCGTGCTGGCCGATGCCGACAGCGACGGGCAGCACATCGCCACGCTCCTGTGCGCGCTGTTCCTGCGCCACTACCGCCCGCTGGTGCTGGCCGGGCACGTGTTCATCTGCATGCCGCCGCTGTTTCGCATCGATGCGGGCAAGGATGTCATCTACGCGGTGGACGAGGCCGAGCGCGAGCGGGCGATCAAGCGCATCGCGGCGGAGAACGCGCGCGTGAAGCCGGTGGTCACGCGCTTCAAGGGCCTGGGCGAGATGAACCCGCAGCAGCTGCGCGAGACCACCATGGACCCGGCCACACGGCGCCTGGTGCAGCTCACGATTGCCGCCAAGGACGACACCGACCAGCTCGTCGACATGCTGCTCGCGAAGAAGCGCGCGGCGGACCGGCGCGAGTGGCTCGAGACCAAGGGCAACCTCGCCCAGATCCAGGTGTAGGCGCGTGTCCCGATGAAAGACCAGGAACTGAACTTCGAAGGCATCGAGAAGCAAACACTCAAGGCATTCACGGAACGCGCCTACCTCGACTACTCGATGTACGTGATCCTCGACCGCGCGCTGCCGGCCATCGGCGATGGCTTGAAGCCCGTGCAACGCCGGATCATCTACGCCATGAGCGAGCTGGGCCTGGCGGCCGGCTCCAAGCACAAGAAGTCGGCGCGCACCGTGGGCGATGTCATCGGCAAGTTCCACCCGCATGGCGACTCGGCCTGCTACGAGGCCATGGTGCACATGGCGCAGGACTTCGCCTATCGCTACCCCATCGTGGACGGCCAGGGCAACTGGGGCTCGGCGGATGATCCCAAGTCCTTCGCGGCGATGCGCTACACCGAGTCGCGGCTCACGCGCTATGCCTCGCTCCTGCTGCAGGAGCTGGAACAGGGGACCGTGGACTGGGTGCCGAACTTCGACGGTTCGCTGGAGGAGCCGTCGATCATGCCGGCGCGCGTGCCCAACCTCCTGCTCAACGGCGGCTCCGGCATCGCCGTGGGCATGTCCACCGACATCCCGCCGCACAACCTGCGCGAAGTCGTGAACGCCTGCGTCGCGCTGCTCGAGGACCCCGAGCTCAGTACGCGCAAGATCATGCAGCACATCAAGGGGCCGGACCTGCCCACCGGCGCGGAGATCGTCTCGCCGCGCAGCGACCTGGTGCAGCTCTACGAGTCCGGCACGGGCGGCTACCGGGCCCGCGCCACCTACGAGATCGTGGATGGCGAGGTCATCATCGACGCATTGCCCTACCAGGTGTCGGGCAACAAGATCCAGGAGCAGATCGCCGCGCAGATGCAGCAGAAGAAGCTGCCCATGGTCGAGGACATCCGCGACGAGTCCGACCATGAGAATCCCACGCGCCTGGTCATCGTGCCGAAGTCCAACCGCGTGGACATCCCGGCACTGATGGCGCACCTGTTCGTCACGACCGACCTGGAGCGCACCTACCGCGTCAACCTCAACGTGATCGGCCTGGATGGCCGGCCGCGGGTCATGGGCCTGAAGCCGCTGCTGCTGGAGTGGCTCGAGTTCCGCCAGAACACCGTGACGCGCCGCCTCACGCATCGCCTGGGCAAGCTCAACCAGCGCCTGCACATCCTCGATGGCTTGCTGATCGCGTACCTGAACCTCGATGAGGTCATCCGCATCGTGCGCACGGAGGACAAGCCCAAGCCCGTGCTGATGAAGCGATTCAAGCTCTCCGACGAGCAAGCCGAGGCCATCCTCGAGACCAAGCTCCGTCACCTCGCGCGGCTCGAGGAGATGAAGATCCGCGAGGAGCAGAAGGAGCTGGCCGCGGAGCGCGATGAGATCGAGAAGATCCTGAAGAGCAAGGCGCGCCTGAAGAAACTGGTGCGCGACGAACTGCTCACCGATGCGGAAGAGTACGGTGATGAGCGCCGCACACGGCTGGTCGAGCGCGACGCGGCGCAGGCCATCTCGGAGACCGACTTGCTGACCAGCGAGCCCGCCACGGTGGTGCTGTCGCGCCTGGGCTGGGTGCGCGCCGCCAAGGGCCACGAGATCGACCCGCGCACGCTCAGCTACAAGACGGGCGATGAATTCCAGGCCGCCGCCCGTGGCCGCAACCTGCAGCAGGCCGTGTTCATCGATTCCACCGGCCGCGCCTACAGCGCCGACGCGCACACGCTGCCGGCGGCACGCGGCTATGGCGAGCCATTGTCGACGATGGTGGATCCGCCCGATGGCGCTACCTTCGCCGCGGTGCTGATCGGCGAGCCCACCGACACCTGGCTGCTCGCCAGCGATGCCGGCTATGGCTTCCGCGCGAAGCTTGCGGACCTGTACGCGCGCAACCGCAAGGGCAAGGCGGTGCTGAAGGTGCCTGAGAATGCGGCCGTCCTGCCCGCATGCCCGGCGGGAGATCCCAAGTCCCTCGCAATGCTGGTCAACAACACCGGTGAAGTGCTCGCGCTGCCCGTGTCCGGCATCGAGGAGATGGCCTCGGGCAAGGGCATGAACCTCTACGGCATCCCCGGGAAGAAGTCGGCCGAGCGCGATGAGTACCTCACGGCGATGGCCGTCGTCGCCCCGGGTGAGACTCTCACCGTCTACAGCGGCAAGAGCGCGCCGATGACGCTGAAGTTCGACGAGCTCAAGCAGTTCGAGGACAGGAAGGGCCAGCGCCGCCAGCGATTTTCGCGCGCCTACAAGCAGATCGACAGACTCGAGGTGGGCAAGTGATCATCTACGGTTCATCCGTCTCGCCCTTCGTGCGCAAGACCATCGCCTTCGCGACGGAGAAGGGCATCGACTTCAAGGTCAAGTCCGAGAACCCCGGTTCCCAGGACCCGGAGTTCCGGCAGGCCAGTCCCTTCGGCAAGATCCCCGGGTTCCGCGACGGCGACTACACCCTGTCCGATTCCAGCGCCATCATCGCCTACCTGGAGGCCCTCAAGCCCGATCCCGTGCTCATCCCCGTCGAGCCTCGTGCGCGTGGCAAGACGATCTGGTGGGACGAGTTCGCCGACACCATCCTCCTGGGCGCCGGCAACCGGATCTTCTTCAACCGCATTGTCCTGCCGAAATTCCGCGGCCAGCCCGGCGACCTCGCCGTAGCCGACAAGGCCGAGCGCGAGGAGTTGCCACCCATCCTCGATTACCTCGAGCAGGCCATCCCCTCGTCCGGCTGGATGGTCGAGGACCGCCTGACGCTGGCGGATCTTGCCGTGGCCACGGGCTTTGCCAACCTGCGCTACGCGGGGTGTCCGGTGCAGTCGTCGAAGCATCCGCGTCTGACAGCCTACGTTGAGAAGATCCTGAGCCGTCCCTCGTTCGCGGGGTCACTTGCACGAGAAGCCAAGGTCTTCGCGACTTAAGAGCTGTTCACATGGGTTGGTGGCCGTCGCTGCCCGCGCACCTTATTTCCTTCCAGGCACCGGTACCAGCCTTGGTGGAACTCATCTTCAGGCGCAACGCTGGTCAGTTCGTGGGTGCCAGCAACTAAAGGAGTTTCAGAAGAATCACGCCACCGAGGCCACGCTGCTTCGTCTCCACGACGCCGGCGACCGACACGGGCAACCTGTTCGTGATCTTCGGCGAGCCGGACATCGAGTTCCCGGAGCTGACGAAGCTGCAGATGCACGTCAAGGAGCGCGGCGTGGACGTGTTCGATCCCTCCGCCGGTGAGGTGCGCAGCTATGAAACGGTGTTGGTCGCGCCGGTCATTCCGTCGCAAACAACTCGCGTAACGCGGCGGCCGTCTCGGGCAGCGACTGGCGCTCCAACACCGAGATGAATTCGTCAGTCGTCGTCGCAGGCCTTGCGTATTTCTCTACCATGCCGGCCAAGCGGGCACGGACAATGTTGGGTCCCAAGTCGATCAGGTGGCGGAGGAAGGTGTCGGGATGCTGTGCGCAAAGATCGTATTCGGCTAAGGCGTCAGCAGGAAAGTCCTTCTCGTTGAAGGTGACGATGACCTGCGCCTTGGCGCGAATCGCCGCTGCGACCACATGCCGGTCGGTGGGGTCTGGAAGCTCGATGGCTGCAACGAGCCGTTGGTAGCCAGATACGCAGGCGTCGGGGAGCGCATGATCCATCGCCGCGCGTCGCCGCTCCAGCTTTGCCGGATCGATGTCGGGTCTATTGGCGGTGATTGCGCCAATCCACTCCGCATGGATATCTGCGCTCCAAATCGGGCGATACAGACGGGCCTCGGCCAATTCGAGCAGCACGCTCGTCAGCGGGTAGCTGTAGAGCACGTTGGCATCGAGCACGGCTGCGAAGTGGCTCATGCACGTTCAGAGCCCCAACTCCTGATCGAGTCGGGTTAATTCGTCCAATGCGGCGCGCCGCTTCTTGCGGTCCACTTCGTCGAAGCGGACCAGGTCTTCGAATGCTACGCGGCGGCGAGTGCCGACCATCCGCGCCGGCAGCTTGTTCGCTTCGATCAGTTTCACCACGTAGGGGCGGGAAACGTTCAGGTAGTCGGCGACCTCTTGCGTAGTCAGTTCCACCTTTTCGGGCAGTATCGTGACGCCACGGCCTTGGCCGAGCTGCGTCAGTACGTCCATGAACAAGCGCACCGCTCCTGGGGGAAGCGAAATCATTTCGTGGCGGTTGTTTTCGGTGACGAGGCGTAACGGACGCTTTCCTTTCGGCAGCAATTTCGCCAGCTGACGGCTGGCTTCCCTGGCCTGGGCGACTTCGTCTTCGGTCGGTGGCTGGGGCGGGCGTCGGTTGGTTACGGACATGGTTGGGTCCTCTCTGGGCTGGCAGAGATTCTATCAGTTTTTCGAAATGAACGAAACGAACGAAACAAAAGTGTGACTTGGATATGATTTGGCGACGCCGGTCGGTCTATCGCCGAGTTGTCTGAGGTGGCTCCTTCTTCAGGCGCGACGCTTGTTCATCTTCACACCGCCGGCGGCCGGCACGGCGGCCACCCGCCTATGAAGCCGAATTCAGCGATCGCCCGAGATCGTGACTTCCTCAGGCTTGTTGACGAAGTACCCCTGGATGAACTCGATGCCGAGCTGCCACAGCACCGCCATGGTGTTGGCATCCTCGACGCGCTCGGCGATGGTTTCCATCTTCTTCTTCTTGGCCGCCTCGACCAGGCCTTTCACGCGCTGCTGCTGCATCTGGTTGGTCGCGAGGCCTTGCATCAGCGAGCCGTCGATCTTGATGAAGCTCATGTCGATGTCGGCGAGGAGCTTCAGCGGGTCCCGGCCGGTGCCGAAGTGCTCGATGGCGAAGCGGAAGCCGAGCTTCTTCAGCCGGTCGGCGAGATCGCGTGTGGGCTGCACGTACTGCGTGGCGATCTCCTCGGAGACCTGGATGCACAGCCGCTTGGATTCGACCTTGAGGGCCTTCAACTGCTGCTCGAGCCAGCCCATCAAGGTCTTGTCGAGGACCGTGTCCTTCGAGACGCGAACGAAGATGCAGGTGGGCTTTCGGCTCGCGCAGAAGGACATCGAGGCGCCGATGACCCAGCGGTCGATGTTCTTCATCAGGTCGTTGCGCTCGGCCGCCGCGATGAACTCCGAGGGCAGCACTTCGTTGCCCTGTTCGTCCAGCATGCGCACCAGCACGTCGAACATGCCCTTGTCCTCGCCCAGCAGGCTTGCGATCGGCTGCTGCACCAGCCGGAAGCGGTTCTCCATGAGCGCGCTCTTGATGTGCTTGACCCAGATGCGATCGTAGGCCTGCACACGCGTGTCTGTGTCGGTCTTGTCGATCGCGTACATCTGGTTGCCGCCGAGCTCGCGGCCGCGGCGGTTGGCGGTGACGGCATCGGCCACGGCGGCGGGCACGTCGGGGTTGGTGGCCGGCAGCAACCCCAGGCCGATGGTGATGGTCGCAGAGAGCGTCTTGTTCTCGATCGCGAAGGTGTGCTGGCCGACCCGGGAGATCACGGCCTCGGCCCAGGCTTCCATGTCGCGTGGCGTGCCGCGCTCGAGCAGGATGAGCAGCCCATTGCCGCCGAAGCGGCCGCACAGGTCATTGGGCGTGAGCTGCGGACGGATGAGCTCCGCGAGCTGCACCATGAACTCCTCGCTGCGCAGCACGCCGATGGCGGCCTGGATGTCGATGAACCGGTCGGGCTTCAGGAACGCGAACTGGCGCATGCCGCCCTTGATGGGCTGGGCACAGCGCTCGAGCAGCGCGCTGACCAGGTGCCTCTGCTGCAGGAAGCCGGTGGAGGGATCGTTCTTGACCGCATCCTGGAGCTGCCCTTCGAGGTCGATGTCTTCCTTCTGGCGCGACGGCACGCAGACGCGCACGGCCGCCTCGCCCTCGAAGTCGGTGCGGGTGAGCGTGATCTCCAGCGGCAGCGTCGAGCTGTCCGACAGGCTGGCGCGCACCTGCAGCGCGTGATCCGTCCACTTGCCCTGCAGGCAGGCATTCAACGCGCCTTTGAGCGCCGGATGCGCGTCGGGCTCGAACAGATCCATGAGCGGCGTGCCGGTGAGTGCATCGTCGCCGGAGTAGCCGAACAGCTCGAGCCACGCCTTGTTGGCATCGACGACGATGCCTTCCTGGACGTGCATGATCGCATCGGCCGAGCCTTCCATGAACTGCTGAAGTTGTTCGCGGTAGTCGCGGGCCGAGGAGACAGTGCTGTTCAGGGCGCGCTCGAGCCGGTAGGCGCGCAGCTCGCGGGTAGCCACCGACTGCAGGCGGCTGCGGCTGTCCAGCGTCACCACGTCCTGCGCGCCGAGCTTCATGGCATCGGCGATGACCGCCTCGTCGACCTGGGTCCGCGCCACCAGCACCGGCATGCCCGGCGCCGAGGCGTTCTTGATCTTGATGATCGAACCGAGGTCGATCTCCATCTCCTCGATGAAGGCCACGAGCATTTCGGGGTTGAGCTGGGTGAGGGCGTCGGCGAGGTCCCGCGCATCGGGCAGCCAGGTGCAGTGCACCGGGTGGCCGGCGTTGCGCAAGGTGCTGTTGATGGCCTCGACGTGGTCCTGGGACCGCGTCATGACGATCATGGGAATCGCGCCTTGCTCGCTCAACTGGAGGGCTTCCGGTTTGACAGAATGCGGCGAAGTGTAGCATTGGCACCCCGGGTGAAACTGGGAACGGCGTCGAGGGTCCGGCAGGTCGCCGTGGGCGCAAGGCCGTGACCGGAAAGGACCTTTGATGGCCTTTCGGGGGGTGATCCGGCTATCATACGCGCCCTTTGCGCAGCAGGCGTGACCCATGGCGAGCTACAGCACCAACGAGTTCAAGTCGGGCCTCAAGATCCTGATCGACGGGGACCCCTATTCCATCGTCGAGAACGAGATGGTCAAGCCTGGCAAGGGCCAGGCCTTCAACCGGGTTCGCGTCCGCAATCTCAAGACCGGCCGGACCATCGAGCGGACCTGGAAGTCCGGTGACTCGGTGGAGGCGGCGGATGTCGTCGACACCGACATGCAGTACCTGTACAGCGACGGGGATTTCTACCACTTCATGGTGCCGGACACCTTCGAGCAGCACACCGCCTCGAAGGAGGCGGTGGGAGACACGGCCCAATGGCTGAAGGATGGCACCGTGTGCATCGTCACGCTGTGGAACGGGGTGCCGCTGCAGGTTGTGCCGCCGGCGCACATGGAACTCAAGGTCGTGGAGACGGATCCCGGCGTGCGCGGCGATACCGCCACCGGCGGCTCCAAGCCCGCGAAGCTCGAGACCGGCGCCATGGTGCGCGTGCCGCTGTTCATCAACGAAGGCGAGAACGTCCGCATCGACACCCGCACCGGCGAGTACCTGTCACGCGGCAAGGGCTGATCAGGCGTTTGAGATACCGAAGCTGATGGCAGGCGCCAGTCCCGGCGCGCCCATCGCCACCGCGACCAGCCGGTCGAATCCCAGCGCCACGCCTGCGCATTCGGGCACACCCGCGGCCAGTGCGCCCAGCAGCCGCTCATCCACCGGGGGCAGGGCCTGGCCGCGCCGCTCCCTCACGGAGAGTTCCTGCTCGAAGCGGCGTCGCTGCTCGGCCGCGTCGGTCAGCTCGTGGAAGCCATTCGCCAGTTCGATGCCCTCCAGGTACAGCTCGAATCTCGCGGCCACCGGCGGTGGGCCGGGCTTGAGCCGGGCCAGTGCCGCCTGTGAGGCTGGGTAGTCACAGATGAAGCAGGCTCGCCCGCGTCCGAGGCGGGGACCTGCCACCAGGCTCATGAGCAGGTCGAGGTGCCCGTCGCGATCGAGCTCGCCCTCATAACCCACGCCCAGCCGGCGGGCGGCGGCGGCGAGCGCCGCGACATCATCCGTGGCGCTGTCCACCTGCGCATGCCGCAGCAGCGCATCGCGATAGGTGAGCTTCTCGGGCGGCTCGCGCAGCGTCCCGGCTGGCAGGATGGCCGACAGGAGCGCGGCCACCTCGTCCATCAGCGCGTGGTCGTCGAATCCCGTCCGGTACCACTCGAGCATCGTGAATTCCGGCTCGTGCCAGCGACCCTGCTCGCCGTCACGAAACACCCGGCAGATCTGGTAGATGTCCCCGCTCCCGGCGGCCAGCAAACGCTTCATCGCGAATTCGGGCGAGGTGTTGAGGTAGAAGGGCCTCGAGTGCCCGGTGATGCGCGTGCTCAGCGATTCGATCTGCGGATCGGTGATGGCGGCGGCGCTCAGGATGGGCGTCTGCACCTCGAGCACCGCGCGCTGCGCGAAGAAGGCGCGGGTGGCGCCGAGCATGTTGGCCCGCAATTCGAGCGCGGGCCGCGAGGTCAGCGGCCGCCAGTCCTCGCTCATGTGGAGGCGGGCGCGGGGAGGGCGGTGCCGATGGCCTCCCCGAACCGCACGATGCTGCCGGCGGCGAGCTTCGGCAGCAGCCGCACGCGATGCGGCTGGAACAGCAGGATCACCGTGGAACCCATGTTGAACCGGCCGAGTTCCGCGCCCTTCGCCAGCGTTACGTCGGATGCGGGCAGGACGGTGAGCTCGCGTCGTCTCGCCGGGGTGATGTCTCCGGCCCAGACCGTGGCCATGCTGCCCACGTTCAGCGCTCCGACCAGCACCACGGCCACCCGTCCCACCGCGGTGTCGAACAGCGTCAGCACGCGCTCGTTGCGCGCGAACAGGCGAGGCACGTGGCGCGCCGTCGCGGCGTTCACGCTGAACAGGCGTCCGGGCACGTACACCGTCTCGAGGAGGGTCCCTGCCACGGGCATGTGGATGCGGTGGTAGTTGTACGGCGCGAGATAGATGGTGCAGAAGGTGCCGCCGGTGAACTCCCGTGCCCAGGGCCTGTTCGCCAGCAGGTCGGCGAGCCGGTAGTCGCGGCCCTTGGCCTGCAGCAGCCGGTCCGCGTGGATGCCGCCGCATTCGCTCACCGTGCCATCCACCGGACTGATGATGCCAGGCTCGCCGCCCGCCATCGGCCGGCTGCCGCCCTTCAGTGCGCGGGTGAAGAACTCGTTGAAGCTGGCGTAACACAGCGCGTCCTCGATCTGCGCCTCGCTCATGTCCACCGCATAGAGCTTGCGGAACCCACGGATCAGGGCGTTCTTGAACCAGGGGGAGCGCACGCGCGTGGCCCGCAGCACCAGACGGGAAAGCGCATGCTGTGGAAGGACGTACTGCACCCAGGCGAACATCCGGCCGCCGTCCGCCGAGGGTGGCGCGCTCAACTCGAGGCCTCCACGATCTTCGCCAGGTCCGCGCGCAGCCTGGCCACCTCGTGCGGGCCGCTGAGGATGGCGGCGAGCTTGCCCTGCGGTGAGATCACGAAGAGTGCGGCCGTGTGATCGACGCTGTAGGCGCCACCGCGATCCTCGCCGATGATCACCAGGGCCCCGAGACCGCGGGCGAAGCGCTCGATCTGCTCCTGCGTTGCGGCGGTGACGCCTTCGAAGCCTGCATCGAAGTAGGGCACGTAGCGCGCCAGCACGGCGGGCGTGTCGCGCCGCGCATCGACCGAGACGAAGACCACGCGCGGCCGCACGCCTGCCCCGCTGCGGGACAGCTCCCGGTCCAGGGCCGCGAGCGTCGCGAGCGTCGTCGGGCACACGTCCGGACAGTTCGTGTAGCCGAAGAACAGCAGCGACCAGTGACCCAGGAGCGAGGCGCGCGTGAAAGGCGCGCCGTGCAGGTCGAGCAGCGAGAACGGCGCCAGGTCACGCGCCGGAACGATCAGGGTCCCGGTCTCGAGGCTGGGCTGATCCGGCCCCCGTGCCTGCCGCCACCAGAGCGACGCACCGAAGCCGAGCAATGCCATCGATGCCGTCACGGCGAACAACAGAAGACGGGAACGTTGCATCACTGGCTGATTATCCCACACCGGCCGGGACGACTTGCGCTAACCTGTGCGCCCCTTGCAGTCCGCGCCGAAAACCCGCACCGCGAGCCTCCCCAGCGTCGGCGAGGCGATCGACACCTGCGCCCGGCGGATGTCGCGCGCTCGCCTGCATTTCGGCCACGGTACCGACAATGCGCGCGACGAGGCGGCCGAGCTCGTGTTCTGCGTCGCGCGACTGGACCATGCGCGCGGCGCCGCCGAATACCGGCGCCGGTTGCGCGCCGCGCAGTGGCGCCGCATCCAGGAACTGCTCGGGCGGCGCATCCGCGAGCGGCTGCCATTGCCCTATCTCACGCGGCGCGCCTTCTTCGCAGGGCTCCCGCTGTACGTGGACGAGCGTGTGCTCGTGCCGCGCTCACCCATCGCGGAGATGGCGCTGGCGCGATTCCGTCCGTGGATCGACCCGGCCCGGGTGCGACGCATCGCCGACATCGGCACGGGCAGCGGTGCCATCGCGCTGGCCTGCGCGAAGGGCTTTCCCCGCGCCCGCGTCGATGCCCTGGATATCTCGCCAGCGGCGCTCGCCGTCTGCCGCCGCAACGTGCGCCGGCTGGGCCTCGCGGCGCGCGTGCGCGTGCTGCGTTCGGACCATCTGGCTGCGGCGGGGGACGCCCGCTACGATATCCTCGTGAGCAATCCGCCGTACGTGGGCAGCGCGGAGATGCGGCGCTTGCCGCGCGAGTATCGCCACGAGCCGGCGTTGGGCCTCGCCGCAGGGCGTGACGGACTCGACTCGGTTCGCATCATCCTGCGGCAGGCGCGCTCGCACCTGTCGGATCACGGCATCCTCGTGGTCGAGGTGGGCAACACCGAAGGAGCGCTGCTGCGCGCGTTCCCGCGGTTGCCCTTCACCTGGCCGGTGTTCGAGCAGGGTGGGGGCGGCGTGTTCGTGTTGCGCGCCCGGGACCTCGATGCAACGGTGCAAGGCGCGGCGGCAACAGGCGCGGCGGTGGAGGGAGGCAAGCGTGTCAGGCAATAGCTTCGGCCGGCTGTTCACGGTCACCAGTTTCGGCGAGAGCCACGGACCGGCGCTGGGCTGCATCGTCGATGGTTGTCCCCCCGGGCTCGCGCTGAGCGAGACCGACTTGCAGGTGGAGGTCGACCGGCGCCGGCCGGGCACCTCGAGGTTCACCACGCAGCGGCGCGAATCCGACACCGTGCGGATCCTCTCGGGCGTGTTCGAGGGGCGAACCACGGGGACACCCATCGGCCTGCTGGTCCACAACGAGGACCAGCGCTCGCGCGATTACGAGAAGATCAAGGACCGCTTCCGGCCCGGCCATGCCGACTACACCTACCAGCAGAAGTACGGCTTTCGCGACTACCGCGGCGGAGGGCGGTCCTCGGCCCGGGAGACGGTGATGCGCGTGGCGGCCGGCGCGATCGCACGCAAGTACCTGCGCGAGCGGCACGGCGTGCACATCCAGGGGTACCTTGCGCAGATGGGGCCGCTGGTGCTCGAACCCGTGGCGCTGGGCCAGGTCTACGACAATCCCTTCTTCTGCCCGGACCCCGCGCGGATCGCCGAGCTCGAGGCGCTGGTCCGCGAGGTGCGCGAGGCCGGTGATTCCATCGGCGCCCGGGTCTGCGTCGTCGCGAGCGCGGTGCCCGTGGGCTGGGGCGAGCCGGTGTTCGGCAGGCTGGATGCGGATCTCGCCGCGGCAATGATGGGAATCAATGCCGTCAAGGGCGTGGAGATCGGCGATGGCTTCGCCTGCATCACCCAGCGCGGCTCGCAGCATCGCGACGAGATCACGCCGGCGGGTTTCCTGAGCAATCACGCCGGCGGGATCCTCGGCGGCATCTCCTCGGGGCAGGACATCCGCGTGCAGCTCGCCATCAAGCCCACCTCGAGCATCACCGTGCCGGGACGGAGCATCGACCTGCAGGGACGGCCGGTGGAGGTGGTGACCACCGGCCGCCACGACCCTTGCGTGGGCATGCGCGCCACGCCCATCGCGGAGGCGATGATGGCGCTGGTGCTCATGGATCATTGCCTGCGCCATCGGGCGCAATGTGCCGACGTGCGCAACGCCACACCCGTGGTCACGGAGCCGCGTTGAACTCCCGCCCCTGGGATGTTGCGGTGGTGGGCGCCTCGAGCCTGATCGGCGAGGCGCTGCGGGAGGAGTTGCGAAACTCGGACCTGCCGATCGGTCGCATCCATGCGCTCGAGGATGCCCGCGAGTTCGGGCGCGGGGGTGCCGCCGGGGACGACGAGGAGGGCTTGCTCGAAGCCAGCGGGTTCGATTTCGGCCGCGTGCGCATCGCCTACTTCTGCGGCCGTTCGCAGCAGGCCCGGGCGCTCGCGCCCGCAGCCGCGGGGCAGACCCTGGTCCTGGACCTCTCCGGCGCCTTTCGCGAGTCACCAGAGGTGCCGCTGGTGGCGGCCGACGTGAACCCCGGGCAGCTTGCACGATTGGGCGCCGAGGGCGCCCCCATCCCCAAGGGCCTGATCGCGCTCCCCGGCAGCGCCGTGGTCGCACTGGCCACTGCCCTCGCGCCACTGCATGCCGCGGCGCGACTGGTGCGGGCGGATGTGGCGACCTATCACAGCGTCTCGGGAGCGGGACGAGGGGCGCTCGAGGAACTGGCGCGCGAGGCAGCGGCTCTGCTCAATGGCCAGGAACCCCGCCTGCGTGCGGGCGCCACGCGGCTGGCTTTCAACGTCCTGCCGATGGTGGACGCGGAAGCAGCCGGCGGGTCGACACTCGAGGAGTTGCGCCTGCAATCAGAGGTTGTGCGACTGCTGGAGGCCCCGGGGCTTGCGGTCAATGCCACCGCCGTGCGGGTGCCGGTGTTCTTCGGGCATGCGATGGCGGCGCACCTGCAGTTCGAGCGCGACCTCGACCCGGCCGAGGCGCTGCGGCTGCTGCAGCAGGCGCCGGGCGTGTCGGTGGGGGGTCCCGGGCCGCATCCGGGGTTCGTCACGCCGGCCGAGGGGCCCGCGGCCGACCGGGTCCACGTCGGGCGGGTGCGGCGCGATGGCACGCGACCTGCGTCGCTGAATCTGTGGATCGTGGCCGACAATGTTCGAAAGTGTGCTGCAATTAACGCTACGTCGACCACCCATATTTTGGTAAATCGCTACTGTTAAGTTATAGTTCGGCGGCAATAACCGGGGTTGTGAGGAGTCACTTCCAAGCCGCTCTAAGTGCATGAACTTTACGGCTTGTACACCGGTCCGCTGGGAGTAGAAATGCATTCGAAACTGCCTCGTCTCATACTGACGTTGTCCGTGCTGTGTCCCAGCCTTTCCTGGGCCGTCGGGCTTGGCGAAATCCACCTCAATTCCGCTCTCAACGAGCCGCTGAATGCCGATATCGCGCTGGTTGCGGCGACCCCGGAGGAACTCTCCTCGCTGCACGCGGCACTGGCCTCGCGCGACACCTTCGCCCATTACGGCATCGACCGCCCGGGCTTCCTGTCCTCCATCACGTTCAAGATCGGCAAGGCGAAGGACGGTCGCGATGCGCTGCTGGTGCGCTCGAACGAAGCCGTCCCCGAGCCCTTCGTCACCTTCCTCGTCGAGGTCAACTGGGCACGCGGGCGGCTGGTTCGCGAGTACACCGTGCTGCTCGATCCCCCGGTGTACACACCCGGCGAGTCCCGGCCCGCGGCGGTTGCCGCGCCCGTCACCGGTGCGCCTGCGGCCGAGAGTCGACCGGCCCCCGCCAGCACCGCGGCCGAATCCGCGACGCCCTCGCCATCACCGGCGCCGCAGACCGCTGCGGCCGGTGGCGACACCTACCAGGTGCGTGGTGGCGATACGCTGATGAAGATCGCGCGGAGCCTCGGTTCCGGCTCGCAGGTCGACCAGGCCATGATGGCGCTGTATCGCGCGAACCCGCAGGCCTTCGATGGCAACATCAACGTGCTGCGCCGGGGCGCGGTGCTGCGCGTGCCGGGTGCACAGGACATCGCCGCTCAGAACCAGCGCGAGGCCATGGCCGAGGTGCGCCGGCAGATGAGCGCCTGGGTGGGTTCGCGCGCCGGGGGTGAAGGACACCTGCGCCTGGTGCCGCCGGGGACCTCCGCCGCCAGCGGCACGGCCGAGGGCAGCGCCGCAACCGCCGAGGCCTCGGCGCTGCGCGGTCGCGTCAAGGACCTCGAGCAGAAGCTCACCGAATCCCGCCGCCTGCTCGACGTGCGAGACGCTGAACTCGCCGAATTGCAGAAGAAGCTGGCGGCGCGAGGCCAGGCCGTTCCCACGCCCGTCGCACCGCCTGCGTCCGCTGCCACGGAGCCTGCCGGGCCCTCCGCGGCGCAGCCGGCGCCGGCTCCCGAGCCTGCGCCCAGCCCTTCCGCCGAAGCGCCGGCCTCCGCCGCTCCGACGCCGGCGCCTGAGCCTGCGCCGGCGGCCTCGGCAGCCAAGCCCGCACCGGTTCCGGCAGCCGGGCCTTCGGGTTCCTGGCTCGATATGCTCACCGATTACTGGTGGGCGCTGGCCGGCATCGTGGTGGTGCTGCTCGGCGGACTGGGCTTTGCGGCGTGGAAGCGGCGCCAGGCCAGCGACAACGAATTCAGCGGGCTCGTGGATTCGGGTCTCGAGGAATCCCGCGATCCGACCTCCAAGCTCCTGGGCCTGCGCCGGGGCGACGAATCCTTCGTCGTGGAGGAGTCGGGCGAGCACGAGCGCCCCGATATCCGCAGCATGGCAGCGGCGGCGGAGGGCGCCACCCCCAAGGCCGATCGTGCGCGCGAGGCGAAGACCAGCGACGACACGCTGTCCTCCGAGACGGCCATCAACCTCGACCAGGGCGACCCGCTGGCCGAGGCCGATTTCCACATGGCCTACGGCCTGTACGACCAGGCGGCGGACCTGGTGCGCATCGCGCTCGAGCGCGAACCCGACCGGCGCGACCTGAAGCTCAAGCTCCTGGAGATCTACTTCGTCTGGGGCAACAAGGACCTGTTCCTGCAGTCCGCAAAGGACCTGTACGCCTCGCGCGACAAGGCGCCGGCGGGCGAGTGGGACAAGATCCTCATCATGGGCAAGCAGATCTGCCCGGACGAACCGCTGTTCGCCAAGAGCGCCGGCAGCGGCATGGGCGCCGGCGCGCTGGTCGACCTCAATCTCGAGGGCGGCGAGAACCGCGTCGACATCGACCTGTTCGGCGAGCCCGAGGGTGAGCAGAGCAGCCTGGCCCCCGATGCGGAGCATCCCGCCACCGCGGCGACCGCGACCGGCGAGGCGCCCGCTTTTGCACCCTCGTCCGACCTCGACTTCGTGCTGGATGCTCCCGAGCGGGGCGCCGACCAGTCGCCCACGCGCGAGATGCCGGCCCGCGAGGAGCCGACGGTGGAATCCGAGGGGATGCGCTTCGATTCCAATTCACCGACCGCCGAATGGGAAACCGCCGAGGTCAAGAACAAGCTCGGTGGCCGGCCGATTCCGGGGGCCGATGCCACGGCCGAGCTGGCCATCGACGACCTCGGACTCGACCTGGATGCGCTGGAGCAGACCGGCACGCCGTCCATCGGCCCGCTGGAGCAGACCGGTGAACCGTCGCTGGACCAGACCGGCACCCGCTCGCTGGATACGACCGACCACCCCTCCGACGCACCCACCATGGTCGCGGGACTCGATGAGCATTCCCGCAAGATGATGGAGGATGCCGAGAAGTCCATCCAGGACCGGGATCTCACCGAACTCGAGCGTGAGCTCGAAGCCTCCTTCATCGCCGACCTCGAGCACAGCACGGCCGGCGCGCACACGGCGGTGATCGGTCCGGAGGGCGCACCGACGGTGCAGATGCCGCGCGACCCCGGCCTCGATGTCGCCTCGACCTCGCGCGTCAAGGCGCTCGAGTCCGATGTGGCGGATCCGCCGCCGGATACCGAGAGCACCTCGCGCCTGTCGGCGCTCTCGCCCGACTCCAGCATCGACCTCGATCTCGATCGCCTGGCCAACGCATTCTCGGGCGCCGCCGAGACGGCCAGCCAGCCGCGCGCGGCCGAAGATGTGTTCTCCTCCGAGGTCTTCGAATCCGCCAGCTCGAACAAGGGCGTGGACCTCGATGTCGGCGAGCCCGTCAGCGGGGGCGAGCAGACCACGCGTATCCAGACGGAGAAGCAGAGCGATACCGATCGCCTGAAGTCCTTCGAGGGCGACCTGCCGGAGCTCGAGCCGGTGACGATGAGCGAGGTGGGCACCAAGCTCGATCTGGCCCGCGCCTACATGGACATGGGCGATCCGGAAGGGGCGCGCAGCATCCTCGAGGAAGTGGCCTCGGAAGGCTCCGCGAGCCAGAAGCAGGAGGCGCGCCGCCTGATCGAATCCCTGCCCGGCTGATCCGTCGTTGCGACGGCTGGCGGCCATCGTCGAGTACGACGGCAGCGGATTCAGCGGCTGGCAGCATCAGGAGCACGCGAACTCGATCCAGCGCGAGGTCGAGGCCGCGCTGTCATTCGTCGCCGGCCATCCCGTGCAGGCGGTGTGTGCCGGCCGCACCGATGCCGGTGTCCACGCCCTCGCCCAGGTCATCCACTTCGATTCCGACGCGCCGCGAACCACGCGTTCCTGGGTGCTGGGCGCGAACACCCGCCTGCCAGCCACGATCAGCATCAACTGGGCGGCGCCGGTGGCCGATGATTTCCATGCGCGCCATCGCGTGCATCGCCGCACCTACCGCTACTACCTGCTCAATCGCAGCGAGCGTTCCGCGTTGCTGCAGGGCAGGGTCGCCTGGGTGCACCGCGAACTCGATGCGGCGGGCATGCAGGCCGCGGCGCAGGAACTGGTCGGCGAGCACGACTTCAGCGCGTTCCGATCGGTGGAGTGCCAGTCGAAGACGCCGGTGCGGCGGCTCGAGCGCATCCAGGTCAGCCGCGAGTCCGACCGGCTCTGCGTGGAGGTGTGTGCCACCGGCTTCCTGCATCACATGGTGCGCAACATCGTGGGCACGCTCATCGAGCTGTCCGGCTCCCCCGATGCGCAGGGCCGGATGCGGGCCATTCTCGCCTCGCGCGACCGGGCCCGTGCGGGGCCGACGGCGCCGGCCTGCGGCCTGTATTTCTGGCAGGCCGAGTATCCGGCCCGCTATGGCATCCCGCTGACGTTGGCCCCCGCGCCATGCCTTGGTCTATGATCGGCGCCTGTCAGGGTCTGCGGAGTTCTTGAGCGAATGTCCTGGTTCGAACGCATACGTCCATCGCGCATCAAGACCGAGCGCCGCACGCGCTCGGTGCCCGAGGGGCTCTGGACGAAGTGCCCTGCCTGCGACGCGGTCCTGTACCGGGCCGAGATCGAGCGCAACCTGCACGTGTGCCCCAAGTGTGGACATCACATGCGCATCGACGCGCGCGAGCGGCTGCTGAAGTTCTTCGACCCGGGCACCACCACCGAGCTTGCGGCCAGGATCGAGCCGGAAGACCCCCTCAAGTTCAAGGACACCAAGCGCTATCGCGACCGGCTGATCCAGACGCAAAAGCAGACCGGCGAGCGCGACGCGCTGATCGTCATGGCCGGAAAGCTCGTGGAGCTGCCGGTGGTGGCCTGCGCGTTCGAGTTCCGGTTCCTCGGCGGATCGATGGGCTCGGTGGTCGGCGAGAAGTTCCTGCGCGCCGTCGATCATTGCCTCGAGCACCGCACCCCGCTGGTGTGCTTCTCGGCGAGCGGTGGCGCCCGCATGCAGGAGGCCCTGTTTTCGCTGCTGCAGATGGCGAAGACCAGTTCGGCGCTCAAGCGCCTTTCCGAGGCAAGGCTGCCATACATCTCGGTGCTCACCGACCCGACCACCGGCGGGGTGTCGGCGAGCCTTGCCATGCTGGGCGACATCAACATCGGCGAACCGCGCGCGCTGATCGGGTTCGCCGGCCCCCGGGTCATCCAGCAGACCGTGCGCGAGACGCTGCCGGAGGGTTTCCAGCGCAGCGAATTCCTGCTCGACCACGGCGCGCTCGACATGATCATGGACCGGCGCGAACTTCGCGATCGCATCGGCGCGATGCTGCGCATGTTCACCGGCAAAGAGCCCGCCCCGGTCCAGGGTTGACGCTTGCGCGATCTGGCCGAATGGCTCGTGTTCCAGGAGCGGGCCCATCCGCGCGTCATCGATCTCGGCCTGGAACGGCTCGGTGCGGTGCTGGCGCGGCTCGGCTGGTCCGGTCCGAAGGTGCCGGTCATCACCGTCGCGGGCACCAATGGCAAGGGATCCACCGCGGCCCATGTCCACGCCATCCTGCAGGCGGCGGGACTGTCGGCCGGCCTGTTCACCTCTCCCCACCTGCGCGACTACCGCGAGCGGCTGCGCGTGCGCGACGGCTGCGTGGGCGAGGCGAGCCTGGTGGCGGCCTTCGAACGCATCGAGGCGGCGCGCGGTGACATCGGTCTCACCTTCTTCGAGTACAACACGCTGGCGGCGCTGCTCACCTTCGAGCAGGCGCAGCTCGATGCCTGGGTGCTGGAAGTGGGACTGGGCGGCCGGCTCGATGCGGTGAACATCGTCGATCCGGATGTCGCGGTGGTGGTGAGCATCGGCCTCGACCACCAGGAATTCCTCGGCGACACGCTCGAGGCGATCGGCGCGGAGAAGGCCGGCATCTTCCGCGCCGGCCGTCCTGCCGTGCTGGGCAGCGAGTCGATGCCCGACAGCGTCGGGCGCATCGCGCGCGAGTGCGGTGCCGTGCTCAAGCGGCTGGGGCGGGAGTTCAGCCACACGCCGGCCCGCGCCGGCGCCTGGAGCTACCGCGGTCCGCGCTGGCAGTTCGCATCGCTGCCGGTGCCGAAGCTGTTCGGCGCGAAACAGCTCGACAACGCGGCGACGGCCATCGCGGCCCTGGAGGAGCTGCAGCTTCCCCTGCCGGTGACGGCGGCGGCCATCGCAGCCGGTCTCACGCGCAGCTTCCTCCCCGGGCGATTCCAGGTCATCGATCCAGCGCCCGGTCGCGAACCCCGCTGGATCCTGGACGTGGCGCACAACCCGGCAGCCGCAGCCGTGCTCGCGGACAACCTGCGCGCCTTGCCCTGCGAGGGACGCACCTTCGCGGTGTGCGGTGTGCTCGCCGACAAGGACGCGCTCTCGGTGGTGCGGGTGCTGGCCTCGAGCTTCGATCACTGGTGGCTGGCGGGCACCACGGGTCCGCGCGGGCTCGCCGATGCACAGCTCGCGCAACGGGTGGGCCAGGACATCCTGGGTCGCTTCAGTCCCGGCGGGAGTCTCGCTGAGGCCTGCGCGGCCGCCCGTGCAGCCGCACGGCCGCAGGATCGCATCGTGGCATTCGGTTCGTTCCACAGCGTCGGGCCGGTACTGGACTGGCTCGAGAAGCATTCGCTCGTGCCCGCCGTTGCGATTCCCGGCCTATAATGCGCACCCTTTCCAATTGAACTGCGGATGACATGGATCGCCGCCTGAAAGAGCGCCTGGTCGGCGCCGCCATCCTCGTGTTCCTGGCCGTGCTGCTCATTCCGGAGCTCCTGTCGGGGCCGGCGCGGCAGGGACCGGCCGGCGCTGCGCCCGCGGCGGATGAGGCACCGGGCAATTCACCCGCGACGGTCCGGCACTACACGGTACAACTCGATCGTCCCGCCGGAGCCGCGGCCGTGGAGATGTCATCGGTACCGGCTGCGGGAGCCTCGGCGCCACCATCCACGGCGCAAAGCGCAGCGCCGCGTGGTCCCCTCCCGCCGTCGGGCGCCGATCCGGCGGCGCCGGATGCCCGCATCCAGGCGTTGCCCGCATCGCGTCCGCCACCGCCCGAACCCGCCGACACGGGTCCCGAGGCTGAACCGACCGCACGCAGCGCACGGGTCGATCCGGAGCCACCGCGGGCATCGGCGCCCGCGAAGCCTGCGGCCACGCCATTGCCGTCCACCTTCGCGCCCATCGGCACGAAGGGAGGCTGGTCGGTACAGATGGGAAGTTTCGCGAATCGCCCCAACGCCGAGAAGCTGGCGAACACGCTGCGAGGCCAGGGCATCCGGGTCTATGTGACCAGCGCCGGCGGAAAGCACCGCGTCCGTGCGGGGCCGTTCCCGGACAGGACTGCGGCCGAGCATGCCGCGGCACGACTGCGCACCCAGGGACAGGCCGTCAGCATCGTCGCGCCTTGACGCAGGTCACACACTGGCCTTGTGGCGGCGCTCCAGACCTCAATCTGCCGCGTCGTCCCTTACGCTTTGGGTAGAATACGCGCGGGCAAGCCTCACCTACGGCAGGGCCGATGCAGTGACCTTGGCGGACTTCCTCATCATCCTGATCGTGCTGATCTCCACCATCGTGGGTTTCATGCGCGGTTTCATCCGCGAGGCCGTCTCGTTGGTGTTCTGGGTCGCCGGCGTCTGGATCGCCTGGAAGTTCGGGCCGCTGGTGGAGCCCCACCTGGGAGGCCTGCTGGCCGGGCCGGAGGTGAGGCCATGGGTCGGTCGGGCCGTGGTGTTCGTGCTCGTGGTCCTTGCAGGGACGCTCACCAGCCTCATATTGCAGTTCTTCATGCGCAGCATCGGCCTCGGCCTGCTGGATCGCATCATCGGAGTGTTCTTCGGCTTCGTGCGGGGCCTCGTGCTCGTGGGCATCGGCATCATCGGCTGCGAGTTGCTGCACCTGAACCGGGAGGACTGGTGGGACCAGTCGAAGCTGATTCCCTACGGCGAGACCGTCGGGGACTGGCTGCGAGCCATGGTGGGCGAGAAGGGCGAGCCGTGGGCGACGCTCGAACGGCTCACGGGCGTCAAGGTTCGATAACGGCGCGCGAGCGCCGCGGGAGCGTCAGGCCATGTGCGGAATCGTCGGAATCGTCGGGACCTCTCCGGTCAACCAGCGCATCTACGACGCGCTGACGGTGCTGCAGCATCGGGGCCAGGACGCCGCCGGCATCATGACCAGCGAGGCGGGCGAGCTGTTCATGCGCAAGGATGCCGGCCTGGTCCGCGATGTCTTCCAGCAGCACCACATGCTGCAGCTCCGGGGCAACAGCGGCATCGGTCACGTGCGCTATCCCACCGCCGGTTGCGACAGCGCGCACGAGGCTCAGCCCTTCTACGTCAATTCCCCCTACGGCATCTGCCTCGCCCACAACGGCAACCTCACCAATGCCCGCGATCTCACCGAGGTGCTGATCCGCGAGGACCGCCGTCACCTGAACACCCGCTCGGACTCCGAGGTGCTGCTGAACGTGCTCGCCTCGGAACTGCAGCGCGTGGGCACACCGCGCATCACCGCGGCCGACGTGTTCGCGGCGGTGAACGCCGTGTACCGCCGCTGCCGTGGCGGCTATGCCGTCACGGCGCTGGTCATCGGACATGGCCTGCTGGGCTTTCGCGATCCGAACGGCATCCGTCCGCTGGTGCTCGGCAAGCGCGAGACGAAGAAGGGCCCGGAGTGGATGCTGGCCTCGGAGAGCGTGGCGCTGGACATGCTCGGCTTCGAGATGGTGCGCGACGTGGCTCCCGGCGAGGCCGTGTTCATCGACGAGCAGGGCCGCTTCTACGCGCAGCAGTGCGTGGCCGCCACGCACCACACGCCCTGCATCTTCGAATACGTGTACTTCGCGCGGCCGGACTCCATCATCGACCGCATCTCCGTCTACAAGGCGCGCCTGCGCATGGGCGAACGCCTGGCCGACAGGATCCTGCGCGAACGGCCCGCGCATGACATCGACGTCGTGATCCCCATCCCCGACACGAGCCGGACGAGCGCCGTGCAGGTGGCGCAGATCCTGGGCGTGAAATACCGGGAAGGGTTCATCAAGAACCGCTACATCGGCCGCACCTTCATCATGCCGGGGCAGGAGCAGCGCTCCAAGTCGGTGCGCAGCAAGCTCAACGCCATCGACCTCGAGTTCCGCGGCAAGAACGTGCTGCTGGTGGACGATTCCATCGTGCGCGGCACCACCTCGGCGCAGATCATCGACATGGCGCGCGAGGCGGGCGCCCGCAAGGTGTATTTCGCCTCGGCGGCGCCGCCGGTGCGCTTCCCGAACGTCTACGGCATCGACATGCCGGCGACTTCGGAGCTGGTCGCCGCGGGCCGCACCGACGAGGAAGTCACGCGGCTGATCGGCGCGGACTGGCTCATCTACCAGGAACTCGATGACCTCGTGAAGGCCGTCCAGCACGACAATGCCAAGATCCAGGAATTCGACACCTCGTGCTTCTCCGGCGAGTACGTCACCGGCGATGTGACGCCCGACTACCTCGCCCGCCTGCAACGGGAGCGTTCCGACGAGGCGCGTCAGCAGCGTCGTGACGATGCGCCCCGTGGCACCAAGGCCATCCGCGTCCTCTAGGGTGCCGGCGCCCGCGCCGGCCATCGCACGAGGCGCGCGACCGTGAGCCAGCGCTTCCTCGTGATCGCGGTGAGCGAGGAGCACCGCCTGCTGATCCGCAAGCACGTCGAGATCGAGTGGCCGGAGGCCAGCGTCGTGGAGTTCCGGCTCGACGAGGACCCTCCATACCCCAAGGGCTTCGCGGCGGCCGGATACGATGCCGTCGTCGTGGTCGGCGATAATTCGCGCGCCGAGCGGGTGGAGAGCCTGCTGGCGGACTATGCCCAGCGGGAGGAGTTCGCGCCGATCGTGCACGTGCACCTCGACGAGCCGCCATCGCCCGCCGCGCGCACGCTCCCCGGCGTGCAGCGGCTGTGCGGGCGCAAGATCGACCGCCAGCAGCTCATCGGCGCCCTGCAGCGCGCGGCGCACGAGCACCGGCTGCAGCTCGCCGGCCGGCGCGGCAGGGCCGGGACCGACAAGCGCTATCGCTTCGGGGACCTGACCATCCGCGGTCACCGCTGCCTCAAGAAGCTCGGCGCCGGCGGCATGTGCAGCGTGTACCTCGCCGAGAGCGAGCGGGCCGGGCGGGTGGTCGTGCTCAAGGTGTTCAGCCAGGTGCCCGATGTGTCGGAGCGCAGCATCGGCTTCGACCGCTTCCTGCAGGAGTACGAGATCGTGGCGGGCCTGAAGCACGCCAATATCGTGCGCATCTACGACCTCGGCATCGCCGATGACCATGCCTTCATCGCGATGGAGCATTTCGCCTTCGGCGACCTGCGCCAGCGGATGAAGGCGCCGATCTCGCCCAACACCGCGCTGTGGTACGTGCAGAAGATCGCGAGCGCGCTCGAGGCCATCCACTCCGTCGGCGTGCTGCACCGGGACCTGAAGCCCGCCAACATCATGCTGCGCGGCGATGGGTCGCCTTGCCTGATCGACTTTGGCCTGGCCAAGGCGGCCGACACCTCCACCGAGCTGACCGGTGCCCGCGAGATCTTCGGCACACCGTACTACATGAGCCCGGAGCAGGGACATGCCGAGGAGGTCGACGAACGGAGCGATCTGTACGGGCTCGGCGTCATCTTCTACGAGATGCTGGTGGGCAAGAAGCCCTACCTCGGTACCTCCGCCATGGAGGTCATCTACAAGCACAAGAAGGCGGCATTGCCGCCCATCGCGCCCGAGCTGCAGCGCTACGAGCCCATCCTGCAGCGCCTGCTCGCGAAGTCCCCGGCCGAGCGCTTCCAGAGCGCGCGCGAGCTGCTCGAGGCCATCGACCGTCTGAACGCCTCGCCGTGAAGGATGCGCCGCCCCTGCTGCGCGTGGCGACGCCGCGTGCCTGGCTCGACTGGGCGCAACGCGAGACCGTGACGCTGCTCATCGATCACGCCAACTGCGAGAAGAAGGCGGCCTCCACGGCGCTGTCGCTGATGTTCGCCTACGCCGAGGACCTGCACCTGACCCAGGCGCTCTCGAAGCTTGCCCGCGAGGAGCTCAGGCACTACGAGCAGGTGGTCAGGCTCATGCGCGAACTGGGTGTCGAGCCCCGGCGGCTGGGACCCGGCCGCTACGCCGAACGCCTGCGCAAGCTGGTGGCGCGCGAGGAGCCCCGGCGCGAACTCGACCTGCTGGTGTGCGGGGCGTTCATCGAGGCTCGCTCCTGCGAGCGCTTCGAGGCGCTGGCGCCGCGCCTGCCGGGACCCGTGGGCGAGCTGTTCGCCTCGCTGTGCGCCTCCGAACGACGGCACCAGGGGCTGTACATCGACCTCGCCGCGCGGGCCGCCAGCCGTCACGGACTGGACCTGGCAGCCCGGGTGGAGGCGTTCGCGGCACGCGAGGCCGAGCTCGTGGAGGAGGTGGACGAGCTGTTCCGTTTCCATTCCGGGCCACCGGCGCCGGGAGCGGGAATTCAGGCCGCGAGCCCTCCCAGTTCGTAGCCGCGCGGGCCCCACCGCAGCACGCTTCCCTGTGCATACCAGTCGCCCAGCACGATGCGGCTGCGCGGGCGCCCGTCGAGCTCGAAGCGGTGCACGGCCGGTCGGTGCGTATGGCCGTGGAGCAGGATATCGACCCCGCTCGCGCGCAGCGCCGTCTCCACGCTCGACTGGTTGACATCGGCGATCATCTCCGCCAGGCCCGCAAGGTGGGCCTTGCTGCCTTCCCGCGCGGCCTGCGCGAGCGTGCGACGGGCTGGCACCGGCAGGGCGAGGAAGCGGCGCTGCCAATCGGCATCGCGCACCGTTGCGCGCAGCCGCTGGTAGGAGGCATCGTCGGTGCACAGCGCATCGCCGTGCATCACCAGCACGCGTTCACCCTGCAGGCTCATCAGCACCGGGTCGGGCAGGAGACTTGCGCCGCTCGCCGCGCAGAACCGCTCGCCCAGCAGGAAATCGCGGTTGCCGTGCATGACGAAGCAGGGCACACCCCCCGCCGTCAGCGACCGCAGGGCATCGATGACGCGAAGCTGGTCCGCATCGGCATCGTCATCGCCGACCCAGGACTCGAACAGGTCGCCCAGGATGTACAGCGCCTCGGCGCTGCGTGCTTCGCCCGCGAGGAAGCCGGTCAGCCGCTGCGTGATCTGCGGGTGCGATGCATCCACGTGCAGGTCCGAAATGAACAGCGTGGTCACTTCGGGAAGGCCTCGGCGGTGGCGGCGTCCACGGCAAGCCCGCGGATCATGGGGCGCTGGCGATGCGCTCGATCTTCTGGATGATGATGGGCTTGACGGGCACGTCCTCCTTGAACGGACCGCCTGCGCCGGTGGCGACGTTGCCGATCTGGTCGACGACCTCCATGCCCTCGACCACGCGGCCGAACACGGCATACCCCCAGCGGCTGCTGTTCGGGTCGAGCGCCGCGTTGTCGGCGAGGTTGACGTAGAACTGGCAGTCGCCCCCGTGCGGGTCCCCGGTGCGCGCCAGGCCCACGGTGCCTCGCTGGTTCGACAGGCCGTTGCCCGATTCGTTGACGACCTTGCGCGGGGCGGGCTTCAACTGATAGCTCGCATCGTACCCGCCGCCCTGGATGACGAAGCTGGGGATCACGCGGTGGAACAGCGTGCCGCTGTAATGCCCTTCATCGACGTACTTGAGGAAGTCGGTCACGGTGAGCGGTGCGCGCTCGCCGTTGAGCTCGATCACGAACGCGCCGGCGGAGGTCTGCACGCGCACGCGTGAATTCGTGACGGTGGTATCCGGGCGGGCGGGGGCGGCCGGCTCGTCCGCCCGGCATGCAGGGCCGAGCAGCAGCGCGAGCGCAAGACAGGGGAGGAGGTGCTTCATGCTCCGGGATTCTAACCGAATGGGTACAATGGCAGGTCATGTCATTGGATGTCCACACCCGCTTTGCGCCATCACCGACGGGATCGCTCCACCTGGGCAATGCCCGCACGGCCCTGTTCAACCACCTGTGGGCGCGCAAGTCCGCGGGCCGGTTCGTGCTGCGCATCGAGGACACCGACATCGAGCGCAGCCAGCCGCGTTTTCGTGAGGAACTGTTCGAGGATCTGCGCTGGCTGGGGCTCGACTGGGACGAAGGTCCCGGGGTCGGGGGGCCGGGCGCGCCGTACCTGCAGTCCGAGCGGCGCGGCTTCTACGCGGAGCTGTTCGATCGCCTGGAGTACGAAGGGCACGCCTATCCCTGCTACTGCACGCCCGAGGAACTGGAACTGTCGCGCAAGCTCCAGCGCATGTCGGGACAGCCGCCGCGTTATGCCGGCACCTGCCGTGAGCTCGGCAGCGCGCAGCGCGCGCTGAAGGCGGTGCAGGGTCTGCGCCCCACGCTGCGCTTCCGCGTGCCTCCTGCGGTGATCATCGAGTTCGTCGACCTGGTGCACGGGCCGCAGCGATTCGCCGCCGCCGACATCGGCGATTTCATCGTGCGCCGCGAGGATGGCACCGCCGCGTTCTACTTCTGCAACGCCGCCGACGATGCGGCGATGGGCATCACGCACGTCCTGCGTGGCGATGACCACCTGACCAACACGCCGCGCCAGCTCATGTTGCTGGATGCCCTCGGCCTGCGCCGGCCGCTCTACGGCCACGTGGGATTGCTGGTCGGTGCGGACGGGAGCCCGCTGTCCAAGCGCCATGGCAGCACCAGCGTGCGGGAATTCCGCGAGCGCGGCTTCCGGCCCGAGGCGCTGCTCAATCACCTGTTCCACCTGGGCCATGCCTCGGACGTGGAGGACTTCCTGCCCTTGCGGCAGATGCCGGCGCACTTCCGGCCGGATCACCTGGGACGGGCGCCGGCGCGTTTCGACGAGGCGCAGCTCGTCCACTGGCAGAAGGTCAGCCTCGCGCGCGCAACCCCCGACTCGCTCACCGGCTGGCTCGCCGGCGCGGTGACCCTTCCCCGCGATGCGGCCGATGCCAGCGCCTTCGCCGAACTGGTCCGCCACAATGTCGTGCTGCCGGCCGATGCCACCGCCTGGGCCGCCGCCGCGTTCGGCGAGCTGCCGCCGCTGGATGATGCGGCCCGGCAGATCGTGCGGGAGGCCGGCCCCGGGTTCTTCTCGGCGGCGCTGCGGGCGTATGAGGAGGCCGGCGGTGACTGGAAGGGCATGACGACGGCGGTCCGCAAGGCCACGGGACGCAGCGGCGCCGCGCTGTTCCTGCCGCTGCGGGTCGCGCTCACCGGACAGCAGCACGGCCCGGAGCTTGCGCCCCTCCTGAAGCTCATGTCTCCCTCCCTCGCGCGTTCACGGTTGCAGCTCCATGCTCAGAATCCATAACTCCCTCACCGGCCGCAAGCAGGACTTCGTGCCGATCCGTCCCGGCCAGGTGCGCATGTACGTCTGCGGCATGACCGTGTACGACTACATCCACCTCGGGCACGCGCGCATGCTCACGGTGTTCGACCTGGTGCAGCGGTACCTGCGCTATGCGGGCTTCGCCGTCACCTACGTGCGCAACATCACCGACATCGACGACAAGATCATCGCCAGGGCGGCGCAGAACGGCGAGCGCTGGGATGCGCTGGCGCAGCGCTACATCGATGCCATGGACGAGGACTGCGCGCGGCTCGGACTCGCGCGTCCCGACATCGAACCTCGCGCGACGCATTACATCGACGAGATCATCCGGCTGACGCAGCTCCTGCTCGCCAAGGGCATGGCCTATGTTGCCCCCGATGGCGAGGTGCTGTACTCGGTGCGGCGGTTCCCGGGGTACGGCACGCTGTCGGGCAAGAACATCGAGGACCTGCGCGCGGGCGCGCGCGTGCAGGTGGACGAGGACAAGCAGGACCCGCTGGATTTCGTGCTGTGGAAGCCCTCCAAGCCGGGCGAGCCGGCGTGGCAGTCACCCTGGGGGCCGGGGCGGCCCGGCTGGCACATCGAGTGCTCGGCAATGTCGATGAAGGTCCTGGGCGAGCACTTCGACATCCATGGCGGCGGCATGGACCTGAAGTTCCCGCATCACGAGAACGAGATCGCGCAGTCCTGCGGCGCCTGCGACACGCCCTTCGTCAACCTGTGGATGCACAATGGTTTCGTGCGGGTCAACGACGAGAAGATGTCGAAGTCGCTGCACAACTTCTTCACCGTGCGCGAGGTCCTGCCCACCTTGCGGGATCCCGAGGTGATGCGCCTGTTCCTGCTGAGCAGCCACTATCGCGGCCCGATCAACTACTCGCTGGCCCAGCTTCAGCAGGCGGACGAGACGCTGCTCGGGCTGTATCGCGCGCTGCAGGGCGTGCCCACACAAGGCGCGCCCCTGGCCCAGGTCGTGGCACGCTTCCGCGAGGCGATGGACGATGACTTCAACACCCCGGAGGCACTGGCGGCGCTGCAGGCCGCGGTACGCGAGCTGAACGCGGCCAAGTCGGCCGGGCGCGCCACCGAGGCCGCGGCCCTGGCCGCCACCTTGCGTTCGCTGGGCGCCGTGCTCGGACTGCTGCAGCAGGACCCCGATGCCTATCTCAAGCGCGGCGCCGAGCCTGCGGGTATGCCCGATGCGCAGATCGAGGCGCTCCTGGAGGAGCGTCGCACCGCGCGCAAGGCGCGCGACTTCGCCCGGGGCGATGCCATCCGCGATGAGCTCAAGTCTGCCGGCATCCTCATCGAGGACAGGCCGGATGGGCAGACGCGGTGGCGGCGTGCCTGAACCGCACCGTTCAGGCGTGCATGCGATCGTCGGCCTTGAAGAACTTGCGCGCCAGCGCAAGCAGTGCGCCATCGCTCGGATGATCCAGTGTCTCGACCGCCGAGATCCGGCCCGCGATCGCCGGGTGGTGGGACTTCAGCCAGGTGACGAACTCCGTCTTGGCGCTGCCCGGGCCGGTCACGAGCAGCGCGCCCACGGCCGCCAGGGCCTTGGCCGTGTTCTCGAAGAAGGCCTTGTCGATAGGGGCATGCCCGCCGGCGCGTGAATTCGCCTTGTGATGCAGGTGCTGGTGAGGGTGCGAGCTCTTGATGCGCTCCTGCTCGGACGCATCGGCATTGAAGTGGAAAACCTTGGCCTCGCTGTGGTCGATCCACAGCAGGGCATGGAAATGGGCAGAATTCATTCGGACGACTCTCGTTGAGGGAACCTGCCGTGTTTTTATCGCTCTGCGGCGCTGCGCTCAATCAGTAGAAGTCCCAAGCGGACTGCGGATGGCCGGCGGGGACGAATGCACCGGGGCATCCGCAGAGCCGCGGTGGGTGATCTTCCGGGCCTTGGCGCCGGCCTGCTGCACGGTCTTGCGCGGCCGTGGCAAAAGCCGTCGGTGTTCGACGACGCCCCGCGCAATTCCTTGTCATCGCGATGCACGGGCAACTTGCGCCGTCGTCCTACAGTTCGAGGATCGCCGCTCGACATATCATCTTCCCCATGGCATCGAACCGCATGCTTCGGACCGTCAGGCGCGATCATCGCGATGCCGCGCTACGAGCCAGCGCGACCATGCTGACCGAGATGCTCTACTTCGAGCCCGCGTGCCGCATCTGTGGTGAATGCGAGGCCATCCCGCTGATCCGCGAGCGCGTGGCGGAAGCCTTGCGCCGGCACGCACCCATCGTGCTGTACAGCCCCTGCCACGACTGCGAATGGGAAGCCTCGCCCGCCGAGCGGCGCGCGCTGGCGGAACTCGTGCAGGCTCCGCGGCTGGAGGAGGGCGAGCAGCTCTTTGGCATGCCCTTCCTTCCACTCTCCCCCGCCGACGCCACGGGGCCGGGCAGCGCAACCGGCTGACCGGCCGTCCGCGGCCAGCTTCAGGCGGCCGCGCGTGTCGCCGCTGCGCCCTGGAGGGCGTGCTCGAGCACCTCTTCCACGCGCTCCACCCAGATGAACTGCAGGGTGTTGCGCACGCTTTCCGGAATATCGTCGAAGTCCCGGCGGTTGCGCGCGGGCAGCAGCACGGTGCGGATCCCGGCGCGCGCGGCCGCGATGCATTTCTCCTTGATGCCGCCCACCGGCAGCACCAGCCCGCGCAGGCTGATCTCCCCGGTCATCGCCACGTCCGAGCGAACCGTGCGCTGGGTGAGGAGCGAGGCCAGCGAGGCGACCAGCGCCACGCCCGCGCTGGGACCGTCCTTGGGAGTGGCGCCGGCGGGCACATGGATGTGCAGGTCGGAGGAGCTTAAGGAAGCGAGGTCGATATGCAGGCGGTCGGCGAGCGACTTGACCAGCGTCACCGCGGCCTGCGCGCTCTCCTTCATTACATCGCCGAGCTGGCCGGTGAGCGTCAGCTTGCCGGTGCCGGCGACGCGGCTGGACTCGATGAACAGGATGTCACCGCCCACCGGCGTCCAGGCGAGCCCCGTGGCCACGCCCGGAACCGAGGTGCGCAGGGCCAGCTCGTTCTCGAATCGCGGCTTGCCGAGCACGCGAACCACGTCGGCTGGATCGACCTGCACCTGCGTGGTGCTGCCGTCGGCAATCCTGACGGCGGCATTGCGCAGCACGGCGCCGATCTGCCGCTCGAGGCTCCGCACCCCGGCCTCACGCGTGTAATCGCCGATCAGCGAGCGCAGCGCATCATCGCTGACGTTCACCTGACCGTCCTTCAGGCCATTGGCTTCGAGCTGCCGCCGCAGCAGGAAACGCCGCGCGATCTGCAGCTTCTCCTCCTCGGTGTAGCCGGTGAGCTCGATGATCTCCATGCGATCACGCAGCGGTGGCGGGACGTTCTCCAGCACGTTTGCCGTGGCGATGAACAGCACCTTCGACAGGTCGAAGGGCACGGCGAGGAAGTTGTCGCGGAAAGTGTTGTTCTGCTCCGGGTCGAGCACCTCGAGGAGCGCCGAGGAGGGGTCGCCTTGGTAGCTCGCGGACAGCTTGTCCACCTCGTCCAGCATCAGCACCGGATTGCGCGTCCCGGCCTTGCGCACCGCCTGTGCGATGTTGCCGGGCAGAGCGCCGATGTAGGTGCGCCGGTGGCCGCGGATCTCCGCCTCATCGTGCACGCCGCCGAGTGCCACCCGCTGGAACTTCAGGCCCAGCGCCTTGGCGATGCTCTGGCCCAGCGAGGTCTTGCCCACGCCCGGAGGGCCGACGAAGCACAGGATGGGGCTGCGCCCCTGCGGGTTCAGCTTGCGCACCGCGAGGAATTCGAGGATGCGGCGCTTGATCTTCTCGAGGCCATGGTGGTCATCATCGAGAATGGTCCGGGCCCGCCCGATGTCGTGCTGCTCCGGGTCGAGCTTCGACCAGGGCATCGCGATGAGCCAGTCCAGGTAGTTGCGCACCATGGAGTATTCGCCGGAAGCATCCGGGATCCGGTCCAGCCGCGCCAGTTCCTTCAGCGCCTGTTCCTCGACATCGGTGGGCATGCGAGCCTCGATGATCGATTTCTTCAGGTCCGACAACTCCGCGGATGCGCCTTCCCCTTCGCCGAGTTCCTCCTTGATCTGCCGCAGGCGCTCGCGAAGGATGATCTCCTTCTGGCGCTCGTCGAGGGCCTCCTTGGTGCGCTCGTCGATCTGGCGCGATACCTTCAACGCCTCGATGCGCCGGGAAACCAGCGACAGCACGTGGTCCAGCCGGGTCTTGAGGTCGAAGGTGGCGAGCAGCTCCTGCTTATCCGAGCTCTTGATGTCCATGAAGCTCGAGACGACGTCAGCGAGCGCCGAGACGGACTCAATGCCCTGCAGCGCATTGGCGAGCTCGGCGGGGGCCTGCGGCAGGAGGGAGAGCGCCTCGAGCGACTTCTCCTTCAGGCTGATGCCGCGTCCCTCGGTCTCGCGGTCGAGCGCGACGGGATCCGAGTGGAATTCCACGCGGGCCACGAGGAAGGGCTCCTGGCTGACGTAGTCGAGCACGCGGAAACGCCGTTCCCCCTGGCAGATGAGGTGGTGGGTGCCATCGGGTGCCGTGATGAAGCGGACGATGGCCGCCACGGTGCCGACCCGATGCAGCTGCTGTGGGGCCGGATCGTCGATGGCCGGGTCGGTCTGCAGCAGCAGGCCGATCTTGCGCTGCGTGCGAACGGCCTCCTGGGCCGCCGCTAGCGACTTGTCGCGGCCGATGCTGATCGGCAGCACCACGCCGGGGAACAGCACCACGTTGCGCACCGGCACGATCAGCAGCACATCCTCCGGCGGGGTGGTCGGGGGCGCGGCCTGGACTTCCGTGGGATCGTTCATCAGCGGACCTCCGTCAAGCGCAGATACAGGCAGCCATTGCTCAGGCGACGCTCGCTGAGCGCGTAATGACCGGGAGGCAGGTTGATGCGACGCCGCATCGTGCCGTAGGGAACCTCCAGCCGCTCGATCGCCATGGGCCGGGGAAGGGCCGGGGGCGCCGCGAAGGCGGTGATCTCGATGCCCGTGGGCGTGATCTCGATGCTCACATTGTCGGCATCGGCGCCGGGCAGGGCGGCCACGAGGTTCCATTCTCCGTTCGAGTGGAACACGTTGACCGGCGGCTCCCAGGCCGGCTGCGCGGCGGGCGTGGCAAGCAGCCGGAAGAAGCGCCGATGCAGGCTCTCGGCCTGCTCGACCAGCGCGCAGGCATCCGCCCACATCCAGCCTTGATCGACCCGTTGTCTCATGGAATCCACCCGTTGCGTTGTGCCTGAACTTCGGAGATGGGGGTGGTTGCGAAAAACTAAAGCTCACCCCCTTGGCTCGTTAGTGGCCTCGTGGCGACAGGGGTTCCCGCCCTCGGGCATTGTGATATACGTGCCAGTCCGGATGCTGGACGAGCCACTGCTGCAGGACGTATTCGAACTCGCGCCGATCGGCATGTACGTCGTCGATGCGGGATTTCGCCTGGTGGCGGCGAATCCGCTCGCGTGTGCGGTGTTCGGCGACACGGACTGGATCGGCCGGGATTTCTCCGGGCTCATCCGCAGCATCTGGCCCGAACCCTACGCGTCCTACCTGCTGCAGCGGTTCCGCCATACGCTCGAGACCGGGGAGGCCTTCGAGCACGGCGAGCACAGCGAGGAGCGGCGCGACCGGCGCCGGGTCGAGCACTACAAGTGGCGCATCCATCGCGCCGTTCACCACGGCCAGCCCGTGGTCATCTGCTATTTCCGCGACATCACCGAGCGCGTGCTGGCCTTCCGGGAAGTCCGCCGGCAGCAGGAGGAACTGCAGACCACGCTGGATCTCATTCCCATCGGCGTCGGCATCGCGCGCGACCCGCTCGCCAACGAGATCACGCCCTCGCCACGGCTGGCGCAGATGCTGGGCCTCGGCGTCCACCAGAATGCCTCGCTGAGCGGCGCCGACGGGCCGGTCGGCAGGTTCCACGCGGTGCGCGATGGGCAGGTGGTGCCGCCGGAGGAACTGCCTTTGCAACGGGCCGCACGCACGGGCACCGAGCAGCGTGATGTGGAGCTGGACCTGCACTTTCCGGACGGACGCGTGCTCAACCTGCTGGTGAGCGCAGCGCCGCTGTTCCATCCCGACGGAGGGGTGCGCGGGGCGATCGCATCGCACGTCGACGTGTCGGCGTTGAAGAGCATCCAGCGCGCGCTGGAGGCGGCGGATCGCCAGAAGGACGAGTTCCTCGCGATGCTCGCGCACGAGCTGCGCAACCCGCTGGCGCCGCTGCGCAGCGCAGCCGAGCTGCTGCGGCGTGTCGCGCCCGCGGACGGGCGCCAGCAGAGTGCGGCGGAGGTGATCACCCGGCAGGTCGGCGTGCTCTCCCGGCTGGTGGAGGACCTGCTCGACATCTCGCGTATCACGCAAGGGCAGATCGGGCTGCGGATCGAGCGCATCGCCCTCGGCCCGCTCATCGACATGGCCATCGAGTCCGTGACGCCGCTGATGCGCGAGCGGCGCCACGAATTCGTGAGTTCGGTGCCCACCGGGGAGATCCTGGTCGACGGGGATGCGACGCGGCTGGTGCAGTGCCTGGTCAACCTGTTGACCAACGCCGCCAAGTACACCAACAGTGGCGGGCACATCGGACTGTGCCTGCGCACCGAGGAAGGGGAGGCGTGCGTCACGGTGTCCGATGATGGCGCTGGCGTCGCGCCCGAGTTCCTGCCGCGCATCTTCGATCTGTTCTCGCAGAGCGCGAGCACCCTGCATCGGGCCGAAGGCGGCCTGGGGATCGGCCTTGCGCTGGTGCGGCGGCTCATCGAGCTGCACGGTGGCAGCGTGAGCTGCCGGAGCGAGGGAACCGGCAAGGGTTCGCAGTTCGAGATCCGGCTGCCGATCGCCTGACCTGGCGAAGCGATCCGATGCGGATGGCCGCGTCCATCGCCGGATTCGATGCAGAGGAGGCGGACCGTGAACCAATGGATTGCCTCGAGACTGATCGTGTTTCTCATCGCGTCGATCGCGCTCGGTACGGCATCGGCACGCGAGACGCGCGAGGCGGCCGATCCACGTTCCCCGGCACAGATCTTCGGACCGCTGTATGCGCAGGTGGAGCTGGCGCACCTGTTCCCGGATAGCAAGAGCTTCGCCGACGCCGTACCGCTGCGCCCCGCCGCGCAGATCATGGCGGAGTACCACCGGCTGCGGCCGGCGACGGGTCCGGCACTGAAGCGGTTCGTGGCCAGCCGGTTCCGGCTGCCGGCATCACCTGGGGTGGGCGAACCCGAGCCGGTGCCTGCCGCCGCGTCACTGCTCGAGCACATCCGGCAGCTCTGGCCGCGGTTGGCGCGGCCGCCGCTCCAGGTGTCGGATCATTCCTCGCAACTGCCGCTGCCGTACCCTTTCGTGGTGCCGGGTGGCCGCTTCCGCGAGATCTACTACTGGGACTCGTATTTCACCATGCTCGGGTTGATGCAGGATGGCGAGAGCGCCCTTGCGAGAGGGTTGGTGGCGAACTTCGCCGATCTGATCCAGCGCTACGGTCACATCCCCAACGGATCGCGGACCTACTATCTCTCGCGCTCGCAACCCCCGGTGTTCTACCTGATGGCGGGGCTCGGCGCAGCCGATCCTTCGGAAGGATATGCCGCGCAGCTCGCGGCATTGCGCGCCGAATACGCATTCTGGATGCGGGGCGCGCAGGGGCTTCGTCCGGGTGCTGCGCGCGAGCACGTGGTGCGCATGCCCGACGGCGAGCTGCTCAACCGCTACCGGGACGCACTCGATACGCCGCGTGATGAATCCTATGCCGAGGACGCCGCACTGGCAGCGCGCGCGCGGCGGCCCAAGGCCGAACTGTACCGCGAGCTACGCTCGGCCGCCGAGAGCGGCTGGGATTTCAGCTCCCGCTGGCAGCGCGACCCGAAGGACTTGGCCAGCATCGAGATCACGGCGATCATCCCCGTGGACCTGAACTCTCTGCTGTATGGCCTGGAGCGCGCCATCAGTGACGGCTGTGCGCGGCAATGGGATGCTCCTTGCGCGCGTGAGTTCCATGAACGCGCGGAACACCGTCATCGTGCCATCGACCGCTATCTGTGGGACCCGGCGCGGCATCGATACAGCGATTATCAGTGGCGGCGGCGGCTGCGCCTGGACCGGCCGAGCGCTGCCATGCTCTACCCGCTGTTCGTCGGCATCGCCGACGACAGCCAGGCGCGGGAGGTTGCGGCCACGGTCAAGGCGCTGCTGCTCGCGCGCGGCGGGCTGCTTGCGACGCCAGTGCGCACCGGCCAGCAGTGGGATTCCCCCAACGGCTGGGCGCCGCTGCAGTGGATCGCCGTACGAGGGCTGAGCGAGGCGCACGAAGACGAGCTGGCCAAGGACATCGCGCAGCGCTGGCTGGCGACGGTGTCACGGGTGTACCACGCCACGGGAAAGCTGCTGGAGAAATACGACGTCGTCGAGTCGCTGCCCGGCGGCGGGGGTGAATACCCCACGCAGGACGGCTTCGGCTGGACCAATGGCGTGACGCGTGCGCTGATGGCGCGGTATCCGGATGTCGGCCAGCCAATGCAGGTCTCGGAGTAGCTCGGCGCACATGAGCATATTCAATAAGTTGAATGCAAGCACCTCTCTTCCGCGGAGTTGACTACGTGAGTTCGCATGCAGTGGTTCAGTGTGGTCTATTCATGGTCATTTCTTGACGAAAACGTGTAATAATTGCGGCTATGAACGGATCCGCTACCGCAGCTCGCTCGGCTGCTTCCTTGATTGACCACGTTGCGCAACAGGATCTGCTGCATTTTTATCGCGGAGGGCGCCCCGACTACAGGCGAATTGCGGGCTTTGCCAAACTGAGCAAGGCTGAACTTGGCAAGCTCGCTGGCGTCGCGAAAGCTTCGGTGCGCTATGACTCCAATATCCCTGAGCCGTTGGCGGAGCGATTGCGCGAGATCGCCAATATCGCGAATCTCATCGCCGAATTCTTCGGGGGCGATGAGCAGAAGGTGGGGCTTTGGTTCGAACTTCCAAATCCCGTACTCGGGAACGTCTCGCCTCGACAAATGATACGTATTGGCCGATACAAACGACTCCTGAATTTTGTAGTGGATGCTCGTCAAGCGGAGTCCGTTACATCCGCGCGTTGATGGTCGTGCGTTTTCTTCCGGCCAGTTTTCGATGAAAAAGAGTCGACGTACGTCGAAACACGCGCGACGCGCCGTTCTTCTGGACTCGTTTACGCAAGGCGATCTCCATGAGTGGGCGGCTCGCGGAGATGAAGTTCAGGCTCTCTGTGACCGCGTTTACTTTGATCTCGAACGGCAACGCGTAAGTCGCCATGAAGATCTTTGTGCCGCACTACGATCGCATCCTGGCATTGCGCTCGAGCTTCGAGGATGGACCCGTGTCGTCGATTGGCGTTGGAGCCAGACGCCGCTATCTGGTGTCGGCAGCTTGAATGGCATCGGCGGCCGATTCAACATCGGCATGGATCTCGATCGAGCGCGAGGCCAATCCTTTCGCGCGCTGTACGTCGCAGAGAACGTAGAAACGGCCTATTCCGAGTACTTCGGAGGTCGTTTGTCCTCAAAGACGAACCGCCTTTCCTTAGGCGAGTTTGCATTGCGGCGCGAATCCTCCTTCACGACGTTTCTCTTGTCCGGGCAATTGGAGCAGATATTGGATTTGAGCACGGCCGAGTCGATTCAGGCATTTGTTGCAATCATCAAGGACTTTGATATCTCGCGCGCGACGAAGGAGGCTATTCGAAGAGCACGACTACCACCGAGGCGGATGTTGCGGAGTGCCATGGAGTTGCGGAATTGGCTGTTGGCACCACCTTCAGAATGGCGTCTCGAGCCTCAAGCCTTCGGCATACCGTCGACGTGCCAGATTTTCGGCCGCTTCGTCAAAGATGCCGGATTCGATGGCATTCGTTTTCCGTCGCAGCACGGACATGGGTTGAATCTGGCCTTGTATCCTGAAAACTTTCGTGCCAGTTCATCTCGTGTCGAGGTGCTTGGACCCGCGCCAGAGGGCGCGACTCATACAACATTGGATAAGGACCACCTCTGACTGGAATGCTGGTGCATTCCGATCCTGATCCGGAAGTTCCAGGCTTCCATTCGCAATCCGGCCGCAGCAGATTCAAAGAACCTGCAATAGGCGAGCCTCCTCCCCGGTCTATGGCGGAAGATGGGGCTTTGCGTATCGCAGATGCCCCCTCCTGTCAGCAATCCATCACGGGAGATCAAAATGGGTCGGCGCCCCGATGCCGTCCAGACCGAGCACGTCCAGCGCGTAGGCCGTCTCGGCGAGCGCTGCATCCATGTCGTCCAACGGCACGACCGCGGAGGCGCCGATGCGCTTCGGCGCGCGGGCGACGATCTCGGCGAGTTCCTTGTTCATCGCGCGAGCCGATTGGCGACATTCCTTGCCAAGGATCAGGTCGGTGGGTCCGCCGAACTGATCGCTGTCCAGCCGCCGCCGCCGGTAGGTCGGCAGCAACGGACCATCCGTTGCTG